>Ga0335069_10012957_pt1 | contig 11722 bp, 10 predicted proteins | sample Lox_Sample_11_FD_206714 | JGI IMG/M metagenome (GOLD analysis project Ga0335069, IMG submission 206714) | Soil microbial communities from Loxahatchee National Wildlife Refuge, Florida, United States - Lox_Sample_1.1 | ecosystem: Environmental > Terrestrial > Soil > Wetlands | place: USA...
GCGACGGAGCCCGTGATCGCCGGCAACCAGGTCGACGGCGCCCGCGCTCAGGCCCTGGCCGAGTCGGGCCTCGAGCGCGCCCTCTGGGCGGTCCAGCATCCGGAGGCGGCCGCCGGCGTTCCATCGCCTCTTCCGACGCCCGTGCCGCCGCCCTACGACGGCAGCCGTCTCCTGACCCTGACGAGCGACGTCGCTGGGCTGGGGGGATTTCGTCTCACCATGCTCCCCGGCGCCCGGCCGCACGAGCGTCAGATCCTCTCCGTCGGCTGGGTGCCCACTGACGATGCGGCGGACGCGCGCCCGAAGGCCCAGCGAAGCATCGCCGCCACGCTGTGGCGGGTGCGCGTGCCGGCGGAGACCGCGCCCTGCGCGTTGTGCGCTCTCAACGACATCACCCTCGACGACGGCGCGGCCGTGGACGCCCGAACTGACCTCCGCTGCGGCGCCAAGACCGCCGCGTGGTCGAGCGGCGCCGTCAGCGTGGCGGCCTCGGCGAGGGTCGCGGGTGCCGACGCGGACTACCGGCAGGCCCAGCCTGCCGACGCCGCGGCCGCCTGGCGATTCGACGCCGCCGATCTCGCCGCGCTCAAGCGCATCGCCCGCGCCCAGGGCACCTACTACCAGGGCACCGTCGTCTTCGACGCCTCGCGCCCGGCGCCGAGGGGTCTCGTGTTCGTCGACACCGCCGGCGGGATCGACCTCGGCGCGGCGACCCCGCCCGACGAGGCCGGCCGGGTCGAGATGCGGGGCGGCTCCTTTCAGGGATGGCTGGTGGTCGCCGGATCGATCGAGGTCTCGGGCGATGCCCGCATACGCGGAATGGCGTATGCCCAGGATGCCTTCACCTACCGCGGCACCGCGCCGGGCGGCATCGAGGGCCAGGTGGTCGCCACCGGGATTCGTGGCGGCGCCGCCCTCCTCGCCCGATCCGGCGACGACTCCGCCCTCACCTTCGATTGCGCCGCCGCGAGGGACGGCGACGGCACGGTTCCGGCCGGCTGGCGGGTCAAAGCCGGCTCCTACAGGGAAGCCCCGGACTCCTGAAAACCCAATGGGGTGTGCCGCCCGGAGGGGTGGCCCCCTTTATTTCGTAGCGTCAAAGTGTTGACACTAACCTCGGGCCATCGTTATAAGGTACTAGGAGCGTCGGTGTTTTTTACTTGCGGGCCTCGCGCCCGCAGATCAGGAGCCGGCAATGGGGCGCTTCGCATTCGGCAAGAAGACCTCGACGTTCGGCCTCGATATCGGATCCAGCGCCGTCAAGCTCATCGAGCTGAGCGAGGGCAAGGGCGGCTGGGGCCTGACGGCCTTTGCCCAGGTCACGCTCCCGCACGACGTGATCAGCGAAGGATCGATCAAAGAGCCTGCGCTGGTCAGCGACGCGATTCGTGAATGCGTGCAGAAAGCCGGCGTCAAGGGCACGGCCGCCGTCATCTCCGTCTCGGGACGCGAGGCGATCATGAAGCGCGTGCCGCTCCCCAAGGTCACGGCCAAGGAGCTCGCCGACGCGATCTCGCTCGAGGCGGAGCACCACATCCCCTTCGCGGTCGACGACGTGTTCCTCGACTATCAGGTGGTGGGCGAGTCGGCGACCTCGATGTCCGTGGTTCTCGTCGCCGTGAAGAAGGTGAAGGTGCTCGAGTACGTCGCGGTCGTGGAGCAGGCGGGGCTCGAGGCGCACGTGGTGGATCTCGACGCGTTCGCCATCCAGAACCAGTTCGAGCTCAACCATCCCGAAGGGCCGGACGAGGTGGTGGCGCTCATCGACATCGGCGCCAGCGTGATGAAGACGAACGTGGTGCGCGGCGGCACCTCGGTGTTCGCGCGCGACGTGCCGTTCGGCGGCCATCACTACACGCAGGCCATCGCGCAGCGTCTCGACATTCCCTTCGAGAAGGCGGAGGCGGCCAAGCACGGTCAGGACGTGGGCGTGGCCTGGGACGACCTCGTCCCCGCCCTCGAGGCCGTCTCGCGCGACCTGTCCCTCGAGGTGCAGCGCACCTTCGACTACTTCGCCTCCACGGCGGAGTCGGAGCGCATCGCGCGCATCGTGCTGTCGGGCGGCTGCGCGCGGCTCGCCGGGATCGATGAGTTCCTCTCCTCCTCGTGGGGGGTGCCCGTGGAGATTGCGAGACCGCTCGAGCGTGTGGGACAGGAGGGCGGCCAGTTCTCGGCCGACGAGATCGAACAGGCGGGCCCGCTGCTGGCCGTCGGCGTGGGACTCGGACTGCGTCGCGCCGGGGACAAGAACGCATGATCAGGATCAACCTCGCCCCCCCGTCGGCCAAGCGAAAGGGCGGCATCGCGCTGCCCGAGTTCAACCTGGGGCTGGTCTTCGGCGGCATCTTCGTGGCTCTCCTGCTCTTCCTCGGCGGCTGGTACTGGAGCCTGGCCGCGGAGAGCCGGCGCCTCACCAACGAGATCGCCGAGAACAAGCGCGAGGCGGAGCGGCTCAAGGTCGTCATCGCCGAGGGCCAGCGATTCAAGCGCGACAAGGAGGCCCTCGAGCGGCGCGTGAACGCCATCGAGACCGTGGCCCGGCAGCAGACGCGGCCGGTCTACCTCATGGACTCCCTGGCCGACCAGCTGCCCAAGGATCTCTGGCTGACGCGGATGGAGGAGAAGGGCACCCAGCTGCGGCTCGCAGGCAGCACGTATAGCGCCACCTCGCTCTCCGACTTCATGGCCAACCTCAAAGCCAGCGGGAAGTTCAAGGAGGTGGACATCGTCGACGCCAAGGCGGACCTCACCAAATCGCCGCGGACCATCGCCTTCGAGGTGGTCGCGCGGTTCGAGCCCTGATCGTGGCCCTGCTCGATCCGATCGTCAACGCGCCGCCCCAGCAGAAGCTGATCCTGGGCGCCATGGGCGTCGTCATCGTGGGCGCCCTTGGATACTTCCTGCTCATCTCCGGCGCCCGCACAGAACGCGATGCCCTCCTCCAGGAGAACGAGGTGCGGCGCGCCGAGGTCCTGAAGGCGAAGGCCGACGAGGCGAACCTGCGGCCGTTCCGGGCGATGGCGGAAGCGCTCCGCAAGCGCCTCGATGAAGCGAAGGAGCGCCTGCCCCAGGAGCGCGAGATCCCCGCGGTGTACCGGCAGGTCTCCGACCTCGCCGCGCAATCCGGCCTGGGCGTCTCGCTCTTCCAGCCGAAGCCGCCGGAGGATCGCGACGTCCTGACCGAGGTGCCGATCTCGTTCACGGCCGAGGGCACGTACCACCAGGTGGGCGCCTTCTTCCAGAAGATGGGGCAGATGCCGCGCATCGTGTCGCTCGGCGACTTCCGCATGCTCGGCATCGACAGGCCTTCCACGTCCGTGCGGGCCGAGCTGACCCTGGCGACGTACGTGTTCCGCCCTGAAGGCGCGCCGCCACCGCCTGGCAAGCCCGGAGCGCCTGGAGCTCCGGCCGGTGCCCCGGCCCCGCCCGCGCCACCTCACGCTCCCGCTCCCGGAGGGGCCACACGATGAGCCGCCGCGCGAGAGTCGCCGAGTGGACCACGGCCGTGGCCGCCGCCGCGTGGCTCGGAGGGTGTAGCGGAGCCGAGCCGCCAGCTGCGCCACCCAAGCCGCCCGTCCCCGCCGCCGCGCCTGCGGCACCGCCCACGGCGCCCAAGGCCCAGACGGTGCGCCCGCTGGATCCGGCCTCCGGCCCCGCGCTCCCGCCGCTGGCCTATGACGCCAAGGGTCGCCGCGATCCATTCGTGCCCGTCTCGCTGGCCGCAGAGAGCAAGGGCATCAACGTGAGCGCCGCCAAGCTGGTGGGCATCGTCCGGGCGCCTTCGGGAGCGCTCGCGCTCGTCGAAGGGCCGGACGGCGTCGGCTACATCCTGAGGAACGGTGATGGACTCGGCAACGGACGCGTGACCGGCATCACCGCGACCACGGTGACATTCGCGGTGGCTGCTCAACCCGGCCAGGGCGCCACGACGGTAACCCTGCGCCTGGCCCTGGACTGACATGCGGTTTCCAATCCACGGAAGGGGTGATCGCTGGATGAAGCCCATCGTGCCGATCGTCGGGGTGCTGCTGCTGGCGGCCGCAGGAATCGGGACGGCGCAGATGCCGGAGACTCCCGTGCAGGTGTCGGCGGTCAGCGTGGACAAGACGTCGGACGGCGTCGCCGTTCGAATCAGGACGAACGGCCCGACGAAGTACCAGTCGAGCTTCATCGACTCTCCGCATCGCCTCGTCATCGACCTGCAGGGCACCACGTACACCGTGACCAAGCCCATCCTCAAGACCGACGCGGAGCCGGTGCGCGAGGTGCGGAGCAGCCAGTTCAGGGTGGGGGTCACGCGGATCGTCGTCGAGCTGAGCCGCAAGGTGGGCTACCGGATCGACGAGAGCGCCGACGGGCTCACCGTCGTGCTGGAGCCCAACGGGACCGCCCAGGTGGACAGGCCCGCGCCGAAGCGCGCGGCCGCTCAGAAGGCCGACACCGCGCAGAAGGCAGACACGGGATGGAAGCCCTACATCCCCAGCCTGGCCCTGGCTGAAACCCCTGCGACGAGCACTCCGGCCGCGCGGCCGGAAGCGAAGGTCGTCTCGGACACCTCGAGTCTCACCGACCAGCCCACGGCTGCTGCCGGGCCGACCAGGGCCGCGGATGCGACCCCGCCCCCTCAGGCCATGGCCACCATCAAGCTCGAGCCGCTACCGACGGCTGAGCCCCAGGCCGCGCCCATCAAGGTCGCCCAGGCGACGACGTCAGAGCCTCAAGCGGCTCGGCCCCAGGCGGCCGAGCCCAAGCCCGCGGTAAAGGTCGCCCAGGCGACATCGCAGCCCCAGGTCGCGGATGCCAAGCCGGCGCCCCTCAGGATCGCGCAGGCGCCTACGCCCCAGCTTCCTCCACCGCCTCCGCCTCCTCCGTCTCCGCCCATGCCGGCGGCGCCCGGCGGGGCGGCGGCCGGCGGCAAGCTCATCTCGCTCGATTTCAAGGACGCCGACATCGTCAACCTGCTGCGCATCCTCTCCGCGGAGAGCGGGCGGAACATCGTGGCCGGCGACGACGTGAAGGGGAAGGTGTCCGTGTCGCTGCACAACGTGACCTGGGAGCAGGCGCTCGACACCATCCTCGAGACGCGCCAGCTCCAGCGTTTGGACAGGAACGGGATCATCCGCATCGTCTCCACCGATCAGCTGACCAAGGAGCGCGAGGCGCAGGCACGCGTGCAGGACGCGCTGGTCAAGGCCCAGGCCGACGCCCGCACACGCCAGGCCGAAGCCGAGCTCAAGGAGGCCGAGGCGCGGGGCCGCCAGTTCCAGACCGAGGCGGCCATCGCAGAAGCCAAGGCGCGCGGGCCCCTGAAGGAGGAAACGGTCCGCCTCTCCTACGCCGACCCCGAAGAAGTTGCGAAGACGCTCCAGGGCATTCTGGGCATTCCGCCCAGCGGCACCGTGCCGGTGTCGTCCATGCCCATCATCAATAGCGTTCCGCAGAATCCCACCGTGGTCGGGTCCGGCGGCCCGCCGAATCCGGCCCTTGGACGGCTGCCCGAGGCGAATAGCCCGTTCCCTCCCACGCCGATCGCGCAGAATCAGACGTTTGTCTCCGTGAGCCAGGACGTGCTCGCCAAGGGCATCACGATCCAGGCCCACAAGCCGACGAACAGCATCTTCATCCGGCACTACGAGGCCGACCTCGAGCGCATCAAGAAGCTCATCCGCGAGCGGTTCGACGTGCCGCTGCCCCAGGTCAAGATCGAGGCGCGGATGGAGATCCTCGACCGGAGCGCCTACGAGGGCATCGGCGTGCAGTGGGGCGGCGCGGGCGCGGGCAACGTCAACAGCTCGACGACCCTGATCGGCCAGGGCTTTCAGTCCGGGGTCGGCAAGAACGGCGGCAGCATCCCCGCCCTGCAGGGCATCCTGCTCCCGGACGGCAGCATTTCCACCCTAGCGGCCCCGCCGGGAACTCCGGTAGGCGTGGGGTTCACCCCGAACGTTCCTGGGCTGAACCTGGGTCAGCTCCTCCCGGTCTCGGGCTCCACCGGCCTGCCCCTGGGAGGCAACGTCGTCAACCTTCCCTTCTCGGCTCTGCCCGGCGCCGCCAATGCGGGCGCTCCGGCCGGCGGCATCGCGTTCGGCCTCGTCTCGAGCAACTTCAACGTCAACCTGGCGCTGCAGGCCCTCGCCACGCAGGGCAAGACGCGCACGCTGGCGCGGCCCGAGGTCGTCACCGTCGAGAACTCGAAAGCGTCGATCTCCCTCGGCGAGGAGATTCCCTACGCCACCGTGAGCTCGGCCGGCACCCAGATCCAGTTCAAGGAGGCCGTGCTCAGGCTGGACGTCCTGCCCACGGTGCTCCGCGAGCAGGTCGGCGCCAACGTCGTCACCAAGATCAAGATGCTGGTCGTGGTCGAGAACAACTCGCGCGGCGACAACATCAGCCCTACCCCCGGCACCACGGTGCCCGTCATCAACCGGCGGAAGGCCGAGACCCAGGTGCTCATCAAGGAAGGCGAGCGTCTCGTCATCGGCGGCGTCACCCAGGCCCTGGCCAGCACGAACGTACGCAAGGTGCCCATCTTCGGCGACATCCCGATCCTGGGCTGGCTCTTCAAGCAGAAGGAGAACAGCGAGGCCGGCCGCGAGCTCGTGGTCTTCGTGACGCCGTCCCTCGTCGTCGGCCAGGGCGGCGCGGGCATGTCCTTGACTCCCATCGCGCCCAGGTAGTACCGTCCGCGGTGTGGCATTTCGATTCCTCACCGCGGGTGAAAGTCATGGAGAGGCCCTCACTGCCGTCATAGACGGCGTGCCGGCGGGCCTCTCCCTGTCCGAGGAGCACCTCAACCAGGACCTCGCGCGCCGCCAGCGCGGCTACGGCCGCGGTGGGCGGATGAAGATCGAGCGCGACCAGGCGCACATTTCCTCCGGCGTCCGCTGGGGCATGACGCTGGGCAGTCCCATCACGCTCACCATCCAGAACCGGGACTGGGAGAACTGGAAGGACACCATGTCGGTGGGCGAGCCCACGGCCGGGGCGCCTGCCAAGGCGGTGACGCGGCCGCGCCCGGGGCACGCCGACCTCGCGGGGGCCATGAAATACGGCCATCGCGATATCCGCAACGTCCTCGAGCGGTCGAGCGCGCGCGAGACCACCGCGCGGGTCGCCGTGGCGGGCGTGGCCCGGCGCCTCCTGGGCGAGTTCGGCATCACCATCCTGAGCCACGTGATCGAGATCGGCGGCGTGCGCATCGGCGCGCTCGAAGCGCCGTGGGAGGAGATCCAGGCGCGTGCCGAGGCGTCCGAGGTCCGCTGCGCCGACCCTGAGGCCGAGCGCGCGATGATCCAGGCCATCGATCAAGCGAAGGCGGCCGGCGACACGCTGGGCGGCGTCTTCGAGGTGGTCGCGCTGCACTGCCCGGTGGGGCTGGGCTCGTACGTGCAGTGGGACCGGAAGCTCGACGGGCGCCTGGCGCGGGCCTTCTGCTCGATCCACGCCATCAAGGGCGCGGAGATCGGCCTCGGATTCGAGGCGGCGCGGCGGCCAGGCTCCCAGGTGCATGACGAGATTCTCTTCGACGCGGACGGTGGCTTCGACCGGAGATCGAACAGTGCGGGCGGCCTCGAGGGTGGCGTCACGAACGGCCAGCCTGTCGTCGTGCGGGCGGCCATGAAGCCGATCTCCACCCTGCGCAAGCCGCTGCGCTCGGTGGACGTGGCCACCAAGGAAAGCGTCGAGGCCGTGGTGGAGCGCAGCGATGTCTGCGCGGTGCCCGCGGCCGGCGTGGTCGGGGAGGCCATGATGGCCCTCGTCCTCGTGGAGGCCTTTCTCGAAAAATTCGCCGGCGACAGCATCGAGGAGATCCGGCGCAACTACCAGGGCTACCTCGACTACCTGAAGAGCTGGTAGCGCACCTCGCGGCAACGCCTCATGGTCGAGATCCCCGTTCGCCTGGGCCCACGCTCCTATCGGATCCTCGTCGGTACCGGCCTCCACGCCGGCATCGGCAGCGAGCTGGTCCGCTTGAAGGTGGGCCGCAAGGTCGCCCTCGTCACCGATTCCTCCATCCAGGCGCTCCACGGCGAGACGGTGTCCCGGAGCCTGGCCGAGGCGGGATTCGACGTGACGCGGGTGCTCCTGCCGGAAGGCGAAGCCGCCAAGACGCTCGAGGTAGCAGCTTCGACGTGGGACCGCTTCCTCGAGGCCGGGCTCGACCGGACCTCCACCGTGGTCGCGCTCGGCGGCGGGGCGGTCGGCGACCTCGCGGGCTTTACGGCCGCCACCTACATGCGTGGCGTCAACTTCGTGCAGGTGCCGACGACGCTGCTCGCCCAGGTCGACGCGTCGATCGGGGGCAAGACGGCCATCGATCACGCCCGGGCCAAGAATCTGATCGGCGCCTTCTACCAGCCGCGGCTGGTGATCGCCGACACCGCCGCCCTCCTCACGCTCCCCGAGCGCGAGTACCGCTCCGGGATGGCGGAGGTCATCAAGCACGGCATCGTCCTCGACGCGGCGTACTTCGCCGAGGTGGAGCGCGGCGCGGCCGCGCTGCGCGCCCGCGAGCCCGCCACCCTCGAGGCGATCGTGGCCGGCTCGTGCCGCCTCAAGGCTTCCGTGGTCGAGCGCGACGAGCAGGAAGCCGAGCTCCGCCACGTCCTCAACTACGGGCACACGATCGGTCACGCCGTGGAGGCCATCACGGGCTATCAGCGCTTCGCCCACGGCGAGGCGGTGTCCCTCGGCATCGCCGCCGAGGCCGCCATCGCGGAGCGACTGGGGCTGGCCGGGCCGGCCACGCGCGCCCGCCAGGTCGCCGCGCTCGAGGCCGTGGGCCTGCCCGTGCGCGGCGTGGGTGAGCCGCCCGAGCGCGTGGTCGAAGCCTTGAGCCGGGACAAGAAGGCCAAGGACGGGCGCGTACCCTTCGTGCTGGCCCCTGAAATCGGGGCCTTTCGCCTCGTCTACGACGTGCCTCGCGGGACCATCCTCGACGCCCTGGCCGACCTCGGCTGACGGGGCTCTGCGCCTTCCGTCGCATTGACTCCCGGACCACGGGCGGCTTATAAAGGAAAAGCATGGCGAACCCGATCCCCCAGGGTGGCCGGGCGGTTCTTGCCGACGATCCCGTGGCGGCGGCCGCCATCAAGCGATACGAGGAACGCCTCATGCGGGATCCAACCTCGCTGGCCTTCGCCCCGCTGGCCGACGCCTACCGCAAGGTCGGGCGCACCCGAGAGGCGATCAATCTGTGCCGGGAGGGGCTGGCGCGCTTTCAGCACTACACGACGGCGCGCCTGATCCTGGCGAAGGCGCATCTGGACGACGGCAATCCGGACGCGGCGCTGGCCGAGCTCGGCGTCATCCTGCAGGCGAGCCCGCGGGATGCGCAGGCCCATCGGATGGCGGCGGAGATCCACAGGAAGGCCGGCCGCTGGGAGGAGGCGCGGCAGCATCTCGAGCGAGTGGTCAAGCTCGACGCGGCGGATCGCGAGTCCCGCCTGCTGTTGGAGGCCCTGGGAGCCGAGAGTCGTCCGGACGCGGGCTCGGCCTTCGGACGTCTCCTGGCCGACGACACGTTCGTCACCGCGAGCATGGGCGCGTTGTGTCTCGAGCAGGGGCTCGCGGACGACGCCGCCATGATCTTTCTTCGGCTGAGCCGGAAGCATCCGGACGACGAGCGGGCCCGGGCCCGACTCGAAGAGGCGCTGCGCGCCAAGACCCAGAGACGAAAGGGACCATGACCTTATGCAGGTGTCCACTGCGGATTTCAAGAAGGGACTGAAGATCCAGTTCGACGGGCAGCCGTACAGCATCGTCGACTTCCAGCACGTCAAGCCCGGCAAGGGCGGCGCCTTCGTGCGCACCAAGCTCAAGCACATGCGGCAGGGACGGGTGATCGACAACACGTTCCGCGCGGGCGAGAAGGTGGAGCTGGTCGACTTCGAGGAGAAGCACATGCAGTACCTCTACAAGGACGACCGCTACCACTTCATGGATCTGGAGACCTACGACCAGATCTCGCTGTCCGCCGACGAGGTGGGGGATGCGCGGGAGTTCCTCAAGGAGAACACCGAGGTCGACATCCTCTTCATCGACGGCAGCCCCGCCACCGTCGAGCTCCCCAACTTCCTCGAGCTCCAGATCGTCAAGACCGACCCGGGCATCCGGGGCGACACGGCCTCCGGCGGCAACAAGCCCGCCACGCTCGAAACGGGAGCGGTGATCCAGGTGCCGCTCTTCCTCAACGAGGGGGACATCGTGAAGGTCGACACGAGAAGCTGGGACTACCTGGGCCGCGTCGCGGCGGCTGGCTAGCCCGTGGCGCGCAAGGCGCGCCGCTCCCGCCCCGCGGGAGGGCCGCCGTGGACGCCGCAGGAGGTCGTGGAGCTGGCGGTGGCCCACGACCTGCGCGAGCTCGAGATCGAGAGCATGGGCCTGCGCGTGCGCGTGGTGCGCGGCCACGTGGCGGCGCCGGCCCTCCCGCACCCCGTGGCGGCACCGGCGACGCTCGTCCAAACGGAGGCCAGCGGGCCGGGGGTCGAGCAGGTACCGGGGACGGTCACGATCGACGCGCCCATGGTCGGCACGTTCTACCGCGCGGCGAGCCCCGAGGCGGCGGCCTTCGTCAGCGAGGGCGATACGGTGAAGGAGGGGCAGACCCTCTGCATCATCGAAGCCATGAAGCTGATGAACGAGATCGAGTCGAAGGTGGCAGGCCGGGTCGTCAAGGTCCTCGTGGAGAACGCGCAGCCGGTGGAGTTCGGCCAGCCCCTGTTCCTGGTAGAGCCGCGCCGGTAGGAGCCGCGGCGACCATGTTCCACAAGATCCTCATCGCCAACCGCGGCGAGATCGCGCTGCGGGTGCTCCGCAGCTGCCGCGAGATGGGCATTCGCACCGTGGTGGCCCACTCCCAGGCCGACGCGGGCTCCCTGCCCGTCCGGATGGCCGACGAGTCGATCTGCATCGGGCCGGCCGAGGCGCGCCAGAGCTACCTCAACATCCCCAGCATCATCTCCGCGGCCTCCATCACGGACAGCGAGGCGATTCATCCCGGCTATGGCCTCCTCTCCGAGAACGCGGCCTTCGCGGAGATCTGCCGTGCCTGCGGCATCACCTTCATCGGCCCCGCGCCGGAGGCGATCCGGCTGATGGGCGACAAGGCCCAGGCGCGCGCCATGGCCAAGCAGGCCGGCGCGCCCGTGGTGCCGGGCAGCGAGGGGCCGCTCGAGGGCGTGGACGAGGCGCAGGCCCTGGCCGACGGCATCGGCTACCCCGTCATCATCAAGGCCGCGGCGGGCGGGGGCGGCCGCGGCATGCGCATCGTCCGCGCGCGGGACATGCTCGCCCAGGCCTTCGCCACGTGCCAGGCGGAGGCCGCGCAGGCGTTCGGCTCCTCCGAGCTCTACCTCGAGAAGTTCGTGGAAGAGGCGCGGCACGTCGAGGTGCAGGTGCTGGGCGACAAGAACGGCATCCGGGTGCACCTGGGCGAGCGCGACTGCTCCGTGCAGCGGCGGCACCAAAAGCTCCTCGAGGAGTCGCCCGCCTCCGCCATTTCCCACGAGACGCGGGCCGGGCTCTTCAAGGCGGCCCTCACGGTGGCCAGCGCGGTCAACTACGTGTCGGCCGGCACCGTGGAGTTCCTCGTGGCCGGCGACGGCTCCTTCTACTTCATCGAGATGAACACGCGCATCCAGGTCGAGCACCCCGTGACGGAGATGCTCACGGGCCTCGACATCGTACGCGAGCAGATCCGCATCGCCTCGGGCGAGCCGCT
>Ga0335069_10012958_pt1 | contig 11722 bp, 10 predicted proteins | sample Lox_Sample_11_FD_206714 | JGI IMG/M metagenome (GOLD analysis project Ga0335069, IMG submission 206714) | Soil microbial communities from Loxahatchee National Wildlife Refuge, Florida, United States - Lox_Sample_1.1 | ecosystem: Environmental > Terrestrial > Soil > Wetlands | place: USA...
AACCTCAAGAACCCGCCGCGCGTGTACACGGAGGTTGCGCTGGAACAGTTGCCGGCCATCTCCGGTTTTTTCGCCAAAGACGTCCCAGCGGCTTTCCAGCAGGTGACAGACCCCGCCCTCAAAGCCCAGTTTCAGCAGGCGAACCAGGCGGTTCTGAGCGCGATTGAAGACTACCGCTCGTTCCTTCAGAACGACCTTCTGCCGCGCTCCAACGGGGACTTTCGCATTAGCGCCGACAATTACCGCAAGAAGCTGCTCTATGACGAGATGGTGGACATTCCCCTGGATCGCCTGCTCGATATCGGCATGGCCGACCTGCGCCGCAATCAGAGTGACCGCGTCGCCCGCCAGATTGACCCCCAGCGCACGCCGGAAGAAATCCTGAAGAGCCTTGAGGCCGATCATCCCTCCGCCGATAAGCTCCTCTCTTCGTTCCGCAACACTCTTGGCGGTCTGCGGGATTACATTGCGCAGCACGGCATTGTCACCATCCCGTCCACGGCGCAGCCCACCGTGGAGGAGACGCCGCCCTTCATGCGCGCCCTTACTACGGCGTCCATGGATACGCCTGGCCCATTCGAGCTCGTCGCCAAGGAGGCCTTTTTCAACGTGACTCTCCCGGATCCCTCCTGGTCCCCGCAAGAGTCCGAGGAGTATTTGGAAGGCTTCCACCGCGGCACCATTGTGAGCACCGCAGTCCATGAGGTCTACCCTGGCCATTACATCCAGTTCTTATGGCTGCAGCAGGCGCCCAGCGAGATTCGCAAGCTCCTCGGCTGCGGTTCTAACTCGGAAGGATGGGCGCATTATACGGAGCAGATGATGCTCGACGAAGGCTATGGCGGCGGCGATCTCATGCTTCGCCTGGGTCAGTTGCAGGACGCGCTCCTGCGCGACGCGCGTTTCGTGGTGGGCATTCGCATGCACACCGGGGATATGACTCCGGAGCAGGCCGTGGCCTTCTTTGTGAACGAGGGCCGCCAAGTGCGGCCCGTGGCCGAGAAGGAAGCCAAGCGCGGCACATCCGATCCCACATACCTTGTCTACACTCTCGGCAAGCTGGAAATCCTGAAACTACGAGACGACTACAGGAAGAAGAAGGGCTCAGAGTTCTCTCTTCGGGACTTCCACGACGCCTTTCTGCGCCAGGGCTTCCCACCCATCAAGATCGTGCGCCAGGCGCTTCTAGGAGACGATTCGCCGGTGCTTTAGCTCCCATGGGCGGCTTCGGGCGCGGCTCCCCGGGGGTACGTTCCTCCGCCGGCGGAGTTTAACGCGGGCGCGGCGCATGAGGCGTCGCGCCGGCGTCCCACGCCGGATGGACCTTCGGTGAATTCGGGGCGCCCTTGCCGGACGTTGCGCCGGGATCGCCGTCCTCCGGCTCCGTGGCGGAAGCGCGCACTTCCACGCTTTGTGGTGGGGCATTCACCACATAGATTACGCGCGGCTTTTCAAACTGCGCCTGTGCCAGCACATAGGCGCCCAGCGCCGTGAAACACAACAGCGCTCCGAGGCCTACCGCGTGCCGCTTTAGAAAGAGAGTCAGGCGCACCCCACCTCATCCTAACTCCGCGCCGCGTGTTCCCGCGCCGCCGGCGCCCAGGGCGGTTGCCCTGGGGACGCCGTGGGCTGGGGCACGTTATCTCTCCAAAGTTAATCTTGGCGGGGGCCGGACGGCATGGTAGAACGCAGTAGGAGAGGGAATCGCGCCGATGGCTTGCTCGCGCACTTGGCACCTGTACAAAGAGAGCTTCGCCGTCCTCAGCCAGGACGGTGAGGTTCTGGCGTTTCCCGTGCTGAGCGGCATATGCGCCATGGTGCTGGCGGCAGGATTCTTCGTGCCTCTCTATCGCGACGGCACTCTGTTGACGATCTGCCGCGGGCAGGGCACCTGGGACCTTTACGCCGGCGTCTTCGCCTGGTACTACCTGAACAATTTCATCTTCGTCTTCTTCAACACCGCGCTGGTGGGCTGCGCCATCATCCGCCTGTCCGGGGGCGATCCGACCATAGGCGCGGGGCTGCGCATGGCCCTCGCCCGCACCCCGCGTATCGCTTTGTGGGTCTTCATTTCCACGGCGTTCGGGCTGCTCATGAGCTTCTTCCACAACCGCCGCGGCTGGCTGATGCGCGCCGTGGGCGCGGCCGCCACTTTGAGCTGGACCATGATGACATACCTCATCGTGCCAGTTCTCATTGTGGAAGACCGGAGCGTGTTCTCCGCCCTCGGCCGCTCCAAGCAGCTTTTCCAGCGCCAGTGGGGCGCGGACCTGATCGGCAGCTTCGGGTTCGGAATCCTGAATAGCCTTCTGATGATCCCCGGCGCCATACTCGCCATCGCCATCTGGCGTTTCGACGAGGCCGGGGCGGTGATTGTCTTCGTGACGTACTCCCTCTTTCTAACCATCGTGAGTTCGGCCGTCAGCGGCGTATTTAAGGCGGCGCTGTACCGCTATGCCGCTACCGGCAATGTGCCGCCCGGCTTCACCTCCGATGCCATTAACCCCAGCCAGGCGATCTGGTTGCCTGAAATCCGCTCGCTGGCCTGACGCCCTAGATCGGGAGTGCGCGGGCCGGGCTGAGATTCCCGTTATAGCGGCAGAAGATCCGCTATCCGATTGATTCTAATTAACAAGGACTCTGTTAGCGACGCATTTCGCAACAGCATAAGCCCATGGACCCCGAAATCCGCGCTGGGAATACTTGACAACATCACACTAAAATTTAATAATGGTCTTGGACTAAATCAGACGCCCTTTAGGGGCGCGCACTTCTTTATCACTTAACAGGATTCAACCAGCATCTAGGGAGGCTTTCGACCGCAATGGCAAAGATTATCGGTATTGACTTGGGAACCACCAACTCGGTGGTTGCCGTGATGGAAGGTGGCCAGCCCACCGTCATCGCCAACCAGGAGGGCGCCCGTACCACGCCTTCCGTGGTGGCGTTCACCAAGAGCGGCGAACGTCTGGTGGGACAGGTGGCCAAGCGCCAAGCCATCACCAATCCGGAGAACACGGTGTTCTCTATCAAGCGCTTCATGGGCCGCCGCTATGACGAAGTCAATGAAGAGATGAAGATGGTGCCCTACCACGTGGCGCGCGGCGACAGCTCCGACGCACGCGTGGACATCAGCGGCAAGAAGTACTCGCCGCCTGAGATTTCGGCCATGATCCTCACCAAGCTCAAGGAAGCGGCCGAAGCGTACCTGGGCGAGAAGGTCACGCAGGCCGTGATCACAGTACCGGCCTACTTCAACGATGCCCAGCGGCAGGCGACCAAGGATGCGGGCAAGATCGCGGGCCTGGAAGTGATGCGCATCATCAATGAGCCCACGGCCGCGGCATTGGCGTATGGCCTGGACAAGAAGAAGAACGAGACCATCGCGGTGTATGACTTCGGCGGCGGCACGTTCGATATCTCCATTCTCGAAGTGGGCGAGGGCGTGGTGGAGGTGAAGTCCACCAACGGCGATACGCACCTCGGCGGCGACAACATCGATCAGCGCATCATCGACTGGATTGTCAGCGAGTTCAAGAAGGAAAACGGCATCGATCTTTCCAAGGACCAGATGGCGCTCCAGCGCCTCAAGGAAGGCGCGGAAAAGGCCAAGATCGAGCTTTCCACGCTTCTCGAAAGCGACATCAACCTGCCCTTCATTACGGCCGACGCCAGCGGGCCCAAGCACCTCCAGATGAAGCTCACCCGCGCGCGTTTTGAGCAGATGGTGGAGGACATTGTCCAGCGCTCCATGGCGCCTTGCAAGCAGGCTATGTCCGACGCCAGCGTCACGCCGCAACAGATTGACGAGGTGGTGCTGGTGGGCGGCCAGACGCGCATGCCGCGCATCCAGCAGCTTGTCCGCGACCTGTTCGGCAGGGAGCCGCACCGCGGCGTGAACCCCGATGAAGTGGTCGCCGTGGGCGCAGCCGTTCAGGGCGGCGTTCTGGCCGGCGAAGTGAAGGACGTGCTCTTGCTGGACGTGACGCCGCTCTCGCTCGGCATTGAGACGCTTGGCGGCGTCTTCACCAAGCTGATTGACCGCAACACCACGATTCCCACGCGCAAGAGCGAGGTCTTCTCCACGGCGTCTGACAATCAGCCGTCGGTGGAAATCAAGGTATACCAGGGCGAGCGCGCCATGGCGGCTCACAACCGTCTGCTGGGCGTGTTCCAACTCGCCAACTTGCCTCCGGCCCCGCGCGGGATTCCGCAGATCGAAGTCACGTTCGACATCGACGCCAACGGCATCCTCAACGTGACCGCCAAGGACCGCGCCACCAACAACGAGCAGAAGATTACCATCACGTCTTCTTCCGGCCTCTCCAAGGACGAGGTGGACAAGATGGCCAAGGACGCGGAATCCAACGCCGCCGACGATCGCAAGCAGCGCGACACCATCGAGGCGCGCAACCGAGCTGACGCCATGGTCTACAACGTCGAGAAGACCCTCAAGGAGCACCGCTCCAAGGTGGGCGACGCGGAGGCCAAGGAGATCGAGGCGGCGCTCGATGAGACCCGAAAGGCCATGGCGGATAACGATCCCGCCAAGATCAATTCGGCCGTCGACCGGCTGACCGCCGCCAGCCACAAGCTGGCCGAGGCCATGTACAAATCCTCCGCGCAGCAGCCCGGCGGCGGTCCCCAAGGCGGCGCGGCCGGCCCCGAGCCGCCGAAGGAAGACAAAGGCAAGGACGATGTAGTGGACGCGGAGTTCGTGGACGTGGATGACAAGAAATAGTCGTCAGTCATCAGTTATCAGTCATTAGTTCAGGTTAGACGCGCCGCCTGTGGGTGTTTTCTGAAACTGATGACTGGTAACTGAGAACCTATCATGCCTTCCCCCAAGCACGAGTACTACGAAACTCTGGGCGTCAAGCGCTCGGCCTCCGTGGAGGAGATCCGGAAGGCTTACAGGAAGCTCGCGCGCAAGTATCACCCCGACCTGAATCCCGGCGACAAGGCTTCCGAGGAACGGTTTAAGAACGTCCAGGAAGCTTATGACGTGCTGAGCGACGCGAAGAAGCGCCAGATGTACGACCAGGTGGGCTTCTATTCGGACAGCGCTTTCGCCGGCGGAGGGCCGGGGGGACCCGGCGGGCCGGGCGGCGCGGGCGGGCCGGATTTCAGCGGCTTCGATTTCTCCGACTTCTTCCAGGGAGGCGCGGCCCCTGGCGGCGGCCCCGGGCGCCGTCCCGCCACGGAAACCGGCGGCGGCTTCCGCGATATCTTCTCCCAGTTCTTCAGCCGCGGCGGCGCCCAGCGCCCGCCCGAGGAGGCCGAAAAGGGCAGCGACCTCGAGTACGTGATGGACATCGACTTCTGGCAGGCCATCAAGGGTATGACCGCCCGCCTCAACATCACGCGCTACGAGATCTGCGACACCTGCCACGGCTCCGGCTCCACGGGCGGCGGCGAAGTGGCCTGCCCGGAGTGCAAAGGCACGGGCCAGGTTACGCAGATGGCCGGCGCCATGCGCTTCAACATCATGTGCCCCCGCTGCGGCGGCTCGGGCCGCCTGCGCAATGCCTGCCCTACCTGCGGCGGCGATGGCCGCGGGGCCCGCACGGAAACCGTGGAGGTCCGCATCCCGCCGGGGGCCCGCAATGGCTCGCGCCTGCGCGTGCCCGGCAAGGGCAACGCCGGAACCCGCGGCGGCGCGCCCGGCGATCTCTACATCACCACCAAGGTGGCCGAACACGCTTTCTTCCACCGCGAAGGCGACAATATCGAAATCAAGGTCCCCGTTGCCGTCTGGGAGGCGGCGCTCGGGGCCAAGATTGAGGTGCCCACCATCGATGGCCGGGCGCTGCTCAAGGTGCCGCAAGGCGCCAAGAACGGCCAGCGCTTCCGCTTGCGCGAGAAGGGCGTCCTGAATTCGCGCACCGCGCAGCGCGGCGACCAGATTGTGGAGCTGGCTATTGAAGCGCCCGACCCGCGCGATGAACGCACGCGCGAATTGCTGCGTGAACTTTCCGCGCTGCATCCGGAGGACCCCCGCGCTTCCATGTGGGGGCAAGTCTAGGGAAACGCCATGCCGAAATCCAAATCCAAAGCGGCTTACATGATTTCCGCGGTGGCGGAGCAGTACGAACTGCACCCGCAGACTTTGCGGCTTTATGAGCGCGAAGGCCTGCTGAAGCCTTCGCGCAGCGAAGGCAACACGCGCCTCTACACCGATGGCGACCTGGAGCGCCTGGAGGTGATCCTCCACCTGACGCGCGACCTGGGCGTGAATCTCGCCGGCGTGGAGATCATCCTGAATATGCGCGAGAAGATGGACGAGATGCAGTCGCAAATCCAGGCTTTCATCGCGTCCCTCAATAAGGAACTGGCCGCTCGCACGGAGCGCCCTCCGCAGGCCGCCGGCAATTCCCTGATTCCGGTGCTGGCCTCCCGGCAGCCTATTCCAACTCCGCGCCGCCCGCGCTGACCATGTCCTCCTCAACGCCGCTTCTGCGCAGCCCCGCGGCCGCCTACGTCGCGCCTTTTGCGGTCTTTGTCGCGCTCATGGCGGTGGAACACTCGTTTGGGTTGCCCCCGCAGTGGTTCTATCCCGTGCGCATCGCCGCTACGGCCGCCGCACTCTTGTGGTTCGCTCGCTCCGCGGAAATCCACCGGCCATCCAGCCTGCTCGGCAGCGCCGCCATCGGCGCGGCGGTGTTTCTGATCTGGATCGGGCCCGACGTCCTGTTCGGACCCGCCTACCGCCATTTCTGGTTGTTCGAGAATTCCGTCACCGGGGCCGCGGCCAGTTCCGCCCCCGAGGCGCTGAAGCACAACCGGACATTCATCGTCATTCGTACGCTAGGCTGCGCCGCGCTGGTCCCCGTGGTGGAGGAGCTGTTCTGGCGCGGCTGGCTGATGCGTTGGCTCGTGGCTCGCGAATTTCAAAAGGTCCCGCTGGGGACGTACGCGCCGATGGCCTTCTGGGGCGTTGCGGTGATGTTCGCCTCCGAGCACGGACCCTACTGGGAAGTCGGGCTGATCGCCGGAATCGTTTACAACTGGTGGATGGTGCGCACCAGGAACCTCGGAGACTGCATTGTCGCTCATGCGGTGACGAACGCGCTACTCTCGGCTTACGTCCTCATGACCGGCGCCTGGCAATACTGGCTGTGATGCCAGACAAACGAAAACAGCCCGCTCCCGGCTGCGGCCGTCGTCCGACGCCTTTCCGCGGGTTTCCAAACCTCCGCGGCTTAAAATAGAACTGATGATCCAACTCTCCGGGGCGGGGAAGCGCTACGGCCCCAAGACCCTTTTTGAAGGCGCCGATTGGCTGGTGACGCCCAACGAGCGCGCGGGCCTGGTGGGCGCCAATGGAACCGGCAAGTCGTCGCTGCTGAAGGTGCTCGCGGGTATCGAGGGACTCGATTCCGGCTCCGTCACCACGCAGAGGGGCGCAACGCTGGGCTACCTGCCGCAGGAGGGCCTTTCGCTCTCGGGGCGCACGGTATTCGCGGAATGCATGACGGTCTTCGCCGATATCCGCGCGCTCGAAGAGGAGCAGGAGCAATTGGCGCATCGCATGTCCGAGCTCGATCCGGAGAGCGCCGAGTACGCCCAGGTGGCGGAGCGCTTCGAGCGCGCCGCCAGCGAGTTCACCGCGCACGACGGTTATGCTCTGGAAGCGCAGGCCGGCGCGGTGCTGGACGGCTTGGGTTTCCCGCAGCGGGACTGGAGCCGCCGCACCGAGGAATTCTCAGGCGGCTGGCAGATGCGAATCGCGCTCGCCAAGCTGCTGCTCGCCAAGCCCAACCTCCTGCTGCTGGACGAGCCCACCAATCACCTCGACCTGGAAGCCCGCAACTGGCTCGAAGGCTATCTCAACGAGTATCCTTACGCCGTCGTGCTGGTCTCCCACGACCGCTATTTTCTGGACGTCACCGTCCGCAAGATCGTCGAGCTTTGGAACAAGGGGCTGCACTTCTACACCGGCGGCTTCACGCGCTACGAACAGCAGCGCGATGAGCGCCGCGCCCAGATCCAGGCTGCTTACAAGAACCAGCAGGACCGCATTGAGCAGCTCGAAGCCTTCATCAACAAGTTCCGCTACCAGGCCACCAAGGCCAAGCAGGTGCAGAGCCGCATCAAGGAACTGGAGCGCATTGAGCGCATCGAGATTCCGCCGGAAGAGAAGTCCATCCACTTCCGCTTTCCGCAGCCCAAACCGAGCGGCCGCATCGTGGCGGAGTTCAAGAAAGTCGCCAAGAGCTACGGAGATCACCAGGTTTTCTCGGACGTGGATTTCATCATCGAGCGCGGCGAACGCATCGCGCTGGTGGGCGTCAATGGCGCCGGCAAGTCCACGCTCATCAAGATTCTGGCGGGCGCCGAACCAGTCACGGCCGGCGATTACACGCTCGGCCACAACGCCCAGCCGGACTACTTCGCGCAGGATCAGTACAAGGAGCTCGACCAGAACGCCAAGATGATTGACGACATAGGAGCCGTCGCGCCCCGCGCCACCAACACCGAGCTGCGCGCCATTCTCGGCTGCTTCCTGTTTTCCGAGGACGACGTGTTCAAGACCATCGGCGTGCTCTCCGGCGGCGAGCGCAACCGCTACGCGCTGGCGCGCATGCTCATGCAGCCCTCCAATTTTCTGCTGCTTGACGAGCCGACGAATCACCTGGATATGCGCGCCAAGGACGTCCTGCTCCAGTCTCTGCAGGACTACACCGGGACGGTGGTCTTCGTCTCACACGACCGCTACTTCATCGATAAGCTGGCCACCCGCGTTTTCGAAGTGGAAGACGGCCGGGTGCATGTGTTCCCCGGCAATTACGAAGACTATTTATGGCGCAAGTCCGGCGGCGGAAACATGGCCGCCCCGCAAACGCCGGCGCAGACGGCGCGCGAGGCGCAGCCCGCCGCAAAGCCGGAGAAGCGAGTCAATCCTCTCAAGGTGCAGCGCATGAGGGAGCGGCTGGGGAGCATTGAAGAAAAGGTCGGCCAACTTGAAGCGGGTATTGCCGATTGTGAGTCCGCCCTCGCTCACTTCGTGAGCGCCGAAGAGACACGCAGAGTCTCGGAGCTTTTAGAGACGCAACGAGCGAACCTGGCGACTCTGATGGGTGAGTGGGAAGAGATCACTCAGTCGATCGAGGCGATGTCATAGAGCGGACCGCTATTGGGGCCTGCGGGGTGATACCATTTTCTCGGAGGCTATCGCATGCAGCCGCGTCTTGTTGGCTTCGCGCTGCTGGCGCTCCCGATTGCCGCCAGCGCCCCCGCTCAGGCGCCGCTGACGCCGAGAACCGAAACCTTCACCTGGATGGCGCCGCTGGAGAGGATGGCGGATGAGTTCCAGCAGCTGTACGCCAAGCCGATTACGTACGAGGACCCCATCTGGCGGTGGCGGGGCGACTCTGACGTGCTGGGAACGGACCGCCTCGGCCAAGAAATCATAGGCCTCAAGGTCCACACGCTGGTCTTGCCCGAAGAGTTGCGGCCGGACCGGATGGCAACGCTGGGCGTCGCCGAGCTGACGAAGGTCCTGGCCGCCTACCGGGAGCAGAACCCGGAGCGGGCGCGCTTTCGGGCGGCGGAATCCGGAATGTGGCTGCAGATCATCCCCGCCGAAGCCCATGATGAGACGGGCGCCTTCCGGCCCGCCGGAAGCCTGCTGGATATTGCGGTCTCCGTCCCGGTGGCGAGCCGGACTCCCACGGAACACTTGATTGCCCTCTGCGACGCCATTACCGCGGCGAATCCGGACCACTACACGGTTCGGCCCAACTCGAGCGCCAAAGTGGGCGGGCCGTTCGACCAGCTTTTCGCCGCGAACGGATACATCCTGCGCAGGAACCTGCGAAACTTCGAGGAGCCCACCACGGACGACGACGAGAGGCCCTACGTCCTGACCGATTGGGGCGCGACGGCTCGCCCCGCACGCGAGGCTCTGACGGATTTTCTGAGTCGGTCGGGAACGACCGCGACCTGGCGCCTGAAGTGCGCGCCAGACGCGAAGATCTGCATCCTCAACGTGCAGCCGCTCATCGTAGCCGGGGCAAACGCTACCATCAGGGTACGCTCCCTTGACCGCTGCTGGAGTTGCCGGCCGGTTCCCGTGCGCAGCGACGCGCGACAGCGTTGATAGTCCCACCACGCGCCGGCTCGATGGCTCCGCCGTCAGTGCGAGGCGGCGCTCTGGATCTGGTAGTTCCGCGCCGCCAGGCGTGCGACCGTGGCGGCGATTCCGGCGTTCGACCCCGCCAGGAAGCCGGCTGTGAGCGGCGAGTGGTCGAGCTTGCGAAGCAGCATCCACTGACCGAGCGCCACGCCCATAACCACGGCGCCCTTGGACGCCGCGGCCTTGTCTCCGAAGAGGCCCGTGCCGGAGCAGAGGTTCGGGTTCGCTTCGCGATATCCCCAGGAACTCAGCGAGTCTGCCGCCTCCGAGGCGGCCAGCGCCCCGAGGCTCAGTTTCCATAGTGTGCGGCTCACATGATGGGTCCGGTGCGGCCGCGGCGCCTCATCGAATAGAGCAGGGCTGCCCGCATTCAGGATGCCTGCGCACACGAGCAACGTGGCGATGTACTTGGGCATCGCTTGCTTCCCCTTTAGTTCTTTGGGAGTGTTTTCCGCGGAAGGACTCGATGCTCGCTCCGCGTCCCGGCGTCGGCTTCGCAACCCGGATGCTGACATTGTGCAATTGGTGGCCCAAAAGAGCTATCGGCTGAAAACCTCAACATCCCATGGGTTTTAGCCCGCCCTGGGAAGGGATGGGCCCAAGTGAAGATGGGGTAAATACCGCACCGTATGCTGAGGTAATTACCCCACAACACCCTGGCTCATCCGAGTCATCGAAATCCCAGTTATCGCAGGCCTTCTCGTTGAAAGGACTGCCATTCGCAGCGCGGCCGCCGGCGGCTCAGTGCGAGTAATATTCAGCCTTTATGCGGCAGTTGTGGTATGCCACCAGGCCCCCGACTCCCGCCAGCTGGAGGTTTGTTCCCGCAGCGAACGCCAGAGCCTTCTGTGACCGGCGCAGGGTGAGCCATTCGGCGGCGAAGGTGCCGGCCACCAAGGCGCTCTTAATACCCACGGCCTTTATACCGAACATTCCGTGCGACGAGGCCACGAATTGGTTCCCTTCCGGGTAGCCCCAGGAAGTGAAGGCGTCCGCGGCTTGTCCCGCCGCGAACAGCGCGATGCTGACTTTCCACCATTTCTGCACGGCGGATCGCCGCGGATGTTGCGGTTCCCCGATCAATCCTCCCGCGTTTGCGGCGCAGGAGCAAAGCATGAAGACACAGATAGCCCTAAGCACGATTCCACGCATGATTTCGTCTCCGGCAGGACCTGGGATCTTGGCGAAGGGGCCACCATCCCTATTCGCCTTTTGAGAGCCTAAACTCCTTGCCTCTCGAACCACTCATCGTCCGAATGCAGGCGGGATTAGAAGAAAAATGAAATTACGCGGAGAAAAAATACAAACGACAAAAAGAGCTGAAAAGGGACGAGATTTCTCCACTAAAGTCGGTTACCATGTGCTCAAGCGGCGGTTTTCGCCGCGCCACATTATGGACGACGCCCTTTTCGTTCACCGGATACACTTCGCTTTCACCGTCACTTACCACTACCTTTTTCCGCAATTGACCATGGGTTTGGCGCTGCTGATTGTGGCGCTGAAGACCCTGGCGTTGCGTACCCGAAATCCCATCTATGACGAAGCGGCGCGCTTCTGGACGCGGATTTTCGGCATCAATTTCGT
>Ga0335069_10012959_pt1 | contig 11721 bp, 9 predicted proteins | sample Lox_Sample_11_FD_206714 | JGI IMG/M metagenome (GOLD analysis project Ga0335069, IMG submission 206714) | Soil microbial communities from Loxahatchee National Wildlife Refuge, Florida, United States - Lox_Sample_1.1 | ecosystem: Environmental > Terrestrial > Soil > Wetlands | place: USA: Florida...
GATATGGCTTCATGGAGCGACCGGACGTGCCCTTCCTCGTGAAGAGAGCAAAACAATTTGGCTTCCCTGTCGATCCTTCCGACGTGGTGTACTACGTAGGGCATGACACGATCGTCGCGCGACACGACCGCGAGGGCCTGCCGCGCATTGTGGAAGCGGTATTTGCTTTTATGTATCGCAACGCAGCGCCCATCAGCGAATACTTCCGCATGCCTCGACGCCAGGTGGTGGAGATTGGAGCAGAATTTCCACTGTAACTAGCGTCGCTACTTGATCTCCACGAGCTTGTTCACCAGGTCCGAGTAGTCCTTCTTCTCCACACCATGGACCTGCTTGTTGTACTCGTCCACCTTGGCGGAGTAGTTCATTGAGCAGAACTTCGGGCCACACATAGAGCAGAAAGCCGCCTCTTTGTAGTAGGCATCTGGAAGCGTTTCGTCGTGCATGGCCCGGGCCGTTTCGGGATCGAGAGAAAGCTCGAACTGCTTGTCCCAATCAAAGGTGTAGCGGGCGTAGCTAAGAGCGTCGTCGCGGTCCTGCGCGCCGGGGCGATGACGCGCGACGTCGGCCGCATGCGCCGCGATCTTGTAGGCGATGATGCCATCCTTCACATCCTTCTCATTCGGCAGGCCGAGGTGTTCTTTCGGCGTGACATAGCAGAGCATGGAAGCACCATGCCATCCAATGAGAGCCGCCCCGATAGCCGAGGTGATGTGGTCGTAGCCGGGCGCGATGTCGATGACCAGGGGCCCGAGGGTGTAGAACGGAGCGCCGTAGCAGAGCTCGACTTCTTTGTCCACCTGTTCCTTGATCTTGTCGAGCGGCACATGGCCGGGGCCTTCGATCATGACCTGCACGTCGCGTTCCCAAGCCTTCTTTGTCAACTCGCCCAGTGTTTTGAGCTCGGCAAACTGTGCTTCATCGCTGGCATCGGCGATGCAACCGGGACGAAGGCCATCGCCCAACGAATAGCTCACATCGTGCTTCGCCATGATCTTGGTGATGGCGTCGAAGTTCTCGTAGAGGAAACTCTGCCTGTGGTGGTGGGCCATCCACTGCGCGAGGATTGCACCGCCGCGACTGACGATGCCAGTGATTCGTTTGGTGATTAGCGGCAGATATTCGACCAGCACGCCGGCATGGATGGTCATGTAGTCCACACCCTGCTCGGCCTGCTCCTCAATGACCTCGAGCATGATATCGATGGTGAGGTCTTCAATGCGCTTCACTCGCGCGACGGCTTCGTAGATCGGCACAGTGCCGATGGGCACGGGAGAGTGCCGCAGGATGGCTTCGCGAATCTCGTGAATGCCACCGCCGGTCGAGAGGTCCATGACGGTGTCGGCGCCATAGTGAACGGATGTGTGCAGCTTACGGAGTTCTTCATCAACATTGCTGGTGATGGCTGAATTACCAATGTTCGCGTTGATTTTGCACTTTGAGCCGACTCCAATGCACATCGGCTCGAGCTCGGGGTGGCTCACGTTGGCGGGGATGATCATACGCCCGGCAGCAACTTCGTCGCGGATGAACTCCGGTGCGACCTTCTCGCGCTCGGCAACGAAGAGCATCTCCTCGGTGAGCAGTCCCTTGCGCGCGAAGTGCATCTGCGACATGTTGGTGTCGCCGGTGCGGGCAGCTTCTTGCTTGCGGCGGACGAGCCACTCCGCGCGCGGTTTCAGGATACTGCCACCATTGCAGTTGCTGCCGTTGCTTGCGCTCATAGACCTGGGAACCTCTCTTCAACCGTCAATTATACTGCTCGATAATGACAGGGTTGCGAATTCGGAGGTAGTTGTCGAAGTGAAAATCACGGGCTACCCGAGTTGAGAGCCTCGCTTACCAGCTCGGTAGATGAGTATTCCAACGCCGATCAGCGTCACGCTGAAAAACATTACCTTTGTCACAGCCAATCCCTTGTTTGGCTCGCTGGGATCGGGGATGACTGACGCAAAGATTACGGCGCACGTCGTGACGAGCGCAACCATCGCTGCGAACTTCGCGACGGGCTTGCCTCCAGGCACCGTTATTACGCCGGGCTCAACCGGTTCGCGCTGCAGGCGAATCATCGCGGCAAACATGAACAAGTAGGGCACAAAGTTGGTGATGATGGTCATCGTCACCAGAATTTGATATGCGCCGCGAACGGTACTGCCCGCCTGTCCCAGGAGGATGAACGCCAGGCAGCATCCGGCCTGCGTTACCAGCGCAACCGCAGGCGTGCCCCAGCGAGGATGCAAGCGGCCGAAGGCAGGCGGTAGATATCGGTCAATACCCGCAACAAATGGGATTCGTGCCAGGGCTGCCAAGTAGGCGCCGACTCCTCCCAGGTTAGCGAGACAAATCAGTAGCGCGACGGCAGGACCAATGCCTCTCCAGCCAACTCGCGCCGCAGCAGTGGCGATGGCCTGCATGATACCTTCCATGCGGTTGACCTGGTCGGTTGGCAGCGCAACCAGGACCGCGATGGTGCCCAGAATGTAGCCGCCCGTGATCAGCGCACCGGCGACCATGAGCGCGCTAGGAATTGTCCGCCGCGCGTTCTTGATCTCATCTCCCATGAAAGAGGCGGCCTCGGAACCGCTGAAGGCGTAAAGAATCGTAGCCCAAACGCCGACTGTGCCGAAATTCAGCGAAGGCTGCAACGTCGCGAGGGTAAAGCGGCTGGCCGAGCCAAATCTTGCGAATGCGATCACGCCCACAAGGCAGAGTATTGTTACCGGAATCCAGACGCCGAGCGCGCCGAGGTTGCTGAGCCACTTGCCTATATTCAGTCCCACCACATTGAGCATGAGGGCGAGCCCCAGGCCGCAGATCGAAAATGCGACGAAGTACCGGGGGCTCAGCTGGAGCGCACTCCAGCGATTGCCTCCCACGTAAAGTGCGTTACTGGCGGCAAAATACAGAACAGCGGGAAAGTACGGCAGGTTGCTGGTCCAGTATATCCATCCGGTCAGAAACGCTGGGAAGTCGCCGAACGCGCGCTTGATCCAGAGATACATTCCGCCCTCGCCCGGATATCTCGAGGAGAGTTCCATCACGCAGAGGGCAAGCGGAATGAAAATCGTTAGTAGGCCGATGACCCAGATGGCAATGGAGCCTGCTCCGGAGCTGGCGGCGACGGGAATCCAGCGCAGGCTAAGGGTGGTGACGACGTAGAACATTACCAGGTCGCGGAAGCCCAGCACACGCTTCGGGTGAATCATATCGCCGACCGTGGTGGGGTCTGCTGTCGTTGGAGAAGGGTCCATGTTTCGGCTCTACAGTTTCAGGAAGTAGCGGTAGAACTCATCGTCGCGCTTCCAACCCATGCGCTGGTACAACCGCTGGGCGGTATGGTTGTCGATTGCCGTTTCCAGCAGCAGGCCATCCGCATCGGTACTCTCGGCGAACCGGCGCGCGCGACCCATCAACGCGTGTCCAACGCCCTGTTTACGGGCTGCGGGAACGACATACAGGTCACTCAGGATCCACTGGCGCTGCAGGCTCAATGACGAGAACACCGGATACAGGTGAACGAAGCCTGTGACTGTCGAACCCGTGCGCGTATAGAACAGAACTGATTCACCCTTGCTGAGGCGGGCGAACAGGAATCGCCGCGCAGCCTCCTCGTTTGAGGGCCGTTTGTAGAACTGGCGGTAGGCGTCGAATAGTGGCGCTACAACACCGACATCCGCCGGCGTGGCCTGGAGCATTTCGATAGCTGTGGTTTCCGGGTGCATCCTCACAAGGAAACACGACAGCGGAGCCGCGTCAACTGCTCTCGCTCCGAGTTTTCAGAGCACCATGCCGAGCCAGCTTGCTTCCAGGCAGTCGGAATCTGGCTTTCGGTCGGGACTACCACATTGCAGATATATGGTTTATGATTCGCGCAAGTATCGAAGTGCGGGTGAGGCGAACCAGACGCCACCTGCACATGGGGTAAGAACATCCGATTCTTTGACCGTGCGCCTCAACCGGCTGAAGGAGGTGGTATGTCGGATTCTGTCCATTCGGAAAGTTCGGTAACCGGGGTACCGGTTCGACGATCGGTCCGTAAGCGGTCGATCATCCTGTCCACTGCAATGCAGCACTTCGCAACCCACGGGTACCAAGCCGCCCGGGTGGGCGATATGGCCAATGAGCTCGGCATTGCGAAGGGCTCCGTGTTCCAGCACTTTGGCAGCAAGGACGGACTCTTCTTTGAAGCCTACAAGTCGGCCCTGCGTGCGTTGCCGCCTTATTTGAGTGTCCCTGCCGACGTGCGCGAAGCCGGATTCTTCGCCATCGTTCACTACCGCCTCTCATTACCCATCGAATATTGGGAAAAGTACCGCGTCCCGTACCGAATCGTGCTGCTAGGAAACTACGGGTCCGACCTGGACCTGAAGAAGCGCATCGCCCACTTCGTATCGACCGAAGACCCCCTGGGCACCGCGGCGTTTGTACAGATGGGCATCGATCGCGGAGAGGTGCGCACCGATGTCGATCCAACCCTTGTCACGTCGGTCATGGAGTGCACGTTCGAGCGCATGCAGGACGCCTTGTTCACCGCCGAGCCCGATCGCGACTTGTTCCACCGCATCGGACACATCAATGGGAATCGCGAGCAAACCGTCGATCAGTTCGTAAAGATCCTGCGGGGGGCGATCGGCGTTCCTTCCAGCCCATAGTTGACGCGAAACACACCTGTTATGATGCCTTTCGCGTACTGCTGTGGGAGGCTCGATGTTTCCGTCCCTGCAAGACGTCCTGCAATCCTATAACGAGCAGGCCCCGATCGAGAATGCGTACACCATTCCAGCGTTGTGGTACGTTGACGAGCGCGTCGCGCAATTGGAGCGACGGTACGTATTTGGTGGATCCTGGCAGGTAGTAGCCCGCCTTGAGCAGTTGTCGTCTCCCGGGCAGTTCGTCACTTGGGACCTCGCGGGCGAGCCGATCCTGGTCGTTCGCTCGAACGACGGTGAGCTGCGGGCCTTCTACAACGTCTGCCGGCACCATGCTGCTGCGGTCGTCACAGAGACTGCGGGTACAGCCAGCATCTTCCGTTGCCCCTATCACGGGTGGAGTTATGGATCCGATGGTTGTCTGAAGGGAGCACCGGAGTTCGAGGGCGTTTGCAATTTCAACCGTGCCGACAACGGACTTGTTCCGGTTCAAATCGCGTCGTGGGAACAGTTCGTATTCGTCAACCTTGATCCATCGGCCGCTCCGCTCCAGACCTTCCTGGGCCGCTTGCACGAACGCACCAAACCGCTCAACCTTATGCGGCCTCACTTCTTTGCGCGCCGCACTTACACCCTGCATTGCAATTGGAAAGTGTTCGTTGACAACTACCTTGATGGTGGATATCACGTCCCGCACCTGCACCACGCGCTGAACAGCGTTCTCGATTATCGCGAGTACACCATCGAAAATGAAGACCGCTACTGCCTGCAGTCGAGCCCCATGGTAGCGTCGAGTGTGGACGCAGTGACGGCGGCGACTCGAAAAGGAGACCGCGCTTGGTATTTCTGGCAGTACCCCAACTTCATGATCAACCTCTACGAGGGATACATGGATACCAACCTCGTGTTGCCCGATGGAGTTGACCGCTGCACCGTGATCTTCGATTTCTATTTCGACGACGTGAGCGAGGCGGCCGCAGAGCGCAATCGCCAAAGTATTGCTGTAGGCGAGCGAGTGAATGACGAAGATGTTGGGATTTGTGAGAGCGTTCAGCGCGGATTGCATTCACGGGCGTATGACGCTGGGCGATTGTCGGTGCGGCGAGAGGCGGGCGAGCACCTGTTTCACCGGTTGCTGGCAAGTGATCTCAAGCGGGGATTGTGACTATCGCTTTCGAAGCTCCTTCAAGATTTCCTTTGCCGCGTTCGCACCCGAGCCGCCGGTCAACCCATTTCCCGGATGCGTCCCCGAGCCGCATAGATACAGGCCTTTGATCGGCGTACGGTACTGCGCCCAATCCAGCAGCGGACGCATCGTGAACAACTGGTCGAGCGTGAGCTCTCCGTGGAAGATGTGTCCTCCACTGAGGCCATACACCCGTTCAAGGTCTTTCGGTGTAATCACTTCGCGCCCTTCGACCATCCCAGGTAGCTCCGGAGCAAACCGCGCCAGAGTATTTAACACCACATCGCCCAGCGCAGCGCGTTCCGAGTCCCAGTCGCCGTTCCGCAGTTTGTAAGGCGCATATTGCATATAAATCGACATCACGTGCTTTTCCGCAGGCGCAAGTGACGGGTCATGCAGCGATGGAATCGTCGCCTCAAGATAGGGCTGCGGTGAGAACTCGCCGTACTTCGAGGCGTCGAAGGCGCGCTCCAGATAGTCGATCTCTGGCGACACTTGAATGCGCCCTCCAAGCAGTTTCGCGGCATCTCCGTTGACGCCGTTAAACGCAGGCAATCCGTTTAACGCGAGATTGACTTTTGCCACTGTTCCGTTCATCCGATAATGCTGCAGCCGCTGCAGAAAGCTCGGCGCCAGCCACTGCGGATCCACCAATCCCAGCAACGTGTGCTTCGGGTCGGCGTCTGAAATTACTGCGCGTGCATTGACCTCTCCGCCATCGCTCAATACGACTCCAGTCGCTCGGCCATCACTCACCTTGACCTGAGCCACTTCGACGTTTGTACGGATCTCCACGCCTGCTGCTTGCCCCGCAATTGCCATTGCCGTCGTCAGTGCTCCCGTCCCGCCCATCACGTACGTTGCGCCGCCTGCCGGGTTGCCGTCCGTGGCAGCGCGCAACAGCAGCGTCGCGCCCGATCCGGCCGACCAAGGTCCAAAGAACGTGCCGGAGATTCCTTGCGCCGCAATCGTCGCTCGCAACAACTCGGCGTCGAACCACTCGGCAACGAGATCGGCGGCGGCCATCGGCATCCAGCGAAGAAGCCGGTAGAAGTTCCTTTCGTCGAGTCCGCGAATCTTCTGGCCGGCCCTTAGCAGATCAAGTAAGTTGCCCGATATCGGTTCCTCGATGTCTGGTGGAGTCACACGCATCAAGTGGTCGACAACACTCGCGATGGTCGCGAGTGCCTTCTGAAACTCTGCGTATTTTGCCGCCTCCTTGGTCGAGTACTTTGCGATCTCCTGCTGGGTATGCCCTGTGTCCGAATACAACCCCAGATGATGGCCGTCCGGTGAAAGCGAGAGTACTCGCACGTCGGGCACGTAGGTCTTCAAGCCGTGCGCAGCTAGATTCATGTCGCTGACGACTTCTGCGCGAACTGGTCCTGTGGCATGTGCCAGGGTTGAGCAGCGAAATCCTGGATGAAACTCGTTCGTAATCGCGCAGCCACCCGCCTGCGGTCGTCGCTCCAGAACCAACGGCTTGAAACCAGCTTTGGCGAGATAGAACGCGGTGATGAGCCCGTTGTGCCCGGCGCCGATGATGACAACATCGCGAGTCTCGGCCATGGCTAGTTGCTCCCCTTCCCTTGCTTGAGGATTTCCAGCGCTCCCAGCCTGCCCGGCGCGCCCATGATGCCACCGCCAGGATGCGTGGCCGAGCCGCACATCCATAGGTTCTTGATGGGCGTTTTGAATTGCGCCCATCCCGGCACCGGGCGCAGAAAGAACAACTGCTCGAGCGTCAACTCGCCCTGGAAGATATTGCCCTCCGTCAGCCCCCATTCGCGTTCCAGGTCGAGTGGCGTCACTACTTGCTTGCCGACGATGATGTTTTTTAGATTCGGAGCATACTCTGCAATCGTATCGATCACGTTGTTGCCGAACGCTTCTTTGATGTCGTCCCAAGTACCTTCCTTCAATTTGTAGGGCGCATACTGCACGAAACACGACATCACGTGCTTGCCGGGCGGCGCAACCGATGGATCCGTGAGACTGGGGATCACCATGTCGATGTATGGCCGGCGCGAGTACCGCCCGTATTTCGCGTCGTCGTAAGCGCGCTCCATGTAGTCGACGCTCGGTGAAATCGAGATTGCGCCGCGCAGATGCTTGCCCGGTCCCGGCATGCATTTGAAGTCCGGCAGCGCATCGAGCGCCAGGTTGACCTTGCCCGATGACCCGCGAAACTTGTATCGTTTCACCTCTTCGCGGAAATCTTCCGGCAGGTGCTTCTCGTCAATCATCTTCAGAAATGTCAGGTTGGGATCGACGCTCGACGAAACAATGGGCGCGTAGAATTCGTCGCCGTTCGTCGTCGCGACTCCGACCGCCTTGCCGTCTTTCACGAGAATCTGCGCCACGCCGGCTTGAGTACGAATCTCAGCCCCGGCCTCACGCGCCGCGTCGGCGATTGCGTTCGAAAGTGCACCAGTTCCGCCGCGCGCGAAGCCCCACGCGCGGAATGCGCCGTCAATCTCACCCATGTAGTGGTGCAATAGAACGTACGCCGTGCCCGGCGAGCGTACCCCGAGAAACGTTCCGATGATGCCCGACGCCGACATCGTTGCTTTGAGCACATCCGTCTCGAACCATTGATCGAGAAAATCGATAGCGCTCATGGTCATGAGCTGGACCTGGTTGTACTTGTCCTCGCCGTTGAGGTCTTTGAATCGCTGGCCGAGGAAGAGCAGCTTCATCAGGTCTTTCGGGTTCAGCGTCGTCGGGTCCGGTGGAACCATACTCAGGATGGGCTTCACGAACCGGCACATCTGCACCATAGCCTTGCCAAATTCGTCGTAGGCTTCGGCGTCGAGCTTGGAATGGCGCGCGATTTCGCGGCGGGTTACGCCATGATCGTTGACACGCCAGAGGTGATCGCCGTTCGGCATCGGCGTGAATGTGCCGTCAAGCGGCAGGATTTCCAGCCCATGGCGCGGCAGTTCGAGGTCGCGGATGATCTCAGGCCGCAACAGCGAAACCACGTAGGAGCACACCGAGAACTTGAAACCGGGAATGATTTCTTCGGTCACGGCGGCGCCGCCAAGCACGTGGCGACGCTCCAACACGAGAACTCTCTTGCCTGCCGCTGCGAGATATGCCGCGTTGACTAGGCCGTTATGTCCGCCGCCAATCACAATGGCGTCGTAATGTCCTGATGCGTTGGAAGGCATGGTTGTCCTGAAAATGAGACCGTTTGCAATGAAAGCAGCGCCATTTTAAATGGCGCACCGCGCCTTTGTCTGTATTGCACCCGTGTCGTTTCGATGGCTCGCAGCCTTGCCGCGGCCATCCACGCGTCGTTATAATCCGCGCTGATCGACTTCTGCGAGGACTTCTCTTGCCCATCGGTACTGCCGTCCACGAACGCACCTTCCCCCTATGCACCAGCTTGAATTACCGCGAATGGTCGGGCTTCTACGCGGTGAGTGTTTACGAAACCCACCACGAGCATGAGTACAATGCCATTCGCAATGCTGCTGCACTCATCGATGTTACGCCGCTCTTCAAGTACCTCATCACCGGGCGCGACGCCACCAAGTGGGTCAATCGCGTTCTGGCGCGCGATATCAACAAGGTCAAAGTCGATCAGGTTATCTATTGCTGCTGGTGCGACGAAGAAGGCAAAGTCATCGACGATGGCACGATCACTCGGCTCGACGAAAATACCTATCGCTGGACAGCCGCCGACCCAAATCTGCGCTGGTTTCGCCAGAACGCCATCGGGCTCGACGTTCATATCGACGACATCACCGAAAAACTCGCAGCTCTGGCGCTACAGGGACCGACCTCGGGCAAGCTGCTGAAGTCCGTAGCCGAAGCCGATATCACGAACCTGAAATACTTCCGCAAGACCAGCGGCAAGATTGCGGGCGTGCCCGTGGACATCTCGCGAACCGGCTATACCGGCGACCTTGGCTACGAGATCTGGATTCCCTGGCAACAGGCCGTGAACGTCTGGGATGCGCTGATGGATGTCGGCCGCCAGTTCGATATCCACCCCACGGGAATGTTGGCGCTCGACGTGGCGCGGATCGAGGCTGGGCTACTTCTCGCCGACGTGGACTACGTCAGCAGCAAGAAGGCTCTGATTCCATCGCAAAAATATTCACCGTATGAGATCGGATTGGGCAAGCTCGTCCATCTCGACAAGGACAACTTTATCGGCAAGCAGGCGCTGCTGAAGGAAGCCAGACGCGGCCCCGAGCGCACACTGGTGGGCCTGGAGATCAATTGGAACGAAGTCGAGGAACTCTTCGATGACGTCGGGTTGGCGCCGCAATCTCCGGCGACGGCCTCGCGCCTGCACGTACCGGTCTACCGTGGACGCGAACAGGTGGGAAAGGCTACTTCGACCACATGGTCACCCTTGCTGAAACAGCTCATCGCGCTGGCCATCGTCGAAACACGCCACGCCAAACCAGGGACCAAGCTGCAAATTGAGCTGACTGTGGAGGCAGTACGCCAACGCGCCACCGCGATTGTTCGGGAACTGCCGTTCTACAACCCGGCCAGAAAGACGTCCCTACCCATTTAGCTTCCAATCCGCATGGCCTAAAACGAAACCGCCGCACCCAGCGGCGGTCAACTCACTTCGTTCTACCGGATACTATTGTCGGTTCGCTAGGGTGACACCCGCCTGCTCGCCCCTGTGATAGAGCAGGCGTTCGACTGTCTGGTCCATGGTGTCAAGCACGCTGACTGGTTCGGAAGTATTCCTCGCCTCGTCTAGCGCGATGTCCCACTTCTGCGAAGCCATGGCCTCTTCTTTTTCTCGACTGCGCACCGTGCTTGGCAGTACCGTATACCCCAACCAGATCAGCATCGATACAACCCAGGCCAGTGAGTTGATGCGACTCAAATTCTGCGTCGATAAAACTGTGTGCCGGCCCAAAGCGGTAAAAATCAGCATGTTTACAGCCGCAAAGAAGCCAAACCCAATAGAGATTCCAAACACGAAGTTCCGGCGGGAAATCAGGAGATATTCACTGAACAGCAGCAGAAAGAACACGACCCCGCATTGCATCATGCGTACACAACGGCCAACCAGGTAGATCGCATTCGAGACGCTGTCGATGTCATTGGCCTTCCACGAAGTCACGGCCCACATCGCAGCGACCAGCAACACCACGATCGCGCACCATCGAAATAGAATTACGCTCAATTCACGCAGCGCTTCGTACGGCCGGAAAGCATCTTTGAAGATTTCCAACAGGACTGCGAACGACACGGCGATGCTGACGGCAGTGTTCACCCAGGAAACATAGTAGTAGGCAGTTGGCGAATGACGTAGAGGAAACTCTAGGCAAAAAATCAGCACCTGCAGAATTGCATAATTGAAGAAATACGGAAACTCCCGGTGCAAGCGACGTCGGTACATCGCTACCACGACCATACCCATGAGGATAGGGGTGGCAAACCACAGCACGTAATCAAGCGGCAGCAAACGCATGGACGGTAGTCTAGAGCAATGGTAATCCCCTGGACCATCCGGAACAAGCGAAAAATTTTAAGAAATCTCTATCAGACAAATGTAACTTACTGAAAATTCATAATATAGCCGACGTTCACACCGCGAGCCGATAGCTCGCCGCCTCCCGCAGCTTGGTGCTGGGATCGCAGTTGGTTCCCGGGCGGCAGGTCGCAATCGGCCCGCCCTCACTCGCCAGCTGCTGCAGCTTCGTGCTGGGATCGCAGTTCGTGCCCGGACGGCAGGTCGCAATCGGCCCGCCCTCACTCGCCAGCTGCTGCAGCTTCGTGCTGGGATCGCAGTTCGTGCCCGGACGGCAGGTCGCAATCGGCCCGCCCTCACTCGCCAGCTGCTGCAACTTCGTGCTGGGATCGCAGTTCGTGCCCGGACGGCAGGTCGCAATCGGCCCGCCCTCA
>Ga0335069_10012962_pt1 | contig 11720 bp, 7 predicted proteins | sample Lox_Sample_11_FD_206714 | JGI IMG/M metagenome (GOLD analysis project Ga0335069, IMG submission 206714) | Soil microbial communities from Loxahatchee National Wildlife Refuge, Florida, United States - Lox_Sample_1.1 | ecosystem: Environmental > Terrestrial > Soil > Wetlands | place: USA: Florida...
TGTCCATGCCTTCTGTGAAAGATATTTATTGACATTCTATCTTTCTGTTTATATGATATGTACGATTGATATACTAAACGGTTAGTTACTAGATTCCCGATCAGGAGAGACCGGTTCTATCGCGCGGACTTTGAGATGGTTTTGACCATCTCAGGGATTGAAATGGCCGAATTATTGAGAAAGGAGTGTGGAGATGTTTGAGCTTACCCCTGAACAGAGAGATATTAAACGCGCCGCAAGGGAATTTGCTGAAAAAGAGTTCGAAGAGAAAGGAAGAGAACTGGATGATAAAGAGGAATTTGATGACGCGCTGTGGAAGAAGGCAGCAGAGCTCGGATTTATCGGTGTGTTTATCGATGAGGCTTACGGAGGTGCGGGGCTCGGTCACTTCGAGCAATGCCTCATTATTGAGGAGTTTGCGCGCGTTGATACCGCGATTGCCCAGTGTATGGTCGCCTGCTATTTCGGAACCCAGCTGATCAGATTATTTGGCACCGAGGAGCAGAAGAAGAAATATCTTCCCCCGGTCTGTCAAGGAAAGTGGAGAGCGGGTATGGCGTCGACCGAGCCGGATGCCGGAAGCGATGTGGCATCGATCACCACGACTGCCGTAAAAGATGGCGATGAATACGTGATATCAGGAAACAAGATGTTCATCACTAACGCAAACCTGGCTGATTTTCTGGTGGTTCTTGCTGTTACAGACCCGAAGAATCCGAAGAAACATGACCGGTTGAGCACGATCATCGTGGAAACCAACAGACCGGGTTATGAGGCGAACAAATTGCATGGAAAACTCTCCATCCGATGTTCCAACACGGGCGAGGTAGCGCTCAAGGAGGTGCGGGTGCCGCGAGAAAACCTCGTAGGCAAAGAAGGCAAGGGGTTTTCTCAGCTCATGGACTTCTTTAACCGGGCTCGTCTTGATGGCGGAGGGGCCCTTGCAGTAGGAACGGCTGAGGGAGCTCTCGAAAAGGCCATGGCCCACGTAAAGAAAAGAAAGGCTTTTGGCGGTCGCCTTGCGGGACTCCAACTCGTTCAGGCCAAGATTGCCGAGATGGCGACGCTCCTTGAAGCCGGGAGAAGCCTTCTCTACAGGGCGGCGCTTGGCGTGGACAGGGGAGAAATTGACCCCGCGCTTATCGCCATGGCCAAGTGGTATACCTGTGAGATCGCGGTCAAGGTTGCCGATGAGGCGATCCAACTCCACGGAGGATACGGCATACTGAAGGAGTACGGGGTAGAGCACTACTGGCGGGATGCGAAGGTGCTCGAGATCTTTGAGGGCACCAAGGAAGTGGAGAAGGTGCTCATCGGAAAGAAGCTCCTCGGTAAATACGAGTAGAGTCCAATATGGTGTGGCTATTCTGACGAGGCTATATCCCCATTGGCTCTTCGCATCACAGGTGTTTTCCGCGCCGCCGCATGGGGCAAGGCGCGGGCTTACCTCGACCTATTTTGTAAGTAAGACGGGGCACGTGGAGCCCTTAAGCACATTGCGGGCCACACCGCCGATCAGGTACTTTGCGATACCCGATCTTCCGAGAGAGGCTATCACGATGAGATCGATGCCCTTGTCTTTTGCCTCCTCCAGTATTTCCTGATAAGCAACCCCCTGGCAAACTTTGGTGGTTATCTTTACCTCTCTTACTTGCGAAAACTTGGCAAGCTGTTTCTTGATGTTTTCTTCCGCCTCATTCCACGGATGGTTCTTTATCATCCGCACCAACTCTTCGGAATACGTCGGATAGAGCCCTAAAAGAAAATCCATGTCGTGTTCAATAACGTGGAGAAGAAAGACCTGTGCGTTATACTGCCTGGCTATATCGAGCGCTTGCTCCAATGCTTTGTCTGAATAGGCGGAGAAGTCGGTGGGTACGAGAATCTTGGTCGGTTTCAACATATCGTCACCTCCTGTGAACGTGATCCTTATATCTAATTAATTATACGCAGGTCCGGTCCATTTCTCTATATGTACGTAGGATTTTTTTTGGCCTTTTCGCACGTGAACCCATCATGCGGCCCCTCTGGATGGCATGCGGTTTGGAAATGATAGGTCGAGGCGGAGAAAACCGAGGGCAGCTACGATCTCAAGGGCATTTTGATTTTGTTCAACGAGTTGTGAAAAGGACGCTTCAGACGTATACTATTGTGTGGGCGGAAGCGAGGAGTATCTGTCTATACAAAACATGAAACCGTCGGAAGGACCTGCTTATGAAAATCGTCGCTCTTATCGGTAGTCCAAAGGGGATCAAAGGAAACACGGCCGCATTACTCAAAGTGGTGCTTGAGGGGGCAGAAAGCAAAGGAGCTGAGACCGAGACCATCGCTATTCGGGGAGGAGAAATAAAGCCGTGTCTCGGCTGTGATACGTGCCACCGGGTAGGGGTGTGCCCGCAAAAGGATGAATTTAACGCGGTCAAGGCAAAGATCATTAAGGCAGAAGGTCTTATCCTGGCAAGCCCCAATTACATATTCCACGTGAGCGCCCAGCTGAAAGCCTTTATAGATCGCTGCTGTGGCGTGGTTCACTGCCAAAGCTTCGAGGGCAAGTATGGGGCTTCTGTGGTCACTTCCGGGGGAGGAGATGAGCAACCGATTGCCGACTATCTGAATCATTTCTTGGTGACTACGGGGGCTATTCCCGTGGGTTCGGTATGCGCCACCATGGGCCGGTTGCAAGGGCAGGATTTCCCTCACGATCTGAGAAAAGGGGCGTACGCATTGGGTGAGAAGCTGGTGGCGGCCTGGAAGAACAAAGAAACAAAAGGCGAGTACGAAAGTACCTCGGTTAAATTTCAGGAACGCATGCGATCCCTCATGATCTGGCGTAAACAAGAGTGGCCCTATGAATACGAATACTGGAAGAAACACCGCTTTCTCAATGATTCGGAGAAAGGGTGAGGCAGATGTTGCCCGCTTCGCCTGACCGGGTGGAGGCGCGCGCATTTCGTAGCAGAGGGGATCTTTTGTGCGTGACGCACTGGCGGGATCAGGCGTGCATAAGGTTTGGATGCTCGCCCTCCCTGTAGTTGCGGCCACATTCAAATAATCTTACAATTCAGCAGGCAAGGGACTTGAGAGAATATGGATAGAGAATCACCGCCAGCGGCCAAACAATCGACCTTTGATTTTATCGGAAGGGCTTTTCGTTACAGGAATTACCGGCTTTTCTTTGGGGGCCAGGGTGTTTCCCTGATCGGGACATGGATGCAGCAGATAGCTATGAGCTGGCTTGTTTACCGCCTGACCAATTCCGCCTTTTACCTGGGTCTCATAGGCTTTACCGGCCAGGCCCCGATTTTTTTCCTCACCTCCTTTGCGGGGGTCTTAATTGACCGTATCCACCGTCGGAATCTCCTCATCATAACGCAGACGTTGGCCACTCTCCAGGCGTCTATTCTGGCGTTTCTTACCATAAGCGGACAGATTCAGGTCTGGCACCTTGTGCTGTTAAGTATCTTTCTCGGCTCCATCAATGCCGTGGACATGCCGGCCCGCCAGTCCTTTGTCATAGAGATGGTAGAAAACAAGCAAGACCTTGGGAATGCTATTGCGCTCAACTCTTTTATGTTCAATAGCGCACGGCTCGTAGGCCCGTCAATCGCCGGTCTGGTCGTGGCCGCCATTGGCGAGGGTCCCTGCTTTCTGCTAAACGCCATAAGTTTTCTCGCCATTATTGCTACACTGCTTGCCATGAGGATACCTAAACCAAAGAACGAGAACAGGTCTGCCTCCCTTTTTCATGGATTAAAAGAGGGGTATCGATATGTTTTAGGCTTTCCGCCGATTCGATATGTCCTTCTTCTGTTGGCCCTCACGAGCCTCGTTGGTATGCCGTATGTGGTCCTCATGCCCATTTTCGCGCGGGACATACTCCACGGAGGACCTCACACCCTGGGTTTTCTCATGGGCGCGCTCGGCGTGGGCGCGCTCGCGGGGGCGCTCTATCTTGCCTCCCGCAAATCCATCCTTGGTTTAGGAAGGCTTATTGTCATCGCTTCGAGCATGTTTGGCGCGGGGCTTGTCATCTTCTCCTTTTCCCGCCATTTTGTGCTCTCTGTCTTCATCCTCTTTTTCACCGGTTTAGGTATGATCGTCCAGATGGCTTCGAGCAACACGATCTTGCAGACTATCGTTGAGGAAGATAAACGGGGGCGTATCATGAGCTTTTACACCATGGCCATGGCCGGTACGGTCCCCTTCGGAAGCATCATGGCAGGTAGCCTTGCAAGCAGGATCGGTGCTCCCGATACCCTTATCATTGGCGGCTCACTCTCTATCGTCGGTTCTCTCCTCTTCATGAAGAAACTCCCTGTGATTCGGCAGGCAGTGAGACCCTGTATGTGAAAATGGGTATTATTCGGGAGATTTCGCAAGGGCCCAACTGAATCATTGCGGCTTAACCGGTGGGTACCGGAGGTTTATGCCCTCGGGTTGACTAAAGGGGGTTGATTCTGGTAATCTATACTATCTCATGCAAAGACAATCAGGGTGGAAATCCAAGTCAAAAGAGGAAATTAAAGAAATCTTTCAGTTCGCTGAAGAGTACAAGGAATTTCTCGATCGTGCCAAGACTGAGAGAGAGGCTGCCGAATATATCGAGCGGTATCTGAAGATCAACAATTTTCAGACCGATTGCACGAAGAAAAAGGTATATGCGGTAAACCGCGGTAAGGAAGTGATCGCTTATGTGGCCGGAAGCCGGGGCCCGTCGGCGGGACTTAACATTATCGTTGCTCACATCGATGCACCGAGGCTCGACCTCAAACAGAACCCCCTGTACGAAGACGTCGATCTGGCGCTCTTGCGCACACACTATTACGGCGGCATCAAGAAATATCAGTGGCTCGCCATGCCGCTTGCCCTTCATGGCGTGGTGGTAAAGGGAGATGGCACTTCGGTGCAGATTGTCGTCGGGGAGGAGGACGAAGACCCTGTCTTCATGATCGACGACCTGCTGCCCCACCTTTCCCGCAAGACTCAGGACGAAAAGAAGCTTTCCGACGCGATCGATGGCGAGAAGCTCACCGTAGTTTTTGGAAGCCTTCCGCTTGTGGGCAAGGAAAAAGATGCCGTGAAAGAATACGTCTTGAAGCTCATGGCCGACAAATACGATATTGCGGAAAATGACTTTATCAGCGCCGAGTTGGAGGTAGTTCCCGCATTCAAGGCCAAAGATGTGGGCATCGACAGGAGCATGGTGGGTGCTTATGGACAAGATGACCGGGCTTCAGCCTTTACGCTTCTTCAGGCGATCTGCGAGACTGAAGATCTCGAGCGCCCGTGTCTTGCTATTTTTACGGACAAGGAAGAAATCGGCTCGGAGGGGGCCACAAGCGTTAGATCGGCCTTCCTGCAGCTGTTTCTCGATGAAGTCATGGCGGGCCAGGGTTTAGCGATGAGCGATGCGGAATCAAGAAAGATGCTTTTCTATTCGAAGGCGCTTTCTGCGGACGTGAATGGCGCTCTCAATCCGACCTTTCAGGATGTCCACGAGCGTCAGAATGCCGCCTATCTCGGCCGGGGCGTTTGCATTTCAAAATTCACCGGGCATATGGGCAAGGTGGGGGCGAGCGACGCCAGCGCCGAATTTGTTGGAGAGATCACGAGGCTCTTTACCAGGGAGAATATTATCTGGCAGACGGGAGAACTCGGAAAAATCGACGAAGGGGGAGGTGGAACGGTGGCGAAATACCTTGCCGCGTACGGCATGGATATACTTGATTGCGGTGTGCCGCTTTTGACCATGCACTCACCCTATGAATTGTCGAGCAAGCTCGATATCTTCGAATCATACCGTGCTTTCACCATCTTCTTTAAATCGTAGAATCTTTGATAGCAAGAACGGAGGCTTCAAAATAATATGACGGAATTTGAACAATTGGATATACCGGAGATCCTGCCCGTGCTTCCGGTGAGAGATATGGTCATGTATCCCTCGGTGGTTCTCCCACTCTTTGTGGGGAGGGACATGTCTATCAATGCCGTAGAAAAGTCCTTGTCAAAGGACAGATTGATCTTTGTTGCTGCGCAAAAGGACTTGACCGATGAAGACCCTCTGCCGGACCGGGTTTATTCCATCGGGGTCGTCTCTCAGATTATGAGGATGCTTCGGCTTCCCGACGGCAGGGTGAAAGTCCTGATCCAGGGCTTAAAAAAAGCACGCATCGACGAGTATGTGCAGGAAGTGCCCACGTATCTCGCGCGCATTTCGAGCATCGAAGAACCGATCATCACCGAAATTACCCTCGAGATAGAGGCGCTCATGCGCTATGTCAAGGAAGAGATGGAGAAGGTCGTCTCCATGGGCCGTATGGTACCTCCCGACATACTCATGGTTCTCGATACCATCGATGAGCCGGGCCGACTGGCTGATATTGCTGCGGCGAACCTCGGGCTTAACGTGGATAAGGCCCAGGAGATCCTCGAGATCATAAACCCGGTGGAACGCTTGAGAAGGCTTTCCGAAATATTAGGCAAAGAAATAGAGATGCTCAACGTTCAAGCTAAAATCCTCTCCCAGGCAAAAGAAGAGATGACGAAATCGCAAAGAGAGTATTTTTTGCGGGAACAGATGAAGGCGATCCGCACCGAGTTGGGTGAGAGCGACGAAAGATCTGAGGACGTAGAAGACCTGCGCAAGCGCATCAAAAAGGCAAAGATGCCCAAAGACGTGGAGAAAGAGGCGAACAAACAGCTCGAACGCCTCGACATGATGCATCCCGACGCCATAGAATCGACCATGGTGAGGACTTACATCGAATGGCTCGTGGAGCTCCCCTGGAGTAACTCCACCAAAGATAACATTGATATCAAGCAGGCGAGAACGATCCTTGACCATGATCACTACGATCTCGACAAGGTGAAAGAGCGAATCCTTGAATTCTTAAGCGTGCTCAAGCTCAAGAAGGAGATGAAAGGCCCCATCCTTTGTTTTGTGGGCCCGCCCGGTGTAGGTAAAACCTCACTCGGAAAATCGATCGCACGGGCCATAGGCAGGAAGTTTTCGCGCATATCGTTGGGAGGCATGAAGGACGAAGCGGAGATCCGAGGCCACAGACGTACCTACGTGGGCTCCATGCCTGGCAGAATTATCCAGAGCATCAAACAGGCCGGAACGAATAACCCGGTGTTCATGATGGATGAAATAGACAAGATCGGAAGCGATTTCAGGGGTGACCCGGCAAGCGCGCTTCTGGAGGTGCTCGACCCCGAACAAAATAATGCGTTCAGCGACCACTACCTTAACGTTCCATTCGATCTGTCCAAGGTCATGTTTATCACGACGGCGAACAGGGTGGATACGATCCCGTCGGCGCTCCGCGACAGGATGGAAGTTATCAGCATACCGGGTTACACGGAGAGAGAAAAGCTTAAAATCGCCAAGCAGTACCTCGTTTCCAAACAGTTAAAGGAAAATGGTTTGACCGAGAAAAGGCTTGAGATTGCCGACCACGCCATGGAGAGGATCATTCAGGAATACACCCGGGAGGCCGGGCTCAGGAACCTGGAACGAGAAATCGCGGCCATCGCACGCAAGGTTGCGCGAAAGGTGGCCGAGGGCGATCGAAAAAAGACCTTGATCACCGCGAAGAATCTTCATACATATCTCGGGCCGGTTAAATACCTCCCCGAAAGCCGGATCGAAGAAGATTTCGTGGGCGTGGCGAGCGGCCTTGCCTGGACGGAGTTCGGCGGCGATATACTCTATGTGGAAGCATCGTGCAGGAAGGGCAAAAAAGACCTTCTGCTCACAGGCAGCATGGGCGATGTGATGAAGGAATCGGTCCAGGCGGCCCTCACCTACATCAAGTCCAAGGCCAACGAGTTGAGCATCGACAAAGACATTTTTAATGACCTGGAGATGCACGTCCATGTGCCGCAGGGGGCGATTCCAAAGGACGGACCTTCCGCGGGGATTACCATGGCAACTGCCATGATAAGCGCCATTACCGGTAAGCCGGTGAACCGAAAGGTCGCTATGACCGGAGAGATTACCCTGACCGGAAGGGTCCTCGCCATAGGGGGTCTCAAAGAAAAGACCCTGGCCGCGCTACGAAACCGCATAGAGAGAGTCATCATTCCGGAAGAAAATCTGCATGAACTCGCGGATATACCGGCATACGTGAAGAAAAAAATAACATTCCTGCCGGTCAAGAACATGGACGACGTGGTAGGTATTATATTTCATAAAGGATGAAGCAGGCATCTTTCTATGAGAAGCGGGAAGATGGGAAGGTCTATTGCTTCCTTTGCAGGCAGCATTGCATCATCGCCCCGGGCAAACGCGGGCTCTGCGGCGTCAGAGAAAACCGGGACGGCACGCTTTATACGCTCGTCTATGAGATGCCCTGCGCGACCCATGTAGACCCCATTGAAAAGAAGCCCCTTTTCCATTTCTTTCCGGGCTCCCGGGCCTTTTCAATCGCAACAGCCGGGTGCAATTTCCACTGCCTCCACTGCCAGAACCATGATATATCGCAGATACCTCCCCAAGCGTGCGTTGTTTCCGGCGAAAAGATGACCGCCGATGAGGTCGTCGTCTCTGCGAGCCATGCGGGATGCAAGAGCATCTCTTACACCTATACCGAACCCACGATCTTCTACGAATACGCCTTTGACATCGCGCAGCTCGCGAGAGAAAAGGGTATTTACAACAATTTCGTCACGAACGGCTACATTGAAGACGAACCCCTTCGGGCTATCAAACCGTACCTCGATGCGGCCAACATTGATCTCAAGGGCTTTGACGAATCATTCTACAAGAAAATCTGCAAGGCGGAATTGTCCAAGGTCCTGGATACGATAAGGACTTATAGGAAGCTCGACATCTGGATAGAGCTGACTACCCTTATTATACCGGGTTACAACGACAAGGAAGAGGCGCTTCGCGCCATAGCGAGATTCATCATGGATGAGTTGGGGCCCCAGGTCCCGTGGCACGTAAGTGCCTTCTATCCGACATACAAGCTCCTTGATGCTAAACGAACCAGTCCCGAGACATTAAAGCGCGCCCGGGAGTTAGGGCTCGAGGCGGGTTTGAGATACGTTTACGAGGGCAATATCCCCGGTTCAGACGGCGAGCACACATACTGCTACAATTGCAAGAAGGCAGTGATCAAGCGATACGGATACGGCATTCTTGAGTATAACATCAAGGGCAGCTCATGCGTGTATTGCGGCGCGACTATCGACGGGATCGGCCTTTAGACACCGCCTTATGCCATAGGAGTCCCATTTCGCCTCTTCGCGGCAGAACCCTTTGTAATTTCATGTATATCATTTGAGGATCCTCCCCAATGTGAGGCGCGAAAGACTTTTCAGGAATGTCATGCATCAAGCGTACATCGGACCGAGCTTGTGTTATATTGTGAATTATTTCATAAGTTTCATTGACAATGAAAAAAGAAAATGTTTAATAATATAGGAAATCAAGGTCCATGATTCATAGACGGCATCAGTTTATCCAATAAAATTCTTAAAGGAGGTTATAGATGACTTTCAAGAAAGGGTTCAGCGCGGCACTTCTTCTCTTCGCTGCGGCGCTTTTCGCTTCCCCGGCCTTAGCGAGTGAAGCGGACATCGTACTTCCCAACCTGAGTACGGTGCAGTTCAGCGCCTTCGGCGGCTTAAGCGGTCTTCACATCATGTATTTCGGAATCGTTGTCTGTTTCATCGGTCTACTATTTGCGATGGTCCAGTACAAGCAGACGGGGAACCTCCCGGTCCACAAGTCCATGCTTGATGTTTCAAATATCATCTGGGAAACCTGTAAATCATACCTCGCCCAGCAGGGAAAGTTCCTGATCATCTTATGGATCCTTATTGGCATCTGTATGACCTATTACTTCATGGGCCTGCAGGGCAAGGCCGTGGGCTCCATGGTCGTGATTCTGTTGAGCTCGATCCTCGGCATTCTCGGTTCTTACGGCGTGGCCTGGTTCGGCATGCGTATCAACACCAAGGCAAACTCCAGGACTGCGTTCGCATCGCTCACGGGCAAGCCTGTGGATGTGGTGAAGATTCCCACGAAATCAGGTATGAGCGTGGGTCTGCTTCTCGTCTCAGTGGAACTTTTCTTCATGATCTGTATCCTGGTTTTCCTCAAGGAGCCTGGACCCTGCTTTATCGGTTTTGCTATCGGTGAGTCACTTGGCGCAAGCGCACTCAGAATCTGCGGTGGTATCTTCACCAAGATCGCGGACATCGGCTCCGACCTTATGAAGATCGTATTTCACCTTCCTGAAGACGATCCCAAGAACCCCGGTGTTATTGCCGACTGTACCGGTGACAACGCTGGTGACAGCGTGGGCCCGACTGCCGATGGTTTCGAGACCTACGGTGTGACCGGCGTGGCACTCATCGCCTTTCTGGCGCTTGCTCTTGCTGCAAATTCAGCTATGTCAGGGACACTCATCATCTGGATATTCGCAATGCGTATTCTCATGATCCTCACGTCTCTCGTTTCCTACTTCATAAACAGCGGCATTACGAGTTCGCTCTATGGCGCCAAGAAGAAATTCAACTTCGAGCAACCGCTCACAAACCTCGTGTGGATCACTTCGATCATCTCGATTATCGTCACCTTCTGGGCAAGCTACACGCTCCTTTCCGGCATGCCTGGCCCTCTGGCTGACCTCTGGTGGACGCTCTCGATCATCATCAGTTGCGGCACCATAGCGGGCGCTCTGATCCCCGAGTTTACCAAGGTATTTACGAGCACAAAATCGCGCCATGTTCAGGAAGTGGTGGGCGCGGCCCGGCACGGCGGCGCATCGCTTGACATCCTCTCCGGGTTTGTCGCCGGTAACTTCTCAGCCTTCTGGGAAGGACTCACGATCCTCGTTCTCATGTTCGTGGCCTATCTCGTATCTCAGCACCCCTCAATTCTCGCCATCATGCCTGCCAAATTCTCTTTCGCCGCACCGGTTTTCGCGTTCGGTCTTGTGGCGTTCGGTTTCCTCGGCATGGGCCCTGTAACGATCTGCGTGGACAGCTTCGGCCCGGTTTCCGATAACGCACAGTCCGTGTACGAGCTTTCCCGGATTGAAAGTGTTCCCAACGTAAAAGCAGAGATTAAGAAAGATTTCGGTTTCGACCCTGACTTTGAGAACGGCAAAGACTATCTCGAAGAGGCAGACGGCGCAGGAAACACGTTTAAAGCCACGGCCAAGCCGGTGCTCATCGGTACCGCCGTTGTGGGCGCCACCACCATGGTCTTCGGCATCATCATCCTCCTTGAAAACCTCTACGGCAATGTCATTGCCCATTTAAGTCTCGTCAATCCCAAAATCATCCTTGGGCTTCTCATGGGCGGCGCGGTAATCTACTGGTTCACCGGGGCCGCGACCCAGGCCGTGACCACGGGCGCTTATCGGGCAGTGGTTTTCATCAAGAAGAATATCAACCTCGACGCCGAGAAGGCATCGATCGATGACAGTAAAGAAGTGGTCAGAATCTGTACGGTATATGCGCAGAAGGGCATGTGGAACATCTTCATCGTGGTCTTCTTTATGGCACTCGCGCTCTCCTTCTTCGACTCCTATTTCTTCATCGGTTATCTGATCGCCATCGCTTTCTTCGGATTGTTCCAGGCCATCTTCATGGCCAACGCCGGCGGCGCGTGGGACAACGCGAAAAAGATCGTTGAGGTCGACCTCAAGGAAAAGGGCACGCCTCTTCACGAAGCAACCGTCGTGGGTGACACCGTGGGCGAT
>Ga0335069_10012963_pt1 | contig 11720 bp, 12 predicted proteins | sample Lox_Sample_11_FD_206714 | JGI IMG/M metagenome (GOLD analysis project Ga0335069, IMG submission 206714) | Soil microbial communities from Loxahatchee National Wildlife Refuge, Florida, United States - Lox_Sample_1.1 | ecosystem: Environmental > Terrestrial > Soil > Wetlands | place: USA...
AAAAGATCGGCATGTCTTCCCCGGCACCCCAGTTGCACTAGGTTAGTTAGCCGGCAAGAATGGCAGGCTCAGAGTCATCCCTAGGAACTTGCCAGCTGAGACGGTTTGGAGCAGACATGCAGGACACCATATCGATTGAAGGCCGGGTCACAGTCGACAACTCTCCCGAGATGCGCGACAGGCTCGCGGTTGCTTTGAAGCCCAAGCCCGCAGAGGTGACGGTAGAACTGTCGCGAGTCACTTACATAGATATTTCAGGGCTGGCTACGCTGGTGGAGGCATCGCGAATCGCTCACCAGCAAGGGACGCACCTGGTGCTGACCGGAATTCAAGGCCAAACACGTTACCTCTTTGAGGTTTCGCATTTGGATCAACTGTTTGACATCGTAGGGGAGCGGCAAAGCGCGTGAACGCGTTCGAAGATCTCGGCAATGTGGTGGTCCAGCAATTCGCGTATCTCGGCGGATTGACGAATCAGTTCTGGTCAGGCATGCGCGTGCTGCCGCGCATGCTTCCGATCTCGGGCAAACGGGGCCGCTGGCTAAGCGCACTTCGGCAGATGGCTGCGATAGGCGTAGCGGCCCTGCCGATGATCGGAATTATGGCGCTGTGCGCAGGATTCATCCTAGCGCTGCAGGGGGCGGCGGAACTACGAAGGTTTGGAGCCCTGCGCTACGTGATTGACCTGGTGGCGATCGGCTTCACCCGCGAACTCGGGCCCCTGTTGACCGCCATCGTGGTGAGCGGCCGCTCGGGATCGGCATTTTCAGCCGAAATAGGGACCATGATGGTGACCAACGAAATTGACGCACTGCGGACCATGGCGCTCGACCCCATCGAGTTTGTGCTGGCGCCGAAGTTTCTCGCCGCCTTGATCATGGTTCCCTGCCTGACCATCATGTGCAACGTGTTTGGCATCACGGCCGGCGCTGGATTCATGTACCTCAGCACCAAGATGAACCTGGTGGTCTACATACGGTACGTCTTCGATTCGATCGTGTTGCGCGACGTCTTTAGCGGGCTGGTGAAGAGCCTCGCCTTCGCCACCATCATCGTTCACGTCGGATGCATGGAGGGTTTCAAAGTGCGAGGCGGACCGGAGGCAGTGGGGCGCGCGACCACTTCGGCAGTCGTGAAATCCACCTTCCTCGTGATCCTGGCTGACTTGTTCTTCACCGCCATCTTTTACCTGACAGGTTGGACCAGCTGATGACCGAGCCCATCATTTCCGTCCGCGACTTGAGCGTCAGCTATGAAGGACAGCAAGTGCTCAATCGCGTGAACTTGGATATTCAGCCCAATGAAATCATGGTGCTGCTCGGGGGCAGCGGCTCCGGGAAGAGCACCACGTTGCGGCACATTATCGGCCTCGAGCGGCCGGACTCGGGCACCATTCTGGTTCGAGGCGTGGACATCAATCGCTGCTCCCCGACGGAGCTAAGAAAAATTCGGCGCTCGGTGGGAGTGGCCTTTCAAGATGCCGCGCTCTTTAACTCTCTCTCCACCGCGGAGAACGTTGGCCTGCCTATGCGCGAATTGACCTCGCTTGCCGAGCCCGTGATTGAGATCATGATTTACATGAAACTCGCGGTAGTCGGCCTGGCCGATGCTGGCAAGCTTCTGCCCTACGAGTTGTCCGGCGGAATGAAGAAGCGGGCAGCGGTGGCGCGGGCCATCGCGCTGGACCCGGAGATCCTGGTGTTCGACGAGCCTTCCGCTGGTCTCGATCCCATCGTGTCGGCGGAGTTGGATGAACTGATTCTCACGCTGAAACGCGCCTTCCAGATGACGATTCTGGTTGTGACCCACGAGATAGCAAGTGCATTTCGTATCGCTGATCGCATCGCCATGCTGGACAATGGTTCGCTCATAGCGGTCGACAATAAGGATGCTTTCAAAGTGAGCACGGATCCTCGTATCCGGCAATTTCTCGACCCGGTCCCCGGTCGTATCCCCGAAAGCGCTGCTGTTCAAGAGCGCCTGCGCGAACTGGCTGGCCTGACAGGAGTAGTCCGTTGAAAACCACAGAAGCAAAAGTCGGCGCGCTGGTTGTGTTATCCGCCGTGATCTTGTGCGCTACGTTTTATTTTGTCGGCACGGCACAGTTTGGGCGCACCCGAACGCCCTACCGGACGTACTTGAAGTACGCGGGCGGATTGGCGCCGGGGACAGATGTGCTGTTCGGCGGCATCACCGTGGGCAAGGTGACCACGGTGCGGCCCGACAGCGCCGACCCAACCAAGATTGAGATCGATCTCGAGATCAAGAAGGGCACACCAGTAAATGCGAAATCAATGGCGAAGCTGGGATCGGTAAGCCTGATGAGCGCCCCAGTTGTCTCCATCACTACCGGAACAAACGATGCGCCCCGCCTGCAAGCGGGCGCAATAATCCCTTCACAAGAAACCATCAGCATGGACGACATGGAGCGGGAAGTCGCAGCTCTCGCGCAGTCAGCCCAAACCCTGATTGCGTCGGTCCAGGTGGACGTCAACGACATCACCGCTGACGCCCGGCAGGTACTCGCGAACGTGAAGGATGTCACCGGGGAGACGAATCGCAAGCACGTGGCTGGCATTCTCGCCAATGCCGACGCTGTTATTGCGCAAGCTCGGCCCCGAATCGACCAAATAACTGCCAACGTACAGACCCTGACCGAAAATGCAAACCGCGTAGCCGCAAAACTGGGGCCCACCGTCGACAACGTGAACGCTACGGTGTCGAACGCAAACGGAACCATTACCGTGCTGCGCGACCGGACGCAAACGGACCTCATCGAGCTGCAGAAGACGCTGGTGGAAGCACGCAGCTTGATCGACAACCTTCAGGTGGTGGTCCGGACCAACCAGCAGAACATCGAGTACACGATGGAGAACATTCGCATGGCAACCGACCACCTGAACGATGTGACTGAATCCGTCAATGAGCGGCCCTGGAGCCTGATACGGATCAAACAACCAGAAGATCGAAAAGTGCCCCAGCAATGACGAGGACGGAAATGACAACCAAGCGTCTCACAATGGCGTACATCACTTTAGCCATGCTGCTCATGAGCGGCTGCGCCGGCAAAGTCCGCTATCCGGACTATTACACTCTGGCCATGGCGCCGACTCAGAAGCCCGCGCTGAACGATGCCCACGAGTCTGCTACAACCGTGGCGGTTCGTCGCTTTGACACTCCTGCCTACTTACGCCAGGGACGGATCGTCTATCGGCAAACACCGCAGGAAATCGGTTTCTATGACTATCATCGCTGGGCTTCCGATCCGGGCATTGTAGTCACCACGGGGGTAATCGATTCCCTGCGCTCTGCGAACCTATTCTCGGTAGTCGGGCCTTATGCTGGTCAGGACCATCCCGACTACCTGCTGAGCGGCCGTCTGGAGCGGCTCGACGAAGTGGACTATAAGAGCGGCGTCCAGGTGGAGGTGCGGCTATCTGCCCAATTGGTAAATGTACGGACCGGCGCTCCCGTGTGGGCAGGCGCAGTGACTAGGACTTCGGAAGTAGGCACCCGGGATATGAACTCTGTTGTGTTTGCGATGAGCCAGACCGTGCAAGGCACCATCGACGAGCTGGTGGCAAACATGGAAAAGCAACTCCCTGACACGGCTGTGGCGGCAGCGAACGCTGGAACTGCCGCAGCGGTCAAATAGAGAACACTTCCCCCGTGAAAGCGCAAAGCGGGCGACATCGCAACATGCCTCGACTATTAAAGCAGGAAGCGCCAACAAATCCCCGCTTGCCAGCTTTTGGGCACTTCTGCGAAGCACCTGCCCAATCCCTCACTGCGCAAGCTAGTGTAAATACAGCGTTTATAGTAAAAAGCTCTCCATTTCTTTCGCCCGAGACTTGGCTTTTAACTTGCTTTTGCTTAATGGCGAGGAGTTTTTGCCAAATTCGGAGGACCCATGAGATTCAGCGATAGAAAGACCATACGTCACGCACTTTTATCTACAGTTTGCGTCTGCCTGCTTGCCGCCCTGACGTTTGCTGCAGCGGTGAAAGGCTCGGTCGGTAGTGGACAGAAAGCGACAGTGGAGGGCACGGTCATCTCCCGGGATGGCGACCTGGTCAAGGTCGTGGACAACAAGGATGGCTCGACCGTCGCGGTCAGAGTAACGGGCCCCACTAAGATCGAGCGCAAGAAAGGCATGCTCAGTCACAAGGACATGGATGTCACGGCGCTGGTGCCGGGCTTGACCGTTAAGGCAGAAGGCGTCGGGAATGCGGAAGGCGAGCTTGAGGCCAAAAAGATCAAGTTCAATCCCGATGTATTTCCGATTACAGTCGCCCAGCAACAGCAAATCATGAACAACAAGGCAGCTGTTGGAAAAGCGCAGACTACGGCCGATCAAGGGCTAGACAATGCGGCTACGGCGCAGTCATCGGCCAATAAGGCTCAGTCAGCGGCGGACCAGGGAGTAGCAGCAGCACGGGCGGCAGGTACGGTAGCAGCCGCGAATACTGTTGCCGTGCAGGCGGTAAACAAGCGGGTGTCGGATCTGGGCGACTATGCAACCGTAGATCAGACAGGAGTTTACTTTGCGGAGGGCAGCTATAAGCTGAACGACGCCGGCAAGGCAGCTATTGACCAGCTCATTTCCGCCAATTCGAACATCAATGGATACGTGATCGAGATTGCAGGCTATACTTCCAGTACGGGTAGCGCGAGATTCAACCAGAAGCTCAGCGAAGAACGGGCAGCGGTCGTGGCCCAGTATCTGCGGGAAAACGCCGGTATTCCCATGTGGCGAATTGTGGTACCCGCGGGCTATGGGGAGACTCATCCCGTGGCCGACAACTCCGACTCTAAGGGACGCGCCCTGAATCGCCGGGTAGAAGTTAAGGTCCTGGTCAACAAGGGGCTGCAAGAAAGTCCACAGCAAGTAGGCTCACTGCGGGAAGGTTCATAGCTCGTTGTTGATAGGCTCGTAGGAACTTGGATAGTTTGGCTATCGTCCGATGCCTGTGCTTTCTCCCCCAGGCAGGCATCGGATCCTACGAGCACAGGATTCATTCCACGCAAAAGGGTGGGGCGCCGCTTTTATTCCGCGTGGCTCTTCATACTAAAGGCGCCCCATCTGCCAACCCCGGTTGGCATTTTGGCATTCCGAGAGGTGTTTCCGTCACGGGCAGGGCTACTTAACGGCACTTCTTTCAATCACTTGCAACGGTTACGCCCCGGCCTGCGATTGGCAACTCAGATGCTTTCAAGAAAGCGTGTCACAGAAGCGAAGCGATGCGCACTAAACGGCGGTGGAACGCAACTGCTCCATGCCTGGACCGGGGAATTTCCGGCCACGGATGGCAGCGATTGTAACTGCTTCTTCACCGCCGCCATTTTTCCCGCCGGTGTGTCGCCGGCATGAAGGCTTCGCCGCGGCTATTGTGACTTGCTCAGGTTCTGGCAGTGAAAAACGCTGCGCCAAACGCTTTGTATCAGGGCACGACTTTACCCGTGCCGTACCGGGTGCAGAAAAGGTGGGCTTTAGCCCCTCGACCCGTACGCAACCCTTATCAGGGGTCTTTTGCTGACCACATGCGGCACGGCTGACAGCCGTGCCCTGATACAAAGCGATTTATCCTAAACAACAAACGGAGAACGAATAACTATGAAACTCAGCCGCATTATTCTATGGCCCCTTGTAATTGTACTAGGGACTCTCACTTCCCTCTGCCCCGCCCAACAACCGCCGCCGGCGCCGGCCTCGATCGAGGCTGTGCAAGTAATCGGTCTGGCGGGCGTCAAGCAGAATACCAAAGGAAGCTTGAAGGTTGAGAACGGCTCCCTTACCTTCGCTTCCTCCAAGAAGACCTGCGAAGTCCCTGCCGCCTCCATACAGGATGTGGTCACGGGAGCTGACAGTCAGCGGGTCATCGGGGGAACGGTGGGAACGCTCTCCAGGCTTGCGCCTTACGGCGGTGGAACGGCGTTGAGCCTCCTCCGCAGCAAGGTTGACATTATTACGATCCAATATCGCGACCCAGACGGTGGCCTGCACGGCGCCATCTTCACTATGCCTCTGGGCAAAGCCGAATCAATCAAACAGGCCCTCCTCGCGCAGGGTGCACATGCCAGCATCCCATCGCAAGCTAAATCAAACTCGGACTCGGCTCTGCAGTCTGAGGCAATGGAGCAAACAAATTGAAAACCATGAGGCGTGTCACAATTCTTTGCATCTTTATAGCTCGCCTGACTGTGACCCCACTGCTGTGCGAGCAGCCAAAACCGCTCGCCAGCTCTCCGGCAGCGGCGATCGAAGTGGACATGATCCAGGCTGGGGAGATAAGTCTGCCGGCCGAATTTCAGGTGGCGGTCTACGAGAACCTGGTCCAGGAGCTGCAGAGGCAAGGCGGCTTTTCCCAGGTCTATCGTGACGGTGACCGCAACGCCGCCAACGCTTCCGGCCTCGTTGTTCTTCACACTACGGTCATAGGTTTCAAGCAAGGAAGCGAACTGAAGCGTGACGTAACCACCGTTGGCGGAGCCACCTCCATCACCATTCATTGCCAGTTTACGGACAAAGAGGGAAAGGTTCTGCTGGAGCGGGATATCACCGGGAAAGTGCGGCTCATCGGCGACAACCTTAAAGCCACCGATGACTTCGCGAAGGGGGCTGCCACGGTTGCGCAGGAAACCCTCTCTTCCAATTCCTCTCTTTCGAACCCCAAAAAGTCTGGTTACAAGAACGTAATCTAATGCGAATCAAATTCGAGACTATGAATAACGAACCTACTGCGCAGACGTCGGGAGATCAAGGGCGTGGTTGGTATGCGACCAGGGTATGGCATTCCAATGATGGCGAGCTGACGTGCGTGCGATTCTACCTGGCTCACGAAAGTCGTGAGCATCCCGAACGCCTTCAGTAGCGATGTCTGATCGGAATTCCGTGCCCGCAAAGTGACGAAGCTATGAACGACGATCCAAAACGCCCCATACTCGTACTCCTCTTTAGCCACTGGGTCAGCATGCTGGGCGTCGCGCTGGTGACCACCGCTGGGTTCTCCTGGCTGTTCGTTCTGCCAACCCAGCTTCGAGGCCACGCCAGCAACCCATACATAGGCATTCTGGTCTTTATTTTCATCCCAGTTATCTTCATCCTCGGCCTGGTATTAATCGCGATTGGGGTCTTCCTTGCCCGGCGGCGCATCGAAAGTGCCGAGGAAGCGCTGTTGGCGGGCGCCGACCGGCGAGCCTTCACTCGCAGGCTTGCGATTTTCTTCGCCGTGACCAGCGCAGTGAACATCATCATTGGCACCCAGGGCACATACCGCGCTGTACAGCATATGGAGACGCCGCAGTTTTGCGGGCAGAGCTGCCACGTCATGAAACCGGAATTTGCCGCCCATCAGAACTCGCCGCACGCGCGCGTGGAATGCGTGGATTGCCACGTTTCCCCAGGCGCGGAGGGCTGGGTCAAAAGCAAGATAGCCGGTACCCGGCAGTTCAGGGACGTAGTCTTCCACCGCGTCCCCTATCCTATCGAATCGGCCATGGAAAGCAACCGCCTGGTCCCCTCCCGCGACACTTGCGAACAGTGCCACTGGCCGCAAAAGTTTGACGCTGTCAAACTGAACGTGATTTTCCACTTCCAGGACGACACGGCCAATACGCAGACGCAAACCGTTTTGATGATGCTCACCGGCGGAGGAGATCTTGGCGGCATTCACGGGAAACATATGGGTCCTGGAGTTGAAATCAGTTACGCCAACTCCGATCCCAAACGCCAGACCATTCCCTGGGTGCAGTACCGCAATCGCAACACTTCTGAGGTCCGAACGTTTCTAGCGGATGGCTCAACCCCTCAGTCCGTCGCCAATCTACCCCGCCATCAGATGGAGTGTGTCGACTGCCACAACCGTCCGACCCACACGTTTGAGCTGCCGGAGCGCGCTGTGGACGAAGCCATGGGGCTGGGACGCATTTCTCCAACCCTGCCCTTCATCAAGAAGAAAGCGGTCGAATTGCTCAAGGCGAAGTATTCGAGCAACGACGAGGCCTCGCGCATAATCCCGGCATCCTTAACTCGTTTCTATCAGCAGACCTATCCGGCCATCTCATCCCAGCGCTCCTGGGACATCTCCCAGGCCGCGACTGAGGTCGCAGCAATCTACAACCGGAACGTGTTTCCCGATCTCAAGGTCACCTGGGGCACATACCCCAACAATCTTGGACATACCGACTTCCCGGGGTGCTTCCGCTGCCATGATGGATCGCACTCCACATCGGATAAGAAGACGACCATCCCGCAGGACTGCGACACCTGCCACGAGCTGCTCGCGACTGACGAAGCAAGCCCCGGGGTGTTGAAGACGCTGGGACTCGCAGACCGCGTCGCCAGCCTGCAAAAGCAGCAAGGAAAAGGGCCGTCACAATGAGAGAATTTCTAGCAGCGCGAGGGCGTATTCCTCATCAGTATTGATCGGCGCCAGATTCCACCATTTCAGAAAAGAAGGAGACACTTATGAAACGTCTTAATGCGGACCAAGCAAAACTGGGATTCATTGGCTTGGGTAACATGGGCAGCCGGATCGCAAATCGCCTGCTTGACTACGGATACCACGTCACTGTGTACGACCTGGACCTCGCCAAGGCACAAGAGTTGGTCGCGAAGGGCGGCGTCATGGCGAAGAACGTCCTTGAACTGGCACGGAGTGTCGATGTGATTCTCTCCTGCCTGACCAACGATGAAGCGGTCCAAAGCGTTTATACCGGCCCTGAGGGAGTTTTTGCGGCGGAGCGGCCGGGAATCGTCGTGCTGGAAATGAGCACGATCTCTCCGGAAAGTTCACGCGAACTGCACAAGCTCGGCGCCAGAGTTGGCATCGAAGTCATGGATGTTGCCATCTCGGGCAGCACTCCTGCCGCTGAGCAAGGTACCCTGACGCTGCTGGCAGGCGGCAACCGGGAGCTCTTCCGCGCTGCTAAGCCAATACTCCAGGTGATTTCAAAACAGTCCTTTCTTCTGGGTGATCCCGGCTCTGGAACAACCATGAAGCTGGTGGTCAATACGCTGCTGGGCGTCGGCATGCAGGCGATCGCTGAGGCTGTGGTCCTGGGGGAGAAAGCTGGTCTCGATCGCGAGCGGTTGCTCGAAGTCTTAGCCAAGACCGCTGTGGTTGCTCCGGCCCATTTGGGAAAGCTGGCACGGGTGGCGACCAATGATTACAGTCCGCAGTTTCCGCTGCGCCTGATGCACAAGGATTTTCAACTGATTCTGGATCAAGCAACACAGGAGCAGCTTGTCATTCCGGCCACAGAAGCGGCGTTTCGCGCCAACTCCGATGAGCTGGCGCACAGTGGTGAAGAGGACTTCTCGGCCGTCCTGCGGCGTATGGAAGAGGCGGGTGCCGAAGCTGTTGAATCCGCGAAGAAATCTGCCACGGCTGCACCCAACAACGCTTCTTCCGCTTCCACTTCCGCCGGCTCCAAGAAGTTGGTTACAGAACGTAATTAGTATGAAAGCGAATGGTGCCTATTCGTGGCTCTATGTACCGACATCAGGCGCGATAGTCAACCTATCCGACCTTTCGACTAAGGAGATGTTATGAATAAATCGACTGCAGCGACGCGAGAAATGGAACGCAGGCAGGAACTTCCACTGATCACCCCCACTGAGCTTAAGTCCGATGCGACTCGGGATATCTCGGGAGCCATGAACGCTATCCTCGCGGACGTGTTCGCGCTTTACCTGAAGACCAAGAACTTCCACTGGCACATGAGCGGCCCGCACTTCCGCGATTACCACTTACTATTTGATGAACAGGGCGACCAACTCTTTGCCATGACCGATCCCATCGCGGAGCGCATCCGCAAGCTGGGTGGAACCACGATCAGGTCAATCGGCCATATCGCCCGCTTGCAACGGGTAGCAGACAACGACGCCCAGTACGTCGAGCCGGAGGACATGCTGGCTGAGTTGCGCGAAGACAACCAGACCCTCGCCGCGCGCCTTCGCGAGACCCATGGCGTCTGCGAAGAATACGATGACGTTGCGACTGCCAGCCTCATCGAAGTTTGGATTGACGAGACCGAGCGGCGCACCTGGTTCCTGTTCGAGACAGGCCGCCGAAGAGATTCCACCGGGCACTGAAACAGCGCCGCAGTGACGGTAGCGGCGATTGTAAGATCAACCGATGTTATCGCTGAAGCACATCCTGGTCGCGACCGATTTCTCGCCTATTTCCATCGTCGCGCTGCGCCACGCCTTGGGCATCGCGCGCCGCTACCACTCGGGCGTGTCTTTGCTGCACGTCATCGACCCCTCCATTTACGGCGCAGCGGGACCGGATGGGATATCGGCCGACACCGAGACTGTGCTGCGTGACGCCGAACGGATTGAGGCGGGTCTTCGGAGTGACGGCAGCCTGGAAGGACTGAGGTTTGACATTGATGTAAGGGTAGGACCGGTCTGGGGAACGGTAGCCGAGGCAATTGAAGACAAACGCTCTGCAGCGCTTGTGCTCGGCACTCACGGCCGCACCGGGCTCAGCAAACTGGCACTGGGCTCGGTTGCGGAGTGTGCTTTCCGGGAGGCGCCCTGTCCGGTGATGACCGTCGGACCGAGAGTGTTGCAGTCAAAATCTTGCGGCGCAGAAGCCAAGCATTTCCTCGTGCCAACCGATCTCTCCCCTGAATCGCTGGAGGCCCTGCCTTATGGGACGTCCTTAGCCGAAGCCACCCAAGGGGACGTGAGCCTGCTCTATGTTCGCGATTTCGGATCGCGGAATAAGGACCGCGAGACGGAGTCGGTCGAAGCCGTGAATGTTCGCCTGCGAGAGCTTCTCCAACTACATCCGGACGCGCAGGCGATCACCCCGTTCATCGTGAAAACTGGTTCGACGCCCGAAGTCGTCGTTGGGTTTGCCCAGGAGCATCGGATGGACTTGATCGTGATGGGACGCCGCGCCTGGGCCGAAGATAGCCGGCCGGTGTGGCGAACGGCGTACGCGATTGTCACCCAGGCTGCGTGTCCTGTGCTGTCGATGCAGTCGGCGTCAGACTTGGAGGCAGAGCCAAGCCCGTCGTAGGCTCCAGAAAGCGAGGGCGCAGGAGCGCTGCCAGGTGCTCCAAAACGTATCTCCTAAACGGCACTCGCTGCGAGTTGCATCAGGGCATGGCTTAGCCGTGCCGCAACCCGGTCATTCGCATTTAAAGTGAAATTGCCGATACATCAGCGCCGGAGGCGCGAAAAATCTTAGCCCACGCCTCGGCGCTGGGTGAGTTTCCGGGTAGAACCCCGAGCCCCCTTCAGTGGGCGGCACTCCCGATTTAGGAAGGATTTTGCCCAGGTAGGGCGGGCCTTCACGCCCCCGCTTGAGAATCGCTAAGCTATCTTGCTTCCGCCAATCAGGTCACGGACCTCAGCGGCGGAAGCGGTTCTCTTTCTTGCCTGTGAACGCGGCGTGAAGGCCTGCCCTACCCGGAGTGCCAACCGGTTGGCACCTGGTCCACGGGTCTGGCAGGATGACCCGGCGCTGGACTCCAGGCCGCCGACTAGGACTCTTTGCGTTTAGGTACTTGCGATCAACAGTAGCCTTGGCACGCTCTGGTATGTCGCTTGCAATTCTGCAAGGCAATGTGCGGCGTGATGCGAGGAGTTGGGGTGCAGAAGGTAGCAAGACAAGCCCGGCTGTCAGCCAGTTGGCAAACATACCAACGCCGGACACTGGCCGGTGACGGCGGCTCGTCACCGATACTGGAAACCAGGATTGAAC
>Ga0335069_10012965_pt1 | contig 11719 bp, 14 predicted proteins | sample Lox_Sample_11_FD_206714 | JGI IMG/M metagenome (GOLD analysis project Ga0335069, IMG submission 206714) | Soil microbial communities from Loxahatchee National Wildlife Refuge, Florida, United States - Lox_Sample_1.1 | ecosystem: Environmental > Terrestrial > Soil > Wetlands | place: USA...
CGACGATCTACGAGGACCTGCGGAGCGCCATCGGCAACGTCGAGCGCAACGAGGTCCTTCGCGCGCTCGTGCGCTACTCGATCAAGGCCGACGAGCAGCACCCCGCGCCGCGGGTCGAGCCGAAGAACTAGAACAGAAAGCCGACCTGCCGCTCGTGGCCGCCCGCCGGGTTCGGGTTGGGCCACCAGCGCTCGCTCGAGCCCTGGCGCATCACCGTGAAGCGGAGCAGGTCGAACTCGAGGGCCACGAAGAGACCGCGCGCGCCCTGGCCGCCGCCCATGTCCCAGTACTGGCCGGCCGCGGCGAGCTGGAGGCCCCACGGCGACCCGAGCGTCAGAACCCCCTGCAGCGGCCACGTGCCGTAGGAGCCGCCGCCCCACGAGCGCCAGAAGGGCGTCGCGTCGAGCGCCACGCCCCAGTCGCCGCGCGAGAAGCCGCCTGTCGTCAGCCGCAGGCCGAACCCGAGGTCGGTCCCGAGGCCGACGTACGTCGTGCCGCGGTAGATGACGCCGGCCACGATGGGTCCGAGCGGGCTCGTGCCGGCGCCGATGGCCCACGTGAAGGCCCCTGCGGAGTTGAACGTCGACGAGCCCTGCGCGAGCTGCGCGCCCTCGCCGCCGCCGAGCGACAGCCACGAGCTCACGTCGGCCCGGGCATCGCCGCCCGCGAGCGCGACGAGGGATCCTACGGCAGCAGCGACGAGCAGCCGGCTTCGCACGGGGGGCGATGGGTACCACGCTCCCCGCTGAGCTTCAAACGCGGGGGGTGCTCACCTTGTCGATGACGATCCCGGCCACGCGGTCGCAGAACAAGAGCATGTTGTGCCCGCGGTCGGGGATCACGACGACGTCGCCGATGCCGAGGCACGCCGTCTTCACGCCGACGACCAGCGTGTCGTCCTCGGCGACGATGGACGTGTGCGGCACCGTGCTCGTGCGGGCGCCCTCGCGCAGGCGCTGGAGCAGCGCGCTCTTGCCGTGGACGTCGGCCCCCACGAGCAGCGGCGGCGCCGACACGCCGCCGAAGGGCGTCGCCAGCGAGATCGTCTGCGCCACGCGCGCGTGCCCCCCGAGCTCCTGCACGTACCAGCGCGCCACCAGGCCCCCGAGCGAGTGCCCGACCACCGTGATGCGCGTGCCGCGAGGGATGCGCTCGACGAGCGCCGCCAGCTGCTTGGCGATGCGCCGCACCCCCATCCCCGGCGCGTGGGTGAAGTGGGCGACCCGCGCCCCGGCCTCCCGCTCGAGTCGCGCGCGAAGGGGCCGGAAGACCCCCGCGCTCGCCAGGAACCCGTGCACGAGCACCACCACGTCCTCGCCGGGCCGCGCCTCGGGGACGACCGGTACCAGGTCGCGCGGCACCAGGGCCACCTCGCGCAGGACCGCCAGGCGCTCGGCGCCGATGAGCTGCTCCAAGGCCACCGGGAGAGCCATCTACGCGATACGTAAGCAGGATCCGTGCGCACGGGCCAAGCTCTGGACTACGCTCCCCCACATCGTGAGCGAGCCCCCCGTTTTCTGCCTCGAGCTGGCCGTCGCCGACGAGGACATCGACGACCTCGGACACGCCAGCAACATCGCGTTCGTACGGTGGATTCAGCGCGTGGCCATCGCCCACTCCGAGGCCGTCGGCCTGGGTCTGGAGACGTACCGGCGGCTGGGGAGCGTGTTCGTCGTGGCCCGTCACGAGATCGACTACCTGCGTCCCGCCCTACGCGGCGAGGTGCTCCAGGCGCGAACGTGGATATCCAGCGTCATGGCCGCCAAGGTCCAGCGCGCGACGGAGCTCGTGCGCGCCGCCGACGGCGAGCCGGTGGCGCGGTCGCTCACGTCGTGGGGATGGGTCGAGATGGCGAGCGGACGGCCGAGGCGCATCCCGCCAGAGGTGCTCGTGGCGTTCGAGCGCCACGTGCACTAAGTCTGGTGCGTGACTCCGCTCTCTTCGAGCGTGCGGAGTCAGCAGTCCCCCGACATGCCCGACGCCGACGACGCCGCGCACTGGTCCGCCGTGGAAGAGGCGACCGAGCTGCTCCACGAGGAGCGCTACCGCGAGGCGATGGTCGAGCTGCGTCGCGTGCTGCAGGACGACCCGAAGAACCCGTACGCCTACTACTTCCTGGGCGTCGCCTTCTACGAGGTCGGGGAGCTCGAGCCGTCGCGCGACGCGTACGCCGCCAGCCTCAAGCTCGCGCCCAAGCACCTGGGGGCGCGCGTGGCGTTGTCGCACGTGCTCCGGCAGATGGGCGACGTGCGCGGCGCCATCCGCGAGGGCATGGCGGCCCTCTCGCAGGCTCCCGACGACGGAGAAGCGCTCTACGCGCTCGGTCTCGCGAAGCACGCGTACGGCGACGAGGGGGCGGCGCGCAAGTACCTCGAGGCGTTCCTCGAGACGAACCCGGAGCTCGAGGTGGCGCTCGAGACGCGCGGTCTCCTCGCGCAGCTCGGCGGCGGCGCGAACGAAGCAGAGCGCGACGAGGACGAGGACAACTAGCGGCAGCGGCCGGTCACTGGCTCACTGGCTGCAGCCCTCGAACAGGAAGTCCGCCTCGGCGTCGCACTGCGACCCGGCCGCGTCCGGCGCGCCGCCTTCCATCGTCAGCGTCGCGGCAGGGCAGGACACGTGGCCCCAGATCTTGCCGGCGAAGACGCTCGGACTCTGCGAGACGGGTTGGCCCTGGTACGTCGGCGTGATCGTGCAGTTGCGGCCCTGCGCGATGACGCCGTGCGCGCCCGTGAACGTCGCGGTGATGCTCGACCCGCCGCTGGCGCTGACGTCGCCCGCACCGGCAGGCGAGGTGATCGTGACGCTGCCGCCCTGCGGCCCCTGGTCGGCCAGCGAAAGCGATACGTCGAAGACAGCGCTGACGGCGGCAGTCGGGCTGCAGTCACGCGTGCAGTGCACCGTGCACGTCACGCTGAACACGTCGTTGCCGCTGGAGTCACCGTCGCGCACGGTGACCGGGAGCTCGGTGGTCGCCTGGCCCACGAGCAGCCACGGCTGGGAGCACACGGTGGCCTGCACGAACCCGTCGGCGTTCGACGTCGTGCCGCCGTCCTGCGGGTGCGCCGGATTGCTCGAGCACCCGAGCAGCGCGAAGAGGATCCCGAGAACGCAGGCCCCCCCGGGCCGCGTCACTGATTGCACTGTTCGAAGATGAAGTCGGCCTCGGCGTCGCAATAGACGCCGGGCTGCGATTGATACTCGGCCTTCGGGCACTTGATGTGGCCCCAGATGCGGCCGGCCGCGATGGGAGGCTGGGTCGGGACGGCTTCGTCTCCCGCCACGCCGCCGACGCTGCCGCCCGCGTCGTACAGCCAGGTGATCGTGCATCCCGTCGTATCGGTCGATCCGGCCTGCTCACGGTAGACGCCGCCCTGGCTCACGAACGAGGCGCTGACGCCGGAGGCGCTGGAGGTGGGGCTGGTGGGCGCCGTGACGGTGCCCGCGCCTTGCGGGGAGCTGATCGTGAGCGATCCGCCCTGCGGCCCGTTCTCGATGGCGGTCAGCTCGATGTCGAACCCGTTCCCTTGCGGGTGCACCGTGCAGTTGACGTTCACGTTGGCGTTCCGGTCCGACCCTCCGTCCTGCACAGTGTTGGGGTGGCCTGCCGTCGCCGTGCCGATCTGCAGCGACGTCTTGAGGCTCGGAAAGGTGGAGCACATCGTGCCGCCGCCGATGGCGGCGTTGATGAACGTGTCCGGCGGCGGGTTTGACGAGTTGGAGCAAGCGGCGACTCCGGCTGCCGCCACGAGCAACGCCCATCCCGAATGTCGAAGCGTAAAGTGAGAAATCACGGGTACTCCCCTTGGTCGATCCGGCGCGAAGCATAGCGCGGCCGTATCGCGGTGCGCGAGTATGTACTTGGTGGCGGGACCCCCGCTCCTCCCCCCGGCCATGGGCAGCCCCTCCTCCCTCGTCATCCGCGCCGACAACCTGGACGTCCTGGCCCACGTGCCGGACGGGTCGATCGACCTCGTCTACGTCGACCCGCCCTTCAACACCGGCCGGCGGCAGACGCGCACCCGCCTGCGCACAGTGCGCGACGAGTCGGGCGGCGACCGCACCGGCTTCGGGGGAAAGCGCTATCGCACCGAGCGCCTGGGCGCGGCGTCCTTCGACGACGCGTTCGACGACTACCTCGCGTTCCTCGAGCCGCGCATCGTGCATGCGCACCGCGTGCTCAAGCCCACCGGCAGCTTCTACCTGCACCTCGACTACCGCGAGGTGCATTACGCCAAGGTGATGTGCGACGGCATCTTCGGCCGCGACGCCTTCACGAGCGAGATCATCTGGGCCTACGACTACGGCGCCCGCACGCGGCGCAAGTGGCCGGCGAAGCACGACGACATCCTCTTCTACGTGAAGGACCCGGACGCGTACTTCTTCGACGCCGACGCGATCGACCGCATCCCCTACATGGCGCCGGGCCTCGTCGGCGCCGAGAAGGCGGCGCGTGGCAAGCTGCCCACCGACACGTGGTGGCACACCATCGTGAGCCCCACCGGCAAGGAGAAGCTCGGGTACCCGACGCAGAAGCCGCTGGGGATCCTGAGGCGCATCGTGCGCGCGTCCTGCCCGCCGGGGGGCGTGGTGCTCGACTTCTTCGCGGGGAGCGGGACGGCGGGAGCGGCCGCGCGCGAGCTCGGGCGGCGCTTCGTGATGGTGGACCAGAGCGAAGAGGCGCTCGCCGTGATGCGGCGGCGCTTCGCCGGCGCGCGGCCGGGCGAGGTCGGCTTCCTAGACGCGAGCGGCGGCGGAGAACCCGGTGTCGAGATCCGCGAGCAGATCACCCGCGTCCTCCAGGCCGACCGAGAGGCGAATGAGCCCGTCGCCGATGCCGAGGGCGCGGCGCGACTCCGGCGGTAGGCTCGCGTGCGTCATGATGGCCGGGTGCTCGGCGAGCGACTCGACGCCGCCGAGGCTCTCGGCGCACACGAAGACGCGCAGCGCCTTGAGGAACGCCGACGCCTGCGCGAGGGAGCCGTCGAGCTCGAAGCTGATCATGCCGCCCGGTCCGCGCATCTGGCGCGCGGCGAGCGCGTGCGCCTCGTGCGTGGGAAGCCCCGGGTAGCGAACGCGCGCGACGCGCGGGTGCTTGGCGAGCCACTCGGCGATGCGCTTGGCGCTCTCGACGTGGCGCTGCATGCGGACGCCGAGGGTCTTCAGGCCTCGCAGGACGAGGTAGCAGTCGAAGGGGCTCGGCACTCCGCCCACGGACTTCTGCAGGAAGTGCAGCTTCTCGGCGAACGCCGCGTCGTCCGTCATGACGGCCCCCCCGACGACGTCCGAGTGCCCGTTGAGGTACTTGGTCGTCGAGTGCACGGCAAGCGTCGCCCCCAGGGCGAGCGGCTGCTGGAGCATCGGCGTCGCGAAGGTGTTGTCCACGGCGAGCGGGACGCCGCGGGTGCGCGCGACCTCGGCGATGCGCGCGACGTCGAACACCTTGAGCATCGGGTTGCTCGGCGTCTCCATCCACACGAGGCGCGTCGTCGGGCGCATCGCCTCGGCGACGCGCGCCGGATCGCTCATGTCGATGAAGGTCGCGTCGAGGCCGAAGTGCTTGAGCACCTTGTCGAAGATGCGGAAGGTGCCGCCGTACACGTCGTCGCCGCAGAGCACGTGGTCGCCGCTCTTGAGCGTCAGGAGGACCGCAGTGGTCGCCGCGCACCCGCTGCCGAACGCGATGCCGTGGGCGGCGCCCTCGAGCGCGGCGAGGCAGCCCTCGAGCGCCGTGCGCGTGGGGTTGCCGGCGCGCGAGTAGTCGTAGCCCTTGTGCACGCCGGGGCCGTCCTGGGCGAACGTGGACGCGAGGACGATCGGGGTCATGACCGCGCCCGAGATGGGGTCGGGCTCCTGTCCGGCGTGGATGCAGAGGGTGTCGAGAGCGGCGGTGCGAGAGACGGACATTCAGGACTCCTCGGGGCTGCAACCTAGTCGATTCCGCGCGGGCGCGCGTCCCGCTCGAAGGCGCAGCACGCGACGAGCGCCGCCGCCAGCGCGGGCGGCAGAGCCGCCGCAGCGCGCCGGGCCCATGGCTCGATGGGTTGCTCGCCAGCCGACAAGAGCATCGCCGCCTGCGTGTCGGCTCTCCGTGGCGGCTCGCCCGACGCGACGTGGAGGAGCGACGCTGCGAGCGCGAACGAGTCCGAGCGCGCGTCCGGGATCTCGCCGCGGGCGACTTCGGGGGCAGCGTAGAGGAGCGTGCCCCGGAAGGGCCCCGCCGGCATCGGGGGCGCGCCGGGCCACAAGGCGAGCCCGAAATCGAGCAACGTCGCGCGCCGGGCATCGGCGGAGAGCATCACGTTGTCCGGCGAGAGGTCCCCGTGCACCACGCCCGCCGCGTGCACCTGCGCGAGGGCGCCGAATGCCGCGCTCGCCGCGAGCGCCATCCACGCTGCATCCACCCCGCCGATGCGCGCCGCCAGCGGCTCTCCTCGCACGCGCTCGAGCACGAGCCAGGGCCCGAGCGCGTCCTCGCCCGATGCGACCAGGCGCGGCGTCCCGCGAGCCTGGAGGCGCGCGAGAAGCTCCCCCTCGGCCAAGAGGCGCGCCCGCATCCACGGCTCGCTCTCCGCTCGCCCCGAGAGGCGCTTGCACACGCTCGCTTCGCCGCCGCTCGAGGGCCTCACGCCGAACACCACGGCCGTCGCGCTGCGCCATTTGAGAGAGGCGGGGCCCGTCTCTTCGATGAATCCGTCAGGAGCGTGCATTCTTGCCAATGCGGCCCGAGCCGCTATGTTCAGCGCCCGCCTTACGGTGGCCGTAGCTCAGTTGGTAGAGCACTGGATTGTGGCTCCAGTTGTCGCGGGTTCGAAACCCGTCGGTCACCCCCTTCATCGCCAGCTCAAGAGACGGCGGCCCAGGCTTTCTTCGCCTGTCGGGCCGCTCGCTCCACGCCCTCGTCGTCCGGGGCACGCCCCGGCTCGCGCGCCACGGTGCCGTCGACCATGCCCGCGATGGCGCTCTCGAGCCCACGCTCGAGCGACACGAGGTCGTAGCCACCCTCGAGGACGAGGACCACGCGCTTGCTCCCCGCGGCCGCCACCGCCCGCGCCATCCAGCCGAACGCCTCGGGCGACACCTCCATCTGCGCGAGCGGATCGCGCGCCGCCGCGTCGAACCCGGCGCTCACCAGCACGAGCTCCGGCGCGTACGCCTCGAGCACCGGGAGCACCACGCGCTCGAAGGCGCTCGCGTACACCGCGTCGCCTCCGCCCGCGACGAGCGGCACGTTCACTGTGTAGCCCTTGCCCGGGCCCTCGCCGATCTCGTCGACGTTGCCCGTCCCCGGATAGAAGGGAAACTGGTGCGTCGACAGGTAGAGCACCCCGGGTTCGCGCCAGAACATCTCCTGCGTCCCGTTGCCGTGGTGGACGTCCCAGTCGACGATGGCGACGCGCTCGAGCCCGCGGCTCCGCGCATGCGCCGCCGCCACGCCGACGCTGTTGATGAGGCAGAACCCCATCGCCTGAGCCGGACGGGCGTGGTGCCCGGGAGGCCGCAGCAGGGCGACCCCCTTGTCCACGGTCGCGTCAGGCTCGACCAGGCGGTCGACGAGAGCCGCGAGCGAACCCGCCGCGAGCCGCGCTGCGTCGATGCTGCCCGGGGCGACGAAGGTATCCGGGTCCAGGAATCCGGTGCGCCCCCGCAGCTTGCCCAGGGCCTCGACGAACGCCGGATCGTGGACACGGACGAGCTCCTCGTCGGTCGCCGGTCGCGCCGCCACGCGGTCGAACGCGATGCCTGCGGCCTCCGCCGCCGCCACTGCCGCCCGCGCCGCCGTCAGCCGCTCTGGCCGCTCGGGATGGTGGCCTGGCGCTGCGTGCAGGTCGAACCGCGCGTCGTCTACGAGGAGAGCCTTTCGCATGTTGCCGCGCTTGTGTCGCGAATGATAGCGTCTTCGCGCGGGAGGCGGACTTGCGCATCAAGATCATCGCAGTCAACGCGCTCATTGTGGCCCTCGTCGGGCTGCTGGCGTTCCTGCTCGTGCGGTCGTCTTTGAGCTCCGTCGCGGGGAACAAAGACCAGTTGACCCTCGAGGCTCAGAACGACGTCAACGGCGCGGCGGGCAGGCTGCAGCTCGATGGCCTTCGTGCCGAGCGCTGGCTCGCCGGGGCGGCTACCGAGGCGGCGACGCTCGACGCCCTCGCCAAGGCCACGCCGGCGGCGCGCGCCGAGGCGGCCAGCAAGCGGTGCGACGACCTCGTGAGCCGCATGAAGAACGAGCCGCTGTTCGAGAAGAACGTGCCGACGCTCGTTGCCTTCGTGGACACGCAGACGCGCATCGTCGGCCGCAGCGGCACGAACATGGGCCGCGGCGATTCCATCGGGACGTACGCGGGCCTCAAGGCGACGCTCACGTCCGGTCAGGGCGGATCCGACGTCTGGTACGAGGGCAAGGACCGCGTTCTCGCGTCGTACGTCGCCGTGCGCGACTCGGCGGGGGGCACCATCATGGGCGCGCTCGTCGCGTCCCGGCCGCTCAACGACACGCTGTCGCGCGTGAGCGACGCGACGACGGGCCGCGCGCTCGACGTGGTCGTGCCGACCGGTGATTCGTTCGACGTCGTCGGCAACTCGGCGACGCGCCTGCCGCAGCTGGACGACGCGGTTTCCAAGTCGGCCAAGGACATGCTCAAGAACGCCCTCGCCCAGCAGCAGACGGGCAACGTTCGCGAGGGCGATTACCTCATTGCCGCCTCGCCGCTCCCGGCGTTCGCGGACGGCAAGCGCGCCCTGCTCGTGGCGGCGGCGCCCGCGGCGCTCATCCAGGACCCGACCGGTCTCGCGATGCTGCCCATCTTCGGCGCGGTGGCCGTGGGGCTCATCCTCGTCATCGTGGGCGGGCTGCTCCTCGGCAACTACATCACGCGGCCCATCAACACCCTCGAGGAGGGGCTGCTCGCCATCCTCAACGGCCAGGCCGACAAGCGCTTCGAGCTCGAGCACGCCGAGCTCGGGGGTCTCGCCTTCCGCATCGACCAGCTGCTCAACCAGCTCATGGGCGTCGAGGAAGACACGACGGACGCCGAGGGCCGCGTCTCCATGGCCCCGAACGCGGGCAACTTCGGCGACGCACTATCGGTGGACGCCAAGCAGGGGGGCGAGCAGGCCGTCGACCCGGCTGCGGCGGCGAGCCTCGCGGCCGAGCCGGCGGCGGCGTACTACTCGCGCATCTACCGCGAATACATCGCCGCCAAGCGCAACCTCGGCGAGGCGACGGACCACATCACCGAGCAGGCCTTCGCACAGCGCATCCAGGGCATGGAGCAGGACGCGCAGAGCCGCTCGGGCAAACGGGTGCGCTACCAGGTGCTCGCGCGGAACAAAGAAGTCGTCCTGATCGCTGTGCCCTTGCCGTAGCGCGCTCGGCGCGCTACTTGCGGCGCAAGCGTACGGATGGGTCTCTTCGATCTCTTCAAGGCAGGCGACAAGAAGGGGGCCTCGAAGGCGAACCCGGCCGCCAAGTGGGCGGACCGCCTCGAGAAGCGCGCCCAGAACTACGACCGGCAGGAGGCCATCAACGCCCTGTCCGAGATGGGGACGTCCGAGGCCGTGGAGGTGCTGCTCAAGCGCTTCACCTTCCACATGGACCCGTCGATCACCGACCAGGAGGAGAAGGACGCGGCCTTCCGCGGAATCCTCAAGGCCGGGCGTGCCGCCGTGGCGCCGGTGCGCGCCTTCGCCGCGAAGGCCGAGAGCCTCGCCTGGCCCATGAAGATCATGGACGAGCTGCTCGACGAGCCGGAGTACGTCGAAGAGCTGCTCAAGTGGCTCGAGCGGTGGGACACCGAGTACGCCAAGTTCGTCGACCCCAAGGTGCAGATCCTCACGACGCTCGAGGAGCACAAGCACCCGCGCATCCGCGAGGAGGTCGAGCGCTTCCTCGAGGACGTCAACGAGCCGGCCCGCTTCCACGCCGTATCGACGCTCGTGGCCCAGGAGGACGCTGCGGCGGCCCCCGCCCTCGCACGCCTGCTCGGAGACGAGGAGAGCCTGCGTGTGCGCACCCGAATCGCCGAGGGCCTCGCTACGCGCGGCTGGACGGTGCCCGAGGACGAACGAGAAGCGGCCCGCAAGGGCCTACCGCCCGCGTACGCCATCGACGCGTCGGGCCGGGTCGGCAAGAGATAGGAGAAACAGGAAGGTCAGAAGATCAGAAGGGGTGATGAACAAAACCTTCTGTTCTTCTGATCTTCCTGTTTCTCACTCTCTCCGACGTTACTCCGAGATGGCCGGCTTCGCCGGCAGGAAGAAGCCGAGGCCGATGCTGATCATCATGTTGAACTTGAACGTCTCGTCCTGCCCGTTGACCTGACCGTCGGGGAAGTTGCCGTTTGTGCCGGAGCCGCGCGAGTCGAACCCCGAGCGGTTCCAGGAGAAGGGCAGGGCGCGGTACTCGACGTTCAGCGACCACCAGTTGCCGCCGAAGAAGTCGAAGCCGACGCCGAAGGTCGGCGCGAGCTTGTTCGAGCTCTGCAGCGCGAAGGACGAGGGGGACGCGCAAGACGACTGCCCAGTCCCGCCGCAGTTGCCGCGCTCCTGGATGCCGACCATGGCGCCGCCCGCGGCGACGTAGAAGTCGGTGTCCAGGAAGATCTTGTTGAAGATGGCGAGCTTGCCGCGGAACGGGATGAACGCGGCCTGCAGGGCGCCGACCCACTGCATCTTCGCAGTCTGGTCGTTGAACGAGGCGTTCGGGCACTGTGAGCTCGAGTTCGGGCCCACGCTGCAGCCGGCCGGGCTGCCCGAGTGATTCACGTTGGTGGCCGTCAGCGCGTCGCGCGGCGCCTTGGCGTCGATCTGGTCGCCCAGGTCGGTCGTGGTGCTGATGGCGCCGTAGTAGAAGAAGCCGCCGATCGCGATCCAGTCCTTGATGTTGTAGTTGAGGCGCGGCCCGACGAGGATCGTGCGGCGGTACTCGTCGAGCAGGGTGAAGGAGATGACCGGGTCGAGCTCGAACCGTCCCTCGCGATAGAGGCGCTGGTGCCGCACCGCGGGCGCGCCCTTGAGCGGGCCGGTGAGCTGGATTTCCTGGGCTTCCGCCCGGTGGGGAGCCGCCGCGAGGACGCCGGCCGCTGCGACCGCTGCCAAGACTGCGCTGACGAAACGCCGCTTCATCGCCGTCCTCGTTCTCACTTGGGCAACCGGTATTCGAACGACGTCGGCAGGAAGATCGAGATGCCGAGCTGCAGCTGCACGTCGTTGGTGAAGTGGGTGTCCGGATCGAGCCAGGGGACCTGGCCGTTCGCGTTGAGGGGCCCGTTCGGGTCGGTCGGCGGGAGCGTCGACACTTGTGTGTTCTCGAGCCGGTCGAAGAACATCAGGTCGCGCACCTCGAGGACGGCCGCGAGCCACCGCGTGAAGAAGATGCGGAAGCCGATGCCGAGGTCGAAGTTGACCAGGTTGTTCCAGGTGAACTTGCGGTTGTCCGGATCGATGACCGCGACCGGCTCGGTGCGGATGATGCCGCCGCCGCCCGAGATGAACACGTCGTAGTTGAAGATGAAGTCACCGAAGCCGGCGAACTTGCCGTACATCGGCACGTAGGTGAAGTTCAGGTCACCCGACAGCTGGTAGTTGTTGAGGGGAACCGCGATGCGCGCCGCGCGGCGGTTCTGGAAGTTGAAGTCCGACTCGCCGTTGAGGCCTCCGTACCAGACGCCGTCGACGCCGATCGCGAGGACCTGCGTGATGTAGTAGTTGAGCGCGAGCCCCG
>Ga0335069_10012966_pt1 | contig 11719 bp, 10 predicted proteins | sample Lox_Sample_11_FD_206714 | JGI IMG/M metagenome (GOLD analysis project Ga0335069, IMG submission 206714) | Soil microbial communities from Loxahatchee National Wildlife Refuge, Florida, United States - Lox_Sample_1.1 | ecosystem: Environmental > Terrestrial > Soil > Wetlands | place: USA...
CCCGTCGAGGTAGACCTGGCCGCCGTGCGCGTGCACGACTTCGCAGATCCGGACGATCTCCTCCTCGAACACGCCGTGCGTCGAGGGATAGGTCACCATCACGGCGGCCAGGCGGTCCGCGTGGCGCACCGCCTGCGCCTCCAGGTCCGCGAGGTCGACGTTGCCGCGCGCGTCGCAGCGCACGACGACGACGTCCATCCCGCACAAGTGCGCCGAGGCCGGATTGGTACCGTGGGCGCTCTCCGGAATCAGGCAGATCGTCCGCTGCGCCTCGCCACGGTCGCGGTAGTACGCGCGGATCGCGAGCAGCCCGGCGTACTCGCCCTGCGCGCCCGAATTCGGCTGCAGGCTCACCGCGTCATAGCCGGTGCACTGCACGAGCATCGCCTCCAGCTCGGCGGCGAGTTGCGCGTAGCCTTGAGCCTGATCCGGCGGCGCGAACGGATGCAGCTGCGAGAAGCGCGGCCATGTCACCGGAATCATCTCGGCGGTCGCGTTGAGCTTCATCGTGCACGAACCGAGCGGGATCATCGTGCGGTCCAGCGCGAGGTCGCGATCGGCGAGCCGGCGCAGGTAGCGCAGCATCTCGTGCTCCGCGTGGTAGGAATTGAACACCGGATGCGCCAGGTAGGCCGATTGGCGCCGCCGCTGCGGCGGAAAGCCGTCGGCCGCAGCGACGCGCGCGTCCAGCGCCGCGACATCGGCGGCAACCCCGAAGATCGCCCACAGCGCCTGGACGTCGGCGCGCGTCGTCGTCTCGTCGAGCGCGATGCCGACGGCATCGGACCCGAGGTCGCGCAGGTTGATGCGCCGTGCGCGCGCGGCGCGATGCACGGCGGCGGCGTCGACGCCGCGAACGAGGATCGTGTCGAAGAACCCGGAGCCCACGGCCAGGCCGGCGTCGCGCAACCCGGCCGCGAGTATGCCGGCGAGCCGATGCACCCGCTGTGCGATCCGCGCCAGGCCTTCCGGTCCGTGATAGACCGCATACATGCCGGCCAGCACCGCGAGCAGCACCTGCGCCGTGCAGATGTTGGACGTCGCCTTCTCCCGCCGAATGTGCTGCTCGCGCGTCTGCAGCGTGAGGCGGAAGGCCGCGCGTCCTTCGGCGTCGATCGACACGCCGACCAGGCGCCCCGGCAGGGAACGCTTGTACGCGTCGCGACAGGCCAGGAACGCCGCGTGCGGCCCGCCATAGCCCGGGGCCACGCCGAAGCGCTGTGCGCTGCCGATGACGATGTCCGCGCCCCAGTCCCCCGGCGGCGCGATCAGCGTCAGCGCCAGCAGGTCGGTCGCGACGGCGACGAGGCCTCCGCGCGCCTGGACCGCGGCCACCTCGGCCGTATGGTCGCGGATTTCTCCGGTCGTCGACGGATACTGCAGCAGCGCGCCGAAGACGTCGGCCTGGGCGAGATCGCCGCCTTCCTGCAGTTCGATGCCGAGCGCCTCGGCCCGCGTCCTGACGACGGCCAGCGTCTGCGGATGGCAGTCGGACGCGACATAGAAGCGCTTCGACCGGCTGCGCCCGGCGCGCTGCGCCAGCGTCATCGCTTCGGCGGCCGCCGTGGCCTCGTCGAGGAGCGACGCGTTGGCGATGTCCATCCGCGTCAGGTCGCAGATCATCGTCTGGAAATTGAGCAGCGCCTCGAGGCGACCCTGCGATATTTCGGCCTGGTAGGGCGTGTACGCGGTGTACCAGGCCGGGTTCTCCAGGATGTTGCGCTGGATGACGAGCGGCATCCGCGTCCCGTAGTAGCCGGCGCCGATGAAGCTGCGGTAGACCTCGTTGCGGTCGGCCAGGGTCGCGAGCCGCTCCAGCGCCTCGTGCTCGGCGAGCGGCGGCGGCAGGTCGAGCGGTTCGTCGAGCCTGATCGTCGCCGGCACGATGGCCTCGACGAGCGACGCCAGCGACGGCTCGCCGACGACGGCAAGCATCGCCTCCCGGTCGGCGGCCGCGGGGCCGAGGTGGCGCGCGAGGAAGGCGGACGGGTCCTCGAGGTCCGCCAGCGCCGGCGCCGCCGCGACGGGCGCGCTGGCCGGCATCACTTTTCCTGCGCGATGTTGGCCGCGTAGGCGGCCGCCTCCAGCAGGCGACCGGTGTCGGCGCCGGGCGCCGGGCGAAGACGGAACAGCCACGCGGCGTACGCGTCGGCGTTGAGCGATTCCGGCTGCTGCGGCAGGTCGGCGTTGACAGCGACCACCTCGCCCGCCAGCGGCGCGTAGACGTCCGAAGCGGCCTTCACCGATTCGACGACGGCACAGGCTTCGCCCGAGGCCAGCTGGCGCCCGACCGCAGGAAGCTCGACGAACACCAGGTCGCCGAGCGCTTCCTGCGCGAAGTCGGTGATCCCGACGGTCAACGTGCCGTCGGATTCGTTTCGCACCCATTCGTGCGAATCGGTGTAGCGGAGGCCTGCAGGAACGTTCATCGGTCTTCCTTCGAGGACGATGCGGCGGGTCGGGTCAATGGGCGCGGAGACGGCGCTCGGAGACGGAATCAGGTCGCGGCCAGCACGCGGCCGTGACGCACGAAGGGGGGACGAACGACGTCGACCGGCACCGAGCGGCCGCGCAGTTCCACGGCGACCGAGGAGCCGGGCTCGACACCGGCCGGCACGCGCGCCAGCGCAATCGAGGCGCCGACCGTGGGTCCGAACGTGCCACTGGTGATCTCGCCGCCGCCGTGGGCCGTGGACACGCGCTGGTGCGCGCGGAGCACGCCCGCGGAGCGATCCTTCAGCAGCAGCCCGACCTGGCGCCGCACGCCGCCGCGCGCGGCCTGCGCTTCGAGGGCTGCACGACCGACGAAATGCCGGTCGGTCCGCAGGTCGACGGTCCATCCGAGGCCGGATTCCAGCGGCGACACCGTCTCGTCCATGTCGTTGCCGTAGAGGTTCATCCCGGCCTCGAGGCGCAGCGTGTCGCGCGCCCCGAGTCCACACGGAGCCACGCCGTCGGCGGCCAGCGCCCGCCACAACTCGACGGCGCGAGCCGGCGGCAGCGCGATCTCGCAGCCATCCTCGCCGGTATAGCCGGTTCGCCCGATGAACAGGCCGTCGACGTGCGCCGAAGCGAACGGCACCAGCCCGGCGACGACGGCCGCGGCCGCCGGCGCGACACGCGCCAGCCGCGCCCTGGCCTGCGGTCCTTGGACGGCGATCAACGCCAGATCCGGGCGCGGCGTGAGCCCGCATGCGAAACCGCGCGTCGCGAGGACCTTGCGCATCCAGGCCGCGTCCTTGTCCGCCGTCGCGGCGTTCACGACGAGCCGGAAACTGGGCTGGTCGGTCCAGTACGCGATCAGGTCGTCGAGCACGCCGCCATCCTCGCGCAGCATGCAGGTGTACAGCGCGCGGCCGCGCTCCAGCTTCGCGACGTCGTTGGCGAACAGCCAGCGCAGGTATTCGCGCACGTCCACCCCATCGACGTCGACCACCCGCATGTGCGAGACGTCGAACATTCCGGCGTCGCGGCGCACCGCGTGATGTTCCTCGATCTGCGAGCCGTAGTGCAGCGGCATTTCCCAGCCGCCGAAGTCGACCATCTTCGCGCCGGACGCGACGTGGGTCTCGTACAGGGGAGTGCGCTTGAGCATGGCCGGCCTCGGGAAGCAATAAGGGTCACGTCACCGACGTTCGACGCTCTCAGGTCCGTGGCAGCGTGACGCCGGTCTGCCCCTGGTACTTGCCGCCACGATCCCGGTAGGACGTCTCGCAGACCTCGTCGGACTCGATGAAGATGACCTGCGCGCAGCCCTCGCCGGCGTAGATGCGCGCCGGCAGCGGCGTCGTGTTCGAGAATTCCAGCGTCACGTGGCCTTCCCACTCCGGCTCCAGCGGCGTGACGTTGACGATGATCCCGCAGCGCGCGTACGTGCTCTTGCCGAGGCAGATCGTCAGCACGTTGCGCGGTATCCGGAAGAACTCGACGGTGCGGGCGAGTGCGAAGGAGTTCGGCGGGATGATGCAGACGTCCCCGCGAAAATCGACGAAGGACGCCGGGTCGAAGGCCTTCGGGTCGACGATCGTGCTGTTGATGTTCGTGAAGATCTTGAACTCGGCCGCGCAACGGATGTCGTAGCCGTAGCTGGACGTCCCGTACGAGACGATCCGGCGGCCGTCGATCGAGCGGACCTGGCCGGGCTCGAACGGTTCGATCATTCCGTGCGCCGCCATGCGGCGGATCCAGCGGTCGCTCTTGATGGTCATCGGTCTTTTTCCGCAGTGCGGCAGCCGACGATTCTACGACGGCGACGAAACGCGGCGGCGCCGCGAGCACGCCGCCGCGAGGCAAAATCTGCTAAAAGCATCCCGATGTTCCGCCCTCCCAACCCGCCCGAGACGCCGCCACGCTACGACCTGGTCGCCGTCGTCCTGCATTGGTCGATCGCGATCGCGCTGTTCTTCCAGGTCGCGATCGGGTGGTTGATGCAGGAAGTGCCGAAGCAGCCGCCGGGACCGCGCGCCGCCTGGTTCAATCTGCACAAGTCGATCGGCCTGACGCTGGGCGCGCTGGTGCTGGTGCGGCTTGCGTGGCGGCTCGCGCACCGGCCGCCGCCCTTCCCGGAACGGGTACCGATCTGGCAGGCGCGCGGCGCCGTCGTGCTGCACCGGCTGCTCTACGTCGCGATGCTGGCGCTGCCGTTGTCGGGGCTGGTCGGCTCGATCTACTCCGGCCGGCCGATCCGCTATTTCGCGTTCGCGCTGCCGACTGTCGCGGCGCAGGACGACGGCATCAAGAGCCTCTGCAGCGCGATCCACGAGGCGGCCGGCTGGCTGCTGCTCGCGCTGGTGCTGGCGCACGCCGCCGCCGGCATCGCGCACCTGGTCGTGCACGACGGCGTATTCGCGCGGATGTGGCCGTGGACCTCGAAAACGCCGCCGGCCTGATGGAGACGACGCTATGGACAATGTCGATGCACAAGTCCTGAAGAGCGCGAGCGACTGGCTGCATGACGGCCGGCGTGCGGTGCTGGGAACGATCGTCCGCACGTGGGGCTCGGCGCCGCGTCCGGTCGGTGCACTGGTGGCGATCCGCGACGACGGCCTCATCGCCGGTTCGGTATCCGGTGGTTGCATCGAGGACGACCTCGTCGAGCGCGTGCGGTCGCGAGCGCTCGCGGCGCGGGCGCCGGAACGGGTCACGTACGGCGTCACCGCCGAGGAGGCGTTCCGTTTCGGGCTGCCCTGCGGCGGCACGATCGAACTCGTCCTGGAGCCGTTGTCGGCCGAAAGCCAGGTCGACGAACTGCTGGAGCGGGTGGCGGGCGGCGCGCAGACCCGCCGTACCCTCGACCTGCGCAGCGGACGCGTGACGCTCGAGGAGGGCGCCGGCACCGACGTGCTGCAGGTCGACGACCAGCGCCTCGTGAGCGTCCATGGCCCGCGCTGGCGGCTGCTGGTCATCGGCGCCGGCCAGATGACGCACTACGTGGCACAGATGGCGCTGGCGCTGGACTACCAGGTCACGATCTGCGACCCGCGCGAGGAATATGCGGACTCGTGGGTCGTGCCGGGGACCCACCTCGTGCGCACGATGCCGGACGACACCGTGATCGACCTGCGACCGGATCGCAACACCGCGGTGATTGCGCTGACGCACGACCCGAAACTGGACGACCTGGCGCTCATCGAGGCGCTGAAGTCGCAGGCGTTCTATGTTGGCGCCATCGGCTCGAAGAAGAACCAGGCCGCGCGCAAGGAGCGTCTCAAGGAATTCGGCGTGACCGAGGCGCAGATGGAGCGACTGCACGGTCCGATCGGCCTCAAGAATGGCGCCCGCACGCCCCCGGAGATCGCCGTCTCGATCCTGGCGGAGATGACGGCGACGAAGTACGGCTACCGGATTCCGACCCCGGAGGCGATCGGCGAGCGGGCGGCCGCCGTCGAAGCCGGCTGCGCGGTGGCGTGACCGGCGACGTCGCGGCACGGCCCTGCCGCGACTTGGCGTGAACGGACCCGCGGACGCGGTCGTCTTTCGACGTCCGGCTCAGGTACTGGCCACCTTGATCGTCGGGATCTTGAGGCTCATGTCCTTTGCGGTCGCGGCGACCTTGATCGCGACGCGCCGCGCGATCGCCAGATAGGCCTGCGCCAACGGGCCGCCAGGATCCGCGACGACGGTCGGGCGGCCGCCGTCGGCGTCGGTCCGGATGCGGATGTCCAGCGGCAGCGATCCGAGGACCTCGATGCCGTAGCGCTCGGCCATCTTCTGCGCGCCGCCGCTGCCGAAGACATGTTCGGCATGTCCGCAGTTGGAGCAGACATGCACCGCCATGTTCTCGACGAGGCCGAGGATCGGCACGCCGACCTTCTCGAACATCCGCAGCCCCTTTTGCGCGTCGAGCAGCGCGATGTCCTGCGGCGTCGTCACGATCAGCGCCCCGGTCACGGGAACCTGCTGCGAGAGCGTGAGCGCGATGTCGCCCGTGCCCGGCGGCATGTCGACGACGAGGTAGTCGAGGTCGCGCCACCGCGTCTGCGCCAGCAACTGCTGCAGCGCCGAGGTGACCATCGGGCCGCGCCAAACCATCGGCTGGTCGGTGTCGACCAGGAACCCGATGGAGCTCGCCTGGATCCCGTGCTTCTCCATCGGCTCGATCATCTTGCCGTCGACGCTGTCGGGCCGCCCGCTGATCCCGAGCATCGTCGGCTGGCTCGGGCCGTAGATATCGGCGTCGAGCATCCCGACCCGCGCACCCTCGGCGGCGAGCGCCAGCGCGAGGTTCGCGGCCACCGTGCTCTTGCCGACGCCCCCTTTGCCGGACGACACCGCGATGATGTTGCGCACTTCCGGCAGCGGCTTCAAGCCGCGCTGGACGGCGTGGCTGACGATCTTCCACCGGACGTTGGCGCGGACCTGCACGGCGCCTTCGGCAGCGAGGCGTTCGACGACCCGCCGCCGCAGGTCTTCGACCTGGCTCGCGGCCGGATAGCCGAGTTCGACGTCGACGTCGACGACGCCGCCGTCGACGCGCACGTTGCGCACGGCGCGCATGGCGACGAGATCCTTGCCGGTATTGGGATCGACGACGGTGGCCAGCGCCTGCTGGACACGATCCGGAGTGAGGTCGGCCATGGAAGTGTGCGTGGGGAACAAGACCGAAATTTTACCAGCGCACGTGTCGTGGCCCCACGGTCGACCGCACTTGTATGATGGGTTTGCGCCGCCCTGGCGCGTCGTCCAGGGGGCGATGCCGAGGCCCGCCGCGGCGGGCCTCCTGCCGCACGCCATGGACAAATCAAGCACGCTCGCCATTCGCGTCGAATTCGGAGACTGCGATCCGGCCGGCATCGTGTTCTACCCGAATTTCTTTCGCTGGTTCGACGCCGGGTCGCGCTGGTTCTTCACGTGCTGCGGCCTGCCCCCATGGCGGGAGACCGAGACGACGCACGGGATCATCGGCACGCCGCTGATCGAGTCCTCGGCGCGCTTCCTGAGGCCCGCCAGCTATGGCGACGTGCTCGACGTCGAGACGACCATCGTCGAATGGAATGCGCGGACGTTCGTGCACCGGCACGTCCTCTCGCGGCAGGGCGCCGTGCTCGTCGAGGGCCGCGAGGTACGCGCGTTCGTGGTCCGCGATGCCGATCGCGACGGGAAACTGCGCGCGGTCCCGATTCCGGATGCCTGGCGTGCCGCGTGCGGGGCCCCGCCCGCGGCGCCCGTTGACGCTGGCGGCGCCAAAGGCGGCTAAACTGCCCGGCCCCGAGAAGATCGCCCCGACATGACGCGCCCCGACCCGACGCCGCGCAAGCTCTTCGTCACGACCGCCCTGCCCTATGCGAACGGCAAGCCGCATATCGGGCACATGATGGAGTACATCCAGGCGGACATCTGGGTGCGGTTCCAGCGCCTGCAGGGGCACGACGTGGTGTTCGTGGGCGCCGAGGATGCGCACGGTGCGCCGATCATGATCGCCGCCGAGAAGGCGGGGCTCGCGCCGCAGGAATTCGTCGCACGCGTCGCGGCGGCGCGGACGCCGGTGCTCGAGGGCTTCCTGATCCGCTACGACTTCTGGCACACGACGGATTCGGCCGAAAACGTCGAACTGTCGCAGTCGATCTATCGCGCGCTCGACGCCCGCGGGCTCATCGACCGCCGCGCCGTGGAGCAGTTCTACGACCCGGTCAAGGGGATGTTCCTTCCCGACCGCTACATCAAGGGCGAGTGCCCGAAGTGCGGCGCGAAGGACCAGAACGGCGATTCATGCGAAGTCTGCGGCGCCGTCTACACGCCGACGGACCTGAAGAATCCGTACTCCGTCCTCACCGGCGCCGTGCCGGAGTTGCGGTCCTCGGAGCATTTCTTCTTCCGCCTGTCGGACCCGCGCTGCGTCGAATTCCTGAAGGCGTGGACGGCCGGCCACGACCGGCACGGCGCGCCGCACCTGCAACCGGAGGTCTACGCCAAGGCGCAGGAATGGCTCGGCGAGGAAGGCAAGGGCCTTGCCGACTGGGACATCTCGCGCGACGCGCCTTACTTCGGCATTCCGGTGCCCGATGCGCCCGGCAAGTATTTCTACGTCTGGCTCGACGCGCCGATCGGCTACCTGGCGAGCCTCAAGGCATGGTGCGCCGCCCACGGCAAGGACTTCGACGGGTTCCTGGCGGATCCGCAGCGCGAGCAGGTGCATTTCATCGGCAAGGACATCGTCTATTTCCATGCGCTGTTCTGGCCGGCGATGCTGCATTTTTCCGACCGCAAGGTCCCGGACAACCTCTACGTCCACGGCTTCCTCACCGTCAGCGGCGAAAAGATGTCGAAGAGCCGCGGCATCGGCATCGACCCGGCGCGCTACCTCGCGATCGGCCTCGATCCGGAGTGGCTGCGCTACTACGTCGCGACGAAGCTCAACGGACGCGTCGAGGACATCGACTTCAATCCGGACGACTTCATCGCACGGGTCAACAGCGATCTCGTCGGCAAGTACGTCAATCTCGCGAGCCGCGCCGCGAAGTTCATCGCGCAGCGCTTCGACGGCCGGATCTCCGGCATCGAGCGCGCGACGCCGGCGACCGGGGCCGCCGCTGCCGTCGACGCGATTCGAGAACGACGCGGCGACATCGCGCGGCTCTATGACACGCGCGAGTTCGGCAAGGCGCTGCGCGAGGTGATGGCGCTCGCCGACAGTGCCAACGAATGGTTCGACCGCTGCCGCCCGTGGGAACTCGCGAAGGCCGGCGGCGACGAGGCCACGGCGCAGTTGCACCAGGTTTGCAGCGCCGCCGTCGACCTGTTCCGCCTGCTGACGATCTATCTCGCGCCGGTGCTGCCGGCCGTGGCGACCCGCGCGGCCGAGTTCCTGCGGCAGCCGGCCCTGGCCTGGAGCGACGCGGAGCGGACGCTGGCGGACGGGCACCGGATCGGCGAGTACAAGCACCTGATGACGCGGATCGAGCCGAAGCGCGTCGATGCGCTGTTCGAGCCGCCCGCGGAGACGGCCGCCGCCGGAACCACGGCGCCCGCGGCGCCGGACGTCGGTCCGCCGGGAGGCGAGGCCGTCGCGGGCACGATCACCATCGACGATTTCGCGCGCGTCGACCTGCGTGTCGCGCGGATCGTCGCCGCCGAGCACGTCGAGGGCAGCGATAAGCTGCTGCGGCTCACGCTCGACGTCGGCGAGGGCCGCCTGCGCAACGTCTTCTCCGGCATCAAGTCGGCCTACCGGCCGGAAGACCTGGCCGGCAGGCTGACCGTCGTCGTCGCCAATCTCGCGCCGCGCAAGATGAAGTTCGGCATCAGCGAGGGCATGGTTCTCGCGGCCAGCCACGGCGATGAGAAGGGCACGCCGGGCCTGTACCTGCTCGATCCGCATGCGGGCGCGACGCCGGGCATGCGGATACGCTGACGCCCGACGCGGGAAGAAGAGTCCTCCGAGATGATTCGTCGCTATCGCCTGGCTGCCGTCGCGATGCTGCTTGGCCTCGCCGTCGCAAAGGCTGCCGCCAGCGGCGGCGCGCCGCACGCGGGCCCGTCACGCGCGTGCGCGCACGTGACCTGGGACGGCGTCGCCGGTCTTTTCGACCGCTGGAACCAGTCGCTCGCGACGCGGGATGCGGAGCAGGTCGCCGACAACTACACGCGCGACGCGGTGCTGCTGCCGGCGTTCGCGAATTCTCCGCGCAACGGTCGCGAGGCGATCCGCGACTACTACGCGGCGCTGCTGCCGATGGCCCCGCACGCGCGCGTCGTCCAGCGCACGATCAAGATCCGCTGCAACCTCAGCATGGACTTCGGCGTGCTCGCGCTGCGCCTGACCGACAGCAGCGGCACCGAATCCATCGTCCCGGCGCAGTACTCGTTCGTCTACGAATACCGCGACGGCCGCTGGCTGGTCGCGCACGAGCATGCGTCGGTGATCCCGAAGGACGAGCCGATGCTTGGCGGGCAGGCGACGGACAGGCGCGGCGAGCCGTAGGCGTGGGGGGCTCGCGGGGAGGGGCGTGGCGTTTGGCGCCCTCTCCCCCCGCCCCTCTCCCGCTTCGCGGGCGAGGGGAGTCCGGGCGTCAGCTGTTGGACGACGTCTCGATTCGCGACGACGAGGCTCCCCTCGCCCGCGAAGCGGGAGAGGGGCTGGGGGAGAGGGCCGGCGCCCCGCGTCAGGTCGGCGTATACGCCAGCCGGACGTAGATCGGCGCGAACGGCGCCGCCTGCGTGATTTCGACCAGGTTCTCGCGCGCCAGTTCGAGCAGCGCGAGGAAATGGACGATCACGACCGGCGGGCCGCGCCGCACGATCTCGGCGTCGAAGAGGTCGGCGAACTCGATGTACGTCGTGCCCTTGAGCCGCCGCAGGATCAGGCTCATGTGCTCGCGGACCGACAGCTCTTCGCGCGCAATGTGGTGGTGGGCGTGGAGCTTCGCGCGACGAAAGACGTCCGCCCAGGCCTGTCGAAGGTCGACCGGCACCACCTGCGGCAGGTTCTTCACCATCGCCTGCTCGATCGTCACGAGTGCGCGGACGAAGTCGCGGCCGACGCGGGGCATGTCGTCGAGCTGCGCCGCCGCGAGCTTGATCCGCTCGTATTCGACGAGGCGCCGCACCAGCTCCGCGCGCGGATCCTCGGCCTCCTCGCCGCTTTCGGACTTGCGCACCGGCAGCAGCATCCGCGACTTGATCTCGATCAGCAGCGCAGCCATCAGCAGGTATTCCGCGGCAAGTTCCAGGTTGTGCGTGCGGATCTGGTCGATGTAGTTGAGGTACTGCAACGTCAGCGGCGCCATCGGAATGTCCAGGACATTGAAATTCTGGCGCCGGATCAGGTAGAGGAGCAGGTCGAGCGGTCCCTCGAAGGCCTCGAGGAAGACCTCGAGCGCGTCCGGCGGGATGTAGAGGTCCTGCGGAAGCTGGAACAGGGGTTCGCCGTACAGTCGGGCCAGCGCGACGCCGTCCACGACCTCCGGAGTGCCGGGCGTGCCGCCCTGCGGCGGCTCGGGCAGTTCGGGCGAGTCCGCCGGCGCGGAGATGGAACTGGAGCTCATCGTCGGGATCCGCATGCGGGGAGGGGGGGGCGGATCCTAGCAGGTGGGCCGGCTCCATCGCCGCGGAAGCTGCCCGAAGCTAAGATCCCCGGCGACGTCGTCTTGCCCGGCCGCGCCCGGCGGCCGGGCCACTCGCGCGGGGACTCCGATGCTCGCTGATCCAGGATGGGACGCACCGCGGCGCCGTGCGATCGCCGCCGCAACGCGGCGGCCGGAAGCCGAAGTCCTCGCCGGCC
>Ga0335069_10012967_pt1 | contig 11719 bp, 10 predicted proteins | sample Lox_Sample_11_FD_206714 | JGI IMG/M metagenome (GOLD analysis project Ga0335069, IMG submission 206714) | Soil microbial communities from Loxahatchee National Wildlife Refuge, Florida, United States - Lox_Sample_1.1 | ecosystem: Environmental > Terrestrial > Soil > Wetlands | place: USA...
GGAATGGCTACGGTAGCTGCCTGTCTAATGGCTACGGGTAGCTGCCTGTCTTATGCTCCGGAGTTTCGCGTGACGTGGGGGGTGATCGCCAGCAGGCGTGCAAGCGGCGTTAGCTGGGCATTGAAGCCTCTCGCCTTAGTTCTCGCTCTTCTCGCCTTGATGCCGTTCCTAGTGGAGACTGCGCATTCGCAGTGGCGCGCTCCCGGTTATGGAAATGCGGACGCTGCGTTCCATACGCTCCCATTGGACGAGCGCATAAAAATCCAAGTCCTTCTGACGGCCGCGGGTTATTGGCCTGCGGTTCCGAATTCAGAATTCAGCTCCCGCCTGTTCGACGCCATTGGTCGGTTTCAGGCCGACAACGGCTTTACGCCTACGGGCTGGCTAGACTCAGTTGAGACAAATAGACTCCTGTCGCTTGGCGGAGCTTACCTAAATTCGTGGAATTTCGGGCTGGTTCGCCATCCCGTTGTCGATGTCCCAATCTGGGTGCCTTGGGGGCTTCCGGTGACTCAAATTCGGACGACGACTGGGCTTCGCTTCCAAAACCCGGCCTACGGATTTATTCTAACCTTCGACCACTACAACCAATTTGATCCAAAGATCTCTTATGCCATTCTTCTAAACAAGCTTCGGAGAGAAGGTGCGAACCTCTACTATTCAAAACTGTACCAGGACCAATTTTTCGTTATTTCGTTTTCCGACGGAATCACTGACTCTTATGTCAGATACCATCAACTTGGCTCCGGCGGAGTGGGCTTTAGCCTCTACTGGAGTCACGCGGCCGTTGATGCGCATGTCGAGCGTATAGCAACGATCATCTCATCCTCGCTCTGGTCCGCGATGTCCGGCGCGCCTTTCGTTGCGCCGTTCACCATTGCTCCGCAGCTTCCTCCGGCCCTGCCTGTTCAAGCCGCGCCATCAAGCGCGATCCCACCTCCAACGTCTGCCGAACCGCCGTCTCACACGGCGAGTTCAGGAACAGGTATCTTTGTCAGCGGTGGCGGAGATATCCTGACCAACGCGCATGTGGTCGACGATTGTCGGAGCATTCTCGTCGGCGACGGTCATGGAGGATTTAAGGGTGGTCGGATCGTCGCCAAGGACAAGGCAAATGACCTTGCGCTGGTCCGCGCGGACTTGAAAGCGACACAAGTGGGCGCGTTTCGCAGTGATGTGCGTCTAGGCGAAAACGTGGCTGCGTTTGGATATCCCCTGAGCGACCTCCTTGCGACGACAGGCAACTTCACAACAGGCAACATCACAGCGCTGGCTGGAGTCGGGGACGACAGCCGATATTTTCAGATCTCAGCTCCAGTTCAGCCCGGCAATTCTGGGGGGCCATTGCTCGATGAGAATGGCAATTTGATCGGTGTGGTCTCCGCAAAGCTCAACGCTCTTCGGACGATCAAAGAGCAGGGCGATATCCCGCAAAACGTGAACTTTGCCATCAAGGGCTCCCTTGCTGCGACCTTTCTGAATGGCAACGATGTCAAACCGCTGGTAGGAAACTCGACCCAGCCGCTCAAAGCTCCGGATCTAGCCGATCATGCGAAGGCGATGAGTGTTCTTGTCGTCTGCCTGTAGGCGCGGGGCCGGATGCGGACCCAAGCAGCTGTTTCCAGAGATTGATTCATAAAAATGTCTATCAGATCGCGGATCGCACTACCGACTGCCGGCAAATATGACATTGCGATGCGATGGCGGCTCAACTTCTCGAAACTTTGTGGAGGAGCGGGGACGGTCGAGTTGCAGTTCTGCGCGCTCTGCAAGGGCACCGGGAATAGGGGCAGCCGAGTTTAGCCAGGGATGCGGGGGCGCCGGTTCGCCCTCCTGATTCAGATTATCCGAACATTTCCTTCCCAAAAAACGAAACTTCTGCGAGGATGACTCTTTCCAACAGAAAGAGCATCCATGACCGAAGACGCCGTTCCTGAGGAAAATCCTGTCTCGAGTCGCGAGCAAGATCGGCGAAGAGCGAAGACCCGGCGCGAGGTGAAGGCCTCGCTACGGCGCCTGTCGTTCGAAGCGGTCGCGCAAGGGTGGAGCGTCGAGGAGATCGCCGAGCTTCGCAAGGTTAGCGCCCGCACGGTTCGCCGGGAGATCGACGCGGAGCTGGCTCGACGCCGTCTCGACGTTCCGGCCCGCTATGTCCATTTTCAGGTCGCGCGGCTCACCAAGGCGCTTCGTCTCGCGGACGCGGCGCTGGACCGGGGCCATCTCGCCGCGATCAACCCGATGGTTCGCGTGGTCGCCGCCCTTGATCGTTATCACGGTCTTGGACCCGCGTACGCGCGTGAGCTGCTTTTCCGGCCCGCCGCCGCGGCGCTCGCGCTGCCGCAGGCCGCCGCGCCGATGGAGGGTCTCGCGACGGCGCAGGGAGTTCTGGCCGCGAAGGCGCCCGAGGTCGCCGAAGCCACGATCAAGATCGACGCCGGTGAGGCGCAGGCCGAGCAATCAGCTTTCTGCACCGGCGAAAGTGCGAGTCAGGTGGACAATTTTTGGCGCCCAAGCCTTTGAAATATCGCCTTCCTTGCCAAACCTGCGCCGCACTGCACAATCTTTCGAGAACGGCGGTCGCGGCCGGCGGCGCCGGGTCGCCTGCTGTCGTCGATCGCCAGTCATCGCGAGGGGCTGTGCCCAAGCGGAAATCTGGAAAATTCGGTTTCATTCAAGCAGCCGCTCTCAAAGTCGAAGCGTTTTGGCCGGAACGGCGCGAGGACGGGCTGGGCGCGGAGAATTGCTCGCTTGAACAATTCTGCAATCTGAGTAAGAATTAATCGTTGTTGAGGTACAGATTGCGTTTTTGTTCTTCTTAAAACAACATAACAAAGGAGTTTTTGCAATGGTTTCTGCGACAGCGCCATTAAGCCACGGCGAAATTGTGGCTTTTCCTGATCACGTTGTAAAAGTTGGCGATTCCGACAGAGACGCGGTCCAACAAATTCAGAGAAGGCTGAACGAAGTCGGATGCGGTCCCGTCGAAGAAAACGGTGTATTCGACAACGAAAAGACAAAGAACGCAGTAAAGCTTTTTCAGTCTCGCTTTCCGGATGTAACGGGTGCGCCTCTCAAAGTCGACGGAGAGGTTGGCTCACTCACCTGGGGCGCTCTCTTCGGGGAGGGGACAGTTCCTTCGGCGACCAACGCGCCGTCCAAGCTGACAAAAGCGGTCATCGACTTCGCCAAAACTCAGGTCGGCGTGCTCGAAAGGCCGCTCGGCTCCAACCGAGGTCCGGAGGTTGATAAGTATCTCAGCGCGGTCGGCCTCAACCCGGCGGGAAATCCCCCGAGCGGCTTTCCTTGGTGCGTAGCCTTCACACATTTCTGCTATCTGTCGGCCGCGAAAGACCTCGGGATCGACAACCCGCACATCAAGACGGCCGGCGTGCTCGACCATTGGCAGAAAGCGGGAAGGAAATCCGGCGTGGTGCGGATCACCAAGGCGAACGCGGTGGCCAATCCCGCCCTGATCAAGCCGGGGTCGCTTTTCATCATGGACTTCGGCGGAGGCCTTGGTCACTCGGGCATCGTCGTGGAAGTCGCCAACGGCCGGCTGAAGACAATCGAAGGCAACACCGGCCCTGACGGCTCACGCAACGGGATCGGAGTGTTCGAACGGACCGCGCGGAAGATCGCGAGTATCCAGAAGGGCTTTATCGACTACAGCTCCTTCTAGTCGCCCGCCTCTGAAGGCTAGGGAGCGCCTACAGGCTCCCTAGCCACTTCAGCGCTCTCAGCCCGGGCAGGAAAAAATACGCGCCGCCCCGCACGGTGACGAAACGCGGCAGGCCGCAGGAGCGGCGCAGAGCCGGCTCGGCGCCAGGGCGGGTGAAACTGTCGGTCGGCTGCGGTTCCTCGCTTACGGGCGGACGCGGAAATGGCTCGCGGTTGCCGATCAGCGGGTCCTGTTCGCCGGTCAGACCGGCGAATTTGGCGCTCGCAAGCCACGCGCCCTGAATGAACTCGAACTGGCGGCCGATGTTGGCGTTGAGGCAAAGGAAGTGAAGGCCGGATTTGGGGTCGGGCGTTGCGGGATCGAGCGCCTGCGCGGGGTCGATCTTCACGCCATATTCGCGCCCGCGCCTCAGGATCCGGTGGAAGCGCGATGAGGCGATGGCGTCATCCTCCGAGCGAAGATAGGGCCGGACGGTGTTGTTGGCCTCCCACGGCAGCGTCGAGGAGGTCGGATTGCGCTGGCGGCGGGCGGTGAAGCCCAGCGTGGTGAGCAGCGCGTCGATCGGTCCCTCGGCCTCGGGCGGCAAGTCGCCCGTGCGCGGGTTGGCGCGGCGGATGTGGGCGCCGAGCGGGCAGGTGAGGCCGTTCGGATCGCTGTCGAACAGGAAGCCGTTGCGGGCGCGGTCCTGTAGGTCGACGCCGGGCAGCGCGAGACCGGTTTCGAAGTCAGCGAGCGGCGTCCCGTCGAGGCGCCGCCCGACCATGGCCTCGGCCAGTTCGTCGGTAGATAAACCGACGCGCCTGGCTTCCCCTTCCACCCACCGCCAGAACCCCAGCACGTCCTGCGCGAGGTCGCGCAGGACGAGATAGGAGCCGTTGCGCCCGAGGTCGGGCGCGCCCGCGCCGTCGCGCGGCAGCATGTCCGCGTTCGGGGCGTCGGCGTTGAGCTTCGGCGACTCTGCCGCGAAGCCGTATTCGTTCGGGTAGCCGAGCAGGATCTCGCCGAGTGCAAGCTCGTTCGAAAAGGCGCGATCGGCCTTGGTTCCGGGCGTGCGGGCGCGGTCCCAGTCGAAGCTCGGCTGCGACACGCCGTCGGCGAAGCCGAACGGCTCGATGTCGCCCATATCATGGGTGTCCAGGCAGGCGATCACCGCAAGGCCGTTGGCGGCGGCAGCGTGGCGGGTCTCCCGATCGAAGTCGTGAAGCCGGTCGAGCGTCGCAAACAGCATCACGAGCACGTGGGGCTCGCGCTCGCCGGAACCCCAGCGCCAATTGGACGGCGCATTCGCGCCGGTGTCGCCGAGCCGCTGCGACCGATTCGGGCTTCCCGTCATGCCCTCCACAAACTCGGGTGCGAAGCGCTCGACGATTGGCTCCTCGAGCTCGAGCGCGCGTAGTCCCGCCGCGGTCAACGCGACCTGCGTCGCCTGCGGCAGCCGAGCGCCTTGCAGATCCGCAATGCCGGCGACCTTGAGCGAGCCCAGCCAGCGGCGCGCCGGCTGAGGCTCAATGACGCGCAGAAGCACATAGCTGGCGCCGCTGAGCGACCCGAAGCCCGTATAGGTAAGAGCCTGTATGTCGGCGGTGTCGATGTCCCTGCGCATGGGGCCTCAGATCTCCGCGAGCCAGCGGCGGATTTCGTCATCGTCCATCGCCGGCTTCTCGAAGCCGTTGCGGATTCGCGTGTTGCGCGCCATGTCGCGCGCGGTGAGGCCCGGGCAGGCCTTGTACCAGACGTCCGTTGGGATCTGGTGGCGGCGCTGGAACCGCTTGAAATCCTGCTCGCGCCACGCGCCCTTGCGCACGAGCCAGTCCGTCTGCGGGTAGCCGATTGCGCTCGAGAAAGAGAGGTTCAGGCCGAAGCCGGCCTTGTTGATGAAGTCGTCCATGTAGGCTTCATGGAAGCCGTCGTAGTTCGAGCAGAAGAAGGCGCGGCGACGGCCGTCGAGTAGCACCCAATGGGCGAAATGGATTGTGCCGATCCGCCCAAGCTGTCCTCGCGTGAAAATGTGCCGCGCCACCCAGCGGATTCCGTACAGGATGAGTAGCTCCAGACCGAGTCGGAATGCTCCGGGTTTGATCGAACCCATCGCGGTATATTGGTTGGTGACGTCGTGATCCTCCTGGAGCCGGAGTTCGCGCACCCATGCGGCGTCGTAGGGTTGCTCGACGATCGGGTCCGTCAGCTCGCGCCGCCGCAGCACGATCGCGACGACAATGGCCGCGACAACCAGCAACGGGACCGCGAACGGAAAGAAGAAAAGGAAGGCGAGGCCGATCACGATCGGGATCAGGAAATCGATCAGGTTGCGCCATCGCCAGTCGGCCGGCGTCGGCGGGATCGGAGATAGCGTCGCATTCGGGGATACCGCGGCCCGCAATTCGGCCAGCATCTGCTGCGGCTCGCGCGACTTCACGCGCGGGAGCGCTTCGCGCAGAAGCCGCCGCAGCGTCGCCTCCTCGCGCGCCTGTAGGACGGTGCGTCCGAGCCAGTTCACGTAAGAGGCCGAGGCGCGCGTCCGATGGGCTTCGAGCCAGCGGGCGAGATCGCCTCCGCCACTCCAGTCTGAGCAGAATGCGAAGACCTCGCCGAGGCGCGGGCATTCCGCAGCGATCCGCCGAATAAGCGCAGTCGCGTCGCCGTCGCAATCGATCATGAGGCAGAGATAGATCGGCTCCGTCTTCGGCAATTGTGGATAAGGCGCGCGGTCGCCGAGCGTGTTGTCCTCCAGCACGACGAATCGCGCGAAATGGATCGTGTCATAGGCCCCGAAGGGAAGGATCCCGTTTGCCGGGTCGGCGGCGCCGGGCGCATAGGGCCATGTCATCGTCGCGAGCAGGGCGCGCAAGTCGGCAACCCTGGCTTGCCGAACCTCGGCAACGACGATGATGGCGTCCTGCGGGACCATCGCGGCGGCTCCGCCGCATCAGTCGGTCGGGGCGGTCTTCCGGAAATCGAGGGCGAAGTCGATCAGCCGTCCTTTGTCCCAATAGACCTTGCCGAGATAGAAACCCGGCTCGATCTCGCGGATCTCGTCGCGGATATGCGAGGCGACGAGCGACGTCTCCGAGTAGTCGAGGACAATGCACTCCTTGCCGTCAAGCCAGCTCGGATCCTTGTAGATGCGCGCAACAATCGCCTTCAGCCCGAGGGGCAGGATGATATTGCGCAGGAAACCAGCCTTGGCGTCGAACACCTTGCCCTTCCAGCCGAAAATGTTGATGAAGTCGGCGATGGCCAGGCTGATATGGGTCCCCGGTGCAATGATCGCCGTGCCCTCCGCTTCGCCATCCGGAATCGGCCCTGCCTCGTGGGCGCTGAAGAGCGCGTCAAGCTCCGCCTGTGACATGCCCAGCAGTTGTTTTGCGTTCACGCCCATGCGCGGCTCCCCTGGTCGACAACGTTCTGCGCTTCTACTGTCTTCTGACGCTAGCGCCTGTGATGAGCCGCACAGTATCCCTGTCGGCGCGAGGCGTTCCGCATATCCAACTTTACGCCATCATTCGCCCCTTTCGCGGGCGTGGCAAGAGGAAGTTCACGGATGCGTGATTGTGCGGGTTGAATTCGGATGCTCGTATCGCGCGACCTAGCACGACCGGATACCGACGAGGGGCGGAAGCGCGCAATTCCCGCAAGACCCGATCGGTCTCTTGCCTTCGCCACAAATCGGGGCGTCTATTACGGCCTTCGGCAAACTTGTTCAGACGAAAAGGGAGAGGACGCATGACTTATGCCCTGGAGCCGCCGGAAACCGTGGCAATGAGCGCCGCGCGCCTTAAGCGCATCGGTCCGGCGATGCAAGCCTATGTGGACCGCGGCGTCTATGCAGGCGTGAGCACGCTGGTCGCGCGACGCGGCAAGATCGTCCATGCCGGCGAATACGGCTGGCGCGACAAGGAAGCGAAAGCGCCGATGACGGCGGACACGATCTTCCGGCTCTATTCCATGACCAAGCCGATCGTCTGCACCGCGCTCATGACCCTGCTCGAGGAGGGAAAATGCTCCCTCGTCGATTCGGTCGCGAAATATATTCCCGCTTTCAGCGCCGTGAAGGTGCTGGAGGACGACGCCCTGCTCGTCGACCCCAAGCGGCCGATGAATCTGCGCGACCTGATGTCTCACATGAGCGGCCTCGTTTATCATTTCCTCGGCGACTCCGAGGTCAGCCGCATGTATGACGGGGCCAAGCTGTTCGACGCCAAGGTTCCGCTCGCCGACGCGATCGACGATCTCGCGCGTTTCCCGCTCGCCTTCCAGCCCGGTACGAAGTGGAAATACAGTGTCGGCATCGATGTCGCGGCGCGCGTGATCGAAGTCGTGTCTGGCAAGTCTCTCGGCCATTTCCTGCAGGAGCGGCTGTTCGGGCCTCTCGGCATGAGCGACACGGGATTTGCGGTCGCGAGCGAAAAGCGCGGCCGGGTCGCAGCGATGTACGGACGCCCGGATCTGACCAGTCCCGGCGTGACTGCCGCGACGCAACTGGCCGCATGGGCGAAGGGCGTCAACGACAACGTAGACGTCTCGGCGAGCTATCCGGTCGACTCGCCGGACACCTTCCAGCGCGGCGGCCACGGCCTTTTCAGTACGACGGGCGATTATTTCCGCTTTGCCCAGATGCTGTGCAACGGGGGTGAGCTCGGAAAGGAGCGGGTAATCGGCCGCAAGACGCTCGAACTCATGCATGCGAACCATGTCCCCGCGAAACTCCTGCCCCTCGAGATCGGCGGCCTTCCGCTGCCGGGCTACGGCTTCGGCGTTGGATCGCGGGTCGCAATGGACGTCGCGCTGACCCTCGCGCCCGGCTCGGTCGGCGAATACGGCTGGTCCGGCGCCGCCAAGACCCATTACTGGGTCGATCCCAAGGAGGAGATCGTTGCGCTCTTCATGACGCAGTCGATGATGAGTTTCGATCTGCCGGAGCTTGACCTCAGGGCGCTGGTCTACCAGGCGCTGGAGGATTGAGTGGGGCTCTATTCGCAGATCCGGTAATGGCCGTTCGAGCCGTGGTGAAGCGCATCCAGATGCAGATGGTCGGCGTGAGCGGCGTCGGAGCCTGGTCCGAGGATCGTTGTGAACCAGCCGCAGGCCGCCGTTCGCACCGCGCGCAAGAAAAGGGTCTGCGGCGCGTCGGCTGGGCGCCCGATTGCGATTCGCCTCTTGTCCGCAAGGACGAAGGCGGTCACGTCGATCGCGATGCCCTCGCCGTGCGCGCTGGTCCTTGCGCCCGTGACCCCATTCCGCGCTCGGCATGCATAGCCGGGGCCGGTGTCGAGCGCGGCAAGCGGGGAACCGAGCGACGCCTCCGCGAGCGGAGCCGCGACGGTACGGACAAAATCCGCGAAGATTTTGGCGAACCGGCAGTCGAGGATCGGTCGCGCAGGCAGATTTAGCGTTGCGCCGGAGGTCAGTCCAATGGTCTTAAGCCGGACGGGAGTGGGGATCGCGCAATCAGGCAGGGGCGTGGGCGGATTGGGCGCAGGGTCCGCTTCGGTTCGGGCCTGGGCCAGTTCCTCGAGGCAGGCGTCGGCGGGCGGCAGCGCGGGCGGGGAACGGGCGGCCGGGCCGGACGAAACCGGCAAGGGCCCAGTGGGTTGCGCTTGGGGTGTGCCCGGCAAGTCCGGCGGCCGCGACGGGGGCAGGGGCCAGCGATCCGGCGAAGAGGCTTGGGCGGCGAGAGCAGCAAGGCCCAGCGACGCGCAAAAAACCATTCCAGCCCACCGCATGTCTATTCCCTCCCGGCGCCGGGCATCTCCACGAAGGACGTAACGAGCCTTGAAGCGGGATGATCCGGTTCCGAGAACAGAAAAAGCCCCGACCGTCCCTCCATCATGGTAGGTTTGAGCAACCGCGGCGCCGAGAGCGGACCCGGTGGGATTAACTCCTGAGCGGCTGCCGGGCGATGAGTGACGTCTTCTTCAGTTACGCAAGGCGGGACCACGAAGCTGCGCGGCGCATCGTCGAGGCGCTTCGTGCGGCTGGCCTGACCGTTTCGGACGATCAGGACATGACGCCGGGTGCGGACTTCGCCCGACAACTTGAGGCGGAGCTGGAGAGCGCGCAATGCGTTTTCATTCTCTGGTCGGCGGCGGCGAACGAATCCCAGTGGCTGCAGAACGCGTTGCGTTTTGTGATCAAGGCGTGGTCGTCCGACCGGCTTGTCGTCGCGGCGCTGGACGAGACGGAGCTCCCGACGGGCTTGCGCGATATCCAGCGAATGGGCGTTGACGACATCGCGCTGATCGTCGCGCGCGTCAGGCAGGTCGTCAGCGCCGCTCGGGCGGTGAAGCCCGACTCCCACGCAAGCCATGAGACCGCCGCGCCGGCAACCTCCCAATCCGCCGCGGGCCGCTCGCGATCCCGCGGGAGGCTGTCGGCGATTCTCGTGGGTTTAGCGGTCGTGGCGCTCGTGGGCGCCCTCGCATTCCTTTTCACCCAGCGCTCGGAGGCCCCGGCGCCGAACACCGCGGCCCCGAACGTGCTGCCCGCCCCACCCCCCGAGTTCCATCGCCCGGCGCCCGGAGGGGCGCTCGAGGGCGGCAAAGCGACCACTCCGGCGCCTGAGCCCGAGACCTCGTCGGCTCTGAACGAGCAGTCATTGCCGCTCATGATTGCGTTGATCCTCGGCGGCGCGCTGGCGGGAGGCGGCCTTGTTTGGCTCGGGCTGATCTGGACGCGACGCCGGGCCTCAATCGCGCGGCCGATCGCAACTGTTCCATCCGATTCGACAGCCGCGGCTCCGATCGCTGGGCGGCAGGTCTTCATCTCCTATAGCCACGAGGACGGAAACGCCGTCGAAGCGCTCGTCCAGAAGATCGAGGCGACGGGCTTTCCCGTCTGGATCGATCGGGAGCTTAGCGGCGCACAGCGCTATGCGGGGCCGATCGTTGGCGCGATCAGGGGATCGCGTCTTGTCGCGGTGATGTGTTCCAAGAACGCCTTCGCTTCCGACCATGTGATCCGCGAGGTCTATGTGGCGGGCGACTTCAAGAAGCCGTTCATCGTCTTCCAGCTCGATCCGAGCGAGTTTCCAGATGAGATTCTGTATTTCCTCACCGGTTTCCCTCGAATTCCGGTGGACGCCGCGACCCAGGAGCGACTGGGATCAGAAATTTCGAGGCTTGCGAGCAGCCATTAGAGGGGGCTCGCTTGGCGTGCGAAGCTTTTGGCGCGCATGCGCCGTCTGGGGCGCCGCTCTCGCTTCTTCGGCTGTCGCGCAGGATCTCGGGCCGACGGTCAACTTCAAACCGGGGCTGGAGGTTCTGATCCCCGTGACGATCGCAGACGGCGGCGTAAAGCTCGGGCCGCCGCGGCGGTCGAACCCCGGGCGCGCCACGCCGAAGGACGGAGAGATCGCTGTGTCGGTCGTCAAGAAGGGGCTGTCCCCCTATGCCGAACTGACCGCCACGGAGAAGACCACTGCTCCGGTGGATTTTGTGGCGACAGGACTGATCGGCGACATAAAGATCGACGAGATCAAAGTCTGCGGGCGGCTCGATCAGCCTGTCGTTGGGCGGATCGCTTCCGGCTCCTGGCGCATTTCGCTAAACCGGTTAACGGCGCGGGCGGGCGACGCGACCTGCCAGCCGTGACGCATCACGAAAAAGGAGGCCAGGATGGCCAGGGTGACCTACACGATCGTTGAGCACGACGGCGGCTGGGCCTACAGGGTCGGAGACGTGTTTTCCGAAACTTTTCCGACCCACAAGGCGGCGCATGCGGCGGCCGAGCGCGCCGCGCACGAGCAGCGCGTCGCAGGCGATACGACCGGCATCGAGTGGGGGGACGAGACGGGCAAGTGGCGGGACGAACTGTCCGAGGGCGGCGACCGGCCCAATACCGAGGTCAAGGACTGACGCTCCTTGCTGCGGGTCCCGTGCATTTGCAGGCCTCTGCCGCGATTGTCCGCCGTTCCGTCGCGCGAGATTTCATCTTTTCAATGAGTTAGTCTTACTGCGTCAATAGATGCTTAACCAAGATCGATTCGACTTCTTGCGCATGCATTGATGCGCTGGAGGGTCGGATGAGGCAGGATGAAGAGGC
>Ga0335069_10012968_pt1 | contig 11719 bp, 9 predicted proteins | sample Lox_Sample_11_FD_206714 | JGI IMG/M metagenome (GOLD analysis project Ga0335069, IMG submission 206714) | Soil microbial communities from Loxahatchee National Wildlife Refuge, Florida, United States - Lox_Sample_1.1 | ecosystem: Environmental > Terrestrial > Soil > Wetlands | place: USA: Florida...
GAGCGCGTCACCGTCTTCGGCGAGTCGGCCGGTGCGGGCAGCATCCTCTCGCTCGCGGGCATGCCGGACGCGCGGGGGCTCTTCCACCGCGCGATCGTGCAGAGCGGCGCGCCGCGCGGCGTGCTCGAGCCGCGCGAGGCGTCGGCCCGCACGCGCGCGGTGCTCGCGAAGCTCGGAGCGCAAGAAGGCGGCGTCGAAGCGCTCCGCGGCGCGCAGCTCGAGGTGCTGCTCGAAGCGCAGTCCGCGTGCGCGGCCGCGGGCCCTCATCGCACCGGCATGTTCTACGCGCCCGTGCACGACCGGCGCACGCTCCGCAACTCGCCCGCCGAGGCGTTCGCGATCGGCTTCGCGGTGGAGCTGCCGCTGCTGATCGGGACCACGCGCGACGAGATGCGCCTCTATGCGTCGGGCCAGCCCGACTCCGAGGCCATCGTCGCGCGCATCGTCGCGCCGCAGCTCGACTGGCTCGGCGAGTCGGAGCGAAAGGCGGCGTGCCGCGAGCTCTACGAGGCGCACCGCGCGGCGCGCAGCGCGCGCGGCGAGCCGTGCGCCCCGAGCGACGTCTACCTCGCGATCCAGACGGAGCTCTCGCTGCGGCACCCCGCCATCCGGATCGCGGAGGCCCGCGAGGCGTCGCACAACACCTGGATGTACCAGTTCACCTGGGCTTCTCCGCTCCGCGGCGGACTCCACGGCGCCTGCCATGCCCTGGATCTCCCGTTCACGTTCGGGAACCTCGACGCGCCGGGCATGGCGGAGTTCGCGGGCGGCGGCGAGGCGGCCCTGCGCCTCGCGAACCGCATGATGGACGCCTGGTGCGCCTTCGCGCGCGACGGCGATCCCTCGCACGACGGCGCTGGCAGCTGGCCCGCCTACGAGCGCTCGCGCCGCGCGACCTTCGAGCTCGGCGCCCGCTGCGGCGTGCGCGACGCGCCGCAGGAGGCCGAGCGCGGCGCGCTCGAGCGCCTCGGCTTCGCCTAGCGCCGGCTCACGCGTCGCCTCTCCGGAGGCGCACGGTGAACGAGCAGCTCGAGCGCCACTCGCGCTGGACCGCAAGGAGGCCGAGGCCAGTCGGCCGACGCGCAGCGAGGCGCAGCCGAGCGAAGGCCGGCAGCCCGAGCGCGAGCGATCAGCGAGCGCGACGGCCCGGCAAAGAATCGGCTAGAAGATCGCCTTCTCGTCGCGCAGCGCCGCGATCTCGGCCGCCGAGAAGCCCCATTCGCCGAGCACCGCGTCGGTGTCGGCTCCCGGCGCCGAGGCGGGCCGCTGGATCGCGGCCGGAGTCCGGCTGAAGCGCGGCGCCGGAGCCGGCTGCGCGACGCCCGCGACCTCGACGAAGACGCCGCGCGCGCGGTTGGCCGGGTGGGCGCGCGCCTCCGCCATGGTCAGCACCGGCGCGAAGCAGGCGTCGCTGCCCTCGAGCAGCGCGCACCATTCGTCGCGCGTGCGCGTGCGCAACACCGACGCGAGTCGCTCGCGCAGGCGCGGCCACTGCGCGCGATCGAGCTGCCCGGGGAGGTCCTCCGACGCGAGCCCGATCCGCTCGAGGAGCTTCGTGTAGAACTGCGGCTCGATCGCGCCGATCGCGACGTACTTCCCGTCGGAGGTCTCGTAGGCGTCGTAGAAGGGCGCACCGCTGTCGAGCAGGTTCGTGCCGGTGACGTCGCTCCAGAATCCCGACTGTTGTGCCGCGTGGAAGACCGTCATCAATGCGGCCGCCCCGTCGACCATGGCCGCATCGACCACCTGGCCGCGCCCGGAGCGCACGCGCTCGAGCAGGGCGCAGACGATCCCGAACGCGAGCAGCAGGCCGCCGCCGCCGAAATCGCCGACGAGGTTCAGCGGCGGCGTCGGCGGCTGCCCCGCGCGTCCCATGTGCGCGAGCGCACCCGCGAGCGCGATGTAGTTGATGTCGTGTCCCGCCGCCTGCGCGAGCGGGCCCTCCTGTCCGAAGCCCGTCATGCGGCCGTAGACGAGGCGCGGGTTCCGGCCCAGACACACGTCGGGACCGAGCCCGAGCCGCTCCATCACGCCGGGCCGGAAGCCCTCGAAGAGACCGTCCGCGCGCTCGGCGAGTCGGAGCACCGTCTCGACACCCTGGGGGCGCTTCAGGTCGATCCCGACACTGCGGCGACCGCGCGCGAGCAGATCGAGCTCGGGCCGCGAGCCGCCGAGCCCGAGACCCGCGGGACCCGGCCGGACGACCTGGATCACCTCGGCGCCCATGTCCGCGAGCACCATCGCGCAGTACGGGCCCGGTCCGATGCCCGAGATCTCGATCAACCGGATGCCAGATAGCGGACCCATAGGGCTCCTTCGCCGGGGGGGAGCAGCATAGTGAAGGCATTACAACTGGAAATCGGCTCGATGCGCCGGGCATAATCCGAGACGGCGGACCGAGGAGATGGACGATCGCGAACACCAGCTGATCGAGCGCATCTACGACGCGGCCCTCCGGCCCGAGGCCTGGCAGGGCGTCGTGTTGCGCCTGTCGGAGCACTTCGGTGGCTCCGCGGTGCTGCTCGGCTTCTTCCGGCCCGGCGAGAGCTTCTTCGGGCCGCGCTTCGCGGTCGGCATCCGCGACGAGTTTGCCGACACCTATCTGGAGCACCTGCTGAATCTCCCGTGGTCGGCGCGCTCCATGCGCATGATGGTGGACCGGATCGGGCCGATCTCCGAGATGTTCCCACCCGTCGAGCTCGAGAAGACCACGCTCTACAACGAGTGGCTGAAGCCGCAAGGCTTCGCGCCGATCTGGCCGATCGGACACACGCTGGTGGACGAGTCGGGCGAGCCCGTCGGGGGCTTCGCGATCTACCGCATCGAAGGGCAGGGGCCGTTCGATCCGGACGACGTCGCGTCGATCCATCGATTCATCCCGCACTTCCGCCGCGCGCTGCACCTGCATCTCGCGCTGCACGGTGCGCGTACCGTGCAGCACGCCGTCGCCGAAGCGCTGAATCGGCTGCCGATGGGCGTGCTGCTCTTGAACAAGCGACGCGAGGTCGTGCTCCGCAACAGCGGCGCCGACCGGATCGTCTCGCAGGACGATGGATTCCGCCTCGATCGCAACGGACCGTGCGCGACCGACGCGCGCGAGAATGCCGCGCTCCAGAAGCTGATCGCGGACGCGATGGACGCGCAGCGCAACGGCGTGCTCGCTGGCACCGGCTTCCTGTCGATCTCACGCACGTCGGGGCGGCGTCCGTTCGCGGTGATGGTCGCGCCGCTGCTCGCGGCGCCGGCGGGCGGCGTCGTCTCCGACGCCGTCGTCGCGCTCTTCGTGTCGGATCCCGATGCGGGCCGCGTCTCCGAGGCGGAGGCGCTCGCGAAGCTCTATGCGCTGACGCACTCGGAGGCCGAGCTGGTGCGCCTGCTCGCGCTCGGGCACTCGCTCGAGGAGGCGGCGATCAAGCGCGGCGTCAGCCTCAGCACCGCGCGCAGCCACCTGAAGCATGCGTTCGCGAAGACGGGGACGAGCCGCCAGGGCGAGCTGGTGCGGCTGGTCATCACCGGCGTCGGCAGCATCCACGAATAGCGGACACAGCAGCACGGTGTAGCGAACCGAAGGGGCGAGCGGAGCTCAGAACTCGTCCAGGCTCAGATCCACCATCAGCTCGCCCGCGATCTTCTCGAGTGTCACGCGCAGCTCCTCGACCTGCGTGCCGGCGGGGGCTCGCAGTCGCGCGCGCGCGCGAAACAGCGTCTCGCCCGACATCGGCGCGCTCTCGCAGCAGGTGTCGAGCTCTTCGACGTTGACGCCGCGCTGCGCCAGCGCGCGTGACACTTCGCGGATGATGCCGGGTCGGTCGAGTCCGACGAGCTCGAGGGCGAGCGCGCGGTCGTGGGGGTCGGGCTCGGGCGTGTCACCTGACTCGACGAGCACGCGCAGGCCCTCTCGCTCGAGGGCGGCGAGCGCGCGACGCAGCTCCTGCGCCCGAGCGTCGGGCACGCTGACCCGGAGCAGACCCGCGAAGTGTCCGCCGAGGTGCGCCATGCGGCTTTCGAGCCAGTTCGCGCCGTGACCGGCAACGGCGCTCGAGAGGGCGTCGACGAGCCCCGGACGATCGGGGCTGATCACGGTGAGGACCAAGGTGGCCATGTCCCGCACCTCCTCGTTCGAGAAGCGGGCGATGGTATCTCTCGTGCTCCGAGGCGCATTTCCGTGTTCGAAACGCCCCGAAATGCACCTCGAATCGTCCGGGCTCCCTCATTCAGGGGAGATCGAGACGGTGACGAATTCATCCTGATGGATGGCGCGGGTACCTCCGGGTACCGGCACACTCCGGCCCGACGAGGCGGAAGGCGTCCCAACCTTTCACCTCTACCGAGGCGGTGCGATCGATCCAACCCACAGCAAGGTCCGCATCCCTTCCGAGCAACGATTGCACCAGAGGCCCATCCGATTCACAGGTCGGATGGGCCTCAGCCTTTCCGGGCTCGAAATCGCGATGCGACGCGGCCCGCGAAGGGTCGCGTCGGTACGCTTGGCGCGATGTCCGACGCCTCCCCCGCGCCCGAGCTCGGCGGTCGCGAGCGCCGCGCGCTACGCCGACTCGCGCACGATCTCCGGCCCGTGGTGCAGGTCGGCGGCGCGGGGCTGTCCGACGGACTGATCGCGGCGGTCGACGCCGCGCTGCACGACCACGAGCTGGTGAAGCTCGAGATCGCGCGCGAGCGCCGAGAGCGAGCGGAGCTCGCGGACGCGGTCGCCGAGCGCACGCGCAGCGCGCTCGCCGGGATGGTCGGGAAGATCGCGATCCTCTACCGGCCCGCGCCCGACCCGACGAAGCGACGCATCGATCTGTCGGCGGAGCGGACGCGATGACGCGGTATCGCGCACTGCGCCTGCTGCTGCTCGGCGCACTCGTGCTGGCGGGCTTCGCCGCCGTGCGGCGCGCGCTCGGACTCGAGCTCGATCCCGCATCGCTCCAGGACGCGGTCTCCGATCTCGGCATCTGGGGACCGCTCGTCTACGTGGGCATCGTCGCGTTCCGCGTGCCGCTCGGCCTGCCGTCCGGGCTCGTGCTCGTCGGAGGCGGTCTCGCCTTCGGGACGCTCACGGCCACGATCTGCGGCGCCATCGGGCTGACGCTCTCGGCGATCGTCTACTTCCTGGCCGCGCGCTTCACCGGACGCGCGTCGATCGAGGCGCGGCTGCCCGAACGCATGAAGCCCGTGCTCGATCTCGCGGGCACGCGCTTCGGAGCCGTCTTCGTGTCCGCGGTGACGGCCTATCCCTTCGGACCCGTCACGCTGTTCTGCCTGCTCGCCGGCGTGACCGGCATGACGCTCGCCGCGTTCGTCGTCGCGGTCTTCGTCGGCGCGCTCGGGCGCGCCGCGCTCTACACCTACTTCGGCAGCCGCCTCGTCGAGGGCGGCATGCGCGGGTTGGTCGAGGCCAGCCTGCCGCTCGCGCTCGCGATCGCGCTGCCGCTCGCGATCCCGTGGACGCGGCGCTGGCTGCTCGGCGTGCTGCGGGCCGCGCGCGGTCCGGAGACCACGCCGCCGGCCGACGGGGAGCGCGGCTAGTCGTCTTCGCGCGCGAGCTGGCGATACGCGACGAAGTGTCGAAGCGCTTCCGTGCGGTCGCCGATCCGATCGCAGAGGCGCGCGAGGTTGTGGTGGGCCTCGGCGCAGGCCGGATCGGCGGCGAGCACGGCCTCGTAGGCCGCGCGCGCATCGCGCTCGCGGCCGAGATCCTCGAGCACCACGGCGAGATCGAAGCGGGCGATCGCGTGCTCCGGATGCGCGGAGAGCGCGGCGCGGTAGTGCGCCTCCGCGTCTTCGAGGTTCTGGGCCTCGTGCTCGAGACAGCCGAGGTTCACGTGTGCCTCGACGTGCGCGGGGTCGAGCGCGAGCGCGGCGCGATACGCCTCGCGCGCCGCGTCCCGGTCGGTGGCGTCGAGCTCGCAGCCGCGCTCGACCCAGGCGTCGGCATCGAGCGTCGCGAGCGGATCGGGTGCCGAAGCGCGCGGCGCGAAATCCACCACATTGCGCTCGCAGGCCGGTGAGAAGTCGAACAGGTACTGGCCCGACTCCGCGCTCCACATGCGCGCGCCCTCGCGCAAGATCCGCTCGCCGCCGAGATCGCGCAGGCGGCGCAGCAGCGCGAGGTCGCGGAAGGAGAGGCGCAGCGCGCCGCGCGGTCCGCGCGTCGCGGCGAGCACCCCTTCGCGCACGAGCCGGCGCACGCGCCCGACGCTCCAGCCGACGAGCGCCGCGGCCTGCGAGATCCCGAAGCTCCCCGCCGCCGCCTGCCCCTCTTCGTGCGGCATCCACCTCTCGCTCGCCGGCCCCCCGCCGGCTCCAGATCGCGACTACGAGCCCGCCTTCGCGCGGCGCGGCTTCTTCGCCGCCGCCGCCCGCTTCGGTCCGACCCGCTCGCTCGAACCCTTCGCGTCGAGGCTCGCCTTCAGCGCCTCCATCAGGTCGATGATCTTGGCCTGGGGCTCGGGCACCTCCACGTAGGTGACCTCCTCGCCCTCGACCTTGCGCGCGATCACCTCTTCGACGCGCTTCTTGACCTCGTCCTCGTACTGCTCCGGGTGGAACTCGTCGCTCGAGATCTGCTCGATCAGCTTGCGCGCGAGCTCGAGCTCCTTCTGCGACGGCTTCGCCTCCCCGCGTTCGACCTCGCCGAACGAGCGGACCTCGTCGGGATAGCGGAGCTGCTGCATCAGCAGGCCGTCCTCGAACGGACGCAGCAGCACGAGATACTGCTTGCCTCGCGCCGCGTAGCTCGCGAGGGCGACGCGGTCCGTCTCGCGCATCGCTTCGGCGAGGAGCCGGTACGGCTTGTCGCCGCCCTTGTCCGGCCCGAGGTAGTAGGCCTTTTCGAAGTACACCGGGTCGACGAGCGGCGCGGGGATGAACTCGCGGATCTCGATCAGGTGCGACGCCTCGGCCTCGAGCGCCTTCAGCTCCTCGTCGGTGAAGAGCACGTACTGGCCCTTCGCGAACTCGTAGCCCTTCACGGTCTCGTCGCGCGGGACCACGCGCTCGTCCTTCGGGCACCAGTACTGCTGCTTCAGCCGCGTGCCGCACGTATGGAGCATGTTGAAGGAGATGGCCCCGCGACTCTCTCCCGTCGTGTACAGCTTGACCGGAATGGACACGAGCCCGAACGAGACAGTCGCGGTCGAGAGGGCACGGGCAGCCATGTTCGAATTCCTTACTGAATCCCCGCAGGGGAGTCAATGTGGCCGGATGCGAGCGCATCGGTGGACCGAGGTACACGCCTGAACGACCGCCGGAACGACCGCGGCCTAAGCCGCTATCGGCACATGCGGCACGCGGGCGCGACGCCGGAGCCCTTCGGCGCGGGCGGCGTGCGGCCGGGGCTCTTCGTCGTCCAGCAGCACGCCGCGCGCCGCATGCACTACGACCTGCGGCTCGAGTGGCGTGGCGCGCTGCTCTCGTGGGCGGTGCCGAAGGGCCCGTCGCTCGATCCGTCCGAGAAGCGGATGGCGGTGCAGGTGGAGGACCACCCGGTCGAGTACGCGGACTTCGAGGGCGTGATCCCGGAAGGCAACTACGGCGCCGGCGAAGTGATCCTGTGGGATCGCGGCCGCTGGATCCCGCGCGAGGATCCGGACGCGGGGCTCGCGTCCGGGAAGCTGCTCTTCGACCTCGAGGGATTCAAGCTGCGCGGCCGCTTCACCTTGGTGCGAACGGCCCGCGGCGGCGCGCAAGGGCGCGAGTGGCTGCTGATCAAGAAGGAGGACGCGCATGCTTCGCGCGATCCGACACCGCACGGAGACATGTCGGTGCTCTCCGGGCGCACTCTGGCCGAGCTCCGGGACGGCGCGCCGCGGCTCTCGGAGCTCGCGCGCGAGATCGAGCGGTCGGGCGCGCGCGCCGGGCGTGTCGACGCTGCGGCGCTGCGGCCGATGCTCGCGGAGCGAGCGGCGGCCGCGTTCTCGGCGCCGGGCTGGCTCTTCGAGGTCAAGTACGACGGCTACCGCATGATCGCATCGGCGGGCGCCGGCGCGGCACTCTACACGCGGAGCGGTCGCGCGGCGGCCGCGCGCTTTCCCGAGGTCGTGCAGGCGCTCGCGGCTTTGCCGGTCCCGCACGCGGTGCTCGACGGCGAGCTCGTCGCGTTCGATGCCGAAGGGCGGCCGAGCTTCCAGCGCCTCCAGCAGCGGGCGCAGCTCGCGCGCCCGGAGGAGATCGCGCGCGCGCAGGTCGAGATCGCCGTCGGCTTCCAGGTCTTCGATCTGCTCGGCTTCGGCGAGCGCGACCTGCGCGACCTGCCGCTCGCGCGCCGCAAGGAGTTCCTCTCGAGGCTGGTGCCGCCGGTTGGCGTGCTGCTCGCCGCGCCGCACTTCGAGGAGCGCGGCGAGGAGGTGTACGCGCAGGTCCAGGCGCTCGGGCTCGAAGGCATCGTCGCGAAGCGCGCGGACTCGCCCTACCGCAGCGGCCGCACGCCGCTCTGGAAGAAGGTCCGCAGCCTCGCGACGGCGGACCTCGTGGTGGTCGGCTTCACGGTGCCGGCCGGCTCGCGCACCGGCTTCGGCGCGCTGCACCTCGCGCGCGCCGAGGCGGGCGGGCTCGTCTACACGGGCCGGGTCGGCTCGGGCTTCTCCGACCACGACCTGCTGACCTTGCGCGCCGATCTCGACGCGCTCACGTGCGACACGCCGGCCTGTCGCGGCGCGCCGCCCGCCACGCGCGCGGACCGCTGGGTCGAGCCGCGCCTCGTGTGCGAGGTCCGGTACACCGAGGTCACCGGCGACGGTCTGTTGCGTCAGCCGGTCTTCCTGCGCCTGCGCGACGACAAGACGCCCGACGAGTGCCGGCTCGAGGAGGCGGAGCCGCGCGCCGAGGCGGAGGCCGAGCCGGAGACGGCGCCCGCGGCGCAGGTGGCGGCGCCCGCCTCGCGCAATGAAGTTCCCTTCACGAACCGCGAGAAGGTCTTCTGGCCGGACGACGGCCTCACAAAGGGCGATCTGCTCGACTACTACCGCGACATCGCGCCATGGCTGCTCGCCTATCTCGCGGACCGCCCGCTCGTGATGACGCGCTTCCCGGACGGCATCGCCGGCAAGTCGTTCTTCCAGAAGGACGCGCCCGCCTGGGCGCCGCCGTGGGTCCGCACCGAGCGCATGTGGAGCGAGGAGGGCGAGCGCGAGCTCCGCTACTTCGTGTGCGAGGACGTGGAGTCGCTGCTCTACGTGATCAACCTCGGCACGATCCCGCTTCACGTCTGGTCGAGCCGGATCTCGAAGCTCCAGCACCCCGATTGGTGCATTCTCGACCTCGATCCGAAGGGCGCGCCCTTCGCGCACGTGGTCGAGGTCGCGCGCGCGCTGCACGCGCTCTGCGAGGAGCTCGCGCTGCCGAGCTTCGTCAAGACGAGCGGCTCGACGGGACTCCACGTGCTCGTGCCGCTCGGCGCGCAGCTGACGCACGCGCAGAGCCGCGCGCTGGCCGAGCTGCTGGCGCAGGCCGTCGTGGCGCGCGTGCCGGAGATCGCGACGGTCGCGCGCTCGCTCCGCCGCCGCGACGGCAAGGTCTACGTCGACGCGCTCCAGAACGGTCACGGCAAGTTGCTCGTCGCGCCGTTCAGCGCGCGACCGGTGCCGGGCGCGCGCGTCTCGATGCCGCTGCGCTGGCGCGACGTGACCGCGCGACTCGACCCCGCACAGTTCCACCTCCGCAACGCGCCGGCGCGCATGCGGCGACTGGGCGGCGATCCGCTCGCGCCGGTGCTGCGCGAGTCGCCGGACCTGCTCGTCGCGCTCGAGCGCCTCGCGCGGCAGATGCCCGGAACCGGGGCGTAGCTAAGATTGCCCGCCATGGCGTCGCTCGCACTCGGCGGCATCCGCTTCGAGGTCGAGCACCGCAACCCGGGTCCGGGCGGCGGTCCGACCTTGCGCGTCTACGACGCCGAGCACGGCGGACACGAGCGGCTGCGCTTCGACTGCTTCCTCGAGAAGGGTCACTGGCACCTCGATCCGTCCGGCGCCGACGTGGTGACGCTCTTCGATCCCGGGCTCGAGTCGATCGGCTGGACCGTCGACCTGCTGCGCCGCGACATCGCCGCGCTCTCCGCGCGCGCGAACCTTCCCGCCGCGCGCGTGACGCCGGATGCGCTCGCGGCGGCGCTCGACCGGGTCGAGCGCGAGCTCCGCAACCCCCCGCTGGATCTCGACGCCGTGCGCCCGGAGTCGCGGCGCCCGAGCCGGGGCGAGAAGTGGACGCTCTACCCGGACGATGTGCTGCCGCTCTGGGTGGCCGACATGGACTTCCCGATCGCGGACCCGATCCGGCGCATGCTGCGCTCCGCGGTCGAGCGCTCGGATCTCGGCTACCCGATCCACCCTGCGCCGACCGACATCGGCGAGATCACCGCGGCGCGCATGCGCGAGCGCTTCGGCTGGACGATCGATCCGGCGCGCGTCGAGGTGCTCTGCGACGTCGTGCAGGGGCTGGCGGTTTCGCTGCTCCAGTACGCGGCGCCGGGCGAGGGCGCCGTGGTGCAGACGCCGATCTATGCGCCGTTCCGCACCAACGTGCGCAACACGGGGCGGCGCATGGTCGAGAACCCGCTCGCGCGCGACGCGAGCGGCTTCCGCGTCGACCTCGACCACCTGCGCGCCGCGATCGATCCGACGACGCGCCTGATCCTGCTCTGCAATCCGCACAACCCGACCGGCCGCGTGTTCCGGCGGGACGAGCTCGAGGGCATCGCGGAGCTGGCGCTGCGACACGATCTGGTGGTGGTGTCGGACGAGATCCACGCCGACCTCGTGTATCCCGGCGCGGAGCACGTTCCCTTCGCGAGCCTCTCGCCCGAGGTGTCGGAGCGCACCGTCACCCTGACCGGCGTCTCGAAGGCCTTCAACGTCGCGGGGCTTCGCTGTGGACTCGCGATCTTCGGCTCCGAGGCGCGCCAGCAGCGCTTCAACGGGCTGCCGCGTCACGTGCGCGGCGGCATCAGCCTGCCGGGCTTCGAGGCGGTCCGCATGGCCTGGCTCCATGCGCAGCCGTGGCTCGACGAGGTGGTGCCCTACCTCCAGCGCAACCGGGACCACGTCGCGCGCTTCGTCGCGCAGGAGCTGCCGGGCGTGCGCCTGCACCCGCCCGAGGGCACCTACCTCGCGTGGCTCGACTGCAACGCGCTCGGGCTCGAGCCCTCGCCCTTCGAGTTCTTCCTGACACGCGCGAAGGTCGCGCTCTCGCACGGACCGCACTTCGGCGCGCCGGGCGAGGGCTTCGTGCGGCTCAACTTCGCCACGTCGCGCGCGATCCTCGGCGAGGCGCTCGAGCGCATGGCGAAGGCGCTGCGCGCTCGCTAGCGACGTCGCGCATGCAACGCCGCCCACCCGTCCACGCGCTCGATCTCCAGATCCTCACGCAGCCCGACGACGCGAGCTGCGGCCCGACCTGTCTCCAGGCGGTGTACCGCTACTTCGGCGAAGAGGTGTCGCTCGACGAGCTGATCCGCGACGTGCGGACGCTGCCCGGTGGCGGCACGCTCGGCGTGAACCTCGCCAACCACGCGCTGCGGCGCGGCTACGAGGCGCTGCTCTACACCTACAACCTCGCCGTCTTCGACCCGACCTGGTTCGAGGGGCGACCGGTCGACCTCTCGCACCGACTGCGCGCGCAGTCCGACGCGAAGCAGGACCAGCGCCTCTCCGACGCGACGCGCTCGTATCTCGAGTTCCTCGAGCTCGGCGGCGAGCTCGAGATGGAGGACCTGACGCCG
>Ga0335069_10012973_pt1 | contig 11716 bp, 11 predicted proteins | sample Lox_Sample_11_FD_206714 | JGI IMG/M metagenome (GOLD analysis project Ga0335069, IMG submission 206714) | Soil microbial communities from Loxahatchee National Wildlife Refuge, Florida, United States - Lox_Sample_1.1 | ecosystem: Environmental > Terrestrial > Soil > Wetlands | place: USA...
CCCGCTGTCGAAGTCGCGCCTGATTTTATGTTTTGGCCATCCCGCAAGCACAGATTCGGCTGGTACCTTGAGCCAAGTTATGAGTTCAAGTTTGGACCTGCGCATGAGCATTCACTCGGCATAAATGGCGGCCTTCTCATCGCTATCCCTTGAGCCTTTCGTCACCGTTGGTGAAAAATCTCATTACACTGATCATCACCATCTTTGCGCCTGATTAGAACAAATAACCCCAACTCGCTACAATTCTTGCGAGTGCGAGAGGCGGTGTCATGAGCTGGTGGAAAGGCTTACGGCGCAACGGGCCGGAATCATCTCTCGCAGCGCCGAATCGATCGCTTCGTCTTGCGCTTCCAGGCTGGCATGAAAACGACACAGACGGCGATTCGCGGATATGGCGAGACATCGATGGCGACGTTCTGACTCTCACCGTTGCAGCAGAGAAACTAAACATTCCTCATGCATCCAGTGAAATGGAATTGAAAAGATGGGGCAGGAGTCTCGCGCAAAGTCGTAGTGCCGGATTAATCGAAGCTCGTAAAGTGGCTTGTTCACTCGGCCCAACCGCTTTCGTAATCTACAAGCGATTGCAAATGCCCGCCTACTTCTACACAGGAATGCTACTTGTCTCCCTTGAACGGTTTTCGCTCGTTTGGACGATTGTCGCTAGGGAACACGGCACAACAGGAGTGCGGGAAGCGATCGTGACTGCGACTCTCATGGAACAGGGTCGGCTCACGCTGGAGGAGTACAGACGGTCGTGGGCCCAAGATCCTTACGAGCCTGCTTACGCAGGTGTAGATCGAAGAGTTCTGCGCTTCGTTTCGGACGACGAAGTTTACGATGAACAATTTCCTGCCCATCCGTTGACCAAGGTAAGACATGTGTTGGCCATCCTTCCTGGCAGTATCCGATTGGATTGCGGGCGCTCGGAGACGAGCGCGTGAATGGAGGACTCCTCAGTTGTCACAAAATCGCGAATTCACTCATGACCTTTGTCCATAGGCGTCTTGAGTTTTAAGGCTATTACTCCAAGCTGTTCCCCATCGCCTGCGCGGCGTACGACCGGTGGTCACGCGGGCGCGTCCATCCGGTGTACTGGTGGGGCCTAGCGATGATCACGCTGGGCATCCCGGTGCGTGTCGCCCTGCTCAACAGCCTCGCCTGGCGGCACACCATGCAGTCGCTGTTCGGCTAGCCGGATGCCCCACTATTCTTGAGCTGCCAGTCGATGGCTGCCAAAAATCGCCATTTTCACTCATTGACAATAAACGGAGACCTCTGAAGAGCCGCATAGGTAGGGGGCGAGATGGTCGCTTCAAGATTCCGGCAACCCGAAACACCCTGCACTCATCGGATTTTCCCGGGTGTAGCGAGGTTGAGCGAGATGGACAAAAAAGAGATCGAATCCCCGAAGCTGACTGCAAATTTCCTGCTTTGGATCGGTTTGTTTCTGCTTGCAATGTTTCTCTTGATTGCGCATTTCGCCTGGCATCTTTTCTAACAGCAATCAATGCTTGTAGTTGACGCATGACCGATCATGGGTGCCTCACGTCTCGCCGCCTTAGCGAGACGTGGGAGTCCGCGCTGCCATTTCACAACCCGTAGCCTCAAACAGGCAACGCCAGACCGCGCAACTCGACACTGCACTTTTTAAAAAATTCGTGACGCCCCAAAAGGCTGCTACAACAGCACCTTCACCCGATTTCCACAGCTCATATCTTCTTCTATGTGACATCTGACCTTGCGCCTCAAACGAAAGACGTCCATCATGGAATGCCGAGTCGCGGACCATTCGCCAGAGCGAGCTCCGTTAAGTACTTATTCCACAGGATTTTACGTATAAGTCTCGTGGAGTCAATATTTTACGGAAGCTGACGGGGCATTCCACCAGCTAAGTTCTTTGAAAACAATATTATGCGGGATTTCGAACGATTTTTTTCTCCACCCCTTGCGAGCCGATGGCGAAATGTTCGGGATATACCATGATGCCGGATCGTAAGTCATTTAAATCCAAGATTTTACCCGTAAGTGATTATCCCCCAATGATTATTTCTCGATTTTCTCCTAACTCATTGATTCCAGAAATCCGAGAGGGAGGGGTACCCACAAGGCGGGCTCTCACAGTTCCACTTCGGGAAAATCAGCGCGCGGCCTGAACGGAGCCGGGAAAGACCCTCAAAGCGAAGATCATCCCACCGTCTTCGCGATCAACACTCCCGCTCCCGCCAGATTGTGGATCAGCTCCGCGGGAACGCCATGCCGATCACGCAAGTATTCCGGATCGTTGTAAGTGACCGAAGCTTTGCCGTCCGCGTCTTCCGCAACCAGTGCCTTTAGTGGCAAATCGATGGCCAGGCTCGGAGCAGCCACCATCAGCGGAGTTCCCGCCTTTGGGCTTCCAAAGATGATCACCTTCGTTGCGGGCATCTTCAGCCCAACTCTCTCCGCCTCGCCGCTGTGATCAATCACCGCGAACACCTGCAGCCCTTTCGCCGCAAATGCCGCCTGCAATTGCTCCACAGTCTCTTCCGCCGGAAAGCGACTCGCAACCGTGATAAGACCTTGTTCCACCGCCATGAGCTGATTCCTTTCGTCAGATACTTCGCGAGTGACTTATTCGATGACTGGCGCGTTTCCCGCTCGCGAAGTATTTCTTGTGATAAGGTTCACGGTCAAGAAGGTGCAGAATGTTTCCACGCTGCATGGTTTTGTTTCTGGCGCTCGGTGTGTCATTGGCCTTACCGATCCAATCTCATTCCTCGCAAGAGGATAAGACACCGATTCCGACTCTGAAGACCCGAGCACGCCTTGTGCTGGTAGACGTCGTCGTAACCGACAGTAAAGGTGAACCCGTTTCTGGATTAAAGAAAGAAGACTTCGAGGTTTCCGAGGACGGCAAAACGCAAACGCTCTTCGGCTTTGAAGAGCATAAAGGTGCGCCACCAAAACAGATCAAGCTTCCTCCAATGCCGCCGGGAGTTTACACGAATTTCCCCGTGATGCAGGCCGCAGACAGCGTCAACATCGTGCTGCTCGACGCGCTCAACACGCCTTCCAGTAATCAGACTTTCGTCCACTCGCAAATGCTCAAGTATGTGAAGGGCATTCCGCCCAACACGCGCGTGGGCATCTTCACTCTCGCTTCTCGCTTGCGCATGCTGCAACCGATTACGACCGATTCCTCAGTATTGCTGGCGGCGCTCAACAATGACCAAACAACCCCGCATCCTTCTCCCCTGCTTCCTTCCACAGTCGAGAAGGATAGCTACCAGCGCTACATCGAGTTCAAGGCCGAGAATGCAGCTGGATCTCCTCAAGGCCAGAATATGGCGCTGGCATCCGTTGATCCGATCAATGCCGCGAAGGCATTCCAGGCCGATGTTGATGCTTTCCTGACCGAATCGCGCATCACGATGACCCTCGAGGCCCTGCAGCAACTGGCCCGCTACCTTTCTGATGTGCCTGGCCGCAAGAATGTGATCTGGTTCTCGGGTTCCTTTCCTACGGCAATCATTCCCAACCCGGACTTGAAAGACTCCTTTTCGGGCATGGTCGACTTCCAGGAGGAAATCCGCAAAACCTCCGACATGTTGGCGGCCAGCCAGATTGCTCTCTATCCCATCGCAGCCGAAGGCCTTATTTCCGAAACCGCTTTCCAGGCCAACAACCAGGAAATCTCCCAGAGACGAGGATCATTGGCCATGCAAAGCACAATTCAGCAGATGAACAACGATTTTGAGGATCGCGATTCAAGCCACGTGGGCATGGAAGAAATGGCAAGAGACACCGGAGGCAAGGCTTTCTACAACACAAACGGGCTCAGCGACGCTCTGACCCGTGTCGTTAACAACGGGTCCCGCTACTATTCGTTGACCTACTCGCCAACCAACGCGGCGATGGACGGGAAATTCCGCCGTATCCAAGTCAAGCTGCTCAGTGGCAAGTATTCCCTTGCCTATCGCCGCGGATATTACGCCGACGACCTTGTCACAGCGCAGGCAGCGGCGCCAAAGCAAAGCAGCGAACCACTGTTGCAGCTCATGGGGCGCAACCTGCCCGACTACAGCCAAGTGCTGTTCAAGGTTCTCGTAAAGCCTATCAATCCGCAACCCGCGCCAGACGCCCCGCACGTTGGCTCCAACACGGAGATCAAAGGTCCATTTACCCGTTATGGAGTTGACTTTGCAGTTGCGATTGACGATCTGAAGCTCGAGCAGTCTGCGGATTCGCTTCGCAATGGCGCGATCGAGGTGATGCTGGTCGCCTACGATACGGAAGGAAAACCTCTCAACCTGGTTGTTGGCCGAAGCGAAATACGAATTCCGGCGAAGGACTACGCCAGCGTGCAGCGCAGCGGCCTGCAGATTCACAAAGAGATCGACATCCCGAACGCAAACGCGTTCCTGCGTACAGGTATTTACGATTTGAAATCGAACAACGTCGGCACGCTCGGAGTGCCGCTCAGCGCTAACATTGCGGCCAAGTGATCTTTGCTTGGATTTGTTTATCGCGAAGATTGTGGGTTTTGCGGGCAAACGCGGTGGTAAGGTCTGGCGGAAGAAACGGAGGACATCAAAGATGGCGGCTCTTACCGATCCCTTAGTGCAGCAATTACTGAAAGGCAGACACATCGCTTCGATCGCGACCCAGAGTTCCAACGGATCGATTCACATGGTTGCCGTGTGGTATTGGTTCGATGGAACGAATGTTTACGTCGCGACGTCTTCGCGATCGCGGAAAGCGCGCAATCTTCAAGCCACGCCTAACGTGACAATAATGATCGACTCGCGTGACCCAGCGGCGTCGTTCGGGGTCACTATTTCCGGCACTGCGCGACTCCTCAGCGGAGAGGAGTCGCACAGGAAGAATAAGGAGATTCACACCAAGTATCTCAGCGCCGCGGCTCTGGCCGATCCGCGAGTTGGACCGGTATTTGCCGGATGGGACGACGTCACCATTCAGGTCACGCCTGAATCAGTTATTTCCTGGGACATGCGCGAGGCGGACCGGCAAGTTTTTGGAGGAGCGTTCGAGAGCAATCCGGGATATTTGCTGCCCCTGCAGCGTTAAGGAACTATCGATGATCAGCCTTCGTCGCATTCGGACACGTCAATCTTTCGTTGTTTTGGTTCTATTACTTTGTTCCTTCCAGGTTCTTCCCAGTGCGGCACAAACCTACCAACCCTCTCCCGAGAATCTCCAGGCTCGCCGTGAATTTCAGGACATGAAATTCGGGATGTTCATCCATTGGGGCGTCTACAGCGTGCTCGGCGATGGTGAGTGGGTATTTCACAATCGCAAGATGACCATCGACGAGTACAACCGCCTGCCAATGTTCTTCGATCCGGAAAAGTTTGACGCGCATACCTGGGTGTCGCTCGCGAAAGCTGCCGGGATGAAATACATCACGATCACGTCGCGACATCACGATGGATTCGCGATGTTCGATTCCAAGATTTCCGACTGGAATATCGTGGCGCGCACGCCGTACAAGAACGATCCGCTCAAGATGCTGGCCGACGAGTGCCACAAGCAAGGCATCAAGCTGTTCTTCTATTACTCGCAGCTCGATTGGCACAATCCCGATTACTATCCGCGCGGCGCGACCGACTGGCCCAATGGTCGCCCAGATCATGGCGACTTCAACGCCTATCTTGACAACTACATGGACGGTCAGCTTACCGAACTGCTAACGAACTATGGTCCTGTGGGAGGCATCTGGTTCGACGGCATGTGGGACAAGCCGAACGCCGACTGGCATCTCGACAAGACTTACGCATTGATCCACAAACTACAGCCCGCCGCGCTCATCATCCCTAATCATCATCAGACGCCGCGTCCCGGCGAAGATGTCCAAACCTTCGAGCGCGATCTGCCAGGACAAAACTCCGCCGGCTTCAACACGACATTCATCAGCACCCAACTACCGCTCGAGAGTTCCGACACGCTGAATGAGAATTGGGGATTCAACATCGGCGACAGCCACTACAAGAGCGCTGAGGAACTGGAGCGCCGCCTGGTGCGCGCTGCGGGAAACAATTCGAACCTGCTGATGAATATCGGCCCCTATCCGAACGGCGAGATCGATCCGCAGTTCCAGACGCGCTTGCGCGCGGTGGGGGAATGGCTCTCAAAGTATGGGGAATCGATTTACGGAACTCGAGGCGGCCCGATCGCTCCTGCGGACTGGGGAGTTACGACACAGAAGGGAAACAACATTTACGTGCATGTATTGAACTGGGCCGCTCCCCTGCTGGCTCTACCCCCGATCCAGACCAAGATCACTGCGGCCCACGTTCTACTCGACCGACAATCCGTCACCTTCACTCAAAATGCGGACGGCGTGGTTCTGAAGCTAGCTTCACCTTCAAAGGACGAAACCGATCGCGTCATTGTGCTTTCTCTCGCAGGAAAATGACAATGCCTGAGAGGTTCTAGCACTCGGATACTAAGACTGAACGATCTTTTCCAGCGCCATGCGGCTGCGGATCACCAGCGTTGCGCCCTTGGCCTGCATCAACTGTTTCTTTTTGAATTCCGAAAACAGGCGGCTCACCGTTTCGCGTGTCGTACCAATGATTTCAGCGATCTCTTCGTGAGTCAGCGTGAGCTTGACCTGGGACGATCCGTCACTCTGCGTCGACTTCGTCGACCATGTCAAAAGAAGCTTCGCAAATTTCTCTGAGGGAGAAGCGGACAATCCCAAAGTACGGATCTCTTCATACGCAGTGAAATAGTTGCGGCTCAATTGTTGGGCCACGCGCATCGCGGCCTCGGGAAATTCGCGCAACAACTGCTGCAACGAATCGCGCGGGATGAAATTTGCCTGTCCTGGCTCCATCATTTCGGCGGTCACTTCGTAGGGAAGGCTGGAAATCACGGCGTTCAGTCCGAGCACATCCCCGGGGTCCGCGATTTTGGTAATGATGGTCTTACCCTCTCGCGAGGTCGTCGAGAGCTTCACTTTGCCGCTGCACAGGACAAAAACGCCGCGCGGCAGTTGCCCTTCGATGAAGAGCATTGCTCCCTTTGGATAGACGGCGGTTGACTTGATCTCATTCAGCCGTTGTCCGGCTGGCGTAGAAAGGTTACAGAACAGGTGTTCTCCACGAAAAGGACATGACAAGCAATTATCCAGAATGTTGAGACCATAAGGAGCTCGCATTGTGAACCTCCTCTGGGTCGGGCGGCGCCGCACTCGGCGTCTTCACAACCCACCTGTGCTATGGCACGCTGCGCGCCAATTCGCAGGCTCATTCCCGAGACTCGAATGAGCCATCGGAAGTCATTGAAAAATAAGGTGCTAGTGCAAGTAAGGCGAGAGCTAACAACCGTGCGGAATTCCTCGATAAAGCACCCAGCAGGGGCATTTCCCTCACAACGGTGTGTGATCTGCATCACTCATTTACGTGATCTTTCCGCAGAAGGGAGTGTCCTGAAGTAAGCAGAGTCCGCCAAGTCGAACACGAGCTAGGGTCCGAGCATGACTTGCAGGGCCGCTGCCGTTTGCAGGCGCTGCCGGTGAATAACATTCTTGGACGCGACCTCTCCAATCACGTCCACATGGACGACGTAGCCGCCGTGCGGCAGGGTTTCTCCAAATGGCAGTTCCATATTGATGGTGCCGCGCCGCAGGGGGAAGTGTTGGTAGCCGATCGCCACCGCTCGCCCGTTTGGTGGCACGGCCAGAACGATGAAGGTCAGATCAATATCGTCTGGCGTCGTATTGGAAACCTCGACACTGCCCTCGATCCGGCCGCCGCTAACATAAGCCTCTTTCTTCCACTTAACCGTCAACGCGCTTACCACGCGCAGGATAAATCCCTTTTGCACTGCCTGCGCTGGCTGACCATTGTCGCGTGCTGAAACCGTGAATTGAAATTCTCCAGCGCGCTCAGGACGGCCGTGCAGGAGTCCATTTTCTTCAAGCTTCAGGCCAGGGGGAATTGCTCCCTTTTCAACCTTCCAGTGAAGCGGGACCACGCCTCCGCGAGCTCGGAAGCGAAATTCGTAGTCTGCGAGAGGAAATGTATCGGGGAGCGGCGATTCGTCCTGTATGACGAGATCGCTATTGTTCGTAGTCTGAGCCGATGCAGGTTGGACGAGGCCGACGATACATAGGACTGTGCTCAGGAAGTAAACGACCTTCAGAAGCATTCCGGTTGCGGCATGCTTAGAGATTGCTGTTGTCATAGGCCCCATAGGACAAAACGTGTGTCACCACTTCAAACTTCTTGGCTCCGGTCAGTCATGAAACCGGTCCTTGCGTGTCGCGTTTCGCCGGATCTGCATCTTACTGACTCTCTACTTCTGTATAAGTTTTCATACAGATGCAGTAGCAGCGTAATAAGAATGATCCAGCATATTCGTCTTGCGCTTTTCCGGACGAAATGGATGGTCCAACCTAAGTTCACGAAGCAACAGCAGGAGACCGGAAAAACTGAGGTTACATTGACTGGAATTCGACACTTCTGGAAAACTATGTACAGATTGCCAGTTTCTGCTGGCTTCCAATCGCTAAAGTAAGACGAAATGGAGCTGCTGCTCAATCTTAGCTGGCTGCTGCTGGCGATGCCTGCCTTCTGGCTTTGGCGCGGAGCCAGAGGTGCGCGCGGACAACGCCGATTCTCGGCTTTGCAGGGCATGTTCGCTCTTGCGGCTGCACTGGTTCTTCTCTTCCCCGTAGTCTCCGCGACGGATGACCTGCGCGCGATGCGGGCCGAAATGGAAGAGTCGCAGACCAGCAAGCGCAGCATGGGCCAATCCGGCGGAGATAAGTCATCGGCTTCGCGATCTCAAGCTCAACCTGCATTTGCGGTCTCAGTTCATCTGCCTGTCTCACTTGAAGGCCACATTTTGTTAGCTGTACCTCTTTCTGTTTCCACTCTTGCATTTCCCCGGCTGGTTCTCCGCGGCCGTGCTCCTCCTCAATCTGCAAAGAGCTAATGTCGGCGGATCGTTGATTCGCCCCGAACCACCCAGGCAATAGTCCGGCCTGTCTTCGAATAAGAACCTTTTGTGCGGGAATCCGGCAACCACGAGACCGGAATTTCGGGCCGCTTTGGAAAATCGGCCTGAGAATCCTCCGCAGCAACGGAGCACCTGGATGCGATTGAAATTACATCTCGCGGCAATGAGTGTCGCCATGGGGATAACTGGTGCAGGCGCGCAGATTGCGCCCGCGACTTCAGCCCCGCCTGCCCAAGTCTGGACCTGGGAGCAGGTCAAGGAGAGTTTCCGGTTGAACAATACCACGCTGATGGCGGCGAAACTCAACATCGATGAACTGAAAGCGGAAGAAGTGACAGCGCACCTGCGTCCGAACCCAGAGTTGAGCGTCTCTGCTGACGGCGCGCAAATCGCCCCGAGTCGGGGAGTGTGGCAGCCGTTTGCCGGGACGTTTGTTTCGCCCGGCGTCAGCTACTTATTCGAGCGCCGCAATAAGCGCGGCTTGCGATTCGAGGCGGCAAAGCAAGGAACGGCGATTGGCACGGCGCAGGCCGCCGACTCGGAACGCACCCTGCTATTCAATCTGCGGACCGCGTTTGTCGGAATCCTGCAAGCCAAGGCCGTCCTTAGGGCGGCCCAAGACAATCTCGACTATTACGACCACATCCTGAAGATCAGCCGCGACCGCTATGAAGCCGGAGACATTGCGCAGATCGATCTTGACCGCCTCGAACTACAGCGCCTGCAGTATGAGTCCGACTTGCAAAATGCTTTCGTGAACCTGCGCACGACCAAGATCAACTTGCTCGCGCTGCTCGACGACCGGCGGGCGGTGGACAGCTTTGATGTGGAGGGAACGTTCGATTTCGGCGAAGACCTGCTTTCGTTGGATGACTACAGGAAAGATGCGGTCGACGCTCGGCCAGATCTGAGGGCCGCCGTGCTCACAGTTCAACAGGCGAATACCAACTACAAGCTGGCCGAGGCTGATGGATCGACCGATCCGACAATCGGCGTCTGGTTTACGCATAACGGATCATTCAACAATCCAGACGCGCTGAACACGATCGGCGCGAGCGTCAGCATTCCCTTGCGCATCTTCGATCGCAATCAGGGTGAAAAGGTGCGCTCGAAAATTGATATCGACCGAAGTGAAAGGCTGCGGCAAGGCGCCGAAACGCAGGTTTATGCCGACGTGGACAGCGCTTACGCGACATTGTCAACAGATATCGCGCTCTTGAAGCCCTACAAGCAGAAGTATCTCGCAGAAGCCGTGCGGGTCCGCGACACGGTGCAATTTTCTTACCAGCACGGCGGTGTGGCTCTGATTGATTTTCTAACTGCGGAGAATGAATACCGCACCGTGCAACTCAGCTACGTGAATCTTGTGGGAGCGTATCTCACCGCCGCTGCCCAACTGAATCAGGCGGTAGGACGCGAGGTGATCCAATGAAAAACGAGTTCAGGAATTGCCAAAGGCTAACCACGCGTCCCAATTGTTCGATCTGCTGGTTTGCTCTCGCGCTTCTGATGGGAACGCTCAGCGCCGGATTGGCATGCTCGAAAGATACGCCCGCGGCCACGAGCAAGCCTGCAGTTACGCTCGATCCTGATGTATTCGAAGCCGAACGCCCAGACCTGTTCAAGACAGCCAAAGCCGAACTTCATCCGCTGCCGACTACGGTCACGGCAAATGGCGTTGTCTCGCCAGATGTGAACCGCACGATCCACGTTACATCTCTCGGCTCCGGGCGCGTGCTCGAACTGAAGGCGAAACTGGGAGACACGGTGGAGAAGGGTCAGACGTTGCTGGTGATCTCCAGTCCCGACCTGGCCGGAGCGTTTTCTGACTATGAGAAGGCGAAAGCGGACGAGCAGCTCTCGCGGCGCGCCCTCGAACGCGCGCAGATGCTATACGACCGCGGAGCGATTGCTGCCAAGGACCTTGAAGTTGCCCAAGATAACGAAGAGAAGGCCAAGGTCGATCTAAGCACCACGGAACATCGGGTACGCATACTCGGCGCCGATCCAAATCGTCCCAGCGCGCTGATCGAGTTGAAGGCTCCAGTATCGGGAACCATCGTAGAGCAGAACGTTGCAGGCGCGGAAGGCATCAAGAGCCTCGACAACACGCCGAACCTATTGACGATCGCGAACCTGTCCGAGGTTTGGGTCGTATGCGATGTCTTCGAGAACGATCTGGGAGAAGTTCACATCGGGGATTCGGCCGACATTCGCCTGAACGCATTTCCAGACCGCGTGTACAGGGGAAAGATCGCCGACATTTCGCGCGTGCTGGATCCGAATACGCGGTCGGCAAAGGTACGTATTGTGCTGCCGAATGCCGACGGAGGGCTTCGCGCTGGCATGTTTGCGGTGGCCACATTTCATTCGCGCAAGCTGACGGAACGCGTTGTCATTCCCGCGACAGCGATCATGCGACTCCATGACAAGGATTGGGTGTTTCAGAAAATCGGAGCAAATCGATATCGCAAAATTGCGATTGAGGGGGACGGCCTCGCGCCCGATGGCATGCAGGAGATCCGCTCTGGCGTGAAGCCCGGCGATGAAGTGGTGACGAACGCGCTCGAGTTCTCCACCGAAGTCGCCGAGAAGAAGGCGGGGGAGTAGCGAATGATTCGCAAGGCGATCGATTTTGCCCTGGGGAATCCGCTTCTGGTCCTCGGTGGAGCGTTGGTGCTTTTCGCGTGGGGCGTGATTTCGTTCCACAACCTCCCAATCGAAGCGTACCCCGACGTAGCCGATA
>Ga0335069_10012975_pt1 | contig 11715 bp, 10 predicted proteins | sample Lox_Sample_11_FD_206714 | JGI IMG/M metagenome (GOLD analysis project Ga0335069, IMG submission 206714) | Soil microbial communities from Loxahatchee National Wildlife Refuge, Florida, United States - Lox_Sample_1.1 | ecosystem: Environmental > Terrestrial > Soil > Wetlands | place: USA...
TTTTACGCCGCGGAGTCTTTCTGCGCGCGTCGTATCTATTGAAAGGATGCGCGCGTGTGGATGCGGGCTTCTCAATACCTTTCCATACAGCATCCCGGGGAGCGACACATCGACCGTATATTCGGCGCGTCCCGTCACCTTTGTCGGCCCGTCCTTGCGCGTTATCGATTTCCCGACATAAGAAAGCTCTTCCATGTTAATGACCCCCTGGTTTCTGCACGCTCACCGAAGCAATCGCCTTCACGATCTTGTTGTATCCCGTGCAGCGGCACAAATTGCCGGAGAGCGCGATTTGAATCTCCTCTCCTGTCGGCTCCGGTTTTTCGTCGAGCAATGCCTTTGCGGTTAAGACCATACCGGGAGTACAGTAACCGCATTGGACCGCGCCGTGATCGAGGAATGCCTGCTGAATGGGATGAAGTTTTTCCCCGCTCGATAATCCTTCAATCGTTGTTATCGCCTTGCCCTGGGCTTCAACCGCGAGGAGTAGGCAGGAACGAACCGGTTTCCCATCGATAAGGACTGTGCATGTACCGCAGACGCCGTCATCGCATGCCTCTTTGGCGCCCTTCAAGGAAAGGTCCTCCCGCAGCACTTCGAGGAGCGTCCTGTTCGGATAGGTGGCGATCTCGTACTCGAGGCCATTTACGATCAGTGAGATGAGACGCTTCGATTTTTTTTCCATGAGTTCTCCTTTACAGGCGCTCGAGGGCCGCTTTCATCGACCTCTTCGCAAAAACGGCAAGCATCTTCCTGCGATACCACGCAGGCATGAAGGCGTTGTTCACAATCGGGAGATTCCTGGGAATCAATTGATCGACGCTATCGAGGTCAACCTCCGAGGACCTTCTACCGACGACAATCCCGTTGATAGGCACGACCACGGGCGCGGGCCCTGCTGCGGAGAGGACAATCCGGGCAGATTCGATAATCTTACCGGCAGCAGAAACGAAAGCAGCAGCGCCGACCAAAGGATAATCCATTGCAGAGCGAAGTCTCAGTTTTTGATAGGTGGAACTCACTTTCTTCCCCGGGATGGGTACGATTACTTCTGTTGCGATTTCCTCTGCTTCCCGTTGCACCGGATTACGCCCCTGTCCGGTGAACAGCTCCTGGACAGCCACCTCCTCCGGTTTGCCCCGTTTCTTCTCGATTCTGATCTTCGCATCATGCGCGATAAGCGCAGGTGCCAGGTCTCCTTGATAGACGCTGAAGCACTTTCTGCTTCCAGGCACTGCCAGACACGCCTTGCCTCCCGCCTTAAGGCACGCCTGACGTTCCAGACGCCATGTACCCGATTGATTGTAGAAGATGCAACGGGAATCCTGAAAGAGATTTCCGCCGATCGTTGCTACGTTACGGATGGGTGGCGCGGCCACGGCGAGCGCTGCCTGGTGAACCGCAGGAAGATGCTTTTCGATGAAGCCTGACGTCGCGATTTCAGCCAGAGTAGTCATTGCTCCGATACGTACATGTTGCCCTTGTCTCTTGATACCCCTCAGCTGCGGCAGGTTCTTGAGTCCCAAGAGGTACGAGGGCGTGATGAGGCCGAGCTTCATCAACGGCATGATATCGGTTCCTCCCGCCAGGAGCCGTACCTTCTTTCCGTACCGCTGCATCATCGCGAACATTTCCTGCAGGGTATCAGGCTCCAGGAAATCGAAATAAGGTAATCGCATTACGGGCCCCCTGTAGTAGGTTTAAAAAAGTCACTTTCAGTTGAGGAAGTTTCGAGGAAATATTTTGTTGTAAATTTGAAACTGTGAATATTATTTTCCCGGTCCAGAGCTTTGCTGACCAGGAGGAATGGCGGCTCTGTTGGACTACGTCTCGCCACGATTTTTGCTCCAGTCTGTCCACCCTAGCTTAACACAAATCGTGGCAGAGTATACCAGTTTGTTCTATCCAAGCTACGGTAGTCTTGCTGCCGCGCTAAGCAAGTATATAATGCGCAAGGCGTGTGCGATGTCCTGCGGCTGCGATGAAAGGGGCGACGCGAGCCCCATGCTGTATCCCCGAAGGGGTAGCGAGCGAGAGCTCGCGAGAGGGGGAGGCTCGACGGGCTTGGCCCGTAGAGGGGGCGACGCGAGCCCCATGTTATGGTTTGCGCAGGCCCATCTTTGACGCCAACTCAGCCATATCCCTGTAATCGTCGTCTCTCAGCTTTCTCTGTTCGGCAGGCGTTTTGTATTCACAGGTGATCCCCATTGCCTCGATCTTCGGCTTTGTCGCCTTTACTGCTTTTTCGACAGCAGGAATGAGAACCTTTTTTGCTTCGTCCGGAATTCCCGCAGGCGCATACATGCCGAACCAGGTTGCCGGCAGGGGCTGCTTGTAGCCCAGTTCCTTCATGGTCGGTATTTCAGGCGAAGAAGCTCTCTTCGGGTCCATCACCAGGATCCTTAATCTTCCTGCTTCCGCGTGCGGTTTCAGCTTAGTATACGTATCGACCGCTGCTTCCACGTGTCCTCCCAGGACAGCAGTAACCACCGATTCCCCTCCCTCGAAAGGCACGTGCGTGAACTGGGCTCCGGTAAGAGACTGAATAAGCTCGATCACGAAGTGCGGCTGAGAGCCGACGCCGATGGACGTTACGCGTAGTTTGCCGGGATTCTTTTTTGCGTAATCGATGAACTGCGTGAATGTTTTCCAGGGAGCGTCTGCTTTAACCCCGACAACGGTAGGCAAGAAGCAATAGAAACCGAGCGGCTCCAGGTCTTTCCCAGGATCAAACCGGACGACCTCCGGGTTTGCCAGAGGTGCATACACGAGGGCACCGGCGCTGGCATAGATCAGAGTGTAGCCGTCCTTCTTCGCCCTGACGCCTGCCTCGACTCCCAGAACCGTTCCTGCGCCTGGTTTGTTATTCGCGATAATTTTCTGGCCCAGGATCTGCCCCATTTCTTCTGCGAGGAGCCTTCCCGTGATGTCCATTCCGGCCCCTGCAACATTGGGGATGATGAGCTGAATAGTGTGATCCGGATACCCTGCTGCAAAAGAGTGCAGAGACGCCAGTGCCACAATAGCTGCTACGAGTGAAAGAGCCAGCAACGTCTTGCAGAAGAAATGTTTTATCTTCATGCCATAACCTCCCGCATTGTCGATTTGTAATTACACCGTCAACAGTTCATCGCTTGCATGGTTGATCCGTTCATAACCATCGTCGGTCACAAGATATGTCTCTCCCCAGAAGAAGCTGTTCTTGCCATCCGGCGTAAAAACAGTGGGATGGATGATAACGGCTGTCCCTGCTGTCAACACCTGGCTGTTCTGTGGGGAAACACGCGCTTCGTTCAGGTCGACACCGCACGTATGACCGTACGGGGGCCTGGGAATAAGGCCGCAACTCTCAACGTAGCCGATAATAGCAAGTGCGAGATCCCGCACACTCTTGCCGGGTCTGAAGACGTCAAGGCCCTTCCTGATGGCGTCGCGCGCAACACGATAGAGCTTTTCCAGTTCGGGGTTGGATGTTCCGACGTTCACCGTGCGGACCAATTGCGTCCAGTAACCTTCGAGGCACGGTGTAATCTCCATTACCACGCTGTCACCTGCCTCTATGCGGCGGTGCGAAGGCGAATAGGGAAGCGAAAGAGCGTTAGCGTCACCCGGAGCAAAGCGGCCTGAACCTATGAGCGTGAAGTGCTGCTCCGCACCCCGTGCGCGTGCATACTCCTCGATGGCTGCGGCCACCTGGTATTCGGTAGCCCCTGGACGAATCGTTCGGAGTGCTGCTTCATATCCTCCGTCAGCGAGGGGTGCACATTTTCTGAAAAGGTCTGCTTCCTCACCGCTATGGTGAAACCGTGCCTCTTCGATCTCCTCGTGAGTTTCTACCCATTCCACTCCGGGGAGTTCATGCTTCAGATGGTTGTGCCATGTTACAGGAAGCACGTCGAAGTGAACACCAACTTTGCCGGCCACAGCATTGCGTTCTTTCAGGAGCGCTGTCAGTTCAGCCAGCATATCATTGCTTGAGCGGCAATCCCTTATGGAAGACCTGCGCGACGCTGCCTGCTGTTGAATGGGGCTGCCAACAAAGAGTACCGGTTGCGCTGCCGGAAAGAGCACTGCCACCTGCCTGTTTGCCACGTTCTTATTGTCGACGTAGTACCTGAGATCACCGTACAATGCATTACCCACATTGACTTCGCCGAAGAGGATCAAGGCCTTGAGCCCGTTGGCCTCCATGATCTTCTTCATTATCTTGTCTCTACGTTCCCTCTCCTCGCTGCTGAACGCCATAGCCTGATCTCCCCGGCCGCTATTTTTGCTATCTAATATCCTATACATCCTCCGGTTAAGCAAGCGCAGCGAAAAAACCCGGCGCGACAAGTCTCTGTGGCGTCGCTTGTAAATTGTTCTTGACAAAGGTCTTGCGCGCATTGCACCATTCATGGATGGCAGAAAGAGTAACGTGCGCTTTCGGGGTGAGTTTCAATCAAGAAAGATAATAGACAAGCATGAGATAACCCAAGCACAGTGAAGGGGGAAAAAATGGGCAAGAAGGAACACGAGCCTGTCAGTGAAGAGGAGAAAGAATCGGGCAAACTGAAGGTCACACGTCGTGACTTCCTGAAAGGCCTGGGAGCGAGTACCGTGGCTGCCGCCGTGATCACAACAGGAGGCGCTCACAGCGAGGCGGAAGCAGCGGCTCCTCCAAAGGGGACCCGTGATGCCCTGATCACCACGGAGATCAATGGTCGGAGCTATCGTGTTGCTGTCAAGACGCACTGGACCCTGCTGGATGTTCTGAGAAGGGAGCTTGGTTTAACAGGGACGAAGAATTCCTGCAACCGTGGTAGTTGCGGGGCGTGCACTGTCATCATGGACGGCATGGCTGTGTATGCCTGCGCGCTCCTTGCGGTTGAAGCTGACAAACGAAAGATTACCACGATAGAGGGATTATCTGACGGCGAAAAGCTCCATCCCATTCAGAGCGTATTCATACAGGAGGATGCGCTTCAGTGCGGCTTCTGTACTCCTGGTATGATCATTTCCACCAAGGCGCTGCTCGACAAGAACCCGCGGCCAAGTGAGGCAGAAGTGAAAGAAGCACTTTCAGGGACGATTTGCAGATGCGCCGCTTATCCCAAGATAGTGAAGGCCGTAATGTCGGTTTCACAGAAGGCATGAGGGGGGCACATGAGCTCGCAATTCAAGATCATCGGAACACGCCAACCGAAGATAGACGCATTCGAGCGGGTAACCGCCCGGGCAAAATATGCTTCAGATTTTTACCTACCTCGCATGCTTTATTGTAAAGTGCTCCGAAGCCCATATCCTCATGCACGCATCGTGAGCATAGATACCTCCAAGGCATCTGCCTTGCCGGGTGTGGCATTGGTGCTCACACACAAGGAGATGCCGGAGTACGTGTGGCACATCGGAATGCCACTCCTCACAGATGTGGCGCGATTCGTGGGTGACGATATAGCGGTAGTGGCCGCAAAGGATGAGGAGACGGCCACCGAGGCGCTTGATCTCATCAAGGTGGAATACCAGAAGCTTCCCTTTGTACTCGACCCTGAAGAGGCGCTGAAGCCGAACGCGCCCAAACTTTACCCTGATGGGAACTTGATAGGAGGAAAACCTGCGGTAGTGAGCAGGGGGGATGTCGAAAAGGGTTTTACCGAGGCTGATCTCGTTTACGAAGCCACCTACCGGACCAACATGTTGCAGCATGCAACCAGGGAACCGCGCGTCTGCGTCGCAGTATGGGAAGCCGGCAAGCTTACACTCTGGGATTCTACGCAGTACTCTTTTGATGTACAGCGGGGTGTAGCAAAGGCCCTGAATATGCCTATGAGCAAAGTCCGTGTGGTCTGCGATTTTATGGGAGGCGGCTTCGGCGACAGATCAGGGCCGGAGCGTTACAACGTGCTCGCGGCACTGGTTGCCCGGAAGACAGGCCGTCCTGCAAGAATAGAATTCGACAGGGAGGAAAATTTTACGGCAGGCCACCACCGTTATCCGGTGATTCTCTCCTTGAAATATGGTGTGAAGAAGGACGGCACTCTTACTGCCTTGCAGGCGAAAGCCATTGCCGACATGGGAGCGTATGCTCACTTTCAGGGGGCAGGAGGCACGATGGAAGTTATCATGTCCACCTACCGGTGCCCCAATATGAAGGGCGAGAGCTATTCTGTGACGACCAACAAGCCTGAAGGCGGCTTTATGCGGTGCGTGGGCCATCCGCAGGGCACGTTCCCTCAAGAGATCCACATGGATATCATTGCAGAGAAACTGGGAATGGACCCGGTTGAGTTAAGGTTGAAAAACTACGCGCGCCTGGAGGACGGTGACCAGTTCAGAAAAATTCCTTTCAGCAGTAATGGCATGGAAGAGTGCATCAAGCGGGGCGCCGAGACATTCAAGTGGAATGAGCGTTGGAAGAAACCCGTGTCGAGCGCAGGCCCTGTAAAGAGTGGTATCGGCATGGCTATCCATGCCTGCCGCCACGGGGCAATCGCCCCCGGCTGGCCGAGTTCCGGTATGGTCCGCGTCAACAGCGACGGGACCATCAACGTATTTACGGGTACATCAGACATAGGCGGCGGACAAAAGGGAACAATGGCCATGATTGCGGCAGAGGAGTTAGGCGTGCCGCTGAAAAATGTCTTCGTCACTGCGACAGATACTGATGTGACCACAGACACGTTCGGCACTACCGGGAGCCGCCAGACGATCACAGGCGGAACCGGCACAAGGCTGGCTGCGGCCGATGCGAAAAATCAGCTGCTCGATATTGCAGCGGCCGAGCTTAAGACGGACAAGAAGAATCTGGTTATAAGCGAAGGCACGGTTTATGCGCGCGGTTCCGAAAAAGGTGTCCCGCTGGATCAGATTGCAGCCAAGGCACCTGGACCAATAATGGGAAGAGGCGTCGGTATAGCTCCCACGAACATGATTTTTCACTCGTTTGCAGCGCACTTTGCCGAGGTGGAGGTCGACACAAGGACGGGCGCGGTGAAAGTGCTGAAACTCGTGGCGGTGCATGACCTGGGGAGAGCGATTAACGCGATGGCCACAGAAAACCAGATCGAGGGAGGTGCAATCCAGGGCATGGGCTTTGCGCTGGCCGAGGAACAGATTACTGACAGGGCCACAGGAATCTGCATCAACCCCAGCTACCTTGATTACAAGGTACTTACCATCAAGGATTTCCCGGAGATAACCCCCGTGATCGTTGAATCGGTCGACCCCTTTGGCCCCTTCGGGGCCAGGGGAGTTGGTGAACCGCCTTACAGTGTGCCGGCACCTGCCATAACGAACGCGATCTACAACGCGATAGGTGTGCGTTTTTCAGAGATCCCTCTTACTAAGGGTGTGGTGCTTGCGAGCCTTAAAAAAGCGAAGAGCTAGAGGAGGAGAGAACGATGAAACCATTCGACTATTATAAGGCCACCACGGTCCAACAGGCTGTGGATCTCCTTGCAAAATATCAGGACAAGGCCGCTATTCTGGCGGGGGGAAGCGATCTCCTTGGCCTAATGAAAGACCGTATAGAAGGCCCGAAGATGAAGCTGCCTCAGCACGTGGTCGACATCAAAGGGATCAAAGACCTGGCCATTATCAGAGAGCAGAAGACGAGCTTGAGGATTGGTGCTGCTGTTACGATCACCAGTATCATTTCGTCCGAGGTAGTCGCGGCAAAGTACCCGCTTCTCGTGCAGGCAGCAAAACAGGTGGCCGTGCCGCAAATCAGGAATGTTGGAACTCTGGGAGGTAACCTCTGCCAGCGTCCCCGCTGCTGGTACTTCCGCGGGAAGCTTTTCACAGAATGCCTGCGCAAGGGGGGCGGAAACTGCTATGCCCACGACGGAGAGAACCAGTACCACGCTATCATTGGAGGCGATATCTGCGCCATGGTTTACCCCTCGGATATGGCCCCTGCATTGATCGCGCTGGATGCGAAAGCCGAAATAGCCGGTCCGAAGGGCTCACGTACTGTTCCGTTGGAAAAATTCTACGTGTCCCCGGAAAAAGTGATAGTCCGAGAGAATGTGCTTGCTCCTCAAGAGATGCTGGTCGCTGTTGAAATCCCTGCATCGTCGCAGGGAAGAAAAGGAGTTTTTCTTAAGCTAAAGGAAAGGCAGGCCTTTGATTTTGCAATCGTCAGCGTTGCCGTGTCGCTCGCGTCGAAAGGCACGATACTATCTGATGCCCGCATAGCCTTCGGAGGCGTTGCACCATTCCCGCTCAGAAGTGCAAAAGCTGAAGCCGCCCTGAAAGGCAAGGAATTGAAAGGCGCCGTTTCCGCCGCGTGCGCCGTCTGTGTGGACGGTGCACAGCCTATGAGCAAGAATGGCTACAAGGTTGACGCGGCTAAAGGGGTCCTGGAGCAAGCGCTCACATCTCTGGCGTGAATTTTTAGCGCAGCACTTGGTTCAGAGTAACTTGAAGCCGGTCCCTCAGAACCGGTTTGATGAGCGTGGCCCTTACTCCACTTGCGCGGACCTCTTCAAGTGTGATCAGGTGCCCCTGCCCGGTCATCAGAATAACGGCTATATCATCTTTCACGCGGAGCATTTGAGCTGCAAGCTGAGTTCCAAGCAAATCGGGCATCATCTGATCCACAATCACCGCGTCGAATCTTTCCGGAGCCCGGGAAAAAAGATTGAGTGCCTTCACAGGGTGAGTACAAACAACCGAAAGACAGCCGATACGGCGCAGCATGTGCCTGACCATTTCGGCGACCATCTCGTCGTCATCCACGACCAATATTCTGTGTTTGCCTAATCCCCGTTTGCCCATTACCAGTTGAACATAAGTCTTTCAAGGTCCTGATGCAAGAGTTTTTTATTCGGTTGAACCTTTAAAGGCTTTAAGCCATGCGACGATTTCCTCTGCTGCGACATTAGGGGTATTCATATGGTTGCTGTCGACAACGACGTATTTGTTGTTCTGGTTGGGGGGCGCTTTTTCAAAGGCATACGATGGGCCCGACTGGTACATAGGGTCCTGCGTGCCGACCACCCACAGAAGGGCGGTCCCCGGCTTAAGGGCTGCCGCATTGGTAGGCATTACGGCGGGCCCCTGCGGGTCAGTGTAGCTGAGATAAATTTTTGCAGTGACTTTTCTGGTCTCCCTCTTCCCCTGGTTGTAATCATCAAAGATCCCGATCTTATCACCATTGCCTTCGCTCACCATCTTACGCGCGGTTTCCACGCTCCCACCCACACTTGATGCGTATCTCTTCGCTTCCGGCGCGTGGCCGGGTGCGACTGCCACTATCCCATCGACTTGCACTTTTGTGCCATAGTAGAGCGCCACGTTAGCGCCCAGACTATGTCCTGCGATAAAGATACGCTTGGCCCCTTTGCTCCTGATTTCTGCGATGGCTCTGTCGATTTCGGAAACCGTGTCCTCGTATGCTTTATCGAAGCCGCGGTACCTGGAGTAGGGCATCTCCGGCACCGTGACAATGAAACCGTTTTTCTTAAGAGCATCTGCCAGTCCCGAAAGCAGGCTCGGGATACCGTCCTTTCCGTGCAGGAGAACGATACCCGTCTTTGTCTCGTCTGCAGCACCGGTTGAGGAAAGCACCAACAGAACAAGAAAGAACGCGCAAACTGTCCTTTTGACCATGTTCATCATGTGTGACTCCTTATGCCGGTTGATGAGCATTCCAGCATTACGATGATCAGTTACCTTAATTGTAGCACCGGTAGACTGCTTGTCGACAGATTTGGTAGCGGAGATAGTACGGTCACAGAAAAAACTTGACAGGGCTAGACCCCGTAGAATAATTTCTTTAGGGATTATGCCCTGCAAATAACACGAGTGGAATGCATACTGCGTCATTACTGAGCCCCGCACGTTCCACTAAAAAAGCACATTGAATAAGGAGGACACCATGGCTGTTGAAGGATTTGAACCGTATAAAGCAGAAGATGCCGAGAAATACAATCGACTGAGGTGGTGGCAAGGCCTCACCTGGGGGGATATGTTCGACAAGGCAACTGATATCTACCCGTGGAAAGAAGCGCTGGTTGATGACACGACTCGCTTTACCTACAAAGAGCTGCGGGAAAAAACGGACAGGGCTGCAATAGGCTTTATGCAGTTGGGCATCAAGTCTCAGGACTTCGTGCTGATGCAGCTCCCTAACTGGACCGAATTTGTTATTTCATTTTTTGCTTTGCAGAAGATCGGTGCTATCACTGTGTTGCTCATTTCGCGTCACGGGCTTTCGGAGGTCAACTACCTTGCCAGCCTCACGAACCCGACTGCATGGATCGTACCTGACAATTACAAGAATATTGACTTCCTCTCGCTCATTAAAGGGGTAACGGATGCAACAAAGAGCCTGCGCCACGTGATAACCGCAAGATCCGCAGACAAAAGCCGGTTTGTGACACTTGAAAGCCTCATTGAATCGGCGCAATTGACGCCATCAAACCTGCAGGCCCTTGATGAGAGGCGGCCTGATCCTATGGAAGTCTCCATGATCCTGCCCACCGGTGGTACGACCGGGCTTCCTAAAGCGGTGCCCCGGACACACAACGACTACATCACCTATGTTGAATATCACGCGAAGAGATGGGAGGTCACCAGCAATGATACGCTGCTGACTGTTGCGCCGGTGAGCCACAGCCAGGGGATGCACGTCGGGCTGGGGGGAAGTTTTTTTAACTACGGGAAGTACGTATTAGCCGATTCCACCGATCCTGCTGACATCTGCACGGTGATTCAGAGGGAGAAAGTCACTGCTTTTCCAACAGTGCCGGCAATTGCCCAGAGAATAGTGAATCTGGAGAATTTGAAACAGTACGACCTGAGTTCACTCAAAAAGATTTACTGTGGAGGCGCGCCCAGTACTCCTGAACTTGTCAAGGCAGTATACGAAAAGCTCAACTGTAAATTCGTGAATGCCTTTGGTTCATCCGAGGGAATGAGCTCCATGACACGCCTTGGTGATGACATTGACACAATCTGTACCACAGTGGGCAGGCCGGATTGCCCCTACACCAAAGCGAAAGTTATTGATCAGTACGAGAATGAGCTGCCCGCCAATAAAGAAGGAGAGATCGTCTACAAGGGCCCCACAATTTTTACCGGTTACCTGAAATCAGCCGAAGAGAATAAGAAGAATTTTACCAAGGACGGTTTCTTCAAGACCGGCGATTTAGCCAGGATAGACGAAACCGGCATCATAAGGATCACGGGCAGGATCAAAGACACCATACTGCGGGGCGGAGAGACCATCAGTGCAGGCGGCATTGAGCGGCTGATACGGACTCATGCTGCCGTGGCCGATGTCGCAGTGATCGGCATGCCGGATAAGGCTCTGGGTGAGAGAATATGCGCATACGTTCAACTTAAGCCGGGTGCAAAAATCGAGTTTGAGGAGTTGAAGACGCATCTCAAGAGCGTGGGCGCGTCAGTGCTCCAGATGCCGGAACGCATGGAGATAATCGACAGCATTCCGCTGACGAATCTCAATAAGGCGGATAAGAAGGCGCTGAAGGAGGACATAAAGAAGAAGCTAGGTACGGCGTAGACCAACTTACCTTCAAGTGCATGCATTCTTTGCCTGCGCCGCGAAGAGTGGGACACTTTAACAAAAGCCGTGGCGTTTCCGGAAGAGAGAATTTCTTCTTGACGCTTTCATTGTATGTGCTTAACATTATAAAGGCACGGGTACCAGCTCAGGACGGGGGACTTACTGAACCAAAGCTCCATAAACGGACGAACCGCTGACAAAGTCTC
>Ga0335069_10012976_pt1 | contig 11715 bp, 10 predicted proteins | sample Lox_Sample_11_FD_206714 | JGI IMG/M metagenome (GOLD analysis project Ga0335069, IMG submission 206714) | Soil microbial communities from Loxahatchee National Wildlife Refuge, Florida, United States - Lox_Sample_1.1 | ecosystem: Environmental > Terrestrial > Soil > Wetlands | place: USA...
GTCGGTGGCTGCTGCGGCGGCAACAACAATATAAACATCAATAACAACTTCAACAACTTCGACGTCGACAAGACGAACATCGGCAACGGTGACAAATACAAATGGGGCGGCGACAAGCAGCGCCAGCGTCGCAACCAGGAACAGGCGAGAACGCGCGAGAACGGTCGCGGGGGCGCCGGCTTGGCGCCGGCCCGCGGGGGCGTCGGCCAAAATCAGGGTCTTGGCCAGAACAAGAGCGGTCTGGGACAGAATAAGGGCGGACCCGGACAGAACAAGGCGCGCGTCGGCGATCAGGCGGGACCCAACCGCGGGAACGCAAATACGGGCCTAGGAACGCCGCAACGCGGACGCGATACGGCCAAACAGAGCGATCGCGGCAAGCAGAGCTTCCAAAAGAGCGGCGGCGCGAGCGCCAAGCCGAGGCAGCCCGCTGGCGGCGGAGCCCAGGCCGCGCCCCGCCAGCGCCAAGGCGGCGGCGGAGCGTTCGGTGGAATGAGCAATGGCAAGAGCGCCGGCGCCTCGAAGAGCCGCGGGCACAAGAGTATGAGCGGCGCCGGCGTTCCGCGAAGACGCTGAGTTGACACGGGGACAATGAACGACCGACCGGACAGCCGGCTACCAGAACGGAGAAGATCGACATGAACCATTCGGCACAGCCAGATCGTCACCTGGCATCGAGGTTCCTGATTTGGAGTATCGCGGCTCTGGCGATGATGCTGGGCACGTATGGTCCCACGCCCGCGAATGCCGCGACCCCAGCCGCCATATACCCTACCCCGGAGGCGGCGGCGCAGGCCATCCTTGATGCGCTGGCCAAGGGGGACCGCGCCGCAGTGATTGCGGTGATTGGCGACGAGTACGTCGATCAGATCTTCACCGACGACGAAGCGATGGAGCATGAGACTTACAAACGCGTCCTGGCCGCCGCCAAGGAGGCCATGCAGCTGCGCGCTGACGACGACAACACGCGCGTCATGGTGATCGGCAAGGATGCCTGGCCAATGCCGATTCCGATCGTGCATGGCGACAAGGGATGGTACTTCGACACGGCGGCCGGGGTCGACGAGATCGTCGATCGGCGCGTTGGCGACGACGAGCTCTCGGCCATTGAAACCCTGCGCGCCTACGTCGACGCGCAGATGCAATATGCCAGCGAAGATCGCGACGGGGACGATGTCCTCGAGTACGCCCAGAAGATACTCAGCACGCCCGGCAGCAAGGACGGTCTCTATTGGCAAACGCAGAATGACGCAGACGAGCCGAGCCCGTTTGGCCCCTTCATCGCCGAGCAGTCCGCCTACCTTGCGGAACACAAGCCCGGCGACTCATACAAGGGATACTACTTCCGGATTCTTACGCGTCAGGGTGCGAATGCGCCCGGCGGGCGCTACGACTACATCATCAATGGCAATATGATCGCCGGCTTCGCATTGATCGCCGTGCCGGCTGACTATGGCGACACCGGCGTGATGACGTTCATCGTGAGTCATCAGGGCAAGATCTACCAGAAGGATCTCGGCAAGGACACCGCCCTCGCCGCCGCGGCCATTCAGGATTACAACCCCGACGACACCTGGACGCTGGTGAAGGAGGGCGAGTAGCCGGCTCGCGCGCGGGGTCTCAGAAGGCCTCTCCAATGCGGAAATAGTATGCCGAGTCGCCATCGCTGGCCCGGGCATAGTCGATGCCAAGGTTGATGCGCTCGCTTTCTGAGGCGACGAAGCGGATGCCTACGCCTCCGGAATAGAGCAGATCGCCCTCGATGAAGTCGCCGACGTCGGGTGCCACTTGGCCAGCGCCGGCGAAGGCGACGACGCCGATGCGCCAGAAGATTCGCCAGCGCAGTTCCGCCTGGGCTTGCCAAGTGACATTGTCGAGATACTTGCCGCCAGGAAAGCCGCGCAGCGTCACATATGGCAGGGCGAATATCGGCGCACTGCCCGATGCCGCGGCCACTCGGCCCTGAGCGGCCAGGACAAGGTCCGGCGTCAGCTCCAGATAGGGCGCGGCCGAGCCGTCGACGTGGAAGAAGCCGAAATTGCTGCCGATCCCTTTGTCGAAGCGCACTATCTCCAGCTCTGCATAAACACCGTGGTGCGGCGAGAAGCTGGTGTCGCGGGAATCGTACTCGCCGATCATGCCCGCTCCGACCAGCCGGAAATCGAGGTCGCGCGGCGGCACGATGCCAGGCAGCACGTCGAAGTTCACCGTCGAATCCAGGTATTTGACGAGCGGCCCGACATAGAAATGGTCGGCGACGCGGGCTCGCGCATTGGCACTCGTGAACAGCCCGCGGATGCCGAAGTCCACGGGATGATTCTGAAGGGCCGAATCATTGCCGACGCCATAGAATTTGAGGTTGACGTTGCCATAGCCCGACATCAGGTCGACGCGATAGCGATCCTCGTCGAAGTAGAGGCTCGTACCGGCGCCGAAGGCGTAGCTCCGGTTGTTCGTGGCACCGATCCCCGCCGCTATCGTCGAACGCGGCGACACCTTGTCGTCGGGATCGAGCCGGAAGGTCATCAACCCCGCCACCGCCAGGCCGTTGCCGATGGTCGGATTGACGATCGGGATCGGCATCCCGTAGATGCCGAAGGAGTCGTCGACTGGGCGACCGATCGCGATTTTGTCGGCCGACTTTGTTTCGTCCAGCTGCTCGTCAATGTTGTCCTTGATACGTGATTGCGCGTGAACTGTGAGCGGCATCGCCAGGGCAAGGACTGCAAGCAGCCCGGCGACGCTTCGGCGAGCGATGCACGCGCGCAATCCAACCCGGACGCGTTGAGTTGGCGCTCTCAGTAGCCTCTCCGGCGCCTGCATTCGGATGTCTGCGAGCGTCGGTCTCGGCCTGCGGCCTACTGCGCCATGCTCTTCAGAACCATCTCGGTCACGCCGCCGCGAAGCACCGCCCGCCCGCTGCCGGTCTTGCCCTCCCACGCGACCTTCGCGCCGTCGACTGTAACGTGGAAGCAACCCTCCTGCCTGTCGGCGGGATTCTGCCAGGCCACGCAGACGTCTCCATCCTTGTCGAGGTGCCAGCTGCCGCCGTCGCGCGCGCCGGTGCCGTCCTGGTACGTGGCCATACCACCCGCTAGAAAATAGATGTTGAAGGACTGCCCGGCGGCGTTCGTGCCGGAGAGGGTGTTTCCCTGCATCATCGTGATGAACCGGTCGCCGCGCACCGCCTGGGGTGTGGCACCGGCGGGCAAGTCAAATGCAACGAGGGCGAACGCGAGCAGAACCGAAATTGATTTCAATCTCGACATTGACGGGCCCCCAAGACGAGCGCCTCGGACAACAGCGGGCCAGCCGCCGGCGGCAGCTGGCCCAGGAGAAGCGGGAGGAAGCTACTGGTTATCGCTCCCGGTGAAGGTCGCCGGCAATTGGACTTTGGTCCAATGCAACCCGGCTCAATTGGACCTTGGTCCAATTGCAATCGCGGGCCATCCCGATGCTTATGTCGAGGAAACCAAATCGGCTGTCGCAACTGCGGCCTTGGACGATTGTGAGACTCGACAAACTACCGGCCGGAGCGCTTACATCACTGCACTGCGAATGCCGAATACCCTATTTCCGCACCGTCGCAACCTGGAGAGGGCATTATCATGTCGATGCGTCGCCGGCCATTCATGACGGCAGTGGTTCTTGCGGCATTGGTGGTGGTGGCGGCTGGCCGGCATGCAGTTGCAGCCGATGCAGTCATTCCACTATCGAGTGCCGACAAGGCGCAACTCGACAAATATCTGGGTGCCGGAGTCGTCGGCGACCCCATCGCGAGCCCGCCACTCATGGCCGCCGAAACCTACTTGCCGCCGAAAGGCACAGTGATGACCTATCGCGTCGTCGAGGAAGGCGAAAAGGCGCGCACCGAGACGCACAAGGTGGAGGAGACGGTCGACCCGAAGTTCAAGCCCGGCTGGCGCTATGTGGCGGACCCGATGGGCGCGCTGTACTTCCAGACGTCGAGCGACGGTGGTGCCGCCATCGTCGGCGAGGAGGACCGCGACAATGAGGTGCTGTCGCGCTTCACGCCAGGCGAGCCCCTGATGATCGTCGGGATGAAGGCCGGCGAGAGCCGCAAGATCGCAGTCAAGGTGCAGGTCGCGGACCTGTCGAAGCCCGACAAGATCACGCACAAGGGCGATCTCACTATCACCTACACCTATATCGGCGCCTACAAGGTGAAGGTGCCGGCGGGCAGCTTCGACGCCGCGCTGATCCGCTGGAACTACAAGGGAGAGGTCGGGCCGGCCGACATCGAGCAGACCGACTACCGCTTCATCGCGCCGCACGCCGGCATGGTGGCGATGATCCAGAGCAAGCACATCTCCGCCATGCTCATCTACAACGACAAGACGAAACTCGGAAAGCTGTTGCAGTCGAGCAAGTGAGGTGCGCAAGGTCGGGAGTTACGACGCTTCCGGTGCCCGCGGATTCCGAAGTCGGATCAGCCCCGGCTCCCGTGACGGCGCGTCCGGCGCGACGCAGGCCTTGCGAGCTTGCGCCCTGCTCCGGCGAGCGGCTTGTAGGCGATGACCTTGATCTCGATGCGACAGTCGAACATGAAGTCGATGCGGAAAATCGACCGCGTCGGGCAGTCGCGCTTGAAGAACTCAGCATAGGTCCGGTTCATCTCCGCGAAGTCGCGCGGATCGCGCAACCAGACCGAGGTATCGACGACATCTTCCAACGTGCAGCCGGCTTCCTTGAGTGTCGCCTCGATGTTCCGTATGGTGCTGCGCGTCTCGTCCGCGACACTGCGTGGCGGTAGGTTACTTCCGTCACTGACAACGAGGCCCTTCTCGTCATAGACGACATCAGGCGGGTTGAAGCCGTGATCGCCCTGTGCCGAGGTAAACACGAAGTCCCCGGCCCGCATGGCCATCGAAATGGGGAAGCCTGGCTCGCTGCCATACGCGATCTTGCGCGGCGCGGCCGTCGCTGCAGCCATTTTCGGTGAGCGGCTCGTCGACTTGGCTTTCCGACCGGTAGCCTTCACTGAGCTTGCCATATTCTCTTCCGTGATCTGAACGACTCTACCAATTTCAGCGGTCCGCGCGGCCCTATCCGCGCACGACGATGTTCGTCCGCCTCAGCATCCGCGAGCGTCCACGGGCCAGATCTCGACCAGCGTGTCGCCACGCACACAATGATAGCGGTCGTAGAGGTTGATCGTTGGGTCGCAATGGGGCGTCAGGAACTGGACGGCATCGCCGACCTTGAGGGTGCCGCTCTTCGGGTCGTAGGTGACACCGCCATGCTCGTCTCCCATGAGCTTGTAGCTGGCACCGGCGAGTCGCGGGCTGGCGACCGTTGGCATGCCGCCTTCGGTGGCGAAGGACTTGTAGCCGGCATTGACCACGGCAAAGCCCTCGCGACTGGCGCTGACGACCGACGCCTGCACAAACAGCGACGGGACAAACGGCGATGGCCGCTTGGCGGCATAGTCGATCTCGAGATACTCGCGATCCATGAACGGGTAGGAACCCGGCTGAATCTCGGTATAGACGCCGCCGCTCGGATCGATGTCGAAGGTCCCGGTGCCGCCGCCTGTCACGATGCCCGGCGCCAGCCCCGCCGCTTTCAGGCGCTCCAGCAGGTCGCGCACGCGGACCATCTGGCCTTCAGCCGCTGCTCTGCGGTCGGCATAGGCTGCGATGTGCTGGAAATGGCCGTAATAGGCCTGCACGCCGGCAAAGCGCAGATGCGGTGATGCCTTGACTTGCCGCGCCAGGGACGCGGCGGCGTCGGCGCTGATCGTGCCGGTGCGGCCTTGGCCGACGTCGAACTCGACGATGATCGACAACGGCTTGCCGGCCTTGCCGCCGGCCGCAGCCAGCGCCTCGATGTTGGCCGGATTGTCGGCGGCGACCATCAGGCCCTTGGCCTGGCCGTTGAGGGCGACCAGTCGTTCGATCATCGCCGGCGTCACCACCGGCGAGGTGATCAGCACGCCTTCGATGCCGCTGCCGGCGATCACCTCTGCCTCGCCTAGGGTCGAGCAGCAGATGCCGATCGCACCGGCCGCGATCTGCCGGCGGGCGATCTCGATGGACTTAGCACCCTTGCTGTGCGGCCGGAGACTGATCCCCGCACCCTTGGTGTAGTCGGCCATCGCGGCGATGTTGCGTTCGAGCGCATCAAGGTCGAGCAGCAGCGCCGGCGTGCTGAGGCCGGCGCGCGATCCCTTCACGCCGATGAACCGTTGATTCGGTCCGAGGCCACGTGTCTGAGCTTCAGCCATCATCATCTCCCTATCTGAATCCAGGTGATGCCATGGGCGCCGATCTCGATCTCGCGTGACTCCAGCGCCGCGGTGTGTGCACAGAGGAAGGCAGGATCCATCGCCGCCGGCTCGAAGGTTGATTCGTCGAGACGGCTGATCCGGGCATTCGCGTCGAGATTCGGCAGCGTCACCCGTTGCCGATAGTCCCGCAGATTGGCCAGCCATAGGCTGGTTCCGCCGTCCGCTGCGCGATACGCAACCGTCGCAATTCGAGTTCGATCCGACGATATCGCCTCGACCAGGGGCCGGCCGACGGCCTCGGCCATGCCGGCGACCACGTGATAGACGGGATAGACGGCAGCGCAGTCGAGATCGTCGAACCAGGGCTGGCCATAGGGCAGTCGGCGATGGACGATGCCGAACTCGCCGACCAACGCGGCCGGGCTGATCGCAACGATGCCGCCGCGCGCGGCTTCGCCGATCGAGGCGAGGGTCCAGGCGGCGCCGAACAAGCCGCGATGGCGCGGGTCCATGCGGACCATCGTGCCCCGAACATTGCCCAGGTTCGGCGCCGGATCGCTGCCGGGATTGATGTCCAGGCCCAGACCCGATGCGATCAGGCGATGGGGCGTGTTGCCGGCAAAGGCCTTGACCGTGCGGATGATGTGCTGGAAGGACTCCAGATTCTCCATCATCGCGCGGTCATCCGATGCGTGGACGACGCTGCAGACCGCATGCGTGATGTAGTCGATCAGTCCGATCGGCGGCCAATTGCGATTGAGCTCGGTGAAGAAGCCGAAGGTGCCGCCACCGATCGGGGTGTCCGGCAGCGCCACGCGCGCGGCCCGGTAGATCTCGGCCAGCAGCGCGAGTGGCGGCGGCGGCGGTCCGGGCTCCCCGCGGATCCGATCCTCGGCGGCCGCCACGATGATTGATTCCGGACGCGCGCTGGACTCCCGGAGTTCACCAGCGAACTCCACCAATTCCACCGACGGATCGCGTCGACAGGGCACGACGACTTCGAGTGCCAACCCGGCCCCCACAGTCGCCGCTAGAGTGCCGAGTCGCTTTATTTCCCGGGCCCCCTGCCCCATCCGCGGATCGATGCGGCCGTTGATCAGCTGCGGCCCAGACAGGCGGACGAGTTCAACCGCAGCGCTTGCCTCGTCCAGCCATTGCAGGGGAGCGCGCAGGCCGATCGCAGGCATGCGCGATGTGCTGGCACGACCGAGCGCGATCTGGACTGGAGCCTCCATGACCGCCCTTCGCGCCGCTGGCATCGCCCCGGAGAAGCTGAGCGTCACCGTCTGAGTGACGCTGCTGCCCCCCTTGATCGTGTAAGGATAAGGCAGAGCGAGCGGGCGCACATAAGTCTTGAAGGAAGCATCGAGCCAGTTGCGATGATCCTCCATTTCCCAGGCATCGCCCTCCATCCTGCAGGTCGCCCAGACACCGGGCAGGGCTTCATGCGAAAGTGCGCGCACGTCGAAAAAACATTGCTCGGGGTCGATGAGGGCCGGAAAGCGCGCCCGACGCTTCGTGCTATCGACATGCGTGACGTCAACGGAGCAACCTGCCACGCGCTCGAGCGGATGCAGGATGACAAAGCCGGTGCGATTCGTGACGAAATCCCCGGCCGGGCTGGCCCGGCCGATGAACCGCAGCGCCCCGCTCGCCTCGCCGACGATTTCCGCGGACCAAGGCAGTTCGCCATCCGCAGTGGCGCACAGCGCCTTGAACGTCACGCGAAATTCCTGCCCCGCTTGATCGACGATCAGATCCGATACTCGCGGCGTCGGGGTACCCCAGTTCCGATCCCGTACCAAAAAGGCGATGCCCCGCAACACCTCAATGCCGTCGAGGCGGATCCAGCGCAGCGCGCCATTTTCGAGCGTTGCCGAAACCGGACCGGCCCTCAGCTCAATGCCCTTGGGCGCCGCCTGGATCGTTCCGAACAAGGCAATCCGACGATCAGCCATCGCGCAGCCTCCAGCGCGTCCGGCATGCCCTGCGCGTCCTCCGGCCATATACCGCCGAAGAGGACAATCGGCTATTCATGGGCCTCGCGATGGGCCGGAAACAGGAGGCGGTAGCGAGATGAAGATCCAACTGGGACGGTTCGCCGGCCGTCGCGCCGTGGTGACGGGCGCCAGCGCTGGAATCGGGCGCGCAACCGCCCTGCGCCTTGCCGCCGAAGGCGCTCGGGTCGGGCTGATCGCCCGGCGCCGCGAGCCTCTCGAGGCCATGGCCACGGAAATCGCAGCCGTCGGCGGCGAAGCGCTCGTTCTGCCCGCCGACAGTTCCATTGAACCGGAAATCGCAGGCGCGATCGATGCTGCAGCCGCTCGCTGGGGCGGGCTCGACATCGTGGTGTCGAATGCCGGGATCGAGCTGCTCGGCCAGGACGATCGGGTCGATCGCCTCGATCGCGCGGTGTGGGACCGCCTGCTGACGACCAACCTGACTGGCCAATTCCTCGCCTGCAAGCATGGAGCGCGACACCTGCTCGCGAGCGGCGGCGGCGCGATCGTCTGCCTCGGCTCGAACGTGGCGTATCTGGGCATGGCCACCAACGAGCCTGCTTACAGCGCGAGCAAGGGCGGCATTCTCGCCATGATGAAGGTGATGGCCATCGACTACGCCCGACTCAATATTAGGGTCAACATGGTGATTCCGGGCTTCATCGACACGCCGATGAACGCCCCGGTGATGGGCGATGCGAAGGAACTCGCCTACTGGAGCAATCAGATTCCACTTGGTCGACCAGGTACGGCAGAGGAATGCGCTGCGGCAATCCTCTGGCTGGCCTCCGACGAGGCGAGCTACTGTATCGGCACGACGCTTGTCGTCGACGGCGGGCAAGCCTCGATCTAGCGTACGATCGCTCATGCGCGTGACGTGAGCGTGAGCACCGCGTCCTCTTCGAAAGGCGGTGCCAGCGTGACCGTGCCTTCGGCCGCCAGGATCCCACCGGACGCGCGTCGGCCGCTTGCCGGTTCGAACCATTCGGCGGCGAGCCGCGGCCCCTGCAGGGTACCGAGCTGAACTTCGACCGGCCGGCGCACCGGCAGATAGGCGACGGCGAGCCGCCGGTCGCCGGTCATCGCCGCCGTCACGCGGTCGAGGCCGCGTGCCTCGCCGAGCCCGCCGGTGACGAGCTTGCGCTCGAGATTAGGCATCAGCTCGCTCCAGGGCAGCGCCCGGAAGAACCCACCCCAGCGCGCCATGGCGAGCGAGCCCGGCAGGTCGAGCGCCTCCTGCCAGCCGTCCCAGAACAGCCAGATCGGATGATTGCCGAAGCAATGGCCGTTGCCGCCGCAGAGCACCGACCAATAGGCCTGCCGGCGAATCTGCTGCTGGCTGGCGTTGTGCTCACCTTCATAGGTGGATTCGAGCAGGAAGAACGGCCAGGCCGGATCGCGCTTCCAGTCCTCGATCAGCGAGCGATGCACCGTGCCGTAGGTATAGGTGATGTTGACGTCGAGCCAGTCGGCGCCCGGAAAGGAGTCGATCGGCGAATACTCGGGGTGCGGATGGGCAGTGAAGAGGTTCTTGACGCCGGTACTGCGAATGCCGTGAGCGATCGCGTCTAGACCGGGTCGCGTCAGCTCGGGGTGCCAGTCGCCGCCCATGCACCAGATGATGTTGGCGAAGCGGCCGAAGCGACGGCCCAGATACTCGCCGTAAGCCCGGCAGCCTGCGGCGCCGGTCGCGACGATCTCGTCGTACCAGCCGTCGAAATGCGGCGAAATGCCGGCGCCGCGATCGTGCCGGTAGCCGATGTAGCAGGGCGCCAGGATCACGGCGATGCTGCGCTCGACGCAGGCCTCGAGCACGCGTTCCGCGGCCGCGAAATAGGCGTCGTTCGGCGTGCTCATGTCGCCGGGCTTGGTGAAGGGCTCGCGTCCAGCGAGATCGCGTGGCGGGTCGTGGGAGAACAGATGCTCGATCAGGTTGACGAGGATCGTGTTGAAGCTCTTGGCGCGGCGATCGTCGAGATAGCGGATCGCATCCGCGTAGTCGAGATTGGCGATCAGCGACCAAGCGGTATCGCCCTGGACCAGGAAGGGCAGGCCGTCGGCGTCGAGCAGCCGCCGCCGGTTGGCAGAGACTGTCAGCGGATAGCGCGCAATCGGCCCCGGCTTCGGAAGGGGGATTGGCGCCGCGCCGCGGGTCCCAGTCGGATGGGCCGCGTGATAGCGATGCACCTTCGGCGCGTCCTGCTGATTCATGATCCCTCTCTGGCGACCGCCATCCCGGCGGCGTCGAACAATCGAAGCCGCGAAGGTGGCAGGCGAACGAATATCCGGTCGCCTTCGCGAATTGGAGTTGCGGCGTCGACCCGCACGCTCAGCGCCGGGCCCTCCGTGAGATGCGCAAGGACGAAGGAATCCGGCCCAACGCGCTCGACCAACTCAACGGTGGCGGCCAGGGCCTGAGCCTCGCCAGCGCTGACCACCGAGACCTGTTCCGGTCGGATGCCGAGGGTCGCTGGTCCCTCACCGAGGGTGGCCGGTGCCAGTCCGTCGAGCACCACTTCGAACGGTCCGCGGAACAGGCGTTGTCCGCCGGCGGATTCGATGCGGCCCGGGATGAGATTCATCGGCGGGCTGCCGACGAAGGTAGCGACGAACGTGTTGGCCGGCGTCGAATAGACTTCGCCCGGCGTTCCCACCTGCTGGATGACGCCCTTGTGCATGAGCACGATCCGGTTCGCCATGGTCATGGCCTCGACCTGATCGTGGGTCACGTAGATCGTGGTGCGACCGACCCGCTTGTGGAGACGCACCAGTTCCGTGCGCATCTCGACCCTGAGCAGCGCATCGAGGTTGGAGAGCGGCTCGTCCATCAGGAAGGCGAGCGGCTCACGCACAATAGCGCGTCCCAACGCGACGCGCTGGCGCTGGCCGCCGGAAAGCTCGTCGGGATAGCGATCGAGCTGCGCGCCGAGCTGCAGCAGGGTCGCGGCAGCCTCCACCTTGGCGCGGACATCCTCGCGCGACACGCCACTCATCTTCAGCGGAAAGCCGAGGTTCTCGCGTACGGTCATATGCGGATAGAGTGCATAGTTCTGGAAGACCATGGCAACGTCGCGGTCACTGGGCTTCAGATAGTTGGCCAGCCGTCCCCCGACATATATCTCGCCCTCGCTCAGCTCCTCGAGACCCGCGATCAACTTCAAGAGTGTGCTCTTGCCGCAGCCCGAGGGACCCAGCAAGGCAATGAACTCCCCGGGCGCGATCGCGAGATCGATGCCGCTGAGCACCGAAGCCTTGCCATAGGTCTTGCCGACGTCGATCAGCTCGATTGCGGGCGTGGTCTGATCCGACGCTGCCGTCACCGATCGGCCCTCACTGTTTCAACGCGCCGGCCAGGGAGCGGGCGAGGAATTGCCGCTGCAGCACGAAAAAGAAGATGCTGATGGGAACCAGCGACATCACAGCGGAGGCCGACCACAAGCCGTAGTTGGCGCCGCCATGGGCGCG
>Ga0335069_10012977_pt1 | contig 11714 bp, 7 predicted proteins | sample Lox_Sample_11_FD_206714 | JGI IMG/M metagenome (GOLD analysis project Ga0335069, IMG submission 206714) | Soil microbial communities from Loxahatchee National Wildlife Refuge, Florida, United States - Lox_Sample_1.1 | ecosystem: Environmental > Terrestrial > Soil > Wetlands | place: USA: Florida...
GCGGCTCCCGCCCGCCGGGCGGCTCCGGGTCCTCCCGGTAAACAGCCGGTTCACCGACGGTCAGGCGCTCCAGCAGAATGGCTCCGGCGGAGAGCGCGGGCCACAGGAGCACGCGTTCCCGCCAGTTGTCGGCAATCCACACGGCCAGGGGGAACGCACACCACACACTCACGCAGTAGAAGCAACTCATCAGTTTGCGCCAGAACGCGTTGTGCAGCGCGCCCCGAAGACGGGCCATACAGTCCCAAGGCCCGTCTTCGGCGACGCACAGATGAGTAATGCGCCAGGCGCCGAGGATGCCCAGCGCCAGCCAATAGAAGCGCATCAGGAGACGCGCCTCAGCTTGGGAACGGCCGCAACGGCGCGCTCATCGCGCACGTCCACGGGCAGCGCGGCGCCGTGGCCGACAAACCGGTACTGCCTGCCGGTAACCGGCCCCGTGACCGTGAGGACGGTGGTTCCGTTGTAGGCAAAGGCCACCGTCCGCGGCGCCTCGGAACTACGGCCGGCCGCCGCGGAATTCGGCGAATAGCGGGATGGCCCTACCTGGCCCTGGCCGCAACAAGGCATGATTACTTGTCCTTGAGGCAGAAGCCGATCGAGGTCGCGTTAAACCATCCGTCAGCGTCGCAATTGAGTATCGTCCTGTCCCAGACGTCCAGCCGGACCACGTATCCGCAGGCATCCATGTTGGCCGTGTTGAGGGTCCAGGTCCCGGTCTCGCCGCCCGTGGGAACCCAATCGGGAGAGCCGTAGCTGCGGCTGGAGGGAGTGACCGGCGTATTGTGCGCCGCGCCGGAAGGTTCCACGTAGAGATTGAGCGTGCGGAAATGTTCGTCGCTCACCGAGTACGTGCCGCGAAGCACGACCCCCTTGACGAGAGTGTCGCACTCCTTGGCGGGGTTCCACGGAGGGTTGCCATCGGCCGAAACTTCGATATTCGGGCTCAGGTACGGTACGGGCTCCGACTGGTCCAGATACACCGTGACCGTGGACCGCGTGCCGTCCGGACACACTTGAGGCGAAGCGAGGTAGCTCGTACTGGTAGCCGTATCCAGGAATTCGAGCCGTATCTCCCAGCGGGCGGTCTGCGTGCGCGCGGTGTACCAATAGCCCAGCAGACGATTGGGGCCGGTCACGCGCCGCCAGTTGCCGCTCACCGGCGTGCCGTATTCGAGATAGGTGTACCAGCCGCCTGCATCGACCTGCTGGAGCACCAGACTCGTGGTCGGGATGCCGACGCCGGCTCCCTGGGTAACCCAGACCCAGAAGTCATTGGCGAGGTACGTCCAGGTAGGACTTGGAGTGGGGTCGAGCGAACGGTAGGCGACTTTGTACTTGAAGCGGCCCGGCGTGGTGACGACCGGAGCCGCCGGGATCTCGCCCGAGACGCTCAAGAGGCCGCCAAACGGCTGATCCAGGGAAGTGAGTCCCGTAGAGGGATTGATGCCGCACATGTTGACTTCGCAGACCGTGTAAAGATAGCCCGGGAACTCGCCGGCGTTGGGGGGGGCGCCGGGCGGGATCTGAATCCAGGTGTCCACCGCGTTACCCCAGACTGGAGGACGCGCCGGACTGGCGCACGGATGCGGCTTGTGCCAGGAGAGCAGGGCTCGGATCCGCACCAGCCTTGGGCCGGCGGTGCAGAGCTTCTGATAAGGGACAAGGAACACGGGAAGCGAAACGCCGTATTCCAGTCCGCCCTCGGGAATCATCCTGCCGAAATCGTGTACGCGAACCGCGGCGGTTCCAAGACAGGTCTCGAAGGTTCCGTTGTCGTCGAAATCGGCCCAGAAGGTGATGTATTCCAGGCTGCCCGGGGTGCAGGGACCGCCTGAATAACCAGAACCGCGCTTCACCCGGAAGGTGGCTACGAGTTCACTGCGAACAGGGTCCAACCCGACGCAGTCCAACTGCTCGTACGACGTATCGCCTTTCGGCTCGCCCAGCAATTTCAACCAGGCGGCGACGTCGATGGAGAGCTCCTTGGAGAAGACCGGCTTGTTCAGGGCTGCTGCCGTCAGCACCTGCGGATTCTCCAGGAGTTGCAGCGCGGTAGCAAAACCGAAGCGGTGAAGCTCTACCTTCTGCTCCTTGTACAGCGCCTGCAACTGGAGGAACGTCAGAGGCTTTGGCTCGACCGTTGCGATCTCCTGTTTGGGGTCGAGGATCTCCTCGATCTCGGCCGGGAGTTTGACTTGCGCTTCCTCCAGAAGCTGTTTGAGCGGTGGCCGCCGTGCGGCCGCGATCTGAATGGTCGTGTCGTGCCGGTTTCCCCAGTGAATCCTGAAATCGGGATCGCCGGCTGCGGGAACGATGTTCCAGGAAAGGATGGCGCGCGCCAGTACCAGGTTCGGATGCCGGCACAGGCGCTTCCTGGGAGTGATGGTCAGGGTAACGGCATACTCGATGTGGTGTTTCGCGGCGTCGGGGATGTCGTGAGCGATAAAGCTCGTCAGCCCCTGGTCCTGCCATGTGGTGCCGCCGTCGAACGAGAGAAAGAAGCGGACATACTCGGGAGTGCCCGGGGTGCAGATATCTCCACCATATCCCACGGGCTGTTTGATATGAACCACCGCTTCGAGGCGATCGAGCTCGGGCTGGAAACCCACGCACACGATCTCTTCATAGGTGGTATTTCCCGTGGGCTTGGGAGCCTTGTTCGCGAGCAGAAGCTGCTTGAAGTTTTGCCGTTCCTCGAAGAACGGCGGGGCGGGAATCGTAGGGTCAGCCATTGTTCCTCCTTGTCATCTGGCGACCGTTCAGCGGTACTGTGGTTCCGTTATTGGCGCCGGGCCGTCCGGCAGAATGGAGCTCCGCAGCGGTCCGCGCCGGTTGCCGTATCTGCCCGTGCCGTACTTACTCCGGCGCGGGCATGCATAAGATACGCGTGCCGTCCCGGCTCCGGGATATCCTCCGTTACGACAGGATCAATTATCAGACAAATACATCTGAAATACAATGAATTCCGCAGGAGGACAGCGCTCCGGTAAATACCGGAGCGTGTTGCAAGACCAGGGGCTTCATGCGGAGCCCGGTCCGAGCCGCCGGATCCTCCTTCAAGGAGGCAAAACGTTCAGTTAGAATTCTCACGGCTGGGACTATCCTCCGCGTCGTTTCATATTGACAAACAGACCTTATACTCTCATACTTCTGTCGCGGAAAACTGCGGGCAGAGGAATCCGGCCGCCGACCTCCACAGTCAAGAGGAGTTGCGCATCTTCTCTCGCCGCCGCGCAAGGCTGAACGCCATGGGCGCCGCGACTTTCGCACCTTCACCTCGGCGCAGCGTTGAACACTCTCCCCCAGGAGACGCACGAATGCCGCGCCGCATGGCGCCACTCGAGGCACAAACCACTTAGAAGGACGATTTGTATGAAGTCGGAACAACTCAGGAATATGACGTTGTCTCATTCTGTCACGCTGTTGCTTCAGTTCAGCGAATCCGAGATTCAAACCCGCATGACACCCTCGGGCATGGTGGTGGAAGTGGACGACTGCCGCCCGTCCGGGGAGCCGGGCGGGCCGGCCTTACCTCTCAGAATCGTGCGGGTCGCGCTTCCAATCGGCGCAATCGAACCGCAGGTTGAAGCGAAGGCAATCCGTTCCGTGCCCATCGCGAAGGAGCCGACCCTGGTTGTTCCCATTCAGCCGCCGCGGCCCATGGCCGAGGGGCCGGCTGCCGATCGAATCAAGCCGTCGAGCCTGCGCGCGAGGGAGAAGGCGTTCGTGGAGCCGATCCCGCCTCCGAAATTCGTCCCGCATGGGGCGGCCTTGTACACCGCCGCGACGGAGCGTCCGCTGGCCCGGCTTCTCGCGCTGGAGCAGATCGCGGCGAACCCGGTGGCGGTGATCGAGATCTCGCCGGTGCGCATGAGCGTCAAGGGCACGATCGAGTTTGCGCCCGATATCGAGCTGACGGTGGCCTTTCAGCGGGCCGCGGAGGCTCACGATTCGGCTCCACCGTTTACGCGCGCGATCCACTCCCGCGCGCAAGCCGAGCGGCTGATGGAGCTGGCGCGCACGCTGGTGCTGAACCCTTCGGAGATCGTCGACATTAGCGGCTATTTACCGTTGCTCAACACGACTGTCGATTATCTGATTATTACCGATAATGTCGCGTGGGATGCCCAGACGGTGCAGCCGAAGACGGCACACGGCGACCTGGTCTCGATTTTCAACCAGCTTGCGAGCTGGAAGAAGAGCCGCGGCCTGAATGCGAAGATCGTGACCGTAACGGAGATCGTCAACGGGACCTATGGCGACTTTGTCACGGGCGCGCGCGACTTGCAGGAGATTCTGCGGAATTTCCTGAAGTGGGCGCACCAGAACTGGGGCATCGCGTGGGTCGTGCTCGGCGGCGATGTCGACACGATCCCGGTCCGTCTGATCGACGGCGGGGCGATGGGCGATATCCCGTTGGAGACGGCGGACCCGCCTACGGACAACCGGTCGTACTGGACCGGCACATTCCTGAAGATGAAGGTCAAAGATCCGGGCACCTGGTGGCCGGGGAACTACGCGGATCTCCGGCTCGTGCGGGCGGATTCGGGGATATTGATTCCCTATGATCCGTCCGGCGCCTCGTCGACGGCATCAGCCGGCTGGTATTACACGACGGATGACCAATATTCGGTCCGGACAACCACGCCTACCAACTACGTCCGCGTGAACGGTCCCGTCAGCCAGATCAAAGGCCCCATGCACTGGATCTATGACTGGAACACCATTCCGACCGATTTTTACTACGCCAGCCTCACCGGGCCGCTCTACGGCCAGTCCGGGAAGCACGATTGGGATCTGGTGGACAACGGCATATACGGGCAGCACACCAGCTCCGCCAACCTGGACGGCATCTCGTGGTTTGCGGATGTGAGCGTCGGCAGGGCGCCGGTTTCCGACGCGGCGCAGGCGACCGTGTTTGTGAACAAGATCATGGCGTACGAACAGTTCCGGGCTCCCAACGGCACGTCCCTGGAAACGAGCTGGCCGCGGCGAATGCTGCTGGTATCCACGAACTTCTTCCCGGAGCGGACCAGCATCCTCGCCAGCACCATCACCCCGCCGGCCGGGGACCACTTTTACCACGCACCAGGCGCGGTCTGTACCGTCATTCATCTGGCGACGCCTCCCACGCAACTGGATTGGAACCTGATTGCGCAGGTGACTCCAGAGGACACCCGGCTGCTGCCGTTCACCATGACAGCGGCAACCGCGGGACGCGGCTGGTATTTTGCCAGGAGCGCCACGGACCCGACACCGAACGAATTCACGATTACGTTCTTCGGGTCGACCATCCATCTGCCTCTTCCATCCTCGTGGATCACGGTATACGGCACGGCGCAGGAATTGGCTCCGCAGCAATTCATCTTCGACAACGGACAGCCGGATGCGTCTCTCGCGGGTCAGGAGAACTTCCGGTATCAAATCGCGGCTGAACTGCCGCAGATCGACTCCGTCACCAGGCTTTATGAAGACGAAGTGGATGCGGTCCCTGCGCCTCCTCCGATGGAGCACCTGACGCAAGCGCGGCTGCGGGCCGCGTTAAACGACGGCCAGCACTTCGTCTGCCTGGAAGGGCACGGAAACAGCGGCGGGTGCTGCGGACTGGATAGCTCCGTCGCGCAGGGATTGAGCAACGGATATCACACGTTCATCGCCTACGCGAATTCATGCCTGACGAACCAGTTCGATTGCGAGGACGCGATGAGCGAGTACCTGCTGCAGAACCCGAACGGGGGAGCGGTCGCGTACGTGGGGAACACGCGGTTCGGCTGGATCGGCCCCGGAGACGATTTCCAGAAGGCCCTCTTCCACCGCCTGGTTTCTACGCGGCATTTGGGGCTTCTGAACGACTCCCGCTGTGGGTTGATCGGCTCGGCCGGGGACATTCTCTATGACTGGACGGTCTGCACCCAGAATCTGCTGGGCGATCCGGAGATGCCGGTGTGGCTCGGAACGCCGGCACGGCTACATGCGAATTTTCCAGAAGCGCTCGACAGACGGGTTCCACTGACGATTCAGGTCACGACGCCTGCCCCGAACCAGGCCGTAGTACCGGTGGCAGGGGCCGCGGTCTACATTCGCCAGGGCAGCTTCGAACGGCTGGCGTACACCAGCGTTGGCGGGGCGGCGGCCTTCGACATCAACCCAGCTGCCCTGGGAGATCTGGAGATTACGGTCTCCAAACCGGGCTTTATTCCGTATTTTGGCAAGGCGCGGGTCGCGGGTCCGGCGTGGGTACATGGAACGGTCATGTACATCGAACACCGGCGGCGGGCGGGGGACACGTACGTCCGGCTGCACCTCGACCCCGCGGTGGACGGCGATGAGAATCGCGGCTGGTGGATCCCTCGGGCCGATCAGGACTTTGACGCCCTGATCGACGCCGTGACCGATGCTTACGTGTCCGCGAAATCGGTTTCGCTCTTCGTGAATTTGCTGGATGAGGGCGCGAGGGTGGAGCGGTTCCTGTTCGGTGTCTGGATGGAACAGATCGAGGGCTACTTCGACGTGAGGGCGCGACTGGCTGCGGTTCCCGCCCATGAAGTGGCCGTCGGGGCAGCGGCCGAAGAGGCCGTTACGGCTGTGAAAGTGTAAGTCAGCTCAGGCAGGAAAAATCGATCTTATCATCGAGCTGGCTGATTTCATGATTCGATATTTCGAAATAAAGGAGAAACTCTTCAGATGTCATACCAAAAGGACCTGGCGGTAGAGTATCACCAGCAGGATACAGACTCTTACTGTGGTGCTGCGTGCGCTCAAATGGTTCTCAACTCGGTTGGCGCGGGCCTGCTAAATCAGAGTACCCTGTACGCGGACAATCACGACCATACCAGTTGGGATCAAAACCTTTACGACAGCTCCGGTAAGAAGATCGAATGGGCCACTAATCCCGATGGTCTTGTCTGGACGTTGAATCACTATGACCCACAGACAACCGGTCCTATCCTGCCCCATTACTACGTGGACACTCCGCTCCATTATTATCCCAACGTCAACAGCGAAGACGCGATATCTCGCAAGATCGCCTGGACCATCCAGCATTACGAGGTCGCTCCCTGTGTTCTGGTGATGGGCGCCCAACACTGGATCGTGGTTCGAGGCATGGAGGTAAGCAAGGCTCCAACCGGCGGAGACGACACCACTTACTCGATTACCAGCTTCCGCGTGAACGACCCCTGGCCGCCTGTCCCCAGTTCAAATTACTGGCCTAACCCGACCCAGCCGCCGCCACCACCTCACAGCGCAAGCGATGGCTGTGGCAGCGGCGGGATCCGGGGCGTGGCCGACGAAGTGATCCTGTACCAGCAATGGCAGAGCACCTACCTGACCGGGGCCAAGTATCACCCGCAGGGCCACTGGCAGGGTCTGTACGTGGCCGTGTGCGATCCGACACCGCCGGCGACACGGCCGGGCCTGGCAGTTCGCCCAATCCGCCGTTTCGACGGAGTGCGCCTGATCAGTCCCGAACAGGTCCTCGAGTTGGCGGCGGAAGTCATGAAGACGGAGGCTCTTCCGAGAACTGGTGTTTGGGAGCGTTCCCTGCGGGATGTCAACGCAGCAAGTCCAATTCTGGTTAACCGTTTAGATCGCTTCGATGATTATTACTACATCGTTCCGTTGAACAGCGCGAACCTGGAGGCAAGGGCGGCGCTGTTGTTCGACGCGCGATTCGGGCACCTTCAGCAGGCAACTTCCTTCCCCAGTCCGGATCGGACCATTGCGAACGCTCCCAACCCGGAGTCCGTCATGAGGCGTATTGCCGGCAAAACATACCTGTTCGAGAAATACGAGGCGCCGTTGCCAGCGCGGGAAGAAGCGATTCACGTTCTCGGTCTCTGGTTCTGGAAGCCCTGTTTGGAGTCATTATCTCCACTCTGGCCGTTCCGGTTGGCGTATGTGGGCGGGCGGCCCCTCTTCTTCCGCATCGACGGACAGGTGTTTACGTCATTGCACGAAAACGTGTTGGGTCTGTAAGCTCAGTTGAAGGGAGATGACTTATCGGCGACATAGCGCCCGGCGAGGCGATACAGAAGGCTAGGGAGGCGTTAGGGCTCGAGGCATCGGTGCGGGGGCGGGCGTGGCTTGTGCGTCGTCTGGACAGTCCCGGCGGATGCTATTACCTGGTGGAACTTGGCACTCCTGGTTCCGCGCTTGGCGCTGCTACGGTCGACGCTCAAAGCGAGGCAGTTGGCGTGTTCGCCCGCCTGTCTGGCGTGGGCTCCCATGTCACGACCGACGCCGCGCTGGCCATCGAACTCGCCGGTGGGGGTGAGAGCGCAGGGCTAGTCTGGACGCCATGCAGAGTGTCTAAATCCCCTCTGTATCCTTTCTGGGAGGTTAAGACCAGAACTGGTCTCAGGTACGTAGATTTACAAGGGAAAGTATTCGAAGGTATCAGCCCAACCGGACCGGGCGGATGATCTCTCGGCCTACCGGTTTGAGCGACCCGCCGGCATCGTTTCTGGTGTGTCATGCCAAACGGACACCGGCGGTTCTTTCGTCAGTTCAGATCCAGCGTCTGGATGGTGGGCTCGGAGGCGTCGAAGCGGACGGCGGAGGGGGCCGGGTGGCGGCGCCAGGATAGGGCCAGCAGGATTGCCGCGCTGGCGAAGAAGAGGAATCCGTAGAGCGCGCGGCCTTCGATTGCCAGCTCGAGATCCGACATGTTGGAGCTGAACCAGGTGTAGCCGTAGAAGTAGAGAAGAAACAGAATGGACAGGTTGGTGCGGCCCGGAAAGTAGGAGCAGGTGAAGGGGACTTTGTCAAACGTCCAGAACATGAGCTCGATCAACAGCCCGCCGGCGGCGAATTGAAAGGCGGTGTGCAGCGGGACGCGCCAGCCGCCCCAGACGGCGATCTCGAGCGGGAGGAGCAGGAGGAGCAGCGGCACGAGGGCGCTCACCAGGACTCGTTTGCGGGTGACGCTGCGCGAAATCTCGGCCCAGCGGGTTTCAGTGATGCGAAAGAGCCAGTTGGCGGGCAGTTCGGCCGGAAATTGAAAGACGGCGCGGAAGCCGGAGATGACGAAGAAAGCGATCAGGAAGGGGACGGCACGCGCGCCATCATTCGAGAGGACCAGCTTACCCGCGCGAACGTCGGAGGCGGAGTTCACCGCGAAGGAGATGCCGACGCTCAGGTAGGTGACGAGGAAAAGCTGGTGTTTGCGGCTGCGGGCCAGCGTCCTGCCGCTGAATCGAAAAATCGCGCTCTCTTCGGGCGAGCGCAGGAGAAGGTGCGAACCGCGGGCGGCTCGCATGGCGGGGCGCGCGTCTTCGGATTCGAGGGTGCGGCGGTAATGGCGGCGAAAACCGGCGGCCCAGGCGAGGGCAAAAATCGCGATGGTGACGCCGAGCATCTGGAGCGCGTAGATTCCGAAGGAATGGAAGAGACCCGGGGTCTGAAAGAACACGTCGTAGAGGCCGGTGAACCAGACGGGCGGAAACAGCCACAGCCAGAGCTGGCGGGTTTCGGCGGCGGGCCCGAGGAGCTGCACGTAGATGGGGAAGGTGAGGATGGTGAGGATCATCAGGCTCATGCCGCACATCTGCAGGTACGGCGAGAGGCGCAGGAGGAGGCGGGGCGAGGCGATGTTGATGAGGATGCCCTGAAAGGCGGCGACGCCGAAGAAGGCGAACAAAGAGACGCCGGCGGTGGCGGTGATTTCGGCCAGGACGAGGCGCAGGCCATTTCCGCGATAGCGCGCCGTGAGGCTCATGAGGCAGACGAACAGAGTGGGGAAGATATTGACGGCGAAGATCAGCAGGCCGAGGAAGCGGGCGAGGGCGACGAGCTGGGCGGCGAAGAGGTCGCGCAGACGGATGGGGAAAGAGGCGAGGATGAGGAAATCGCGGCGGTTCGGAAACAGCATGTCCCATTCGAAGAACGCGGCAAAGCCGATCACGGCGAATGTGTACGCGGGCGCGAAAAGCTGGAAGCCGCGGAGAGCCCAGGCGAACTTGACGCCGCTGGTCCGGTTCACGATGTGGGACACGGCGGGCAGCATCAGGTAACTGACGATGAAGCCGGAGGTCAGAAGGAAGCCGAGCACCTGTGTGATGTTGGCCTGGAAGCCGCCGCCGGGGGAGGCTTCGTCGCTTTCGAAGAAGCGGTCGTTGAACAGCGTGAGGAGGAGATGGAACGGACGGCGGGGTTTCACGGTGTTTCCTCAGGAGGCGATGACGGACGCGATCTCCTGCGCGCGCGATTCCATATCCTGCTGCTCGATGAGCTGGGTGAAGATTTCCTCGAGATTGGGCAGGTTCATCAGGCTGCGCAGGCGGCTGACGGAGTCGTCGGCGACGACGCGGCCGCGGAAGAGGACAACGATGTGTTCGCAGACCTTCTCGACGAGCTCGAGGACGTGGGAGATATAAAGGATGATCTTGCCGCGGGCGGAGAGGGTGCGCAGCAGGTGGCGGAAGAGGAGCGAGTTGGAGATGTCGAGGCCGGACTGAGCCTCATCGAAGATGAGCACGTCGGGATCGTGGAGCAGGGCGGCGGCGATGAGCACGCGCTGCTTCATGCCCTTCGAGTAGGCGGAGATGGGGACCCATCGGGCGTCGCTGAGGGAGAGGAGGTCGAGGAGGTCGTTGGCCTTCTTGAGGACGCGGTCTTCGGGGAGGCCGCGCAGGCCGCCGGCGAGCTGGAGGTATTCGAGGCCGGTGAGGTAGCCGTAGAGGTTGGGTTCTTCGGGGACGTAGCCGAGGCGCTGCTTGAAGCCGGCTTCATCGTCGCGGATGTTGCGGCCGTTGAAGAGGACCTGGCCTTCGGTGGGGTGGAGGAGGCCGGTCATCATTTTCACGGTGGTGGATTTGCCGGAGCCGTTGGGACCGAGGTAGCCGGTGATTTCGCCGGGGCGCACGGTGAAATTGACGTGGTCGACGACGGCCGGGCCGCCGAAGCGCTTGGTCAGATCGTGGACTTCGAGCATGGCGCGTGCTCCGTGCGCGGCGCGTCGGACAGGCCGAGCGAGGTGAGTTCCTGGCCGCGGCAGGCCCACACGGCCGCGAGCGAGACGGTAGGAGAGGTGAGAGCCGGCAGCAAGAGGGCGGCGCAGACGGCGTGGAAAAACGTGGGTGCGTTCCACCAGCGGCAGCGCGACATCAGCATTTCGGCGGTCAATGTGGCGGTGGAGAACGCGAACCAGACGGCGGGCACGCGGATGAAGGGGCTGGAGGCGTGTCCGGGCAGGGCGAAGCGGAGGAACTCCGCCAAAGCGCAACGCCAAACGCGGATCACGCCGCGCAATCCGCCTTCGCGGCGCGCGGCCTCGATGTCTTCAGCGAAGACGAAAGCCATTTCGGTGCCGTAGGCGCGCCGGAGGTCTCCGGGATAGAGGACGAGGAGACGGGCGTAGATGCGCGAGCTCAGTTGCATGGTATCGATCATGATTGCGACTCCATGGGCCGCAGCTTCAGGGCTTTGGACTTTCGGACCAGGGCCTCCATCCGCTCCATCTCCCGATGGAGGGTGGATTTGCCCTGCCTGGTGAGGCGGTAATAGCGGCGGCGCGGGTCGCTGTCCTCGGGTCCGCGGGTTTCCTCGATCCAGCCGGAATCGAGGAGGCGCTGGACGGTGGTGTAGAGGGTTGCCGGGCCGATCTGGAAGCGGTGGTCGGAGAGGCTGCGGGCTTCGCGCATGATGGCGTAACCGTGTTTTTCGCCGGTAGCGAGGGCGAAGAGGATGAAGAAGGTCGCCGGAGGGAGAGG
>Ga0335069_10012978_pt1 | contig 11713 bp, 11 predicted proteins | sample Lox_Sample_11_FD_206714 | JGI IMG/M metagenome (GOLD analysis project Ga0335069, IMG submission 206714) | Soil microbial communities from Loxahatchee National Wildlife Refuge, Florida, United States - Lox_Sample_1.1 | ecosystem: Environmental > Terrestrial > Soil > Wetlands | place: USA...
GAGCGCCTCGAGCGGCTCAACACCGACGACGGGCAGCCGCGACGCACCGAGCGGCTCTACCTCGCGCTCGAGCGGCTCCATCCGGGCGACGTCGTCGTGCCGCTGTTGCACGCGCGCGCGCTGATCGGCGCCGCGCAGTACGGCGCCGCGGCGGCGGTGCTCCGGAGCCTCCCGGCGGCGGAGGCCGATCGCCGGGCCGCGCAGCAGCTCTGGGGCGAGATCCATCGCCGGCAGGGGCAGCACGAGGACGCCGCCGTCGCCTTCGCCCGTGCGCTCGGCGCAGGCGTCGGGCTCGGCGCGGCGTACCGCTGCACGAGCTGCGGCGCCGCCGCCCCCGAGTGGGCGGCGCACTGCAGGCAGTGCCGGCAGTGGGACACGCTCCGCACCGACGTCGAGCAGCCGACCGCGGGCGCCTGAGCCCGCCGCGTCTGGCTCCTGCGTCGCGAGCGATGTAGGGACCGCGCGTGCGACCTCACGCGCTCCTCCTCCTGGGCGCCCTCCTCTGTCACGCGCCGGCGAGCGCGCGCCCACCCGGCGTGACCGGCCCGGCCGTGCCGTTCGCGGCCGACGTCCCGGGGCCCGAGGGCCTCGCCTTCACCGCCGACGGGCACCTCGTCGTCGGCACCAAGACCGGCGAGTTCCGCCGCTACGCCGCCGACGGCACGTACGTGAGCCTCGGCAGCGCGGGCGAGCCGCTCGCCGGCGTCACCGTGCTGCGCGACGGCCGCGTTCTCGGCGCCGCGCTCGCGGCGGACCGCATCTGGGTCGTCGGACCGGGCGCCGGATCGCCGACCGTGTTCGCCAGCGACGTGCCGGGGCCCAACTTCATCGTGCAGACCCGGCGGGGGCGCGTGCTCGCGAGCGCGTCGACCGGCGGCACGATCGTCGACGTCACCGACGGCGCACCCGTCGTCCGCGGCATGGGGCTCGCGTTCCCGAACGGCCTCGCGATCGGGCCCGACGGCTTCCTCTACGTCGCCGAGACCGCACCGGGTCGGGTCTCGCGGCTCAGGATCGCGCGCGACGGCACGCTCGGGCCGCCCAGGCTCTACGCGGGCAACCTGCCGCTCGCCGACGGGATCGCGTTCGACAAGACCGGCAACCTGCTGGTCCTCGGGAACGGCGCGCTCAACATCGTCGTGCGCCGGACGCGCGCGGTCGTGCCGGTCCCAGCGGACCCGCTGGTCGACTGGGCCTCGAACCTGGCGTTCGGCGCCGGCGGCGGCTTCGGTCGCCGCGGCCTCTTCCTCGCGAACTTCGGCCCGGTCTTCGGCGACGGCACGACGGTTGTGCGGCTGCCGTACGACCGTCCGGGCGCGCGTCTGATCCGCTAGCGCTACTCGGGAAGCTTCGCGCCGGCAGCGCGCGCCTGCGCCACGACGGGCAGCACGTACCCGGGGGCCAGCGCCTTCCGCGGATGGCTCGCGCTCAACTGTCCCATGAACGGCGGATGGATCGAGTAGCCGAGCAGCTCCTGGAGCCGCGGCGGCATCTGGCGCGCGACCTCGGGCGGCACGCCGAGCGTGAAGTTCTCCTGCTGCCGCGCCCAGGGCTGGCAGTACTGGTGCGAGAACGCGCAGCGCGCGTGCGACGTCCGGTTCCGTCCGCCGCGGTGGAGCAGCGTCCCCGCGAACACCACGCAGCCGCCCGCCGGCATCTCGACCGGCCGCGCCAGCCGCTCGAACGCGGCGTCGGCGGCGGCCTGCGCCGCCGCATTCCCGTCGCTCCGGCCGTAGGTGCCGGCCACCCGCCGGTCGTCCCACCGGTGGCTCCCGGGGATGACCTCGGTGCCGCCGTTCTCCGCCGTGAACGCGTCGACGGCGACGATGGTCGAGAGCGACACCATCGGGCGCGGGCGCGGGATCGTGTAGAAGCCGTCGTCGGTGTGGAACGGCTGCGGGGTCTCGCCGGGGGTGATGCGGATGGCCTGGCTCGCGGTGAGCAGGAAGCCGGGCTCGAGGAAGCGTGCGCAGAGCGCCATCACGCGCGGGTCGAGCGCGAGCTGCCAGAAGATCCGCCCCCGCGCCACCAGCGTGTAGACGCGCTCCGTGCGCGTGCCCTCGAAGTCGTTCCGGCCGGTGTGGGTCTCCAGGTAGAGCGCGAGGACGCGCCGGACCTCCGCGAGGTCGGCGGCGCCGAGGAAGTCGGGGACGACCGTGTACCCGTCCTCCTCCACGCGCCGCGCGTGGGTCTCGAGGTCGAAGCTCATCGCGTGCCCTGTCCCACCGCCGGCGGGTCGATTCAAGCGACCGCCGCCCCGAAGAGCGCACCGTGCATCGCGGCCAACCCCCGCAGGTCGTGCACGTCGCGCTCGAAGTTCGGCACCAGCGCCACCGGCACGCGCCGCGACAGCCCGCGGCGGAAGTGGTCGATGCGCAGCCACTCGCCGCGCGCGAGCAGCTGGTAGTCGGCGAAGTTCCGGGCGAGCGCACGGGCGTCGTCGCCCGCGCCGACCGCGCGCGCGACCAGCGCCTCGACCTGCGCGGTGTCGTCCGGGGCGACGTCCGGATCCCCGGCCGCGCCGCGCCGGCGGGCGATGCGCACCTCGGGGTGGACGCGATTGAAGACCACACCCGCGAGCGGCATCTGGAGCTCCGCCATCTTGCTCGTCAGGTACTCGGCGTCGCCCAGCACCTGCTCCTCCGGGCTCGTCACCAGCACGAAGGCGGTCTCGGGCCCGCGCAGCACCTCGTAGGCGCGCGCGATGCGCGTCTGGAAGTTCTCGAAGAGCCCGCTCATGCTGCTGAAGAAGTCGGAAATCTCGACCAGCGCCGAGATGCCGGTGGCCTGCTCGAGGCGCTTCAGCACGAATCCCGCGGTGCGGTTCATCGCCAGCACCACCGACCAGCCCGCCGAGAAGTACGGCCGCACGAACCACTTGATGATCTTCCGGTCGAGGAAGTCGCCGATCCGGCGCGGCGCCTCGAGGAAGTCGAGCGCGTGCCGCGTCGGCGGCGTGTCGACGACGATCAGGTCGAACTCCCCCGACTCGACCAGCGCGCACAGCTGCTCGATCGCCATGTACTCGTGCGAGCCGGCGAACGTCTGCGAGAGGTGCTGGTAGAACGGGTTGGCGAGGATCCGGTCGCGCGCGTCCGGGGGCGCGTGCCGCTCGACGAGCGCGTCCCAGGCGCCCTTCTGGTCGAGCATCATCGCGCTCAGCGCGCCCGTGGGCGCGAGCCCCTGGCCCGCGAGCAGCTCGGGCGCGATCCGGTGCGGGACGCTGCCGAGCGTCGCCAGGCCGAGCGAGGTGGCGAGGCGGCGCGCCGGGTCGATCGTCAGCACCACCGTGCGGCGGCCGGTGAGCGCGCCCCAGAGCGCGATCGACGCCGCGACCGTGGTCTTGCCGACGCCGCCGCTGCCCGCGGAGATGATGACCCGCCGGCCCTGGACCAGCTCGGCGAGCGTCATCGGGCCCGCCGCGCGGCGGCCCGCCCGCCGCCGATCGCGCCCTCCAGCAGCTCGGAGAGCTGCGCCACGGACCCGACGTCGAACTCCTCGGCGAAGACGTACGGCAGCGTAACGACGCCGCCCACCGCCGCCGTGAGCCGGGCGCGGTGCTCCGCGTTGATGTCGCTCCAGCCCTGCTCCTCGGCCGCGCGCGCCGCGACGCTCTCGAGCAGCGCGTGCTCGGCGCCGCTCGCGCGGGCGACCGCCGCGCCGAGGCGGGCGAGCGCGTCGGGCGCGAAGTGCCGGTCGTGGAAGCGGTTCACGACCACGTAGCCGAGCGGGAGCTCGAGCTTCTCGGTGATCTCGGTGCGCGCCTCGAGCGCCTCGGTCACCGGCATGTCCTCGGCGAGGGTGACCAGGTGCACCGCGGTCGTGCGCGCGTCGCGCAGCAGCTCGACGATCCGCCGGGCTTCGCGCTGCACCAGCCCCGCGCCGAAGGCCTCCATCGCCGCCTGCGGCATGCGGAGGTACTGGAGCCCGTGGCCGGTGGCCGGCGCGTCGACGACGACCGCGTCCCACGCGGGGCGCCCCGCCTCCTCCCGCGTGGCCTCGTACCAGATCTTGCCGACCGTCATCAGCTCCTTCAGCCCGGGCGCGGCCGCGACGAAGTACTGGTAGACGCGGCTGGAGAACACCGACGCGAGGAGCCGCTTCACCGGGATGATCATCCCGAGGTACTCCTCGAGCGCGGTCCGCCCGTCGACGGCCAGGACGTGCAGGCCCGGGCGGATTTCCTGCGGTGTCCGGCTCGTGGCACCCCCGAGCAGCGCCGGCAGGCGCCCCGCGGCGTCCATCTCGACCGCCAGCGTGCGCTTTCCGCGGCGCGCCAGCAGCAGCGCCAGCGCGGCGGCCACGGTCGTCTTCCCAACGCCGCCCTTCCCGGTCACGAACTGCAGCCGGCGTTCGAGCGGGGCCCCCATCTCGCGTCCGTCTCCTAGACGCGGCCCAGGACCAGCGTCGAGTTCGTGCCGCCGAAGCCGAACGAGGTCGAAAGCGCCGCCTCGACACGGGCGCGGCGCGCCTCGCCGGGCACGTAGTCGAGGTCGCAGGCCGGGTCGGGCCGCTCGAGGTTGATCGTCGGCGGGAGGATCTCGCGCGCCAGCGTGAGCGCGGTGTAGGCCGCCTCGACCGCGCCGGCGGCGCCCAGCAGGTGGCCGGTCATCGACTTGGTCGAGCTGACCGCGATCCGCGCCGCGTGCTCGCCGAAGACGCGCTTGAGCGCCACCGTCTCGGCGACGTCGCCCGCCGGCGTGCCGGTGCCGTGCGCGTTCACGTAGCCGATCGCCGTGGGCGCGATGCCGGCGTCGGCGAGCGCCAGCGACAAGCACTCGGTGGCGCCCTCGCCTTCCGGCGCGGGCTGCGTGATGTGGTGGGCGTCGCAGCTCGCGGCGTGGCCGAGCAGCTCGGCGTAGATGTGCGCCCCGCGCGCCTGCGCCCGCTCCAGCTCCTCCAGCACCAGCACGCCGGCGCCTTCGGCCATCACGAAGCCCTCGCGGCCGAGGTCGAACGGGCGGCTCGCGCGGCTGGGCGCGTCGTTGAACTCGGTGGCGAGCGCCCGCATGGCGCAGAACCCGCCGACGCCCAGCACGCAGATCGGCGCCTCCGACCCGCCCGCCAGCATCACGTCCTGCACGCCGTCGCGGATGAGCCCCGCCGCGTCGCCGATCGCGTGGCCGCCGGACGCGCACGCGCTGGTGGTGGCGTAGTTCGGGCCACGGGCGCCGAAGCGCATCGCGATGTGCCCGGCCGCCATGTTCGGAATCAGCCGCGGGATGAAGAACGGGGAGACGCGCCGGAACTCCCGCTTCTGGAAGTGCGCGTACGTGTCTTCCAGCGTGATGATCCCGCCGATGCCGACCCCGACGATCACGCCGGTGCGGGCCGGCTCCGCGAGCGGGATCGGCAGCTGCGCGTCGTCGACCGCGAGCTGGGCCGCGGCGACCGCGTACTGCACGAACGGGTCCATCTTCTTGACGTCCTTGCGCTCGATGAACCGCTCGGGGTCGAAGCCACGGACCTCGCCGGCGATCTGCGCCGGGAGGTCCCCCGGATCGAAGCGCGAGATCCGGCCCACCCCGGAGCGCCCGGCGATCAGCGCCGCCCAGTTCTCCTCGACGCCGATGCCGAGGGGCGTCACCAGGCCGAGGCCCGTGATCGCGACGCGTCGGCGTGTGCGCACAGAGCCGCTCAAGCTGGCCGATGCTAGGGGTGGGGTGGGAGGGAGTCAAGGTAGGACGAGCGCGCCGGCGCCGCTCGCCCACAGCGTGACGTAGGTCGTCACCGTGGCGAACGCGAGCGTCGCGGCGACCGCGTCGCGCCAGCCCGCCCGGGCGCGGAGGAACGTCGTCCGCGGGCGTCCGGAGTTGAAGCCGCGCAGCTCGAGGGCCATCGCCATGTGGTCGGCGCGGCGGAGCGCCCCGATGAACACCGGCACCAGCACCGGGACGAAACGCCGCAATCGCACGAGCGGCCCGCCGCGTCCGAACTCGAGCCCGCGACAGCGCTGCGCCTCGAGGATCGTGATCGAGGCGTCGATGAAGACCGGGACCAGGCGGAACGCGAGCGTCAGCGTGAAGCCCACGACGTACGGCACGCCCAGGCGGGCGAAGGCGTAGGCCAGCTCCTCGACCCGCGCGACGGCCAGCAGCAGCAGGCTCATCGCCAGGAACAGGTCGAGGCGGATCGCGGTCGCGACGCCGAACTGGAACCCGGCCGCGCTCGGGTGGAGCGGCGCCCCGCGCTGGTAGAAGAAGGTCCAGATCACGACCGTGACCACGGTCACCAGCACGAACATCAGGCGGAGCTGCCGGATCCGGGCGAGCGCGCGGCCGAGCGCCAGGAGCGCCGTCACCCCGGCAGCGAGCGGCAGCAGACAGAGCGGCCGGTCGACGAGGAACGCCGCCACCACCAGTGCGAGGAAACCTGCGACCTTCGTCACCGGATGGAGCCGGTGGAGCGGCGTCGTAGCCGGCACGTAGGGCGAGAGCCGCATCAGCCGGGGCTCCGGAGCCACGACACGAGCTCGTCGACCGTGAGCGGCGTGCAGCCGAGGCGCCGGCCGAGGCGCGTCACGTCGGGCGGGCGCGCGGCCGGCTCGTCGGCGAGCGTCGGGTCGCCGAAGAACTCGCGGATGCCGCCGTCGTAGCGCAGCCGGCCGTCGGCGAGCAGCAGCACGCGCTCGGCGTACTCCGCGACCACCCACGGCGTGTGGGTGATGACGACGATCGTCCGCCCGGCCTGGTGGAGCCGCCGCAGCAACCCCAGCATGCGCGCCTGCTCGGCGGCGTCGAGGCCGGTGGTGGGCTCGTCGAGCACCAGCACCTCGGGCCGGAGCGCCAGCACCGACGCCACGGCGAGGCGCTGGCGCGCGCCCTTGTCGAGGAGGAACGCGTCGGCCGTCCGGTCGCCGAGCCCCACCGCCGCCAGCGCCTCCGTCACCCGCTCCTCGACGGCCGCGCCGTCGAGCCCCAGGTTGCGCGGGCCGAACGCGACCTCCTCCTCGACGCTCGGCGCGAACAGCTGATGGTCGGGGTCCTGGAACACGTAGCCCACCCGCTGCGCCAGGTCCTCGAGCGGCATCGTCGCGACGTCGGCGCCGGCGATCGTCACGCGGCCCGCGGTCGGACGGAGGAGTCCGTTCAGGTGCTTCGCGAGCGTCGTCTTTCCCGAGCCGTTCCGCCCGACCAGCGCGACGAACTCGCCCCGCCCGATCGTGACGCTCACGTCACGGAGCGCGTCGCGGCCGGCGGCGTATCGGTGCCGCAGCCCCTGGACGGCGATGAGCGGCGGGCGCGGCGGCGCCGCGGGCAGCACGGGCGGCACGGCCGGCGGCCCGCAGCTCGCGCGCAGCCGGTCGGCCGCCGCGTCGAGGTCGAGCGGCGGCGCGGGCAGCCCGAGCCCCGCGAAGACGCGGCTCACGTCGGGCGGACGCACGCCGGCACGCTCGAGCGCGGCGACGTCGGCGAGAACGGCAGCCGGCGGCGCCGCGGCCGCGACGCGCCCGTCCTCGAGCAGCACGAGCAGGTCGGCGTCGGCCGCGGTGAGCGGATCGTGGTCGATCAGCACGAGCGTCAGCCCTTCCGCGCGCAGGGCGGCCAGCACGCGCAGCACGTCGGCGCGGCCTTGGGGGTCGAGGTCGGTGGTGGGCTCGTCGAGCACCATCACGGCGGGGCGCATCGCGAGCAGGCCGGCGATCGCGAGTCGCTGCTTCTCGCCGCCGGACAGGGTGGCGGGATCGCGATCCTCGAAGCCCGCGAGCCCGACCGCGGCGAGGGCCGCGTGCACCCGCGCGCGCATCTCGCCGGGCGGCACGCCGGTCTGCTCGAGGCCGAAGACCAGCTCCTGCGTGACGTCGCTCGAGAAGAGCTGCGCCTCGAAGTCCTGGAACACCATGCCGACGGCGCCCGCCAGCTCGCCGGGGCGTCGGTCGGCGATCGTCGCCCCACCCAAGCGGAGATCGCCCGACACCACTCCCCGCACGAAGCACGGCACGATGCGCGCCAGGCAGCGGGCGAGCGTCGACTTGCCGGCGCCGCTCCGTCCCATGACCACGACCAGCGCGCCGCGCGGCACCGCGAGGTCGACGCCGGCGAGCGCCGCGCGCGTCGCGCCGTCGTAGGTACAGGTGAACCCGAGCAGCTCGACCGCGGCGCTCACAGCGCGGCCAGCCCGGCGGCGGCCATCGCGAGGAACGGCAGCAGCCCGATCCCGACCTCGCGCGCGCCCGACGGCGTGTGCCAGGGCGCCCACGGCGGACGCCACGGGCTGGCCGCGATCGCCTGCCCGGCCGCGAACGCTGCGAGCGTGCCGACCACGAGCAGCCCTACGCCGAGCGCGGCCCGCGCGCGCGTCGGGCGTGGCGGCGGGCCGAGCACGTCGCGGTAGAGCAGCCGCGCGCCGCGCACGCGCGGATACAGCACGCGGAGCAGCAGCGGCCCGAGCACGCCGGCGACGATCAGGTTCTGCCCGAAGACCAGCGTCGCCGAGAGCGTGAACGGGTGGAACCCGAGCCAGTGGATCCCCCACCCGACGACGGTCGCGCACAGCATGCTCGCGAGCGCGATCACCGCGAGCAGCCCGAGCCAGCCCGCGGCGGTGCGCGGCACCGGCGACGCGTCGGTGCACGCGTCCCACACCAGGTACGGCACGAGGCCGTAGCAGAAGTTCGCGAGGCACCCGAAGAGGTCGCCCGGCCCGAGCCCGCCGAAGAACTCGGCGATCAGGTTGCCGAGCGCGGCGCCCCACGCCGCGGCCGGTCCGAACAGGAACGCGCACACGACCGGCACCGCGTTCGCCGGCCGCAGCTCGCTCACGCCCGGGATGATCGGCACGATCTTGAACGGGATCAGGATCGCGGCGTACAGCGCCGCGCAGATGGCCGTCAGCACGACCATCCGCGTGTTCCGCCACATGCCGAGGAGCTGCCCCATCGCGGACGCCGCCGCTGCGGTTAGCCGGTCGGCGGGTGCAGAGCAATCGGGGGGACGGAGGGGCGTCCGTCCCCCTGGATCGCTCAGCCGATGAAGAACGCGTTCAGCTTGTTGCCGTCGAGGTCGCGGAAGTAGCCGGCGTAGAAGCCGTCACCGCGCGGGCCGGGCGCGCCCTCGTCCTTGCCGCCGAGCGCCAGCGCCTTCTTGTGGAGGGCGTCGACCTGGGCCTTGCTCGCGGCGGCGATCGCCACCATGACGCCGTTGCCGACGGTGGCGGGCTTGCCATCGAAGGGCTTGATCACCGAGATCATCGGCGTGTGGGGCGCCGTGGCCCAAGCGATGAACGTGGCCATCTCCATGGCGCGCTTCGCGCCCAGCTCGCCCAGCAGGGCGTCGTAGAACCTGCCGGCGCGCTCCATGTCGTTGGTCCCGAGCGTGACGTAGCCGATCATCGTCGCTGTCCTCCCGTGGGTGGCGGTGCTTTGTCCCGCGATAGGCCCGGCGTCGGATCGACGCAACCAGCGACGTTGACTGCCTCCGTCCCTTGCTCTAGCGTCCGACGACATGATGCGCACGCTCTTGGCTCTGGTGGCCGTCGTCGCGCTGGTGGCCGGCTGCTCGACCAAGAAGCCCGTCGTCCCGGCCGACCAGCTCTGGAAGCAGGCCAACGAGTACTACGACACCGAGGCCTGGGAGCTGGCGATCGAGCGCTACAAGCTCCTGCTCGACCAGCACCCGTTCGACGAGAACGCCGAGGAGGCCGAGCGGCGGATCGCGTACTCGTACTACATGGCGCACCGGTACCCGGAGGCGATCGCGGCGTTCGGCGACTTCGAGCGCATGCATCCCACCAGCGAGCACCTGCCCTTCATCGAGTACCACCTGGGCCTCTCCTACCTCTCGCAGGCGACGACCGCGGACCGCGACCAGCAGTCGGCGAACAACGCCAACACCTACTTCCGGAACCTGATCGACCGGTTCCCGACCAGCCCGTGGGCCGAGCGCGCCCGGCTCCGCATGCGGGAGACGCGCGAGATGCTGGCCGGGCACGAGTCGGGGATCGCGCTCTACTACGTCCGGCACCGGAACATCAGCGCGGCCGAGACCCGGCTCGGCATGCTGCTGCGCGAGTACCCGGAGACCAACGCCACCGCCGAGCTGCTCGACGCCTTCGCCGGCATCTACGACCGGCGCGAGGAGCCCGACGGGGCGAGGCTCGCCCGTGCCACGCTGATCCAGCAGCACCCCGACGGCCCGCTGGCCGCCGAGGCCCGGACCAAGCTCGGCCCCGACGGCCCTCCCCCCGGCGACGCCCTCCCCATGCTGCTCGCCCACCTCGACGCCATGCGCGCCAAGGCCGATCGGAAGGAGCTGCCGCGCACGGTTTCGGCCTATCCGGACAACGGCGCCGCGCAGACGCCCGGGCAGTACTGATCGCCGTGGTTTGACAGGGCTTCGGGTTTCGGGTTACCTCGCCACCAGAGACGAGATTAAAAAAATACCCTTATCCAGAGTGGCGGAGGGCGCGGCCCGGCGAAGCCACAGCAACCGGTCCGAGAGGACGCTGGTGCTAATTCCGACGCGATGCAGGCCCCCAAGGGGGTCGGGTCGCGGAAGATAAGGTTCGCACGCTGGTGAGCCCCTTTTCCTACAGCGGAGGAGGGGTTTTTTGTTGCCATGCACCAGCCGACCACTACATCCCCAAGAGGCGCCGCCCCCCTCTCCCGCGCGCGCGTCCTCGTCGTCGGGGTCGGGGGGCTCGGGGCGCCGGCCGCCCAGGCGCTCGCCCAGGCGGGGGTGGGTACGCTCGGGCTCGTCGACCCGGACCGTGTCGAAGTGTCGAACCTACATCGCCAGCCCCTCTACGACGACGCCGACATCGGCCGCCGCAAGGTCGACGCCGCGGCGGCGCGGCTCGCGGCGCTCGCCCCGGGCTGCCGCATCGAGACCTGGGCCGAGCGCTTCGACGCCGGCCACGGCTGGCTCGCACGGCGGTTCGACGTGATCGTCGACGGCACCGACACGGTGGCCGCCAAGTTCGTCGTGAACGACGTCGCGGTGGCGGCGGGCGTGCCGCTGGTCCACGCGGGCGTGCTCGGCTTCCGCGCGCAGCTCCTCACGGTGCTGCCCGGGACCAGCGCCTGCTACCGGTGCGTGTTCGAGGAGGCGCCGCCGCCGGGCGAGGCGCCATCCTGCCAGGAAGCGGGCGTGCTCGGTCCGGTGCCGGTCCTCGCGGGCGCGCTCCAGGCCGCCGACGCGATCCGCCTGCTGCTCGGCGAGCGGCCGCTCTTCGCCGGCCGCCTCCTCACCATCGACCTCGCGAGCGCGACCTGGCGTCAGGTCCCGCTCGCCAGGAATCCCGTCTGCACCGCCTGCGCTGCGCCGCTCGGCGCGGAAGCGGCTGGAAGGAGCGAAGCACCATGAGCTACGTGAAGGGCCTCCGCTGTCGCGAATGCGGGGCCGAGTCCCCGGTCGCGCCGCTGCACGTCTGCGAGACCTGCTTCGGCCCGCTCGAGGTCGTCTACGACTACGACGCCATCCGTCGCGTCTTCAGCCGCGAGGTGATCGAGCAGCGGCCGCGGAACATCTGGCGCTACCGTGAGCTGCTCCCCATCGACGGCGAGCCCCGGATCGGCCTGCACTCGGGCTTCACCCCGCTCGTGCGCGCCGAACGGCTGGCGGCGGCGCTCGGCGTGCAGGAGCTGTGGGTGAAAGACGACTCCGTCAACCACCCGACGTTCTCGTACAAGGACCGCGTGGTCTCGGTCGCGATCTCGAAGGCGATGGAGTTCGGCTTCGACACCGTGTCGTGCGCCTCGACCGGAAACCTCGCG
>Ga0335069_10012979_pt1 | contig 11712 bp, 5 predicted proteins | sample Lox_Sample_11_FD_206714 | JGI IMG/M metagenome (GOLD analysis project Ga0335069, IMG submission 206714) | Soil microbial communities from Loxahatchee National Wildlife Refuge, Florida, United States - Lox_Sample_1.1 | ecosystem: Environmental > Terrestrial > Soil > Wetlands | place: USA: Florida...
GAACTGGCCGTTCACGTTGACGGCGATGCCGCCTTGCGGGTTCTCGGTTGAGGTATCGTTCCAGCCGTACTGAATCGCGCCGGGCGTCAGCAGCATGAGCTGGGTGAAATTTCGGCCAAACGTGGGGAGCTCAGCGACAGACCTTTCGCTGAGGGTGGTGGAAACGTCGGTGCGTTCGGTTTTGAGCAGGGGGACGTCTTCTTTGACCTCGATAGTCTGGGTGACATCGCCGGGCTGGAGGGTGACGTCGACGGTTGAGACGGTATCAACGGCGAGTTCGATGCCATCCTGAACGGCGGATTTGAAGCCCCCCAATTCGACGCGAACGCGATACTTGCCAATGATCAGGTGGGCCTGACTGTAGTTGCCGGACTCGTTCGTGGTTGTGGTGTAGCTGATGTTCTTGTCGATGTCGGTGATGGTGACCGCGGCTTTCGGGATGCCGGCGCCGGAAGAGTCGTAAACGGTGCCCGCGATGCTACCGTAAACGGCCTGAGCGAGTAGTGGGGAACTGGAACTAAGCAGCACAAGCAGCACGAAACCGGCCAGGACATAAGCAAAGCTCGCGGCGAGTCTCGACTCGTGTCGAAACAAAGAGCAAAAAAAATGGTTTAGCGAAGGATTGGACTTCCCAGACCGCTCGACTTCGCCCTCCAAGGCTCTACCCAAAAGTAACGTACCCATAGACATTTCCGTCCTCCCTGTCTTCGCAAAAATAATGCGCCCTTCCCGACGCGAAAAGAGCCGGCCCGCACCTGAATTCATTACGCCGAAGGTCTCGTCTGCAACGCGTGTCGCCCCAGTTCGAGATTTGGGATACCATAACATACAAAAAATGCGCGGTCAAACGAAAACTCGCTTTGGCGACGCGTTTTGCAAGTGAAAGGACGAGATCGGGGGACGCTGCGATGGCAGGGTAGGTTCGCCCGTCGAACTACCGCGCCGCCAACTTAATGGCTGTGGTCGGGCGCCGGCGCGGAACCGGCTGCCGGATTGTAGCGCGGGTTCTCGGGATTCTCTGGTTCGTCGATCGGTTTCACGAGAGGCACAGGCTTGGCGCTATCGATCCAGGCCGTGTACGCCAGATCGCGCAGGAAAGCTGCGCCTGCGGCAATGCGCTTGTAAACCAGTTCGCGCGCTTCTTTGTCATCTTTGTTCTTGAAACCACCGCGCAGATCGACGCGATAGACATCTTCCACAAAATTGCGAGAGTCGAGCGAGTACTGGAGCACGGCCGGCCAAGGGTCGTCCAGATAGCGAGCCTGTTTGGGTACAAACTGGAGGACGTCCGATTCGCTCGTGCCGATCAAGTCAACGTATTCGGATTCGAACCGGTCGTGAATTAGCGGATCGCGCGTGTATCCCTTGGGGTTGTCCCCGGACCAGCCGTCGTGGTGAATGGAATCGTGCAGCGGCATGGCGGTGTCGGCGGCATAGTGGCCGGCCCAGCCCATGTAAAATGCGATGTCGCTCAACAGCATCTGTTTTAGTTGCGCGGTGTCCTGGAATATGGGCGAAACCCCGGCGTACAACTTTGCGATGTCCCATAGGTGATGTTGATCCGGCTCCGTCAAGTTGCGATAGAGCCGCATCCCGACCTTCATGCGCTCAAAGCCTTCCATGATGGAGTAGGCCTCGAGCCCGGTGTAGCGGATATTGAGCAGCTTGGCGCGGTCGGGATCCGATTTGCTGAGCCGCAGATATTCGTCATGTACGCGCAGAATGAACTCGGTCCGCGAGCGCGGCGGGTCGGGGATGAAGTCGAAGCCCTCGGTATACCAGCTGTGATTGGCATCCTCGGAGATAGCCAGAAAGGGTTCGGAAATGCCCCGCCATGTGTCGGGGATGATGCCCAGGTGACCGATATAAGCCTTCTGCGCCTTTAAAAAAACGGGACCGTCTTGCGGGATCCTTTCAACGGCCGCGAGATTCGCCAGGGTGTGGCCGCGAAAACCCCAGGCTCCGAGATTCTGGATGGCAAGCAATTGCACGCAGAGTAGAGCGACGGTCTTTTTCATGAACGATGACTCCTTAGAATTTGGACTGTGTCTGCATGAACGCACCCAAGTCCTCATACTGATCGGTGGCAATGAGGTTGACACCCGATTCGATGGCGGCTTTCCAGCGAGCGGCGGCGGCTTCGCGAGATCCGAAGTTGTAGCCGTGGTCCCATCCGCGATTGTCCGCGGCGGAGAAACCATCGAGGGTGTAGAAACGAATCCAGAAGCCAAGGCTGTGAGCGTGGTCCACCAGGGCGCGCAGGCGCTGCGCATCAGCGGGAGTCCAATTGCCGGCATGGGTCTGGCCGCCCTCCTCGACTTCGTACCAGGAGTTGTTCCACCAGCGGCGGTAGTTCGTAGGACGTTCCACGAGAAGCTGATTGGGCGGTAGCGTCGCCATGAGGTGGATGAGCTGTTCCTTCGACTTGGAGGAGATGGCCGCCGTGTGTGCCGAGCCGAAAACACGTAGCCGCACACCGGCCGGGATTTCGCGGAAGAACACTTGCTCCTGTTCGTCGGCATCTTCTGTCAGCACCAGCAACGGTTTGGCATCGAGCGGAGCTAATTCGCGCGGATCCGCGGTTTGGGGCGCGGTCGTGATCCAGTCCTGGTACTCGCCGAGCTCAGCCCACACAGCTCGAAGCAATTGAGGTTTTACGGATTTGAAATCGAAGTGCAGAATGATCAGGGGCCACCGCGCCCTGTCGTTCCGGGCGAGCGCCTCTTCAACGATGGGCCGGACGCGCTCGAAGAAATAATCGCGCAACGTGGGCTCACTACCGGTGGTTTTCGGCGTGTGCGAAACCACGGGGCGGCCCTGATGCGTCACGGGATCAACCGCCCACGCAATATCCTGCTCGATGGCTACCGGGAACCCGGTGCTGAGAGCGCGTTCGATGCGATCGGCATACTTGCCTTTGTACGGATAGCAGTTATGCGCGTCGAGAACCGGCCGGTTGTGATTCAGAAAATCGAGCTGCGCTTGTTGGGCGAAGAGCGCGGCCGTAGCGAAGGCGCAAAGGATTAACGGCTTCTTCAAAACGATAACCGCAAAGCAAATTGCATCACACGTGGGTCGCCGGCGAGTGAAGTGATCTGGCCGGCTGCGCCATTGCTGAAGTCCGCGCTGGGGTTGGCGAAGATCGGCGTGTTGAACGCGTTGAACATCTCCCACCGAAACTGAAGCCGCGAGTTTTCGGTGATGACGAAGTCCTTGAGCAAGGAGAAATCGAAAACATTGACATGCGGCCCTCTCAGACTGTTGCGGCCCGAATCGCCAAACTGGCCGGGCGCCTGCAATTGGAACGCATCCGTGAGGTTGGGCGCGAGGGCATCGCAAACAGGGTTTTGCGAGGCATAGAACCAGCAGTTCACAGTGCCGACGATGTGCGCTTTGCCAATCACGTTCGGTACAGCGGTATTCACCGGGTCGCTGGCGCCATTTGGATCCAGCGCCGTTGTCAAAGCGCCTCCCGACCAGACGGTGAAGGGAAGCCCGCTCGAGAAAGTATACACGCCGGAGGTTCTCCAGTTCCCGAGGACTTGAGCCGCTATGCCGTGCGAGAACAACTGATGACCGCGTCCTGCCGGTAGGTCGTACACATAGCTGAAGACCACGCGCTGCGGCGTATCGAAATCGCTGGGGCCGGTCCACTGCGGTCCATAGCCGTTTTGCGCGTATGCGTCGTTGCCTACAAGTTCTTCCGGAGCGTCGTCGATGCTGCGCGACCATGTATACGCCAGGCGGAATTGGAGACCCTGCTTGAACCGGCGAGTCAGTGACGCTTCGAGTCCATTGTAGTGGCCATTGGCGATCGCGTTGTCGTATTCGATGTATCCAAAGTTCGGGTAAGGAAGGACGCCATTGACCGGCATGTTCAGGTCGGAAAGCTCCTGCAGATGCGCGGTGTGGGTGCCGACGTAGTTCAATTCCATGAAAAAGCTGCTGGGCAGCTCGCGTTGGATGCCGAAGCTCCATTGCTGAGTCATCGCGTTTGGCATGTGCGGATTCGCGGCCCGGATATGCGCGGTCTGCAGATTCAAATCCGCCGGATTGAGAAAATCGGCCGGGAATCCATCCCGCAATAAGAAGACGGGGGCGGCAGCGCCGGGACCGACCGCCGGCGTGTTATTGACCAGGCTGGGAGGGTTGAGTGCGATCTCGTCCTCGCTGCCCACTCTTTCGAACAATGTGTAGAAGATGCCGAAGCCGGCACGGATGACGGTCTTGTGATCCAGGCTGTAGGCGACCCCAACTCGCGGGCCCCAGTTATTCCAGTTCGGATTGACGAGCCCGCGGCTCGCCAAAGACCCGCCGGTCGCCTCAATCAGGCTGCCGGCTCCCGCCGGGTTAAAATTCGCCTGGCGATTCTGGCCCTCCAGGGCATATGGCGCGAAGTCCCAGCGCAGGCCAAGATTCACCGTTAGTTTTCTCGTGACTTTCCAGTCGTCCTGGGCGTAGGCGCCGAACATGCGGAGCCGCTGGTCGACGTCGAAGACGTTGGTCAACTGCGCGGCCTGGACATAACCGAGCAATCCATCGCCATAAGAGCTTCCCGTATTTCCCAGGCACTCGCCATCGGGACCGCGCTGGCAAGTAAAGATGTTGTCGAAGTAGAGCGAGCCTCGCGTGCCGGGCTCGTCCATGAAAATGTTGCGCGTGAGGTGGATCTCGCCTCCGAACCTAAACGAGTGTGAACCTTTGAGCAGAGACACGTTGTCGATCAACTGGAACTGCTGCGGAGCTTGAAATTTGGGAAGAAAGTCCGGCGAGCCTATGAAGGCGCCAGTGGTGTAGAAGTAAGTCTGCGAGATACCGCCGGCGACTGCCGGGTTCTCGGGAACGCCAGGCACGTACTGGTCAACCTGGTTCTTTCCGAACGGGTCCTGCTGGGCGTAGGAATAGTTCCGTTCGTAGCCAAAACGAAACTCGTTCGTCAGGCTTGGCGTGAAGATATGGGTAAAGCCGGCGACGCCGCTGTGCGAACGCAGAGTCTGCCGTCCCCACGCCGATGTCGGAGTGCCGTCGGCGACGCCACCGTAGAGACCGGGAATGAACCGGTCGCGATTCGAATAGGAATAGCGAAAGAAAATCAGATTCTTGTCGGTCGGGTCCCAGTCGATGCGGCCGTTGTAGCTGTCGTCGTCGTCGTAGGAGCCGGCATTACGGGCGAAGTTGTTATACTCTCCCGGCAGGTTGGGCAAAGGGAACAGGTTCATGATCTTCGTCATGTAAGGATCGATGCGGGACGCGGGGATCGTGTTATTCGGGAACGGCTGGTTCGTCGTCGGATCGTAGAGAGTGGAATACGGGATGCCCACCGCAGCACTCGTGGCAGGGCTGAAATCGCCGATACGCTCATTGGGCAGAGGCACTGTGGCGATGCGGCCAACGGCGGTTTGAATGCGCGTTCCTTCGTAGTTGAAGAACCAGAATAGCTTGTCTTTGATGATCCGGCCGCCAATGTTGCCGCCAAACTGGTTCTGTATGTTCTGCGGTTTGGAGAGACCGTTCTCGTTTGAAAAGAAGTCGTTGGCGTCGAGATCGCGATTCCGCAGATATTCGAACAGAAGGCCATGTAACGAGTTTGTGCCGCCCTTCGTGGTGACAGACACGGCCGCGCCGGGAGCCCTACCGTATTCGGCGGAGTAAGGGTTGGTAATGATGCGGAACTCCTGGATCGTATCGACAGACGGACGCGCCGAGGAATCGCTAAGCTCCTGAACATTTTCCGACATCGTGTTGTTGTCGATGCCATCCAGGATGAAGTTATTTTCCAGGGAATGAATGCCGTGTACGTTGAAGTCCCCGGTTCTCCCGGCGCTGGTGGCTCCGCTTTGCGCGGTATACCGGCTCATTTCGACACCCGGAACAAGACGCAACAAGTCGTCCCAATTCCTGAGATAAAGCGGCGTATTCTCGATGGTCGTATTGTTCACTGTGGTGCCGATCATCGCGTCGTTGGGCGATAGCTCGGTGGCGGACCCCTGTACGGTGAGCACTTCGGTAGTTCCCGCGAGGGCCAGGGTGAAATCCTGCCGGGTTTCACGGGCTGTCTCCAGAGTGATTCGCTGCAGGGACTGGGCGAAGCCGTCGTGATCGACGGTCACCTCGTAGTCGCCGACCGGCAGGCTGGGGAAACGATAGTACCCTGCGGCGTCGCTTTGCGTTTGGCTGGTTACGTTTGTCGACACATGTCGCGCCTTGACGGTCGCAGAAGGTACAGCAGCGCCGGAGCTGTCGGTAATCAGGCCGCTTAAACTGGAGCCGCTGCCCTGCCCAAACGTAGTAGCAGCACTACTCCACAGTAGAAAAGTTACAAGGATGAAACGCGATAAGAGAGAGAGCCCTGACCCTTGGCAAGAGATTTTCGACATGAGTCGAAAATTAGCACCTGGAGGTTACAAAGGAATGAAGGCTGCGATACGCTTGCATGCCAAGATATCACTCGTAGGTTTTCGTACGTTTCCGATTGCCGCGCGTAAACCAATCTCGATTTGCGGTCTTTTGGCGAGCGTGCGCCGTGCATGAAATAATCTGTCCTTGCGACGCATTTTGCACGCTGCTTGGTCCGTCCATGTACTGGTCGCGCTTGGTGCGCCCGCGACCGTTCCTCAGGCGTGGAAACAGTCCGACGTTTCCACACTCGAGGTGCCGCTCGCGAATCCGAAATACTCACCCATTCACATTTCTGAGGCGGAGTATTATCGAATCCCCGTACGTATCATCTACAAGAGCTATCCGGTTTATCGTCCGGACCGGGAACCGGCGGGGTACATGGATTGGCTACGCCAACAAGAACCTGAAATCGCATTCGACGCTGCGCAACTGAAAACGCGGGACGATTGGGTGCGTGCCGGTGCTCTGGTTTTCAACGGGCCCACAGCTCATGGCCCAGTATTCTTTGGAGCCACGGAGGTGCGTGATCCGGGATTCTACGAACGCTCCGGGATGCCGGTGGCCAAGGATGGGACGATTCCGTTCGCTCGCTGGGTCATCCGGCAGAAAGGTCACGTAGAGCTAGGTTCGATGGGCTGCAACACTTGCCACACCCGTGTGTTGGGGGATGGAACGGTTGTTCCCGGTGCGCAGGGGAACAATCCAGGCGACCGGGAAGGCGCTTTGATGCTCCGCCGCGCGGCGCAGTTTGGCGAGCCCGCCAAGGTCCTGTCGCGAATTCGCGATTTCGCCCGTCAGTTTGAAATGCCCTGGCTAGCGGATGACCTCAATCATCGCGCGCAGACCATGTCGCTCGATGATTTGATTGCTGCCGGCGAAGTGATTCCCGCGGGCGTGACGGCGCGCAGCAACACCAGCATTTTTCTGCCGCCGCAGATTCCCGATTTGATTGGAGTAGAAGACCGGCTCTATCTGGATCATACCGGCCTGGTACGCCAGCGGGAGATCGGCGATTTCATGCGTTACTGCTCGCTGGTGCAGGACGTGTTCAAGCTGGATCGTTACGGTGATCTGCCAAGGCAAACCGCCGAGGCCAGCCGCGGCGAGCGTTATAGCGACGAGCAGCTATACGCTCTGGCCCTCTATGTGTATTCGCTCCGGCCGCCGCCGAATCCGAACCATTGGGATGCCGAGGCAAAACGCGGGAAGGCAGTGTTCGAACACGCGGGTTGTTCAGGCTGTCACACGCCACCGTTGTATACAAATAACAAGCTCACTCCCGTGGATGGTTTCGCGACGACTGAAGACGACAAGCGCCGAGTCGATCTGATGGAAGTGCGCGTGGGCACGGATCCGCGCTACGCGCTCGAGACCCACAAGGGCACGGGATATTACAAGGTCCCGTCATTGAAGGGAGTCTGGTATCGGAGTCCGCTCGAACACAATGGCTCCGTTTTGACGCTCGACGATTGGTTCGATGCAGCTCGGCTTCGAGACGATTACGTGCCCACCGGGTTCAAAGGATATGACGGCCGCGCGCGCGTCGTGAAGGGTCACGTTTACGGTCTGGATCTCTCCCCCCAAGACAAGCAGGCGCTCATCGCCTTTCTCAAGACGCTTTAAACGGTTTCTCAGTGCGTGGTCTTCAGAAATTCGAGCAGGTCCGCCATCTGCTGTTGGCTGATTTGCTTTTCCAGATCCCCTGGCATGGCGGAAACGTTGGTGACATACATCTGTTTGATATCCTTGCGCTGAATGATGTCTTCCTTGCCATCTTCGTGACGTAGAGAAATCGTCGTGGGCGTCTGTGCGCCCAGAACGCCGTCGAGAATTCCACTGGAGGTCTCAACCACGTACGCCTCGTAGCCTTGCGCGATGGTCTTGTTGGGCATCAGGATATCCTCAAGCAGGCTCTTTTTGGGACGATTCTGCACGGTCACGAGGTCGGGCCCGACCTGCGATCCAAGCCCGGCAAAGCGATGGCACTTGATGCAGATGGATTTATAGACGTCCCGGCCGCGAGCGGGATCGGGAGCCAAATCTAGCGCGGTCTCATACTGCTTGACCACCTTCTCGCGTTCGCTTTTGCTTTCATCGAGCAGCGGGCGCGCCGCATCGCGCACGGCCGGGTCCACATTCATGATCAACCGGCGGCGCTGCGTAAACGAAAGCGTCCACGGCTGCACATCGCCGGCCTTGAGCGCGTTGACCAGCAGCCAGACGCGGCTGGGCTCCAGATACATGCCGTTAGCGGCTTCCGTGCGTGCCGACGGCGTGAGCGCGCGCCACTTGGACAGCAGGAACTTGCCCGTGTCATCGCCCTTGATCTTGCCGAACGCGCGAACCGCCGCGGCCTGCACTTGATCGGGTTCGGCTGGATCAATCAATTGCCGCAGCAGTGCCTGTTGCTTTTCGGCACCCGCGATGGCCAGAAGAGTGATGGAATCCGCCCGGAGGTCCGGGTCGGCTTGGCGATCGGCTGCAATCGTGGAAGCATGTTGCAGCGCAGGTGCGGCGTTGGAAGGAAGGCCGCTCATTTCGACCAGCCGCAAAGAAGCGCGGCGAACGGATGGCTGCGGGCTGGCGAACAGTTTGAGGAGCAATTGCCGGCCGGCGCCGAAAGCCTCGGGACCAGTGGCTCTGCCGCGAAGCCCGAGCGCGAGTCCGTCCAGACTCGCTGTCCGCCACCACTCGGCGTTGGCGGCGGTATTACTCGCAACTTTCTCAAGCACGCTTGCGACTTCGGCGGGCTTGTGTCTGGCGCCCACTACGGAAGCGGCCTGGCGGATAAAACTCACGCGGCCCGGTGTCTCGTGCTCGCCTGCGATGGCTTTGGTGTAAAGGCGCGGCGCTTCATCGGACGACGAGCTTAACGCGGCGATCTGCACCCACTTGTCCTCCACGTCCCGCGAAAGCAGTTCGTCGCGCGGCGTGCGAGCCTCTGCCGAGTTCAGCGAACCCAGCGTACACAGCAATTGGAACCGCACCTTGGCATCGGGATCCTTGGCCATCGTGATTAGGGTTCGAACCAGCGCCGGTGAGTCTTTCAAGTGCGGCTCGGCCAGAATGATCGCGTTCTCCCGCACTCCCGCGACGCTGTCGGCAAGACCGGCCTCGATCTCGGCGGGATCGAGCTTTCCCAGCCCATCGAGCGTCCAGAGCGCGTGCAGCCGGCCTACAGGCGATTGGCTCTCGTGCACCAGGCGCACCAGCGCGGGTGCTGTATCCACGGCTTTGCGATCCACCAGCACCCGTTGCGCCGTTCGCCGCCACCAGATGAACGGATTCGCCAGCTCCTGGACAAGTTCCGCATTCGACGCCGCGGCCAAATTGATCGGTTTTCTTGCAGGCGCGTCGTCGGGAACAATGCGATAGATGCGGCCGCGGTCGATCCCCTTGGTCAAGTCCGGCGATTTCTGCGCCTCAGTGGACATCCACTCGGGGTGCTCGATCACCAGGCGGTAGAAATCCATCACATAGAGCGCTCCGTCCGGCCCGGCGTAGAAATTGACGGGCCGGAACCAGGCGTCGGTGGACGCAAGAAACTCGACATCCGGGTGAGCGCGCCGCGCCACGAACGTCGCGCCCGCGTTAACCAGAAGATCCTGATGCACCAGATTGTGTACCGGCTCGGCCACAAACAGCGATCCCCGATAGCACGTGATGCCGCACGCGGAAGTGAATTGACCGACTTCGGTGAGCAACTCGAAACGCGGATGCAGCGTGATCGGATAAACCTTGGCGGCCGCTCCGTGATCGGGAATCTGCTGCATGGCGGAGAAAACGGGTAGATCCGGATTCCGCTCCAAATAGCGGGCGGCGATGACTTCCTCTCGCGCGTGATCGGAGTTGTTGGTTGTAAAGTGATGCCCCCAGTCATCGAAAGCCTGACCGTACTGGGAGCTGCCGGAAAGGGCTTCCACCCGCAAAGCGTCGGGCCGGAAACGGACATCGCGATTGTGTTCTTTGAGAACGGGCGCTTCGGGATGATCGGGGAACCGGATATCGGAGCCGCGATCGCCGAACTGCTTTTTGTAAATGATGGCCGTCGCCGGACCTTCGTGTGCGAGATAGATCCAGTTGTCGAGGCCGTAGACGGGGTTGTTGACCGTATGCTGCGGATTGGTAACGGCAAATCCGGTCAGCACTAGTTTGCGCACGTCGGCTTTGCCGTCGCCCTTGGTGTCCTCGAAGTACCAGACGTTGGGAGCGTCGGTGACCAGGATGCCTTTCTTCCAGCACATCACGCCCGTGGGCATCACCAGATTGTCGGCGAAGACCGTGACGCGGTCGGGAATACCATCTCCGTTGGTGTCTTCCAGGAGCTTCACGCGACCCAGCGGATTGTCGGTGCTGAGCGGGTAACCGCGATCCTCGACTACATACGTCCGGCCCTTCTCATCGATATCCATGGCTACTGGCGATTCCACCATGGGCTCGGAAGCGAACTTCTCGACGTGAAATCCCGGTTCAACCTTGAAGGTCTTGATAGCTTCATCCACGCTGTACGGCGGTCCGGCCTTGCGGCAGCCGGTGACGGCAATGAGCATCACGACGGCCAGGATGATGCAGCAGCGCACGGGTCGGGACGCTATTACGGGACTGGGAGGCATTGACGGATTCTAACGCACGATTCCGCCGCGCAGTGATTTTGGCTGTGGCGACGCGTAGAATCACGAGATGGGCATTCTTCAGCGGTCTTCGGTTTGTTTGATTCCAAGCGTCATATTGTTGTGGGCCGGGGACCTCGAGTGGCCGAAATTTCGCGGGCCAGATGCCAACCCGGTAGTTGCCAACGGGAAACTGCCGGAGAAATGGTCAAAAACGGAAAACGTCGAATGGTCCGTCGAGATTCCGGGGCGGGGGTGGTCATCGCCAATCGTGAACGGGCACAGCGTGTTCCTCACCACGGTGGTGACCGAGGGTAAGTCGAAGCCACCCCAGATCGGGACCGAGTACAGCAATGAGTACGTGGCCGAGTTGATGAAGCAAGGGTTCACCGAGAAAGAGGTTCTCGCAAAGGTAACGGCTCGCGATATCGAATTGCCAAAAGAAGTGATGCTGCACTATTACCTGTACTGTCTCGACATCGAAACAGGTAAGGTGATTTGGAAGCGGGAGTTCTACACAGGCCAACCGCCGGGCGGCCGCCATCGCAAGAACAGCTTTGCCTCGGAAACTCCTGTAACCGATGGGAAGCTGGTCTATGTTTACATCGCAAATCTGGGGCTCTACGCGTACGACATGAAGGGCGGGCAGGTTTGGCACACGCCGCTTGATGCGTATCCGATTTATCTGGACTTCGGGACCGGA
>Ga0335069_10012980_pt1 | contig 11712 bp, 12 predicted proteins | sample Lox_Sample_11_FD_206714 | JGI IMG/M metagenome (GOLD analysis project Ga0335069, IMG submission 206714) | Soil microbial communities from Loxahatchee National Wildlife Refuge, Florida, United States - Lox_Sample_1.1 | ecosystem: Environmental > Terrestrial > Soil > Wetlands | place: USA...
CATTCTCGACGCCCGCCGGCCCCGCAAGCCCTGAGCGAGCCCGGGGCCGGCCGGTTCAGGCGGCCACGCGCGCCGCGGCCGACGGGAGGTCGAGGCGGCCGTGGATCGCCTGGCGGAAGCTCTCGCGCGTCTCCCGGGCGATGGCGTGCGCGTCCGCCACCGACAGCCCGGCCGTCCCGGCCCGCGCGAAAAGGCGGCGGCGGAGGTCGTTGGCCGCGCGCAGGTTCCGGGACCCGGTGGCGTCCGCCCGGGCGGCGGCGCAGCCCTCGAGCTCCCGGAGCAGGCCGACGATGGCGTGCACCGCCAGCGCATTCGTCTCCGCGACGAGGTCGTCCTCGAGCACGAGCCTGCGGTCGGGTGCGAGCGCGATCCGCGAGAGCCTCTGGAAGGAGTGGGACCGGGCCGACGCGAGCAGCGATCCGAACAGCTGGCGCGACATGCCGAAGGGAATCACCGACGAGCCCTGGAGCGACCGGCGCAGGAATCGATCGTGCTCCCGGAAGTCCGGATGGCAGACGCGGCGCGCCAGCTCGACGAGGCCCCGGTCCATGCGCTGGTCGTAGCGCAGCTCCCAGTAGGCGTGGCCGGCCCGCATGCGGTGGAAGGACCCGACGGTCTTGTAGGGGACGTAGAAGTTGTGGGCCACGGTGTCGGCGGCCAGGTGGGCGAGGAAGCCGAGCGAGAAGGCCTGCTCGGGGCCGGGGGCCGCCTCGCGGTACAGTTTGAAGCCCACGCGCCAGTTGTGACAGTGGTAGACGTAGCGGGCCAGGTTCTTGCCGACGACGATGTCGGCGGCGAGGGAGCCGTAGAGGAACTCGTGGGCGAAGTCGGCGAGCAGCAGGCGCACCGGGGGCGGGGCGGCGGAGATCTGCTGCAGCGCCTGGGCCGAGAAGTTGAGGTGGGCGAGCGGGCCCCACGCCTGGGCCTCCGCGGGGGCGACGAGGACCGCGAGCGCGACGAGGGCGAGGCTGGCCGTTAGAAGAGAGCCGAGGAGCCGGGAGCGATGCATCGGTCCGGACTCTAGGCGCGGGACGCCGAGGGCGCAACGCCATGAAAAAGGTCGGAGAGAAGGTGAGCCGGGGCGCACAGGAGATCACTCCGGAGCTCCGGGAGGTCGCGGGTGAGGCGCTGCGTCACTTATGGTGGCTGAAGGACAGCGGTGTGCGCGAGGTCCCGGCGCCGGTCCTGCGCGCACCCGCCGCCCCGCGTCCGCCGCGGGCGGCCGACCCCGCGCCCGGCGACCGCGGCTGCGGCAGCGAGCCGCTCCAGGCCATCCGCCGCGAGCTCGGGGACTGCACCCGCTGCAAGCTCCACGCGGGCCGCACCACGCTCGTCTACGGGGTCGGCAACCCCGCCGCCGAGCTCGTGTTCGTCGGCGAGGGGCCGGGCGCCGAGGAGGACCGCCAGGGCGAGCCGTTCGTGGGCAAGGCGGGCCAGCTCCTCACCAAGATGATCGAGGCCATGGGCTTCAGGCGCACCGACGTCTACATTGCCAACGTGGTGAAGTGCCGCCCTCCGAACAACCGGGACCCGGAGCCCGACGAGATCGAGGCCTGCGAGCCGTTCCTCAAGGCCCAGATCGCGGCGATCCGGCCGCGGGTGGTGGTGGCGCTCGGTCGTTTCGCCGTCCAGACCCTGCTGCGCGACCCGACCCCGATCAGCCGACAGCGGGGCCGCTGGCGCGAGTACGAGGGTGTGAGGCTCATGCCCACCTTCCACCCCGCGTACCTGCTGCGCAACCCGGCCGAGAAGAAGGCGGCCTGGGAGGACCTGCAGCTCGTGATGAAGGAATTCGGCAAGAAGCGGACGTGACCATGCGGCGAGACACCTCCCCGGCGCGCCCCGCGCGCCTCGCACTCACCCTGGCGGCGGCGGTGTGGGCCGCGGCCTCGCTCGCCACCGGGGACGCGGAGCGGGGGTCCCGGCCGCGCGTGCTGCTGCTCGAGGTGAAGGCGCCGATAACCACCGGCACGGCCGAGTACATCGACGCCGGGCTCGCGCGCGCCAAGGCCGACGGGGACGACGCCGTGGCCATCGAGCTCGACACGCCCGGCGGCCACCTGGAGGCGACGCGCGAGATCGTCCAGCACATGCTCGCCAGCGACGTTCCGGTGATCGTCTGGGTGGGACCGGCAGGCGCGCGCGCCGGCTCCGCGGGCGTGTTCATCACGCTCGCCGCCCATGTGGCCGCCATGCACCCCACCTCCAACATCGGCGCTGCCCATCCGGTGCTGGCGGGCGGCGGGGACGTCGAGAAGGAGGCGGGCAAGGACATGGCGCGCAAGGTGGAAAACGACACGGCCGCCTTCGCCCGCAGCATCGCCCGGACCCGCGGCCGGAGCCCCGACTGGGCGGAGAAGGCCGTCCGCCAGAGCGTCTCCGCCACCGCCGACGAGGCGCGGAAGCTCCAGGTGGTGGACATCGTCGCCCCCGACCTGCCGGCCGTGCTGGCCGCGGCGGACGGGCGGAAGGTGGAGACGCCGGCGGGGAAGCGAACCCTGCGGACCCGCGACGCCGTCGTCGAGCCGCTCGCCATGACCGTGCGGCAGCGGACGCTGGGCTTCCTCTCCGACCCGAACGTGGTCGCCATCCTGATGCTCGTGGGAACGCTCGGGATTGCCCTCGAGTTCTACCACCCCGGGTCGATCGCACCGGGTGCCATCGGCGGCCTCTGCCTGCTCATCGCGTTCCTCTCCATGAAGGTCATCCCGGTGAACATCGGCGCCGTCCTGCTGCTCGTCGCGGGGGTGGCCGCGCTGGTGGTCGAGGGGTACGTCACCACCCACGGCATCGCCGGGGCGCTCGGGGCCGTGGCCATCGTGGTGGGCACGCTGCTCTTCATCGATCGGAGCTCGCCGGACTACCGCTTCGACCCGGAGGCGCTCAGCCTCTCGCCGCTCGTGGTCTGGCCGACGCCGCTCGCGCTCGCCGCCGTGCTCGGCTTCGTGGGCTGGAAGGTCGCCCGCACCCGCAGGGAGAAGCTGGTCGTCGGCGCGGCCGGGATGGTGGGAGAGGTCGGTCAGGTCACGGCCGAGGTGGGACCGGACGGCGGCGAGGTCTTCGTTCACGGAGAGCTCTGGGCGGCGCGGAGTCCCGCCCGGGTACCCCGGGGGGCGACGGTGAGGGTGCGCGAGGTGCGCGGCCTGGTGCTCGACGTCGATCCGCAGCCGGGGACGCAGGGAGTGCTACCCTGAGCGGACCCCCGGGACCTTCCGGGGAGGAGGATCGCCCATGCCCGCCCTCGGCCTCTTCATCCCGGTGGTTCTCGTCGCCGGATGGTTCATCCTCGGTCTGCGCATCATCAACGAGTACGAGCAGGGCGTCGTGCTCCGGCTCGGGCGCTTCGTCGGGCTGCGCACGGCGGGTCTGAAGTGGATCGTCCCCTTCATCGACCGGATGATCATCATCGACATGCGCGTCACCGCCGAGCAGGTGCCGCCGCAGGACGTGATCACGCGCGACAACGTCTCGGTGAAGGTGAACGCCGTCATCTTCTTCCGGGTGGTGCAGGCCGACCGCGCCTTCCTGCAGGTGACCGACTTCCTCTTCGCGACGAGCCAGTTCGCCCAGACGACGCTCAGGTCCGTCCTGGGCCAGGTGGAGATGGACGACCTGCTCTCCCAGCGGGACAAGATCAACCGCCAGTTGCAGGAGATCATCGACCGCCACACCGAGCCCTGGGGCGTGAAGGTCACCGCGGTCGAGGTGAAGCAGGTGGACCTCCCGGACGAGATGCGCCACGCGATGGCCCGCCAGGCCGAGGCCGAGCGCGAGCGCCGCGCCAAGGTCATCGCTGCCGAGGGCGAGCTGCAGGCCGCCACCAAGCTCGGGGAGGCCGCGGTCATCATCGCCCGCTCGCCGGGCGCGCTCCAGCTGCGCTACCTCCAGACGCTCGTCGAGATCTCGAGCGACAAGGGGACGAATACCGTGTTCCCCCTGCCGCTCGACCTCATCCGTCCCTTCCTCGAGTCGAAGGAGGCAAGGGAGAAGTAGCGGCGGGCACCCCTCGGGGTCCCGAAATGAGCTCACGCGCCCGGCGTATGCATACGGTCCCCGACGGAGGGTCCGCCATGTGCGCTCGACCGATGCTCCCCGCTGTCGCCGTCCTCGCGTTCCTGGGCCCGGCTCCCGCGGTCCGGGCCGAGGCGACGAGCGTTCCCCAGACCCGCGCGGTCGAGGCGGCCTTCACCCGGGTGGTCGCCCGCGGTCCGTTCGACGTCGAGATCCGCGGGGGAGCCGCCGCGTCCGTGGTGGTCTTCGCGGCGCCGGGCAGGCACGAACTCGTCCGGACCCTCGTGAAGGACGGCTCCCTCGTCATCGAGCCCGCGAGCCGGGAGCAGGCGCGCGAGGACGTCCGCGTGTCGGTGACGCTTCCCTCCCTGGAGGGAATCGAGCTGGCGGGGTCGGGGAGCGTCCGGGCGGAGGCCGGGCCCGAGCCGCGCGACGTGGGGCTCGCGCTCCGCGGCTCCGGGAGCCTCGCGTGGTCTGGGGCGACGAGGTCGCTCTCGGCAGAAGTCGACGGGTCGGGGAACCTCCGCGTCGACGGCCCGGCCCCCTCCCTCCACGCGGCGGTGTCGGGGTCGGGAAACCTCGCGTACCGCGGCACGGCCAAGTCGGTGACCCTCGCCGTGGCCGGGTCGGGCGACGCGAGGCTCGACGGCCGCGGCGACTCGCTGAAGGTGGCGACGACGGGGTCCGGCCGCGTCGACGCCCGGGGTTTCGCCGCCCGCGACGTGGAGATCTCAACTGCCGGCTCGGGCGACGTCGCAGTGCGCGTCGCCGGTGGGAGCGTCACCGCGACCCTGGTGGGTTCCGGGGACGTGGAGTGGAGCGGCGAGGGCAGGGTCGGCGGTGTTCAGGTCCTCGGGAGCGGGCGCTTCCGGCACTTGTGACCGGCGCCATGGCCTTTGGCGCCCGGTTGGGAATCAGAGCGCGGCGCGGATCTCCCCGTCCGCCGTCGACCACGCGCGCGCCATCACCGGCGTGTTGTGCGCGAACCCCGGCTCGCCGCGCGGCGGCATGACGATGAGGCCCCCCTCTCCTCCGACCCGTCCGGCGAGCAGCCGGACCGCCTCGCGCGCCGCCTCCTCCGCCGGCCTTCCCGAGCCGACCAGGTCGGCGGCGACCCGGGCGAGCGTGACGCGGATGATCTGCTCTCCCTGGCCAGTGGCCGAGACGGCGGCCAGGGCGTCGTCGGCGTAGGTCCCGCATCCGATGAGCGGCGTATCGCCGACGCGCCCGGGCCGCTTGAGGAACGTCCCCCCGGTCGACGTCGCCCCGGCGAGGTGGCCGCGGGCGTCCCGCGCCACCGCTCCCACTGTGCCTCCGCCCCGCGGCGTCGACGCAGCCTCCCTCCGCGCCAGGTAGCGGGCGCGCTGTGCGCTCGTCACCAGGAGCTCGTTGGGGTGGGGAGGAAGACCGATCTCGCGCGCGAAGGCGGAGGCGCCGGGCCCAGCCAGAAGGACGTGACCGGACCTCTCCATCACCGCGCGCGCCAGGACGACCGGGTTCTTCACGTCGCGGACCGCGGCCACCGCCCCGGCGGCGAGCCCGGCGCCGTCCATCACCGAGGCGTCGAGCTCCGCCTCTCCGGCCGCCGTGAGCGTGGAGCCCGTCCCCGCGTTGAAGGTGGGGTCGTCCTCCAGGGTCACCACCGCCGCGACCACCGCGTCGAGCGCGCTGCCGCCTCCGTCGAGGATGGCCTTCGCGACCTCGGCCGCCCGGCGCACCCCGGCGAGGCGCGCCGGGCCGCCTTGACCGGAGGTGGCGGGGTCGTCGGGGGCGAGCGTGCCGGCGCCTCCGTGGACGGCGACGGCGGGGCGGGCGCTTGCGACCATGGTCCCGGGAGCTAAGCTGCCGCCCGGAACGGCGCAAGCGGGTTCTCGCCCTTGACGGTCGATGCGCGGGCTCCTTATCGTCTCTCCGGGAGTGGCTGCCGCGCCCGTGCCCGGCACGGGCCTTCCCGGCCGCCGAGGTCCGCCATGCCAGGTCGCGAAGTGGTCATCGCCGGTGCCGCGCGCACGCCCATCGGCTCGTTCCTCGGGAGCCTCGCCCCGCTGCCAGCCCCGCGGCTCGGGGCCGTCGCGATCCGCGCCGCCCTGCAGCGGGCGGGCGTCGACCTCGCGCACGTGGACGAAGTGGTGATGGGCAACGTCCTGCAGGCAGGGGAGGGGCAGGCCCCTGCCCGCCAGGCGGCGCGGTTCGCCGGCCTCCCCGACGGGGTGCCGGCGTGGACGCTCAACAAGGTGTGCGGCTCGGGCCTCAAGGCGGTCATCAGCGGCGCCCAGGCCATCGCGCTCGGGGACGCGGGAGTCGTGGTGGCCGGAGGCATGGAGTCCATGTCCAACGTCCCCTACTACGACACCCGGCAGCGGACCGGGGCGCGCATGGGCAACGTGACGCTCCTGGACGGCATGGTGTTCGACGGCCTCACCGACGCGTACGACGGCGTCCCCATGGGGATCTGCGCCGAGATGACCGCCGAGAAGTTCGGGATCTCCCGGGGCGCGCAGGACGAGTTCGCCATCGAGTCCACCCGGCGCGCCATCGAGGCGCAGAAGCAGGGCCTCTTCGCCGAGGAGATCGCCCCGGTGGAGATCGAGGGGAAGAAGGGGGAGAAGGTCGTGGTCACCGACGACGAGGGGCCGAGGACCGCGCGGCCCGAGAAGATCCCCTCGCTCAGGCCGGTCTTCAAGAAGGACGGCACGGTGACCGCCGCCAACGCGTCATCCATCAGCGACGGCGCGGCGGCGGTGGTGCTCATGAGCGCGGAGCAGGCCCGGCGGGAGGGCCGGCCGGTCCTGGCGCGGATCCTCGCCTGGGGCGGTGCGGCGCGCGCCCCGGTGGAGTTCACCATTGCCCCGGCCGACGCCGTGGCGAGGACCCTGGAGAAGGCGGGGCTCGCCGCGAGGGACATCGACCTCTGGGAGATCAACGAGGCGTTCGCGGTGGTGTCGCTCGCGAACCAGCGCCTGCTTGGCCTCGACGGCAGGTCGGTCGATGTCCGCGGGGGCGCGGTGTGCCTCGGGCACCCCATCGGCGCCTCCGGCGCACGCATCCTGGTGACGCTCGTCCACGCCCTGAAGCAGCTCGGGAAGAGGCGAGGCGTGGCGAGCCTGTGCATCGGGGGAGGCGAGGCGGTGGCGATGGTGGTGGAGCGCCCATGAACAAGATCTTCCCGTCCGCCGACGCGGCGGTGGCCGACATTCCCGACGGGGCGACGCTGATGGTGGGCGGGTTCGGCCTGTGCGGCAACCCGGAGAACCTGATCGCGGCCCTGCACCGGAAGGGCGCGAAGGACCTCACCATCATCTCCAACAACTGCGGCACCACCGAGGAAGGCCTCGGGAAGCTGCTGCAGGCGCGGCAGATCCGGAAGATGGTGAGCTCCTACGTGGGCGAGAACAAGGAGTTCGAGCGCCAGTACCTGGCCGGCGAGCTCGAGGTGGACCTCGTGCCGCAGGGCACGCTGGCGGAGCGCATCCGCGCTGGTGGTGCCGGCATCGGGGGCTTCTACACCGCCACGGGGGCGGGCACGGTGGTGGCCGACGGCAAGGAGACCCGGATGATCGGCGGGCGCGAGTACCTGCTCGAGATGCCGCTGCGCGCCGACTTCGCGCTGGTCCACGCCTGGAAGGTCGACAAGTGGGGGAACCTGGTGTTCCGCAAGACGGCGCGCAACTTCAACCCCATGATGTGCGCCGCGGCCAGGATCTGCGTGGTGGAGGCCGAGAACGTCGTGGAGGTGGGGGAGATCGACCCCGACCAGGTCCACGTTCCGTCCATCTACGTGAAGCGCATCGTGCGGGCGCAGGGGCTCGCGAAGCCCATCGAGCGGCGCACCGTCCGCCCGCGCCCGAGGTGACCGATGCCACTCTCCCGAGAAGAGATCGCGCAGCGCGTCGCACGGGAACTCCAGGACGGGTTCTACGTGAACCTGGGGATCGGCATGCCCACGCTGGTCTCGAACTTCGTCCCGCCGGGCATCGAGGTGGTTCTCCAGAGCGAGAACGGGATGCTCGGCGTCGGCCCGTATCCCTACGCGGGAGACGAGGACCCCGACCTGATCAACGCGGGCAAGGAGACGGTGACCGAGATCCCCGGCACCGCCTTCTTCTCGTCGGCCGAGTCGTTCGCCATGATCCGGGGCGGCCACATCGACCTCGCCATCCTCGGGGCGCTGGAGGTCTCGGAGCGCGGCGACCTCGCCAACTGGCTCGTGCCGGGCAAGATGGTGAAGGGCATGGGCGGCGGCATGGACCTGGTCGCAGGCGCCCGCCGGGTCATCGTGATGATGGAGCACGCCACCAAGGACGGAAGGCCCAAGATCCTCCGGCAGTGCACGCTGCCCATCACCGGGAAGCGGTGCGTGTCGGCGGTGTGCACCGACCAGGCCTGGATCGACGTGACCGCCGACGGCCTCGTGCTGCGCGAGCTCGCCGAAGGGGTGACGGTCGAGGCGCTGCAGCGGATCACCGAGCCGCGCCTGATCGTCGACCCCGGCGTCCGCGTCCTGAGGGCCTGAGGGGCGTGGCCCGAAAGGCGAGGAGGGTGCCCCGAGGGAAGGCGGCCGGGGCGCGCGCCGGCCGCGCGACGAGGAGCGCCGCGGCGCCGGCCCCGCCGCCGGTGGTCACCTTCCTCAGCGACTTCGGCGCGGGCTCCGGCTTCCCGGCGCAGATGAAGGGGCCGGTCCTGCGGGCGCTGCCGGGGGCGACGCTCGTCGACCTCTCGCACGAGGTGCCGCACTTCGACGTCCTCTCGGGGGCGCTGCTGCTCGAGGCCTGCGTGCCTCACTTCCCCGCGCACGCGGTCCACGTGGCCGTGGTCGATCCGGGCGTCGGGACGGCGCGGCGGCCCATCTGCGTGGTCGACCCATCCGGCCGGCGCCTGGTGGGCCCCGACAACGGCATCTTCACCCCGTTCCTCGGCGAGGGCGCGAGCGTCCACCTCATCGCCGCGGGCGGCCCCGTCCCGGAGCCGAGGAGTGCCACCTTCCACGGCAGGGACGTCTTCGCGCCCGCGGCAGCCTGGCTCGCCGCCGGCGGGGACCCGGCGCGGCTCGGCCCGGCGGTCGGCGACCCGGTGCGGCTCGATTGGGCTTCGCCCACGCCCGGCGACAACGGACTCGACGGCGCCTGCCTCGCCGCCGACCCGTTCGGCAACGTGCTGACGAGCATCCGCGCCGGGGACCTGGCCGGCCGCTCCGTGCGGGAGGTGCTCGTGGACGGCCGCCCGGCGAGGTTCGTTCGGACCTTCGGCGACGGGGCCCCGGGGGAGCTGCTCGCGCTGGTGGGCAGCAGTGGGCGCATGGAGATTGCGGTGCGCGAGGGAAGCGCGGCGCGCGAGCTCGGGATCCGGCGCGGGACCCCCGTCGCGGTGGCGTTCGGCGCGCCGGGTCTTGTGCTCGACTCCACCCCTGCTACACTCGATGCACCAGTCATGGCGAGGACGCAGGACAACCAGAGGCGCTCGAGCCGCCTCCAGCACGAGCTCCCGGTCGCCTACCGGAGCGTGGGGAGCTTCCTCACCGACTGGGCCACCAACATCAGCCAGGGCGGCCTCTTCATCAACACCCGCAACCCCCTTCCCGTCGGCACCCTGGTGAAGATCCTCATCCAGCTCCCGGTGGCGGCCTTCCCGGTGGACCTCAACGGGCGCGTGACGCGGGTCGCCGAGTTCGACAACCAGGCGAACGTGGTGCCCGGCATGGGCATCGAGTTCACCGACGTCGACTCGTCGAAGAAGGAGCAGATCGAGGCCTTCGTGCAGAAGCTCCGCCTGGAGCTCGGCGCCTAGGGCGGCCGTGCGCCGCGCCGGGCCCCGAGCGTGCGCTTCACCCTCGACATCGCCGATCTCGCCCCCGGGGGCGAGGGGACCGCCGCCCAAGGGGGCCGCCCGGTCTTCGTCCCGTTCGCGGCCCCCGGCGACCGGGTGGAGGCCGAGGTCCCTCCCGGTGAGGGCGCCGCGCACGCGTCGCTGCTGCGCGTGGTGGAGGGCGGACCGGACCGCGTGTCGCCGCCGTGCCGGCACTTCGGGCCGGCCTTCGGCGGCGAGGAGGACCGGCTCTGCGGGGGCTGCGAGTGGCTCCACCTCGAGTACGGTCTCCAGCTCCGACAGAAGGAGCGGGCGCTCGCCGAGGCGCTGCGGCGCATCGCGCGGCTCGCGCCCGGGAGCTACCCGCTGCGGCCCGCCGTCCCGTCGCCCGCGCGGCTCCGGTACCGGTCCCGCGCCAAGTTCCACCTCGATCGCACATCCAACCGGCTGGTGTTCTTCCGTCGCCGCTCCCACGAGCCGGTCCGTCTCTCGGAGTGCCAGCTGCTCGTCCCGGAGCTCGACGGGCTCCGGGAGGCCGTGGGCCCCGCGCTCTCGCAGGCGCGCCTGGCGCCGCGCGAGGTCGCCCTGGAGTGGTCCGATCACCAGGCGGCCGGGGCCGCCCTGCTGCGGTTCCCGGAGGTGGGGGACGGGGTTCGGCGGCGGGCCGAGGACCTGCTGGCCGCGGTCCCGCACCTCGCCGGCGTCGTGCTCGATGCGGACGGGGACGGGCGGGTGAAGCCCGCCCCGGTCCTCATCGGGGCGCCCGTCCTGCTCCACGAGCGCGTGCCCGGGCAGCCGGGCCCGGGGATCGCCCGCAGCCGCCCCGACGTCTTCCAGCAGGCCAACCGCTCCGCCAACGCGGGCCTGGTGCGCGTGGCGCTCGACCTGCTTCGCCCCGACGGCGAGGACGTGCTCGAGCTCTTCTGCGGGTCCGGAAACTTCACCGCGCCGCTCGCGCGGCGCGCACGGTCGGTGTCCGCGGTCGAGGTCCAGGGACCTGCCCTCGACCTCGCCCGCGCGGACGTGGGGGGAGGTGCCGTCCGGTTCTTCGCCGGCGACGCGCTCGTCCTCGGCGGTGCCTTCGCCCGGGAGGGGCGTCGGTTCGGGGGCGTGCTCCTCGACCCGCCTCGCGAGGGGATGCGCGGGCTCGGGCCGCTGCTCCGGGACCTCGCGGCACCGCGCGCTGTCTACGTCTCCTGCGACCCGGCCACCTTCGCGCGCGACCTCAAGGCCGCGGCGGCAGTGGGCTACCGCGCGGCCGAGGTGGTGCCGGTCGACATGTTCCCGCAGACGCACCACGTGGAGTGCGTGGCTCTGCTCGAGCGCGACGGGTAGGGGCCCATCGGCCCGGGGGATGGGTCCTCTCCGGTCGAGCGCCTCGGGACGCGCGCCGCAAGGGCGCCGCCGGTCCGCGCCGGGCTCAGGGGAGGTCCCCGCGGGGCGAGTCGCCGGGCGCCGGCGCCTCGGGCGCCCGGCGGGAGCCACCGGGCTCGACCTCCAGCCGCTGCAGGGCCCGGTGGAAGAACGGGCCGACGAGGATGCTCATGGTCGCGAGCAGGACGAGCCCGGAGTAGAGCGCGTAGCCGGAGGCGAAGACCTTGGCGCCGTCGCAGTGGAGCGGTTCGACGGGCCCCATCCCGGCGAGGATCATGGAGGCGTTGAGGAGGGCGTCGACCCAGGACATCCCGGCGAAGTGGCGGTAGCCGAGCACGCCCACGGAGAGGGACCCGAACACGAGCACCGCCGCGAGCGCGGCCGCGCGGCGGAGCCTCTGCGGGAACGTGAGCCGAGGCCGGGCCGGCGGGGCGGCGCGGGGGGTGGGCGGTGGCATGCGGCTCGCACAAGACCACGTTTCGGCGAGGCGTGTCGACGGCGCGCCTCAGCGCGGCAGGGCCGCCG
>Ga0335069_10012981_pt1 | contig 11712 bp, 6 predicted proteins | sample Lox_Sample_11_FD_206714 | JGI IMG/M metagenome (GOLD analysis project Ga0335069, IMG submission 206714) | Soil microbial communities from Loxahatchee National Wildlife Refuge, Florida, United States - Lox_Sample_1.1 | ecosystem: Environmental > Terrestrial > Soil > Wetlands | place: USA: Florida...
GAGCGGGAGGAAGCTATCTCTCCACCAGCGACCCGCGCCTCCACTTCGGACTCGGAGCGGCTGCTTCGTTCGACCGCATCGAAGTCCTTTGGCCCAGCGGGTTGCTCGAGCAGTTCCCCGAAGGCGCTGCCGATCGATTTTTATCCTTGGTAGAAGGCAGTGGCATCGCACTGCCCTCAGGCAAGGCTCCTCCGAAGCAGAAGTAAGATCGCCAGATAACACGTGCCCTTGACTTCAACGCGACGTGCTTTGATGGAAGCAACGCCCCTCATTTGCATACACCGAGAGAATCTGCGTCGATGGTCAATAGAAAACGCATCTGCGAGCGAGCGGACTTTTAGCAGCGCCCTCAATTGATCCAGCGATGTCGGCCGGGTTGCGATGATGTCGATGGCCTCTCCAGGCAGAAGGTTGAAGTGGTCATCCGAGACATTCGCCTCGAGGCTTCCCAATGAGAGATAGACACTTCGCGCCAGCACCGGCGAGGTCAAACGAATCTTGCAGTCCCCCTGATTCTGCGATGTCTCCACCTCTGGCTAGATGAACGTCTCCGGGCGCTGTGGCCGGCGGCCAGCCGCTCTCTGCACCTGTGCGCTCGCCGCCAAGCTTCCCACACCCGCGGCTGCTCCAGCCATCGCGCAGAACATCACACCCAAGGTAGTTCTCTTTCGCATTGCATTTCCTCCAGGGCACTCCGCAAAGCCATAAGTGCTGCTGTAAGAAGCGGCTGAGAACGACGCCGACAGCGATAGCAGATTGGCAATTGGGGTCGCTGGTCTCAAATGGTCGCTTCAAATCCGGCGGCAGCTAGAGTTCGTGAGTGGCTTCTGGATGCTTGACAAGAGGTCTTTGCGTAATTGAGACTCGCTTGATTCTCAAAGCGCTCGAAGTGCCCGCGATCGATTCGGAGAATAATGCATGGACATTCCCGCAGAGCAGACACCTCTTCCTCTTCGCGCTTCCACTCTTAGCCAACTCGCTGACAATATCGTGCGTCCCCGCTACGATCGGAGCCGCGTGTTGCCAGGCCTGGTGCATATTGGGGTTGGTGGATTCAATCGCTCTCATCTTGCCATTTACCTTGACGACCTGCTCGCTCGAGGCGAATCGCACCGCTGGGGTGAAATCGGGATCGGCCTTCTCCCCGGGGACAAGCAGATCCATGCAGTGTTGGAGGAGCAGGATTTCCTATACGGACATTTGCAGGTTGATACCGATCAAGAGAGCTATCGGGTTATCGGATCGCTCCTCGGGCACCTCTTCGCGCCGGAGTCCGGAGAGGCCGTGCTTGAAGCGTTGAGCGCTGCCGATTGCGCCATAGTTTCGTTGACGGTTACAGAAGGCGGCTACTTTATTGAGAATGCAACGGGCCGATTTCTTGCCGACCACGAAGATGTCCGCCACGATTTAGAAAATCCCGGACGTCCAAAAACATGGCTGGGATATGTGACCGAGGCATCGAATCGACGCATGATGATTGGGGGCCCGCCGTTCACTTTGCTGTCTTGCGACAACCTTCAGGCGAATGGCGAAACAGCACGCACCGCATTGCTCTCCTTTGCCGAAGCGCGCAGCTCGAAACTGCGCACGTGGATGGAGACCAACATCTCTTTTCCAAGCAGCATGGTCGACCGGATTACACCACGAACGACTGACGATAATCGCGCGGCGATCGCTACGAAGTTTGGCGTTCTCGATCTTTGTCCGGTCGTCTCAGAGCCGTTCAGGCAATGGGTGCTCGAGGATGCCTTCATTGCAGGACGACCGGCGTGGGAACTGGTGGGCGCTCAGATGACGAGCGATGTTGCCCCGTACGAGAAGACAAAGATGCGCCTGCTGAATGGAGGCCACTCTGCAATCGGCTATGCGGCGGATTTGCTCGGCTACAGCACCATTGCAGATGCCGTGGCCGACCCTTTGCTCCATGGATTGCTGGAAGCGTTTATGGCGGAGGTGCGGCCAACGCTGCGCCAGCTTCCCGGCATCGACCTCGATGCGTATGCGACCACCATCGTGAAGCGGTTCTCCAATGCGGCAATCCGAGACCAGGTTGCGCGCATTTGCTCGGACGGATGCACAAAGATGGCGAAGTTTATCGTTCCCTCCCTTGTTGACCTGCTGGAGGGAAGGGAGCTTCCGCGCGTTCTGCCCTTTGTCATTGCGAGCTGGCTGCACTATCTGCGCGGTTACGATGAAAGCGGTCGCAAACTCAGCATTTCGGATCTATCGTTGGCTTATATGCAGCCTTTTCTCGACGCGGGCGGCGGAGAAGCACGTCTTGCACTGTCCGCAAGGCCTCTCTTCGGGGAGATTGCATCGACTCATCCTCAACTCGTGAATGCGGTTCAGACAGCCTTGGACCAGCTTCGCGAGAATGGCGTCCGCGCGACACTTGAACGAATCCTCAAGAGGTCCACAACAACATGACCTCCGATGTAATTCAGCCCCCGCCGTACACAAGAGTCACGCTCTCGGAGCGCCTGGGGATGCACCCAGAGTTGGCGATCGGCTACCTGGGATTGCTGCTTTTCATGATCGGCGATGGTGTGGAGGCAGGCTTTCTGTCGCCCATGCTCATCGACCTTCACTTTTCTCCAGCGCAGGTCGCGATCGTTTTTTCAGCATACGGAGCGACGGCGGCTGTTGCCTCGTGGTTGAGCGGCACGCTCTCTGACATCTTCGGACCGAGAAAGGTCATGTGGGCTGGGCTTCTGATCTGGCTTGCATTTGAAATGCCGTTCCTGACGCTTGGTGTTGCGCATGTAAACTATCCCGCCATCGTCGTCAGCTACGCTTTGAGGGGATTTGGATACCCACTCTTCGCTTACGGCTTTCTGGTGTGGATCACTGCAGTCACGCCGGAGCGCTACCTTGGCACTGCTGTGGGATGGTTCTGGTCGGCCCGAACCGGTGGATTGCCGACGCTCGGCGCCTTGCTGGCCAGCTACTCGGTGCCGTTTGTGGGGGCATACTACACGCTCTGGATCTCGGTCGCACTGGTGCTGGTTGGCGGTTTGATCACCATGTTAGGAGTGCGCGAAAAGCGCGGAGCCCAACCGCTCTCGGCAACCGGCGATCACCATTTGACGCTGCTCTTTTCGAGCGTGTCAATTGTCTGGAGGCACCCGAAGGTTGGACTCGGCGGAATTGTCGCGACCATTACCACAACCTCCGAGTTTGGATTTCTCGTGTTCCTGCCGATCTTCTTCATCCACGTGATTGGATTCTCGTTGCAGCAATGGCTTCAGGTACTCAGCATCATGTTCGCAACAAATGTGGTCGCTAATCTGATCTGGGGCTGGGTTGGGGATAAGATCGGCTGGCGCAGGACGATTACCTTCATTGGATCGTGCGGCTGTGCCCTGACGACCCTTGGGCTTTACTATGTGCCGCACCATTTCGGCGCCAACTACACGCTGGCGGTGCTGGCCGGCATGGCTTACGGCACGGCATTGGCAGGATTCGTCCCCATTGGCGCTATTATGGCCACACTGGCGCCGGAAACCAGAGGAGCCGCAATGTCGATCATGAACCTGGGATCTGGCCTGAGTACTTTCATCGGCCCGGCCATCGCGGGTGTCTTCTTGCCGTTGCTGGGCGTTTCCGGGGTGATCTGGATTTTTGCCTGCATGTATCTTACCGCTGCGGTCATCAGCTACACATTGCGCATTCCGGGCGTCCGGGCTCTGCGGTAGCCCGGCGATTTGATGCGATTCACAAGTGAATTCCTTGTTTCGCGGGTTGATTTCGGTGTTAATCCCTTGGCGGTTTCGCAATCCATATCCAAGAATGGGTTCTGCTTGTTTCAGGTTGTGCGACGAGACGCTGAAGAAACCTTCTGATGGGCACAAACTCAAGATCAAAGAGGGCATAAGTGAACGTGGATAAGACGGCAAGTGAGAAAAGTGAAATGACCAGTGAAGATTGGATGTCCAGCCGCAGAGAGTTCCTGGCAGGATCAGCCGCACTGGGACTCGTCGGATGGGCAGACAAGGAGTTCGCATGGGCCGAAGAAACGGCGGGATGGAGCGGACTGCCGGCTCGGCCAGAGGAACGTCCGCTGGATTTCCATGCGCTCGCCAATGCCTTTGACACCTGGGTAATGGATCCTGCGCATGGATTGAATGCGCTCGCGAAAGATGGCCGCCAGGTTTTCCCTTCCGCGCTTGAAGGCGAGCAAGACGGTGGACTGACAACCTACGCGCCAATGGCTCTTGGCAAGGAACTGCGCGGAGAGGGTCTGCCGGGCCTGGCAGCCTCACTGAAGGGCTATTTCAGCGAGCCGTATGGACTGTTTCTTGACGGGGCAGGTGCAACGCTCTGCGAGTACTGGTACCTGATGAATGTGACTGCGATGGCCTATGGGCTGATCCGGTTGCGCTTTGCAAAGGACGCAGAGTGGCTGGGGCGGGTGGAGAAGAGCGCGACGCGGCTGAAGGATATGGCGCACCAGTTGCACTACGACTTCAATAGCCAGGGCTACGACTTTGCCAAGACAGCGGCATTTACCAATCATGACATCTATCGGCAACCCGACGCCGTGGGCGGATACAGCTATGTGATGCTCCTGGCGTGGAAGCTGACCGGGAAGGAAGCGTTTCTAGCGGAGGCAAAGATCGCGATTGACCGCTATCTCGGTTTTGCAGCGAACCCCTGGTATGAGATTCCAAGCGGAGCCATGGCGGTGCTGGCAGCCGCGCGATTGGAAGCCATGGGCTATCCCACGAATGCGGAAAAGGCCTTGCGATTTGTGCTCGACGCAAAGGTGGGGCTTATGGCCACTGGCCGATGGGGCGGACGTGAAGTCAACGGGCTGATGGCGGGGTTCTGCACTGAGCCCTCCGGCCAGACCTACAGTATGGAGTCGATGGTAACGCTGCCATACCTCTTGCCGTCAGTTCGATTCCGTCCGGAGTTGGCTGGCGAGGTTGCGCGCCTTGCACTCAACGTGTCGGCGAACATGCGCCTGTTCTATCCGGAGTACTTGCCGCGCGAGAATCAGAGCCGTCCGGACCTGCCGCCGATGTTCCCCTACGAGCGGTTGAGCCGGGAAGAAAAGGGGCACAGTCCCTATGCAACGGGTGACTTTGCCGGGCACCGGTCCATCTATGGCGGCGCATACGTGATGTGGCTGGACAAGATGATTCAGCCGCAGGGAGACCCGTGGCTGCTGCGGTGGGACTTGGGCAAAACGGACTTTATGGAGCCAGACTTGCCGCCGGCATATCTCTATTACAATCCGTGGCCAGAAGAGAAGCGCGTAACAGTCGTGATGGCGAATAAAGAGAACCGATTGCATGACCTGATGCGCAAGAAATCACTGCAAACCCATGCGGGGGCAGCGGAGTTGACGTTGCGTCCGTTTGAGGCGAAGGTCATCGAGATTCAAAGGTAGACGAAGCGCGGCGACTTGCTGTTCATCAGCGGTGAATCACGCGCGTGGCAACGATAGAAGTTGCATTTGGAGCGCCAGCGACAGCCTGAGTTCGGATGAGGGCCTCAAAGTAGACGGGCTGGTTCGGGGAGCCAGAAAAGCCGAGCGCTTCCTGGAGCTTTTGCCGGTTGCTGGCATCGGCCAGGAACAGTCCGGCAGCCTCGGTCCCCTCCTGCTGCAATCCTTGCAGAATGAGAACGCTGCCCCGACCGGTGGGCACGGGGAGCAATGAAATGGTCGCGTAGTCTTCACCCGAGCTGCCGGTGAAGGCGAGCCCCTGATATTTCTCCTGTTCACCGGGGTTGGGATGGAGATTCTGGAAGAATTTGAGGCTGGCGCCCACCACGCCTTCTCGTTCCTGAAAGTTGAGCTCGTTGGCAAAGTAGGAAACCCAGGGGTTGGAGCTCGGGCTGCCGACAAAGACGAAGCTGCCCTCTTCCAGATCGCGTGGGCGCAATTCGCGAGCCGAACGAATGGCGAGCCAATCGCGCGCGTTGCCGCTTACGCGCAGGAGCGTGCTGACGACGACGAGGTCAGCATAGGAAGTCAACAGGGAGCCGGACAGATACCTCATCATGCGGGCTTCGCGTTCGGTTGGATGAGCATTCGTCAAATCTTCACCGCTACGATAAGAGGGGCTCAGATATCGATCCAGCGTCACAGGCTGCTCGTCCACCAGGCGCGTCATCCCGTAGTTGACGTCCGCAACCACCACCTGGACGGGCCGGTTGGGGGGCGTGAAGAGGACAGCCAGCGGCCAGGGGGGCGGGGGCGGCGTGGCCACAGCAGGACGGTAGAACCAGGCCGCGACGGTGGTAATCAGAAACAGAGCCGCCAGTGCCCAGGGTAGCCACCGAAGCCATGTTTTGAGTTCGCCGGCCGGATCGGGAACGGGGGGGGTGGTGCGTTGCCCGACGGAGCGAAAGAGGGTGGTGTAAGCCCCTTTGGGGATTTCGACGACGCAGGCTTCTTCGCGGCCTTCTCCATCAAAGTACTCGTGGAGCTTCAGCCGCAATTGGCGCACATGAACGCGGACGGAGCTGTCATCGACAACGCTGTAGTCCAGTGGTTTGCCGAATACGGCGCTGCCGATGCGATGTTCGGTCAGGTCCTGGGTGTGGCCATGGAGGGTTCTCTCCGCCATGTAACGCAGCAAATCCCTGATCCGCGCCGATTTCTGGAAAGAAGGGCTGGCCGTAATCCTTTCGATCAACTGCCAGCGGGCGTCCGTCTTCAGTTCCGGATCGACCTCCGCCATTCGCGTCCAATCCGATTTCTGTTCAGTGTGGGGCACAGCCTGTAGCCGGGACAACCAAACGCATGATAGCACGCCTCATGAGCAATACGAGACAGCCAGGCGGGCTCGAATGCGTGAGATTGGAGAATGGAGAGTCGCGGAGTCTTCTGGAACGAGTATCTCCGGGCAGGGTTGCGGTCCACCCCTTGGTTCCGTGCTCAAAATCATGCGTTTCACATGTAAATCGCATTGATTCTCAAAGATTTTTGCCGTAAGTACCTTTTCGGACGCAGGAGACGTTCTCAAGTCTTATCTGCGTCTTTCCGAGTCCGGTTTCTGGGTATCCGAAATGCCGGCGAGAAAGGCCAACCATCCGGTCCCCCAGGAAGCCCTCATGAAGCATGATCTTGCAGAACGGTTCGGGCAGAACCCTATCCTCAGGCCGCAGGACCTTCGCCCGAGCGTGGAAGGCATGGAGGTCACCTGCCTCCTCAATCCGGGCGTGTTCCGCTACCTGGGCAAGGTCTGGTTGTTGGTGCGCGTTGCAGAACGTCCGGCACAGATTCCCGGCAAGACCTCATTTCCTATCCTGAGCCCCGACGGCGGGTTGGAAGTGCTCGAATTCGACTCGAGCGATCCAAGGCTCGATCTGAGCGATCCCCGGGTCATCAGTTTCGACGGGCAGGACTACCTGACCACGCTCTCGCATCTTCGTCTGCTTTCGAGCGTCGACGGGATCCACTTCACCGAGCCAGAGAACAGCCAGCCGTTCATGGGAAGCGGGGACCTCGAGATCTACGGGATCGAGGACTGCCGCGTGGCGCAAATCGGCGCTACCTACTATCTGACGTATACGCAAGTCTCTGGCAATGGCGTCGGCGTCGGACTGAGGATAACGCGCAACTGGACGGACTTTGACCATGTGGGCATGATCTTCCCCCCCCACAACAAGGATTGCGCGATCTTCGAGGAACGGATCGGCGGCAAATACTACGCGCTGCATCGACCCAGCAGTCCGGAATTGGGTGGCAATTACATCTGGCTGGCCGAGTCGCCCGACCTTATTCACTGGGGCCGGCATCGTTGCCTGGCTCACAGCCGTGGAGGGTACTGGGACGGCGCTCGCGTTGGAGCCGGTGCTGCACCCATCCGGACCTCCGAGGGCTGGCTGGAGATCTATCACGGAGCGAGCAAAGAAAATCGCTACTGCCTGGGCGCATTGCTGCTTGACCTCGACGAGCCCTGGCGAGTGCTGGCACGGTCCGAGACGCCCATTATGCAGCCGACAGCTCCTTACGAATTGGAGGGCTTCTTCGGCCAGGTCATCTTCACCAACGGCCATGTCGTTGACGGAGACCGAATCACGATGTACTATGGCGCGGCTGACAGCGTCATCTGCGCTGCGTATCTGTCGATATCAAACATTCTGGCCACCCTTGCTCTGCCTCAGGGAGCAAAGGCATGAACCACCTGCGAAGGGAATTCGAGGTCTTCCTTCACTGCTCCCACTCCATGCAGGTACTGATGGTGTCGAACATGATCTACGCCCTCGTCCTCCCGGTGATCGAGGTTTTCGTGGCCGCCTATGTCATGAGGAACTCTCACGCCGTCGACAAGGTGGTTACCTACCAGTTATCGATTTACGCTGCCACTCCACTGGCGTTCTTCCTGAATGGCAAGCTGCTGGGCCGCGTTGGCGCCAAGCACCTTTATGCCGCCGGCATGCTGCTGTCGGGTGCGGCGATGATGCTAATGATGCAATTGAGCATCCTCACTCCCATCGGCGTTGCGACCTCAGGTTTCACCATGGGAATAGCCACAGGCATCTTCTGGGCAAATCGCGGATACCTTGCGCTGACAGCAACCAACGACAGCAACCGGAACTACTACTACGGCGTGGAGAACTTCATTGCATCGCTCGCTGCCGTTGCAGTTCCGGCGCTCATCGGTCTCTTCATCAGCGGCACTGCTCTGTATGGCTGGTTGGGTGGGGTTGCAAATCGTGCTTACCACATCATTGCCATCGTTGTTTTCTGCCTTACGATTCTGTCTTCGGTCATCCTCGAACGGGGAACGTTCCGTAACCCAAAGCAGACACGGTTCGTCTTCTTCCACTTTCATCCGCTTTGGTGGAAGATGCTGCAGTTGGCGCTCCTCAAAGGCCTGGCACAGGGATACATCGTTACCGCACCGGCCATGCTCATCATGCTGCTCGTAGGCCAGGAAGGGACCCTGGGCACCACGCAGGCTATCGGCGGCGTCTTCTCTGCATGCCTCATGTACCTGGCCGGCCGAATGGCCGCTCCCAAACATCGCATATTCGTCTTCTCTGCAGGCCTTCTTCTGTTCTTCCTGGGCGCAGTCACCAATACCCTGCTATTCAACGCTGTGGGTGTGCTCATCTTCATAGGGTGTCTTCTGCTGGCCAAACCGTTGCTGGATCTTGCCTACTATCCAATCCAGCTTCAGGTGGTCGACGTGGTCTCCCATATCGAAGGACGCAACGAGTACGCCTATATCTTCAACCACGAATTCGGGCTGTTTCTGGGGCGAGGCCTGGGCTGTTGTTTATTCCTGGGCATTGCCTTTTGGGGATCGGGAATCGCGGCACTCAAATATGCGTTACCTGTGATTGCACTATTGCAGGTGCTGTCCATCCTGGTTGCCAGCCAGATTATTCGGGGTCTGAACGCGGCGGGAAACGGCACCTTCCCAGTCGCAAGCTATTCAGCAAGCAAACTGGAGGCCTGAAAACCATGCAAACGTTCAGAGGAGACACAATGACTCACCCTCGACTCCCGGCGCGCAAAACGGGGCGCCCATTGATACTGCTCTTGGTGGCGTTTGGCTTGGTGGCCGGCGTCCCCGTCGTGGCCCAATCGGGCCGAGGAACCTTGACCGGAACAGTGAAGGATACGACCGGCTCTGTAGTCTCGGGAGCGTCCCTCAATCTAAGAGAAGCCAACACCGGCAGCACGTACGTCAGCACGTCGAGCTCCGAGGGGCTGTTTACGTTTCCCGAGCTTCCGCCGGGAACGTACGCGCTTGAAGTCAACTCTGCCGGTTTCGAGAGTTTCAAGCAGGTCGGCATCGTCGTGCAGGTCGCCAGCACTTCCACCGTCACAGTTCAGTTGAAGGTCGGCTCCGCTGAGGCCACGGTGACCGTGACCGCCGATGCATCGCACCTGCAGACCGAGTCCTCTGATACCGGCTTCACGATGCCGCCTCAGGTTCTGGAGTCGCTGCCGCTGCCCTTCGGCGGTGAGATCCGTAACCCGCTCGAGTTTGCGTCGCTCTCGCCCGGATTCGCAGGCAGCATGACCAACAACCCCTCATCGCCGCCCTCCGGAGCGTTCAAGCTCAGTGGCGGCCAACAGGGCGGTGGCGACATCCTGCTCGACGGCGCTACCACCGCGCTCGCCTCGGCCAACATGCAGGTCACCTATGGCTTCAGCGTCGAGGCCGTATCCGAATTCAAGGTCATGACCAACACCTTCGACGCGCAGTTTGGAAGCGCAAGCGGCGGCGTGGTCAATCTCTCCTCCAAGCAAGGAACGAACAGCCTTCACGGCTCGGCTTACGATTTGCTCAAGAACCGCGAACTGGATGCCAACAGCTGGCTCAACAACTACCAAAACGCAGTTTTCGGGCCTGGGACAACCACCAAGCCCTTGGACACCCAGAACGACTTCGGCGCGAGCGCCGGGGGGCCGGTGTTCATTCCCTGGCTGTACAACGGCAAAGACAAGACCTTCTTTTTCTTCAATTACGAGGGCTTCCGGCAAACAAATGGCGGCAAGTCGTTGCAATCCGCCCCCACCCAGGCTATGCTCGGCGGCGACTTCTCGGCCCTCCTGAACCCCGTCACCGTCAACGGCCAGACCTTCCAGGCCCACATCCTTTATGACTACTCGACCTGCACCGGCGCCAACCAGGGACAACCCTGCCAGGCTTATGCGGACAACAAGATCACCCAGTCCCCGGATCCGGTCTTTGTCAACGCGTCCAAGGTCATGCCCACTGCCCCCGCCGGCGCCACCAGCCCTTACTACAACATTAATGTCAGCAGTACCAACCACCAGCAGGCTGACATGTGGTCCATCCGCGGGGATGAGAACATCAATGCGCGCAACAAGATTTCAGGCAGTTACTTTACCGGCAACATGCCTTACGTCAGCACCTCCAGCCTGGGGTCGCTTTACAAAGGTGGCAACACCCAGGGCAACAAATATGTGCGTCTGGGCTATGACTTCTTCATCTCGCCAACGATGCTGAACCACTTCAACGCCGGCTTCACTCGCCGCCATCGCGTCGAGGGTTCGGGACAGGGTGGATATGGTGGCAACTGGGCCAGCAAGTTCGGCCTCAAAGGCGTAGGCGACGCGGTCTTCCCTCGCTTCGACTACAACTACCCCGGCAGCGGCATCAACTCCCCCAGCGATGGCGCCAGCACCTTCGTCGACAACATCTATCAATATGACGACGCGGTTTCGTGGCAGAAGGGCCGTCACAGCTTCCGTTTTGGCGGCGAATTTCGCGCCTCGCAGTTCAACCTGAATATTCTGACCGGCAGTGCCGGCCAGTTCAACTTCAACAGCGGCCCCACCAGCACTCCGGCCGATACTAACTCCGGCTTCGGCTACGCCAGCTTCTATCTCGGCGCCGCCTCCAACGCGTACATTTCCATTCCCCAAAACAACGGATGGCGCGCCAAGTATTTTGCGGTCTTTGCCGCAGACGACTGGAAGATCAACAACAAGCTCACCGTCAACCTGGGCCTGCGTTATGACATTCCGATTCCGGTGAAGGAGGCGCACAACCGCATGTCCTTTGTGGATCCAACCCTGTCGAACCCGGGGGCTGGTGGCCTTCCCGGCGCCTACGTCTTCGAAGGCAGCGGCACGGGTCGCCTCGGCGGCAGCTCCCCCCAGTCGATCTTCAAAAAGGCCTTCGGTCCCCGCGTCGGCCTCGCCTATTCCATCGATCCGAACACCATCATCCGCGCCGGCTACGGCATTTACTTCTCCACCCAACGAGTCGG
>Ga0335069_10012982_pt1 | contig 11711 bp, 12 predicted proteins | sample Lox_Sample_11_FD_206714 | JGI IMG/M metagenome (GOLD analysis project Ga0335069, IMG submission 206714) | Soil microbial communities from Loxahatchee National Wildlife Refuge, Florida, United States - Lox_Sample_1.1 | ecosystem: Environmental > Terrestrial > Soil > Wetlands | place: USA...
CTCGGTTCGCGCGTGATCATGCGCCGGCTCGACGAGCTTGTGCCCGACCCGCCGCTGCTGCCTGCGGATCCCGAGCGGCGCTCGCGGGTGCTCGGGGCCGAGCAGTGGGGCGACGAGGTCTTCCAGCCGATCGCGCGCGAGCTGATCTGGGCGGGCTTCGTCCACCGGCCCGACGCGATGGTGAGCTACAACGAGCATTCGCGGTTGCACGTGCCGGGCCCCGCCGTGAGGCTGATCGGACCCGTCATCGCCCGGCTCGGCCGTGGCCTCAACAAGACGAGCGACGCGGTCGCGCGGACGGACCTGACCGCGCTGCCGGCGCATCTCGACACGGTCGACGGCTGGATCGCCGACGGCACGATCGGCGACGCTGATCGCCCCAACGCGGCTGATCTCCAGATCCTCTCGACCGTCCGGCTGATGCTCACGTTCGGCGATGCTCGTCCGTTGATCGAGGGCCGCCCCTGCGCCACCGCGGCCCGAGCGGTGTTTCCGGACGCCGATGGCGAACTCCCGGCCGGCGCGATCGCCGCGTAGACCAGCGCCAGCTCCTCGCACGCTCGTTCATAACTCGACACTCGCTGCTCGGGAGCAGGTCAGTGCGGATTCAGGCCCCGAGACGGGGCTCCAATCCGCACTCGCGGCGCGCCGACGGGTGAGTGTGGCCCAGCGCGGCCCGATCAGACCGCCAGCGGCGGGCCGGCGAGGCGGACGGCCTGCCCCGGGTCGAGGCCCTCGAGCGCGAGCGCGAGCCGGGTCCCGTCCGGGAGCGCGAGGTCCGGGTCCAGCTCGAGCAGCGGCACGAGCACGAACCGGCGCGAGCTGACCTCCGCATGGGGCAGCGTCAACCGCGAGGAGGCGTACTCGAGCGGGCCGAGCAGCAGGACGTCGACGTCGATCACGCGCGGCCCGTGCCTGACCCCGCCGGCCGCACGACCGACGGCCCGCTCGAGCCGCTTGCACGCATCGAGCAGCTCCTCGGGGGCGAGCGCGGTCCGGATGCGGATGCAGGCGTTCAGGAACTCGGGCTGGTCGAGGACCAATCCGACCGGCTCGGTGTCGTACACCGAGGAGGAGGCGAGCGCCTCGATCCCGTGCGAGTCAAGCGCGTCGACCGCCGCCTGCAGGTGTGCGCGGCGATCGCCGATGTTCGAGCCAAGACCGAGGTAGCCGGTGCGCAGCTGCACCCGGCTACTCCGCTTCGCGCCAGACCTCGACCGACACCTCGCTGAGCGGGAAGGCGATCGGCGGCTCGGGCTTGGCCGCCTTGACCCACACCGAGCTGACGTTGTAGTGGTCGAGCAGCCGGTCCGCAATCGCAGCGCAGAGCCGCTCGAGTGTCTTGTACGAGCGCTGCTGGGCGACGAGGTTCGCCGTATCGCACACCTGTGCGTAGTCGACGGTGTCCTCGATCCGATCGGTCACCGTGGCGTCGCAGTCGGCGACCTCGAGTCGCAGGTCGAGGATCAGGCGCTGGCCGACCTCGCGCTCGGCGGCGGTCACGCCGACGTGCGTGAACAGCGACAGCCCGCTGATCTCGATCGTGACCTCGGGCTCAGCGTGGCCCTCGTCCTCCTCGTCGGCGTCTACCTCGTCGAACTCGTCGTCGCCTGTGTCCATGAGCGGCTGACCGTAGCAGCAGCCACGCGCAGCGCGTCGGCGACCGGCGCGACGTCGTGCACGCGGAACACCCTCGCACCCCGCTCATATGCCAGCACATTGGTCGCGATCGTGCCGGCGAGCCGATCGTCGACGTCGCGCCCGGTGATGCGCCCGATGAACGACTTGCGGGACGTGCCGATCACGACCGGCCGCCCGAGCGCCACGATCTCCCCGAGCCGGCGCAACAGCTCGAGGTTGTGATCGAGCGTCTTGCCGAAACCGATCCCCGGGTCGAGCAGGATCCGCCGCTCGTGGATCCCGGCGGCGACCGCGACCGCCATCCGCTCCTCGAGGAACGCCTTCACGTCGCTGACGACATCGGCGTACTGCGGGTCGTCCTGCATCGTGCGCGGACTTCCGAGCATGTGCATCAGGCAGCAGGCCGCGCCGCTGTCGGCGAGCACGCCGGCCATCTCGGGATCCCCACGCAGCGCGGTCACGTCGTTGACCAACGTGGCGCCGACCTCGAGCGCCGCCCGGGCGACCGACGCCTTCGACGTGTCGATCGAGATCTGGGCCCGCGTGCCGGCTGCGCGCAGGCCCTCGATCACGGGCAGCACACGCGCGCGCTCCTCTTGTGCCGGCACCGGCAGGGCCCCCGGACGCGTCGACTCGCCGCCCACGTCGAGGATCGCGGCGCCCTCGCGCTCGAGCTCCAGGCCGTGTTCCACGGCCGCGCTCGTGTCGAGGTACAGACCGCCATCGGAGAACGAGTCCGGCGTCACGTTGACGACGCCCATGATCTGAAACGGCCCGAGCTCACTCATCAGGCCACCGCCCGTGCTCGTCGAAGTACCGCCGGGCCTCCTCCTCGCGCTCGCGGTCGCGATTGCTCTCGACGCTCATCCTGAACAGCCAGTTGACCATCCACACGATCACGGCCGACCCGAGCAACACGACGCCGGCTGCGGCCAGCGCCGTCCGTCCGTGGCCGAGCACGATCGCAACGACGCCGACGAGCGCGATCGTCAGCGGCAACCACAGCCGCACGAACCTCAGCAGTGGTCCCGTCGAGCCCACGCTGAGCCTCGGATAATGAGAGCCGTGTCCATCCTCGATCCCGCACGTTACATCGCTGAGTTCGCGAGGTTCGCAGCCACCAAGAGCTCGCAGGAGCGCCATGACCAGCAGGCCCTCGCAGAGCTCGAGCGGCGCGCGATCGCGTTGCCGAGCGGGCTCGAGCTCACGTGGCTCGGGGTGTCCGGCTACCGCTTCGACTACGAGGGCCACACGCTGCTGATCGATCCGTACGTCTCACGCGTGCCGCTCGGCGCGCTGATCCGGCGCACGCCCGCCCTGCCGGACGCCCGCCTGATCGACCGCTACATCGGCACGCCGCAGTGCGTGGGCGTGCTCGTCGGCCATACCCATTTCGATCATGCCGTCGACGCACCCGCGATCGCCAAGCGGCTCGGATGTCCGGCGTACGGGTCCGGCTCGCTCGCGCGTCTGCTGCGGCTGCACGGCGCCGGGGAGTTCGCGGTCGAGGTGGTGCCATACGAGCGCTACGAGCTCGGTCCGTTCACGGTCAGCTTCACCCCGAGCGCACACTCGAAGCTGCTGCTCGGTCTGGCGGTGCCGTTCGACGGCGCGCTGACATGCGATCACCTCGACGGTCTCGCGCCCGCGGCGTACCGCTGCGGCGACGTGTTCGGGATCCACGTGGAGGTCGCGGGGGTGACGTTCTACCATCAGGGCAGCGCGAATCTGATCGATGATGCGATCACGCACCGGGGTGTCGATTTCTTCCTCGCGGGGGTCGCGGGGCGCGGGTTCACGGCCTCCTACTGGAAGCGGATCCTGCGACTGCTCGCTCCGCAGACGGTCATTCCGACCCACTACGACGACTTCTTCCGGCCGCTGAGCGGAGAGATGGGATTCACGACGAACGTCAACCTTGCCCACGTCCCCGACGAGGTTCACGCCGTCAGCCGCGACATCACGGTCGCCGCGCTGCCGCTGCTCGGAGATCGCCGGCGGTGAGCAGATCCGCCCGCAGCATCGCCGCGGCGATCGGAGCGCTCGGGACGCTTGCGGCGCTGGTCAGCGCCGCCGGCAGCGCCCGCGCCGCGACCGCCGCCCAGACGATCGCCCTGCTCAACACGCAGCGCACCGCCAACGGCATCCCAGCGGGCATCACCGAGGATCCGACGCTGTCGACCGACTGCGCCGAGCACGACAACTACATGTTCCTCAACCATCAGCTCACGCACGTGGAGCAACCGGGCAACCCCGGCTATACGGCCGGCGGCGCGTACGCCGGTTTGAACGCGGTCCTCACCGAGAACGACAACTGGGACGCCGGCAATCCGTACGAGAACGCGCCGCTCCACCTCGACCAACTGCTCGCGCCGCGTCTGCTCGTGCTCGGCACCGCGGACGCCGACGGCTTCAGCTGCACGACGACGTTCCCCGGCTGGGTGCGGCCCGACCCGCCCGCGCTGACGGTGGACACATACCCGGGCAACGGCGCCCAGATCTACGCGAGCGAGCTCGCGCGCGAGCTGCCGTGGACGCCCGGGCAGCTCGTCGGCGTCCCACCCGGTGCCAGGACCGGCCCGTATCTGATCGTGCTCGTCGACGCGCCCGGCCAGAGCCCGGTGGCGAACCCGGCGACGCTGACCGGCGCGACGCTGACCGGACCCAGCGGGCCGGTGACGGTCGCGACGGTCGATGGCGCCGCGCCGGTGCCCGGCAGCCAGACGGCCACGCTCAGCTCCTACATCTCCCCCGGCGGCTTCCTGATCCCGCTCAAGCCGCTGTACGCCGGGGTGACCTACCACGCCCACGTCGTCGTCGGCTTCGCCGGCGCGCAGACCCCGTATGACTGGTCGTTCACGACGCTCGGCGCCAGCTCTCACAGCATGCTCAGCGCGCGCAACGGCAGGCTGTTCTTCTCCTCATCCTCGTCCCAGCCGGTGTCGATTACGTTCACGCGCGCCGGCGGCCGGCACGCGCGCGGCGTCACGATCGCGCCCGGGCACAGCGTGCGCCTCGCGCTGCACCCCGGAAGCTGGCAGGCGTGCGGCCATCAGCCGGGCACGGCGCGCTTTGCCCCGTTCGACGGCTGCATCGCGATCATCGTGACCGGACAACCGACGGTCCAGTTCGGGAAGCCGCGGATCGTCGGATCGGTCGTCCAGATCCCGGTCGCCTTCGCCCGCGTGCTCCGCGGCCGCACCGCGACGCTGACGCTCACGCCGCTCACCGTACGCTGCGGCCCCAAGGGTTGCTCGACGAGCGCCGGCCGGCCCTCCACGAGCACGGTCACGCTTCGTGCGAAGGCGCTCACGTTCGCGCTGCCGGCGCGGGGCCGCGGCTTCGTGCTGGCACTTGACACGGCCGCCTTCCAGCTCGGCGATGCCCCCTGGTCGGCGGCGCACACGACGGTCCGGTTCGTTCGGCGTTAGGGTTTCCGGCCGCATGCCCTCCTCGGACAGCGTCACACGCCGGACATTGTTGCGCGGAGCGGCCGGCGGCGCGGCGCTGCTTGCCGCGCACGGCCTGCCCGCATGGGCTCGCCCGGTCGCCGCGACCGCCGGCATCCGCCGACCGGACAGCCTTCCGTTCCCGAGCCTGAAGGCCGGCACGCCGAGCATGCCGCAGATCGACCACATCGTCGTGCTGATCATGGAGAACCATTCGTTCGACAACCTGCTGGGGATGGTTCCCTACCAGGTGCCGGGAAGGTCGAAGGTCGACGGGCTCACGCGCGCCCACGGGCGCTTTCTCAACGTCAACGCGGACGCATCGGGGCACCAGGTGTTCGCCCAGCACGCGGCGTCGCCGTGCCAGCTGTCCAAGCTCCCCGGCCAGGACTGGAACCGCAGTCACACGTCCTGGGACAACGGTCGTAATGACGGCTTCGTCCGCGCGAGCGGACCGATCGCGATGCGCTTCTGGGACGAGAGCGATCTGCCGTTCACCTACTCGCTCGTCGCGCACTTCCCGATCGGCCAGCGGTTCTTCTGCTCGACGCTCTGTCAGACCTATCCGAACCGCCGGTTCTTCTTCACGGGCACGGCCTCGGGGACGATCGCGACCGACAACACGACGTTCTCGATCCCGGCGGCGAACGGCACGATCTGGGATCGGCTCGACGCCCACAACATCGACTGGGCCATCTACTACCAGGACCTCCCGAGCTGGCTGATCGTCCCCGGCTCGTTCTCGAGCGCCCGGGCGTCGCGGCAACGGAAGTTCCCGGCGTTTCTCACCGACGTCGCGGCCGGGAGGCTCCCCCAGTTCACGTTCCTGGATCCGAACTACACGACCACCTCGGAGGAGAACCCGCAGGACATCCAGGTCGGCGAGCAGTTCATCGCCCAGGTCGTTCATGCGCTCATGCGCGCGCCGACGTGGAAGCGCACGGCGCTGTTCATCACCTACGACGAGCACGGCGGCTACTACGACCACGTCCCGCCGCCGCGCGCGATCAAGCCCGACTCGATCCCGCCGATGACGACGACGGGTGACCTGCCCGGCGGCTACGACCGCTACGGCTTCCGCGTGCCGCTGATCGTCGTCTCGCCGTGGGCGCGGGCGGACTACGTCTCGAGCGTGACGCAGGACCACACCTCGATCACGGCCTTCATCGAGCGCAAGTGGAACCTGCCGGCGATGACCTACCGCGACGCCAACGCGGCCCCGATGACCGACTACTTCGATTTCAGCGACAAGCCCGCGTTCGCCAAGCCGCCCCGCCTGGCGGCAGCGCCCTCGCTCGCTCCCGGCCTGGCGAAATGCCACGCGCATGGGCTCACCCCGCCGCTTCCGAACACGCCTGCGTCCGCGTCCGACGTGACGGACGTCTCGCGCTACCTGCGCGGGCGCTGAGGCTTATTCGGCGGTGCCGCCGGCGAGGCCGGGCCGCGGCAGCGGCCGCGGACCTTCGCGTCCCGGGGCGCGCTCGGTGGGCGCACCGGGAACCGGGATCTCGGGTGGGGGCGGCGCCTCGGTGCCGAAGACCCCTTCCTCGGTACCGCCGTCGAGCAGCGCCTCGAACTGCTCCTTCTCGATCGTCTCGCGCTTGATCAGGATCTCGGACAGCTTCTCGAGCGAGGCGCGGTGCGTCGACAGGATGTCCTTGGCCTGCAGGTGGGCGGCCTCGACGATCCGCCGGATCTCATCGTCGATCTCGCGCGCGATCTCGTCGGAATAGTCCGGCTCGGCCGAGAACTCGCGACCGAGGAACGGCTGGCCGTGGTCATGGCCGAACACGCGCGGACCGAGCTTCTCGGACATCCCGAAGCGCATCACCATCTGCTTCGCGGTCGCGGTCACCTTCTCCAAGTCGTTGGACGCGCCGGTGGTGATCTCGCCGAACACGATCTCCTCGGCGGCGCGGCCGCCGAGCGTCATCGCCATCGTGTCGTTGAGCTCCGCGCGCGTGGTCAGGAACTTGTCTTCGCCGGGGAGCGAGATCGTGTAGCCGAGCGCCTGGCCCCGGGAGATGACGCTGATCTTGTGGATCGGATCGGAGTTCGGGAGGTAGTGGCCGACGATCGCGTGGCCCATCTCGTGATAGGCGGTGATCTTGCGCTCCTTGCCGCTCATCACCCGGGTCTTCTTCTCCGGGCCCGCGATCACGCGCATGATCCCCTCTTCGAGCTCGATCTGGGTGATCTCGCGCTTGCCGTTGCGCGCGGCGAGCAGGGCGGCCTCGTTGACGAGGTTCGACAGATCGGCACCCGTGAATCCCGGGGTCTGCCCGGCGAGTGCGTCGACGTCGATCTCCCGCGCGAGCGGCTTGCCGCGCGTGTGGACCTCGAGAATCTTCTTGCGGCCGAGGCGATCGGGGCGGTCGACGACGATCTGGCGGTCGAAGCGGCCCGGGCGCAGCAGCGCCGGGTCGAGGATGTCCGGTCGGTTCGTCGCGGCGATCAAGATGATGTTGTCCTTCATCTCGAACCCGTCCATCTCGACGAGCAGCTGGTTGAGCGTCTGCTCGCGCTCGTCGTGACCGCCGCCGAGACCCGCGCCGCGGTGGCGGCCGACGGCGTCGATCTCGTCCATGAAGATGATGCACGGGGAATTCTGCTTGGCCTGCTCGAACAGGTCGCGCACGCGCGACGCGCCGACGCCGACGAACATCTCGACGAAGTCCGAGCCCGAGATCGAGAAGAACGGGACGCCCGCTTCGCCGGCGACCGCGCGTGCGAGCAGGGTCTTACCGGTGCCCGGCGGTCCGTACAGGAGCACGCCCTTCGGAATCCGCGCGCCGAGCGCCTGGAACTTCTTCGGGTTCTCGAGGAACTCCTTGATCTCGTGCAGCTCCTCGACAGCCTCGTCGACACCTGCGACATCCCGGAACGTGATCTTCGGCGAGTCGACCGACATGCGCTTCGCGCGCGACTTGCCGAACGACATCACCTTCGAGCCGCCGCCCTGGACCTGGTTCATGAGGAAGATCCAGAACCCGATGAAGATGACGAACGGCAGGATGTAGGTCAGCAGCGACAGCCAGCCGTTGGAGGCGCGACCCTGGATATCGAAGCCGTCCGGCGGAACGTTCTTCTCGGCCGAGGCGATCAGCTGCGGCGTGTACTGGTCTGGGAAGCCGACCGTGTACTTCTGTCCGGTCGTGAGCGTGACGCTCGCGGTGTTGTCCTTCTCCTTGAGCGTGAGCGCCTTGACCTGTCCGGAGTCGAGCTGCTGGAGCAGGTTGCCGAACGTCTGCTTCTGCGAGTGGCTGGAGTTGCCGATCAGCTTTTGGGCGAAGAACGCGAGCACGACCACGATCAAAATCGGGAAGGCTGCGCTCTTGAAGAACCTGCTCATGAGGGAATTCCGCGCGTCCGGCGCGACGGCTCGGGTTCGGGAGGTGTCAAGCGTAGCACCTGGGTTTAAGCCTCAAGGGAGCTTTGCATCACGCGTGTCATTCCTTTAAGGCAGCGACGTAGGGCAAGTTGCGGTATCGCTCGTCGTAGTCGAGGCCGTATCCGATCGCGAACCGGTTCGGGATCTCAAATCCGACGTATCGGGTCTTAAGATCGACCTTTCGGCGCTCGGGCTTGATCAACAGGGCGCAGACTTCGAGCGAGCTCGGATTGCGGCCGGCGAGATTCCGCAACAGGTATTGCAACGTGAGCCCGGAATCGACGATGTCCTCGACGATCAGCACGTCCCGGCCTTCGATCACCGCGTCGAGGTCCTTGAGGATCCGAACGACGCCGGAGGACTTCGTCGCCGAACCGTACGAGGCGACCGCCATGAAATCCACCTCGACGGGAATCTCGATGTGCCGCATCAGATCGGACAGAAAGAACACGGCCCCCTTGAGCACGCCGATCAGCACGAGATCCTTGCCTGCGTAGTCGCGCGAGATATCCGCTGCGAGCTCGCGGACGCGGTGCTCGAGGTCCTCGGCAGGGACGAGGATGTCCCCGATCGCGTCGTCGTTCTCCACGCCTCTTTAGTTTATGGGGGTGGTTTCGGTCTCGTGTGGACCAGCCGCAGCGGTCCGTCGGACGAACCGCAGCAGTCCACGCTCGACGATCGCCCGGACCCCCGAGGGCAGATCGAGCATCGCAACGCCGTGCTGAGACAGCGCAGCGATCTCGGCGCTCCGGCGCGCGATTCCAGGCGCCGGGCGCCCTGCGGCACGGTCCGCGAGACGCTGCACGACGAGCCGCGCAAGCGCCGGCGGCAGCGCCCGCAGGCGCTCGAGCGGGATCGCGGCGCCGCCGGCGAGCGCGTCGTCGACGAGCGCGTCGAGCACGTCCGCCTCGTCTCGCAGGATCTCAGCGAGCGCGAGCACGTTCTCCTCGGCGGCGGGATGAATCTCGCGCAGCGCCGGTACGAGGCGCGCGCGCACCCGCCCGCGCGCGAACACCGCCGACTCGTTGCTCTCGTCCTCGCGCCAGCTCAGTCCCCGTTCGGCGCAGTACGCCGCCGTCTGCTCCCGGCTGACGCGCAAGAGCGGCCTGATGAGCGCGCCGTCGCGCTCGCGCATGCCGAGCAGCGCCCGGCGGCTGGGCGAGGAGGCGAGCCGGTAGAGGATGGTCTCGACCTGGTCGGTGGCGGTGTGGCCGGCGGCGACGTCGCCGCCGCGCCGGAGCGCGAGCTGCGCGGCCGCGCCATAGCGCACGTCGCGCGCCCAGGCCTGCAGATTGCCGGTCTCGATTCGCGCCGGCCGCCGGACCTCGAGCGGGACGGCCAGGCGCTCGCACAGCGCCACACAATGCGCCTCGTCGCCCGCGGACGCCTCGCGGAGCCCGTAGTTGACGTGCAGCGCCGCGACGACCTCGCGCCCCGCGATCCGCACCGCGACGTCGAGCAGGCACGTTGAGTCGCGGCCCCCGGAGAGCAGCACGAGCACCGGCCGGCCGCCGCTCAGCAGCCCGCCGCGCGTGACCTGATCGAGCAGGATTCCGTCAGCGGTGCTCGACATCGCGCGTGTAAGTGTGATCGGCCGGCCGCTGTGATCGGCCGGCGACGCCAAGCAAACGGCGGCGGGACCCCGATGAGAACGAGGCCCCGTCGCCCGCGGGCGAGACGGCCCGCTGCGTCGGCCGTAGGCGCTCGTCACGTTTCCGGCGGCGCCTCGCGGAATGCCTGCCCGGGATGGACCGGCAGCACATCCACGATCCGGCCTGTTGCCGTGCTTGTGACACGAAGGTCTACTCGCACTGCCCACGGATGTCAATGCGGATCAACGGAAATCCATGCGTAATCGCGAGTCCCTACCCTCGCGGGCGGTGACCGCCACGATCCACCTGCATCCGACCGCGCCGCTCGCCGAGCGCGTGCTGTTGCCCGGCGACCCCGGGCGCGCCCTGCTGCTCGCGCAGTTGCTGCTCGACGCGCCGAAAATGTTCAACCACAACCGCGGGCTATGGGGCTACACGGGGGCGGCCGCCGACGGCGACCCGCTCACGGTCCAGAGCACCGGCATGGGCGGTCCGAGTGCCGCGATCGTCATCTCGGAGCTCGCCGACCTCGGCGCCCGGCGCCTTGTGCGCGTCGGGACGTGCGGCGCGCTCGGTCAGACCCTGACGCTCGGCCAGGTCGTGATCGCGACGGACGCGCTCGCGGCCGACGGCTGCAGCCGCGCGCTCGGCGCGGGCGAGCGCGTGCCGGCGAGCGCCGAGCTGCTCGCGGCGCTGCGCAGCGCGGCCGACGGCCAGGCGATCATAGGTGTGGTCGCCTCGACCGATCTGTTCTACGACGACCGCGGCGACCCCGAGCGCGAGTGGCTCGCGGCCGGCGCCCTCGCGGTCGAGATGGAAACGGCCACGCTGTTCGCCATGGCCGCGCAACGCGGCCTGCAGGCCGGCAGCGTGCTGATCGTCACAGACGTCCTGTTTCCGGCCCGCAGCCGGATCGACGAGCTCGAGCTGCGCGCGGCCGAGCACCGGGTCGGCGCGCTGGCAGCCGCTGCGCTGTTGGACACGTAGTGCCGTGCCTCTCAGCTCGGTGGTGCCGGGCTGCTCAGCTCGACGTCGACGGCGGGTTCAGCGCCGCCTCGATCCGGCCGAGCCGCTCGTCGATCGCGTCGAGCCGCCGCTCGATCGCGCTCTCCGCGCCGAGTCCGTCGATCCGCTGCTCGAGCCGGTCGAGCCCGTCCTCGATCCCCTCGAGGCGCTGCGAGACGCCCCGGAGCCGGCGCGTCAGCCGCTCGAGGTCGCTGGCCGACGGGAGATTGAGCGCACCCATCGCCACTTCCTGCGCGCGCACGGCCCGCTCGCGGGTCTCGAACGCAGCCGACAACGCGCTCGAGATGACCGGGTTCTCGAGCAGTTCCTGGGCGAGCCTGCCGATCGCCTCCTCCCCCTGCCGCGTCACGCGTTGGCGTAGTCCCTGTTCGTCGCTCATCCTCGCATCGGCCTCCTCGAAGGTTCTCTGCACGCGGCCACGGTAGCGCGGTCGGGCCGAGACTGCTCACAAATCGAAAGACTAAGGCTCAAGTTGAGACTGAGCTCGTCGGATTGTCGATCGTGCCGCATCGAGCGGCGGTCGAGTCGCCGCCCCGGACACTTCAGTCCGGTGTGAAAGCCGCCGATGCGGAGAGCAATTGGTCGGTTCGGCCTGGTCCGAACCGTCTGAGC
>Ga0335069_10012983_pt1 | contig 11710 bp, 12 predicted proteins | sample Lox_Sample_11_FD_206714 | JGI IMG/M metagenome (GOLD analysis project Ga0335069, IMG submission 206714) | Soil microbial communities from Loxahatchee National Wildlife Refuge, Florida, United States - Lox_Sample_1.1 | ecosystem: Environmental > Terrestrial > Soil > Wetlands | place: USA...
GCATCACGGTGCCGCAGATCTTGACGTATTACATCAGGATCAGCTCGATCACGAAACTGACGCTGTGACGGCACCGATCAATAACTCGCGTGTGATCCAGTCCATGAATGCGTCGGAAATGCGACTCGGAATGCATACAGCGGAGTTCGGGGAGATCTCAATTCGTGCGGCCATCTCTCAGCAGCAGATGACAACACAAATCTCCGTTGCTCACAAGGATCTGAGCAGTGCGATCTTGGCTCATGCCACCTCGCTCGAGGCACGGCTCGGCTCCGAATACGGGGTTCATGCCTCGATCGAAGTAAAGCACTATGGAGGAGGGCTTTCTGACCCTCGAGAACAATCGCAACAGCAACCGGAACAAGGTCGACGGAGTCAATCAGCTCCTACGTCTGTTGCCCCGCTGGAGCCTGAAAACGATCGAGTTGTGTTACAGGCCCTGCCATTTGTGGACGAGTCGTACAGGCTAGATATCCAGGCATAGAACGGCCTGGAGGAGGAGAGAGGGAAAATGAATATTCAAGGCGTTCACCCAACGATGTCGGCGCCGATTCAGGCTCAAAGCGCTAGTGGAGCGAGTTCGTCCGGAGGAGGAACCAGCTCGTCCCAGACGTCGGGTTCGGACCTACAGAGCACGTTTCTGAATCTGCTGGTCACCGAATTGCAGAATCAGGATCCAACGACTCCAGTCGATCCCACGCAGATGGTCGGTCAGATGGTATCGCTGAACGAGCTTGATCAACTCATCTCCATCAATCAGACATTGACACAGATGTCTACCGCAGTTTCATCGAGTTTTGTTCCTGCGGCAAATGCAAGCGTGTCAGTGGTCAGAGCAGCCAATCCTGAGGTACAACCCAAAGAGCAACATGTTGCGAGCTCCATACCGATGAATGGAGGGTTCACGCAAAGCTCGGCAAGTTCTTCGGCCGCGTCGAGTATACCCGGCTTCATGAATCTCTACGGAAGCTTCAGTGCGCCAATTACAAATTCCATCTCCAACCCGACAGGAGCAAGATAATGTCCGCATTCTCAATTCCACTTTCAGGCCTGGCAGCGAGTTCGTCCTCATTGAATGTGATCGCTAACAACCTAGCAAATCTCAACACCGACGGTTACAAGAATGAGTCTCTAGTCTTCGGTGACGTATTCAACCAGGTGCAACAGACATCGGGGAATGGCAATCCTATCCAGGTGGGTGCCGGCGTGCAGATCGCCGGTCAGGTTGCCAATTTCAGCAATGGCAATGTCAGCTCCACGGGAGTTGCATCGAACATGGCTCTCCAGGGCAATGGCTTCTTTGTTGTCGAAGGAAACAGCCAGGTGAGCTACACACGAGCGGGGAACTTCACGGTGAATTCGCACGGCCAGCTTTGCACCCCGCAAGGCGATCTAGTGATGGGATACCCCGCGGTGAACGGTGTTATCTCAACAAGTGCTGAACTCTCCCCCATCGTGGTGAACCAGTCGGGTAACATTCCAGCGATGGCTACCACTAGTTTCCAGATGAATACGAATCTAAATGCAAGCGCTGCGGTCGGTGATACCTACAATGCGCCAATCACGGTTTACGATTCCCTTGGCGCTTCTCATGTCCTCACTGTGCAATACACCAAAGCCAGCACCAACACTTGGAGCTACAGCATCAGCATTCCTTCGGCAGATACAGGAGGCACAGGTGCCGCGACGCCTGTCGCGACGGGTACGCTGACATTTGATTCGAACGGAACGCTGACTTCGCCCTCTGGCCCGATCACGGGCATCACCATTTCCGGCTTAGCGAACGGGGCATCGCCCATGGACCTGACTTGGAATCTGAACGACGCCAATGGAAATCCGATCGTCACACAGCAAAATGCCGCGAGCGGAACCAATTCATCTGACCAGAATGGCTATGGCGTCGGAACACTCATGGGCTACTCTGTTCTTCCGGATGGAACTGTTCAGGGCCAGTTCAGTAACAACCAGACTTTGGCGCTAGGGCAGGTGGCGATTGCCAGCTTTGCGAATGTGCAGGGACTGAAGCAGGGCGGAGACAATGAATACCAGGCCACACTGGCTTCAGGCGCGGCAGTTGTTGGGCAAGCCGGCGTTGCTGGAAACGGCTCAATCACGGGTGGCGCTGTCGAAAACTCCAACGTCGACCTCTCGACCCAGTTTGCTGAAATGATCGTGGCGCAGCAGGGATATGAGGCGAACGCTAAGGTTCTCACGACCCTTGACCAGGTGTCGCGGGCAACACTGCAGATCGTGTCATAGTCCTGGACCACTTCTTAACGTACGATTAGAGACCTCCACGATCACCTATCCCCGGAACGTGGAAGAACCATGCGGATTGCCGGCTCTCATGGCTGTCTCACCGGCCATGAGATCGGCAGTCCGCACCTTATTGTCGATAGTCCGCGCTTTGTCAATGGCTTACATCAATTCAGTTGCTCAGATTCAGAAATCTTTCATTGCCGCTTAATTCCGGCATTTCGATTGCATTCACTTCGTTTCAGTCGCTCCGCAGTCTGTGTGCTCGCTTGTAGGAGCTACGACCGAGGTCTGACAGTCAGAATCAATGAGCAACGCCATCAACAATCTCCTGCCCAATGTCGAAGTCGGCACTCATGGGACATACGCCCATGAACCTGACCCGCTCGACAGCATGCCCTGGCTGCCTTGCACACTTTCCCTGGAAGTCCCGATAGTGCGATTCACTATCGCCGATCTTCTCTCGTTAACGGAGGGCACGATCGTTGAGACGGCCTGTCACCACACCAGCGATATTCCTTTGCGTGTCAACCAGGTGCAAATTGGATGGACCGAGTTTGAAGTTGTTGGCGACCGGCTCGCGGTTCGCGTTACGGAACAAGCATGACAAAGAGAATCAAACGGCAACCTTCACCATACGCAGGATCAGAACCCGGCAAGAATACCAAATGCATACCGGAAGATCCTGCACGTCCGTTCATCGACACGCTGACTGAATGTGCTGATTCAGAAAATCTCAAGTCAGCCGGAGGGAAGAGGCCGAAAGTTCACCGCCTTCGTCCTCAAAGAACCAAATCTGTTCAGCTTCGATCTGAATCGATCGCATCAATCGTGCTGAGTCCGCTGCAGAAGGCATTTTCTTGGCTGCGAAACGTGCACCCACAGGGCAAGGAGAAACGGCTTCGCGTGTCCGAAACCGTGTCGCTCGGCGAAAAGAGATTCATTGCGATCCTTCAGGTGGAGGATCGCAAATTCCTGATCGGGGGAAGCTCATCCAACGTCGCAATTCTCACGCAGCTCGATGTTGAGCCTGAGGAAACTCCGGCGCCCCAACAATCATTGTCGCGCGTGGGTGGATGCAAAGGATGAGCATGCGCTGGAGAGTTCGTCATTTTATCGTTGCAGCAGTCGTGAGCTTTTCTGCTGCCCCGGTGGCGACCGCCCAGATAGGAATCAATCCTCCGGATAGCAAGACCGATCCGAACCGAATCGGCAGCAATGAAGCATTTCAGCCCCAATCGTCCTCGAATTCGATACCCGAAATACTGCAGCCCGAAGTTCCATGGGAGCAACCGTCTGCTGTGAGCAACAACGGCATTCAGCTACCGGGAATCCATGGAGAGTCGGTTCCGTGGTCGATCATAGTCATGCTGACCGCGCTCACGCTGATTCCCTCGATACTGATGTGTGCCACGCCATTTGCACGTTTCCTGATCGTTTTTCACTTTCTCCGTCAAGCACTAGGACTTCAGACGACGCCCTCCAACCAAACACTAATTGGCCTTTCGCTTATTCTCACTTTCTTTCTGATGCAACCGGTTGGCAAGCAGGTCTATGAAGTGGCAGTTGTTCCTATGCAGGCTGGGAAGATCACGGCAATGGAAGCCCTAGATCGCGGACAGGTTCCGGTGCGAAAGTTCATGAGCCACTACGTGCGGGAGAAAGATGCAGCCTTATTCGTCGAATTGGCAAAGGAACCTCGGCCGGCATCCGTCGATGATTTGTCGATGCGTGTGATGTTGCCTTCCTACATCCTTTCTGAGTTAAAGGCGGGTTTCCAGATAGGAACTGTTCTCTTTCTCCCATTTCTCATCGTCGATATGGTTGTTGCTTCTATCACCACCTCTATTGGAATGCTTCAACTTCCTCCGGTTGTCGTGTCTACGCCGCTTAAGTTGCTGTTGTTTCTGATGGTGGATGGGTGGCACTTGCTGATTGGATCCTTAATGAGGAGCTTCAACTAACGCTATGGATGTCGATCAAGTGGTTCTACTAGGGCGCATGGTGCTCCAGGAGGTCATCATTCTGGCCGGCCCGATCCTTCTTGTGGCAGTCTTGGTCAGCCTGATTATCAACGTTGCTCAAGTGCTCACGTCGATGCAGGATGCCACAGCAGCAACGGTCTCTCGCTTACTCGCGACCAGTGCCGCAACGTTCTTTGCAATGCCGTGGATGTGGCGCCACCTTTCGACCATGACGTTGCGTATGTTCTCCGATTTTCACGGGTACCTGAAATGATCGAACTCCCAATAATTCCTCTCATGGCCGGATTTCTCGCCATCGGAGTGCGTCTTACGGGACTGATGCTCTTCGCGCCCTTTTTCAGTAGTACCGTGATTCCGGCGCGGATCAAAGCAATCCTCGTTTTCGCATGTACGTTCTTGCTTTATCCAGTAATCGCAAAAGACTTTGTGCCACCATCGATATCTACCTTGCCCTGGATGATCTGTACTGAGCTTCTGGTTGGCGCCTCGATTGGCATTGCGACAAACATTGTATTTGAGGCGGCTCAGTTGGCTGGCCAGGTTCTGGGAATACAGATGGGTTACTCTCTCGTGAACATCCTCGATCCGCAAACACAGGTCGACACACCTGTCGTGGCGATGTTCTACCAGAGCATTGTCCTACTTTTGTTCCTCAATATGGATGTGCATTATTGGCTGCTCTATTCATTTGGAAACAGCTATCGCTACGTGCCTCCGGGAACAGTTCACATTGGAACTGTCTTCACTTGGACCGTACTGAAGATTGTCGGTCAGATATTCGCATTGGGCGTCCAAATTGCGGCGCCAGTGTTGGCTGCAACCATAGCCGCAGACATCATTCTCGGTTTTCTGGGCAAGGCCTCGCCGCACATGCCGCTCATGCTTCTTGGTCCCCCGGTGAAGAGTCTTCTGGGCATCTTCATCTTGATTTCGACTCTTCGCTACTGGCCCGACCTGTTTGGGCGCCTGTTCCTGGGAGCAGTAAAAAACACCGAACTCCTCTTTCACCTGGCAAGTTGATAATCAATGGCAGACTCGACCAAGACAGAACAGGCAACGCCACAACGTCGACAGAAGGCTCGCGAGCAAGGGCAGGTCACGCGATCGCGCGAACTGAGTGCGGCGCTTTCGAGTGCAGTCGTCGCCGGTGTTGTCTACTGCATGGGCCGAGTTGCGGTTCCTCATTGGTCCAGGCTCTTTCGCGTGACAATGGAGCTTGCGGGCCGGGATTCGATCGAGCCAAATGGTCCATTGATGTTCACCATCACCATCGAAGCAATACGGTGGGTGGCCCCAATCCTGCTTGCGGCGCTCGCTGCGTCTCTCGTCGCAGGAGTTGCCCAGGGAGGGCTTGTTTTTGCATCCGGATCGCTTGCCTTTAAAGCGGAACGATTGAGCCCAGGGAGTCGAATACAACAGATATTCTCTCTCTCTTCCCTGAGTACGATCTTGAAATCTCTGCTGCCGTTCGGAGCGATCGCATGGCTTGGTGTCGCAGTCCTGCGGAGGCACTGGCGCGAGATGCTTTTCAGTTCGTACCTGGATTCGCACCAGTACAGCGGATTGATGGGCAGCATTTTGTTAGAACTCTGCTGGAAATCGGGCCTCGTTCTCTTGGCGTGGGCCGGAGTGGACTATTTTCTTCTCTGGTGGAAAAACGAAGGCGATCTCAAGATGAGCCGTCAGGACATCCGTGATGAGCTGAAACAATCCGAAGGCAGTCCCGAGAACAAAGCTAGGGTGCGACGGATATTACGGCAGATGCGGCGGAAGCAGATGCTCAAGGCGACCGAAACAGCAACTGTCGTCATCACCAACCCTACACATTACGCAGTGGCACTTCGCTATGAGATGGATATGGCTGCGCCAGTTGTTGAAGCCAAGGGTCGTGATTACCTCGCCGCAAAGATCAAGGAAGTTGCCCGTCTTCGCGATATTCCGATCATGGAAAACCGCCCACTGGCGCAAGCGCTTTACAAGGGTGTTGAGGTTGGCGATCCCATTCCGGCAGCACTTTACCACGCTGTCGCTGAGATACTCGTCCTGATTTACACGGCCCAGACAGAGGTTAGGAAACGCGAAGCTCGCCGCCAGTCAGTTGCCAATCCGAGCCCTGAGGTGAGACCGCAGTGACCAAGAAACCTGGATTGTTCATCATTCTTAGAACTCACTCCGAGTGGATCATTCCAACCGCGGCAGTTCTTCTTGTTTTCGTTATGCTGGTTCCACTGCCGGCATTTGTTCTCGATCTTCTTCTAACGCTGAACATCACCGCAGCGGTGCTCGTGTTGCTCACCGCCATCCAGGTGCTTCGCCCCGTCGAGTTCTCTGTATTTCCGAGTCTCATTCTCTTACTGACATTGATGCGTCTTTCGCTTGATTTGGCCGCAACTCGCCGAATTCTTCTGCACGGCAATGAGGGTGCGACTGCTGCGGGAAGGGTGATTGAAGCCTTCGGCCAATTCGTAGTAGGTGGTAACTATATCGTCGGGTTTGTCATCTTTGTAGCGCTTATTGCAATCCAGTACCTGGTGGTCAGTCATGGCGCCGTGCGTACGGCGGAGGTAACGGCTCGATTCACTCTGGACGCAATGCCCGGGAAGCAGATGGCCATCGATTCTGACCTTAACACTGGGCTCATCAATGCCGACCAGGCGAGAACGCGCCGTGAACAGGTTGCCCGCGAAGCGGAATTCTGTGGATCAATGGACGGTGCGGCGCGATTCAGCCAGCGTGATTCTCTCGCGACGATCCTAATTACAGTTATCAATATCCTCGCCGGATTCCTAATCGGAGTGTTTCAGCTTGGTATTCCGTTTGACCAGGCACTAAAAACCTATACGATCCTGACAGTGGGCAACGGACTTGTCGCCATAATTCCGTCCCTGCTCGTGTCGGTTGCAGGCGGAATTGTCGTAACCCGGGCCGCATCGGACAACTCATTGAGTACCGACATCGGCAAGCAACTTTTCCGTACATCCCGTCCGCTATGGATCGTCGCCGGTTGCCTCTTGGCCTTGGCGATGATTCCGGGCATGCCAAAAACCTCCTTCATCGGAATCGGCAGTCTGGCTGTGTTTGCTGCGTGGAAGATGAAATCAACCGCAGTGTCGGATGCAGGCGCCGCTGCGAGGATCGCAGCAGAGAAGGGTGCCAAACCCGGTGTCGCCGCTATCGACACTATGGACGCCGTTCTCAAGCTCGACGAGCTCATGCTCGAGGTGGGGATAGGGCTCGTCCCGTTGGTTGATGCCAAGCAGGGTGGGCAGCTTTTGTCGCGCGTTAAGTCCTTGCGCAGGAGTCTCGCGCAGTCTCTTGGATTCCTGATTCCTTCCATTCATATTACCGACAATCTCTCGCTGAAAGAGCGCGAGTACGTCGTGTATCTTCGGGGTGTTGAGATTGCGCGGTGGGAACTGCGACGTGACCGGCTATTGGCGGTCAACTCCAATCCGAAGCCAGGTGATTTGTCGGGACAGGAGGTAAGAGAACCGGCCTTCGACTCCCCTGCGAAATGGATCAGCCCTGATCATCAGGCACATGCGATTGCGGCTGGTTACGCTGTTGTCGACCACACATCGGTACTTGCGGCTCATCTCTCTGAGTTAATCAAGCACCATGCGCAGGACCTGCTTACGAGGTATGAGACAAGGCGTCTGGTGGACCGTCTGGCGGATTCTCATCCCAAGCTCATTGACGAGCTGATACCGAAGCTGATGACACTGGGCGAAGTCCAGAGGGTGCTGCAGCAGCTGCTGCGCGAACGAGTGTCAATCCGCGATCTGGGAACCATTCTCGAGACGATGGTTGACACAGCCTCCGTCAACAAGAACCCCGTTGTCTTGGTAGAAGCCTGCCGGCACGCGCTGGGCCGCGCGCTCATCCGTCCGCTACTGGATGAGCATGGACAACTCAAAGTCGTGACTCTCGATAGTGCTCTCGAAGAGGAATGTGCGCGCACATCCGCCGCGAACGGCCAGATGTCTGCCGGCGGCGCGATCCAGACATCTCTAGCTCGTAGGGTCCTGGAAGGTTTGCGTGCCATGCTCGGTGACCAAGTGACAATGGCATCGCCCGTGCTGCTCTGTGCTTCTCCAGGGCGCTTCTATCTGCGGCGCATTTTGGAACCGTTCGTGCCAAAGGTTGTGGTGGTTTCACCTTCAGAGATTCCGCCAATGACACCGGTGATGTCGATTGGATCGGTGCGATGAAGACAAGTAGTTCTTTGCTTATGGATGAGGTGACGAAATGACTCAAGCCGAATTTGCTTACAAGATGAGCATCGCAGAAGCTAACGAGAGAGATGACCTGGTGATGAGCGAGATATCACAGGTGTACTACATCGCTACGCGAATCCGCGAACGACTTCCGAGGCAAGTTGATCTCGAAGATTTGGTAAGCGCAGGCGTTGTTGGCCTTCTTGAGGCGGCTCGCAGTTTCGACTCCTCCAAAAATGCTCAATTTCGAACGTTTGCGAAGTTTCGAATTCGTGGCGCGATCATTGACAGCTTACGGGAAATGGACTGGGGATCCCGCAGCATGCGAAAGAGAGGCCGCGAAATCGCTGAAGCAACGAGCCAGCTTCAGTGCAAGCTCGGTCGACAACCCTCCGAGGCGGAGATCGCTGAGGAACTCGGACTGAAGACCGAGCGGCTTCACAGGCTCAACGCAGAGATTGACTCCCTTCAAATTGCAGGTCAGCGGGCCGTACTTTCAGATGATCGCTCAGAAGTTGTGGACTTGATTGAATCTGCACCCAATCTGACAGACCCTGATCCATTGGAAATCTGTCTGGATGGTGAGAAGAAGGCACATCTTGCAGAGGCGATTTCTCGCTTGAGTGAAAGAGAACAAGCAATTCTCTCGCTCTATTACCGCGAAGAACTCACCATCAAGGAGACTGCTGAGGTTGTCGGTGTATCTCCATCACGCATCTCACAGATCCTCAAATCCATCACAGATAATCTCAGGGTGACTCTTGAGGAGCTTGGGACAACACCAACAAGTCGCACTACTCAAATCGGAGGTCAACTTGAGTACACCTAGCCAAATTACAATGCCCACAGGCCAAAGCCCAACGCAGCAGAAGGTTGGTGGCTTCCTCAAAGCAGTGCATCCCTGCAACTTTCGGGCTGCGGGTCGGCTTTCAAACGAGGATGCTCGCTCATTGGTGGCGATGCACGATTCCTTCGCCCGCCAACTTGCCAACGTGCTGGATATTCACTTATCCACCGCGGTGGAGGTTAAGCTCTTGACCATCGATCAGCTCACACTTAAGGAATACCAGGAGCGACAACTCTTCTTCATTGTTTCTCTCTCGTTGGGTATGGACTCGAATCACGTGTTGATCGAGTTCGAACGCAAGTTGGTGCTCCCGATGATCGAGCTACTCATGGGAGGAAGCGGACAGATTCCCGAGGAGGAGTGCGAACTCTCAGAGATTGACGAAGAAGTGATGAACGATGTTGTCGAGCTCATCATTGACGAAGTCGAGAGGGCGTGGCATATCCCTGGAGTAGCCGTTACGTCGAACGCAAGGATCAAACCCAGGGCCCTTCAGCGGTTCTGTGATCCCACAGAGAAGCTAACGGTGTTGCGATTCGGGGTTAAGTTTGCAGGTGCTTCGGGATCGTTTGACCTACTTCTCACGACGCAGTTCCTAATGACTTTGTTAAAGCAGATCAAGCTCGATCAACCACAGAGGAAGACAGTTTGGCGATTTCCGGATACGCCAGTTCGAGAGCGCATTCTAAACTGCGAGGTGGAAGTCAGCTCCGAGTTGCCCGGTTTGAAGGTGGCTGTGCATGACTTAGTCGCGCTCCAGCCTGGATCGGTGCTGAAGCTTAGAGCGCCCATTCAGACTCCTGGAATCCTCTCTGCGGAAGGTCAGCCGATGTTCGAGGCGGTGCCCGTCAGAAATGGGTCGCAAAGGGCAGCACATTTCGGCAGACGGTTATCAGTGGTCGCTTGGAAGCGGGGAGAGAATGCCAATGGATAACAAGAGCGGGACAAAAGCCGCACGAGAGTTCGCAACGATGTTCGCGGACGCACTTTCCGCGTCGATTGCACTCGCCATCAGATCGCCATGGCCGCTCGAAGTGGCGGCCTACGCCGATCCTTCTGTCGGGCACAGCAGGCCGATTCATTTTCGGCTCAAGCTCGACGGATCTTTGTGCGGCGAATGCTACATTGAGTTCTGCGAGTCCCAGATATCATATCTGGCTGAGAAAATGCAGTCTGAGGCTGCTGAGATGACGGCAGAAGAACGAGCTGACGTCTTAGCCGCGGCGCTTTCGGCCGCAGCCCCTGGACTGACGACCAGTCTTTCTGCGGTCTACGGTGCGACGACGGTCAAGATCGACGGCGTGACGGGATTAGCTTTCGGCGGCATGTTCGTCGTGCCCTTATCGGCCTCAGCCGATTCCACGGGCGCAACTACGCTGCTTTACTTCGACACTCGTCTTCTGGACTCGCTAAAAAAGTCTGAGCAATCGAAGCAGCCGGGTGGTTCACAGGATCTGCAAATCATACCTGACAATCTGAAGATTGTTATGGACGTTGAACTCAATGTGTCACTCCTCTTCGGCCGTCGTAGATTGCCCTTGCGCGACGTCTTGGATCTCTCGAGCGGGTCGGTTATAGAGCTGGACCGCATGGTCGATGAGCCCGTAGAGTTGCTGCTCGATGGCAAGGTCATCGCCCGAGGAGATGCGGTAATCGTTGACGGAAACTACGGACTGAGAGTCACGGAGATTACTCAATCTGTCGCCTCTCATTTTCTTAGCTGACATAAAGAGGTTTAACGAATGGAGATCGCACTGAAAGCCATCTGGCCGGCCTTTGATCGTAGTTGGAAGAGCATGCGCGCAAGCTGTGATAATTCAGCCTGCCACAATACTCAACTAATGCGAACGATTCCGGGAGGGCGCCCGGGAATTCAGGCAATGGATCGCTGGTATTGCACCGTCGATTGCTTCGCGATGGGATCTCGCCCTCTGCTCGAAAGACTCTCTGGGAACCGAACCGCCGATACCCAGCGTGATCCACGCATGTCGCTCGGGTTAACTCTCATGGCGAAGGGATATCTGTCGGCGAACGAGCTTCGCTACGCGCAGACTCAGAGCGAGTTGAATCACGAGACCCTTGAAGCGGTCCTTCTTCGGCTAGAGTTGATCACCGAAAAGAAGCTAGCCGCAGGAAGAGCGGCGCAGTGGGGATATCCGCTCTTAGCGAGCGAAATGATCGGACGCGCGGTGGAGTCGGATATTCCAGCAGTTCTGCTCAAGGAGTTCTCCGCGGTGCCGTTGGAAACCTCGATCAAGGCTCGACGGGTACTGCTTGGATTCGTATTCCGCGTGGAACACAGTCTGCTTGAAAGCGTCGAGAGAATTACGAGGTGTAGGGCTGTTCCATGCTTCATCAGCTCGACCGAATATGCTCAACAAATGGAAAAGGTTAGGCCGGCACAC
>Ga0335069_10012984_pt1 | contig 11710 bp, 8 predicted proteins | sample Lox_Sample_11_FD_206714 | JGI IMG/M metagenome (GOLD analysis project Ga0335069, IMG submission 206714) | Soil microbial communities from Loxahatchee National Wildlife Refuge, Florida, United States - Lox_Sample_1.1 | ecosystem: Environmental > Terrestrial > Soil > Wetlands | place: USA: Florida...
CGCTGCCATCCGGGTAGACCGTATATAGCTCGTGCGCGGCGGAATCTGCCGCCGGGTGTGCCCCTTCGTAGAGCACGCGCCCATCGTGCAGGACATCGCAGGGCAGCCAGTTACCGGGCGCATAGGTGATGCGCAGCGGCTGGCCGCCCGCCAGCGGCAGCACTTCCAGTTGATAGCCGTCCGCCAGTTTACGCGCGTAAACGACCCTGCCCTCGGGCAGATAAAGCGGACGGATCGCGTCTTCCGTCCACGCGGCAATGCGGTGCGGCTCCCCGCCGGTCACGGCGGTTTCCCAGATCTGCCAGGGATCCCCGCGCCGCTGCTTACCCGCGAAAAGCACCCGCTGGCCGTCGAATGAAACCTCCGGATCGGCGGACGCAAAGAATGCCGGCGCTAGCTCGCGCGCTTGTTGAGCCGCGATCAGGCGGATGGCGGCGCCACGCGGAAAGCGTTCCTGCCCACACGCCCAAGCGTCCGGAACGAATCGCGGCGTAGCTGTGTAAACGTAGGTAGCCGGGTGGACCATGCCGGCGGAAGCCAGCGCCACGAGCGTTCCGGCGGATGCGATCCACCAGAGCTTCAGATTCCTGCCAGCTCGGCCTACCCTTTTATATACTTTAAGACCTTTTTTACTGCTCACTGGAAGTTCGAATGTTATCGCGGGGATGGGAACTTTACAATAGTGAATTGATATTAGTGTGTTGAAGGTACCAACATGCCCGACAGAATTTGGCACATTTTTCTGAGCGCGCTTTCGCTGATTGGCTTAGCCGGCGCGCAATCGCCTGGTCCGGACCAGTTGGCGCGTTTTCAAGAGAAGGTCCGGCAGGATATCACCGGCATTCCAAATTATACCTGTCTCGAGACCGTCGAGCGCGCGCATCGCGACGCGCACACACGCAGTTTCAAGCCTGTCGATACCGTGCGCATTGAGGTCTCAAGCGTCGGAGGCAAGGAGTTGTTTGCCTGGCCGGGATCGCACCATTTCGAGGACCGGGACGTCACGGCGCTGGTCGGCGGCACGATCGGCTCGGGACTCTTTAATATGTTTGCGCACCGGCTATTCGTCGATGGCGCAGGCGTCATCACATTCAGCGGTTACGAAACGATCGACGGCCGCCGGGCCTCGCGCTACGACTTTCACAATCTGCCAGGTGAGCGCAGCTTGCGTCTCACCGCAGGCGATGTCACCGAGGCCGTGCCCGTGAAAGGCTCCTTCTGGTTCGATCCGGTCTCTCTCGATCTGCTCCGCCTGGATGTGCACGGCGACGCCTTGCCTTATAGCCTGCGCCTCGAGGAAGCGGTGATGCGAATGACTTATATGCGCGTCCACATGGGCGACAGCAATGTATTGCTTCCGCAGCGCTCGGAGTTCGAGATGACTCACTTCTCCGGTGAGTCGAACCGGGACGTGATCGATTTCTCCGCCTGCCGCGAGTACGGCGCGCAATCCACCATCAGCTTCGATGCACCAGCTTCCCTGCCCGAGGCGCCCAAGAAGCCGGTCCGGGAAGTGCGGCTGCCCGCCGCGTTGCTATTGTCCATCGGACTCGAGACCGTCATCGATTCCAAGACTGCTGCGGTCGGTGATACGCTGCATGCCCGCGTGCTCGAGGAAGTGCACAGCGGAGACGTGGCCGTACCGGCGGGGGCCGAGGTCATGGGGCATATTCGCAAGCTGGACCGGAGTTCTCCCTCGGCACCCTACACATTGGCAATCGATATCTCGGAAATCGAGTGGGCGGGCGCGCATGCCGTGGTCCAAGCGGCGCTGGTGGACGTGGATCGCAAATCGGCCGGCGTCCATCTGGCCACTTATTTCGATGGTCACGCAACCAAGGTGGTGATCGAGGGCGGCATTCCGGGCGCGGGTATCATTTTTGTCAACGGTGGCAAGTTCCGCATCCCCGCCGGTCTTCGCATGACCTGGCGAACGCTTGCGCCGGCCGGCGAGCAACCACGCTCCGGTTCCGGTAGAATCGAAGAATAACCAACAAGACTGAACGTGCTCATGCGGCCACGAAGCCGCCAAGGGTGATCGCTATATATCCAGGCTCGTTCGATCCGATCACCAACGGCCACCTGGATTTGATTGAACGCGGGTACCGTCTTTTCGATCAGCTCATCGTGGCGATTCTGCGCAACGAGAGCAAGCAGCCGCTGTTCACTGTGGAAGAGAGGATGGAAATGCTGCGGGAGGTTGTGGCCGGGTATCCGAACGTGGCGGTGGACTCCTTCGACGGCCTGCTGGTGGATTACGCGGGACAGCGCGGCGCCACGGTCCTGGTGCGCGGCATACGGGCCATCTCGGATTATGAGTACGAGTTGCAGATGGCTCTGATGAATCGCCGGCTGCGGCCCGATATCGAAACGGTGTTCTTGATGGCCAGCGAGGCGTATTCCTTCATCAGCTCCCGCCTGGTGAAGGAAGTGATTGGACTGGGCGGCAACATCGGCGGACTGGTGCCGCCGCCGGTGGAGGTCCGCCTGCGCCAGCGAGTCGGCCGCCGTGAGAAATCTTAGGAAGAACCGGAGAACGCAATGTTAGTCGAAACCAAACAGGAAATCGCGGAACGCATCTCATTGATCAGCGTATCGTCCACCATGCGCGTGGCCGCCGAGGCGGAAAAACTGCGCGCACAGGGTGTGGACGTGGTGGATTTTGGAGCCGGGGAGCCGGACTTTCCCACGCCGGATAACATCAAGCGCGCCGCCGTTCGCGCCCTGGAACAGAACTTCACCAAGTACACCAACGCGGGCGGAACTCTGGAACTGAAGAAGGCGGTATGCGAGCGGCACGCGGCGGACTTCGGCACCAGTTATCAGCCCGCCGAATGCCTGATCACGGTGGGCGGCAAGCACGCCATCTTCGGACTGACGCAAGCGCTGCTCAATCCGGGCGACGAAGTGGTGATCCCGGTGCCCTACTGGGTCACGTACAAGGACGTCGTGAACTACACAGGCGCCAAGTGCGTATTCGTGGATACCGACGAAGCGCAGGGATTCGTGCTCACCGCGGAGATGATCGAGCCGCACCTGACCGCGCGCACCAAGATGGTCTTCATCAATTCGCCGTCGAATCCCAGCGGCGCGGTGCTCGATCGTACGGAGTTCGAAAAGATCTACAGCATGACAGCCGCGCGTGGCATCGTGCTGATGACGGACGAATGCTACTGCCACTTCCTCTATGGCGGTGAGCCGTTCTCCATCGCATCGCTTCCCGGCGCCAAAGACAACGTGGTGGTGGCCGGATCGTTGTCGAAGACCTATGCCATGACCGGGTGGCGCATCGGCTTCGCGCTGGCGCCCCCGCCCGTGATCGGGGCCATGATGAAACTGCAGAGCCACTCGACGTCGAATCCGACTTCGATCGCGCAGAAGGCGGCGGTCGAGGCGTTGCGCGGTCCGCAGGCATCGGTAAGCGCGATGCTGGCCGAGTACGCACAGCGCCGCGACTTCGTGATTGCCCGGCTGCGCGCGATTCCGGGCGTGACCTGCGCCGAGCCGCGCGGCGCTTTCTACGCATACCCGAACGTCGGCGTGGCCTTCCGGAACGGCATATCGAGCGGCGTGCAATTCGCCGAAAAGCTACTGGAGAAAGCAGCCGTCGCCGTGGTTCCGGGCGAAGCGTTCGGCACCAACCAGCACGTACGCATCTCCTACGCCACGTCGATGCACGAACTCGAGCGCGGCCTCGACCGCCTGCACCGCTTTATAGTGGAACAGTGACGGTCCGTCGCCTGAGTTCCACGGCACTCGAAAAAGTCTGGGGCACACCGGATACCGAGCCCTGGTATCCGTGGTCGGAGCGGAAGACCGGTGAAGTGTGGTTCACCGCGCCCGAAGAGGCGCGCCTGCTCGTGAAGTTCCTGTTCACGTCGGAGAAGCTCTCGGTACAGGTGCATCCACACGATTCCGCCGCCGGTCCGGGCAAAACCGAGATGTGGCACGTGCTGCGGGCGGCCCCCGGCGCATCGCTCGCATTGGGCTTCGTGCGGCCCCTTTCCTGCGACGAAGCGCGAGCGGCGGCGCTTTCGGGCGAGATCGAACAATTGCTGCACTGGTATCCGGCGCATCCCGGCGACACGTTCTTTGTGCCGGCCGGCACAGTGCATGCCATCGGCGAAGGTCTCGCCTTGTGTGAGATCCAGCAGTACAGCGACACCACCTACCGGCTCTACGATTACGGACGTCCGCGCGAACTGCATCTGGATGCGGCGCTGGCCGTAGCGGACCTGGGGCGTCATCCGGGAGCGAGCATGCCAGTGGATTTGGGCGGCGGGCGGCGCCTGCTGGTCGAGTGTCCCTACTTCCGCACCGAATCACTCGCAATCGATGGCACGTGGCAATACACGCCCGGGCCGGCCGCGGAGATGCTCATCTGCCTCGAGGGCAACGGTCTATTCGGCGCTGAAGCCTTCGCGCCCGGCGAGGTTTGGGTGGTTCCGGCACGCTCTGGCGATCTTACGATTCAAGCTCGCGATCGGGCGCGACTGTTGCGAATTATAGTGCCGTAGTTACTCTTCCGCCAACACCGGATTGCGCAAATCGCCTAGTCCTTCCACGCGAATCACCACCTCATCGCCAGGCTTCAGCCAGCGCGGCGGCTTGCGCGCGAAGCCTACGCCGGAAGGCGTGCCGGTCGCCACGATGTCACCCGGTTCCAACGTGAAGACGCTAGACAGGTACGCAATCAGCTCCGGAATCTTGAAGATCAAATCGTTGGTGTTGCTATGCTGCAGCACTTCGCCGTTGATGATCGTGCTGATTTCGAGCGCATGCGGATCGGGCACCTCGTCGGCGGTCACGATGGCCGGTCCCATGGGCGCGAAGGTGTCGAACGTCTTACCGATCATCCACTGCGACGTGCGCATCTGGAAATCGCGCGCACTCACGTCGTTGAAATTCGTGTAGCCGAATACGTACTCCTGCCAGTTTTCCGCCGGGACGTGGCGGCCATGCTTGCCGATGACGAACGCCATCTCCGCCTCGTAGTCCGGCTTGCTGGAATTTTTCGGCAGTACGATGGGCTCGCCGCAACCGATCGCCACGTTCGGAAACTTGGCAAAGATGGTGGGCACCTCCGGGATTTCCATCTTCGTTTCGCGCGCATGTTCCCGGTAATTCAGGCCCACGCAAATGATCTTGGCCGGACGCATCACAGGAGCGCGCAGGGCCACATCCGCGGCTTTGATGACTTCTCCCCATGGCGGATCGTAGAGCCAGCGCCCGACGCGGTCGAGCGCATCGGCGCCCCCAGCGATGACGGACTGTACATCGGCAAATCCGGCGCTGCGGATCGCCACGATATTGTCGTCCTGGAGAACGCCCGGCTCGGGGTGCTTATCGCGCTGGAATGTAACGAATCGCATGTGGGCAATTGTAGCGCGGCGCCGGATTCGCACGCCAGAATTGCCCGCGCGCGCCGTCAGGCCAACCGTTTCTCCGCGCTCCGCACGAGTTTTTCGCCCTCGTGCAACAGACGCTCGCTCGTCTGGCGCAAGCTCCGGGTCGTGTCCGCGAGTTCGTCTGAGTAACTCTCGATCGCGTTGCGCAGTGTCCGCCGCACGCGCTTGCCCGTAAAGGGGGTCGTCAGCGCGACGGCGGCGCCGCCGAGCAGTGCGCCGAATAGAAAAAAGGTCATGTTCCGCTCGAAGCCGTTTGACATTCCTGAGTCCTTTCTGGTGACCGAAGTGAGCTGCTCTGCTGCCTTAGCAACTCAGATTCCAAAGATCGCGGCGGTAACATAGCGTACAGATCTGCCCTCCGGCAGCGCAACGCGCGGCGCGACCGCGGGGTACAAAGGTCATAGGGCTATGATGGGAGACTGTTGAAGGTGTGGAAGCCGACACTCGGAGCGAACTTCGTGGGCCGGGGGACCCGTTTTCGCGTTTGGGCGCCGGACGCCGAATCGGTCGAAGCCGTGTTCGAGCCGCCGGAGGCCGGTTCGAGTGTGCTCGCGCTCGCCAAGGATGCGGAGGGGTTTTTCAACGCCAACGCCGTGGGTGTCGAACCCGGAACTCTCTACCGGTACCGGATCGACGGGCGCGGGCTTTTCCCCGATCCGGCCTCGCGCTTCCAGCCGTGCGGTGTGCACGGCCCGTCGCAGGTGGTCGACACGACGCACTACACCTGGACCGACGCCGACTGGCGCGGCATCGCGCTGCCTGGCGCCGTCCTCTACGAATTGCATGTCGGGACCTTCACACCCGAAGGCACATTTCGCGCCGCCGCGCAGCGTCTCCCCGATCTGAAGGAGCTCGGCATCACGGCCATCGAGTTGATGCCCGTGGCCGATTTCGCGGGTGATCGCAACTGGGGCTACGACGGCGTTTCCCTGTTCGCGCCGGCGCGATGTTACGGCACGCCGGAAGATTTGCAGCGCCTGGTCGATGAAGCGCACGCAGTGGGCCTCGCGATATTTCTGGACGTGGTCTACAACCACTTCGGACCGGATGGCGCCTATCACGGCCAGTTCAGCCGCGACTACTTTTCCGATCGGCACAGCAGCCCTTGGGGCGCGGGCATCAACTTCGATGGTCCAGGCAACAGCGCGGTACGCGACTTCGTGATCGAGAACGCGCTCTATTGGGTGAACGCCTACCACATCGACGGGCTGCGCCTCGACGCCACGGACGCCATCGTGGACGATAGCCCGCGGAACATCGTCGCGTCGATCGCGGACGCCGTGCACGAGAGCGCCGCGGAGGCCGGCCGCCAGGCACACGTCGTCGCCGAGGACATTCGCAATCTGAGCCGGATGCTGCAGCCGGAACACGAAGGCGGATGGGGTCTCGATGCTGTTTGGTCCGACGATTTCCATCATCATGTACGGCGTGCGGTGGCTGGCGACACGACTGGCTATTACGGCGATTTCGATGGAGCCGCCGAGTCTATCGCCCGCACCGCGCGCGAAGGCTGGTATTTCCAGGGCCAGTATTCACCGCATCACCGAAAGCATCGCGGCAGCGACCCATCCGGTATTGCCCTGGAGCGCTTCGTGTTCTACATCCAGAACCACGATCAGGTTGGTAATCGCCCGTTCGGCGACCGCCTGCACCACACGATCCCTCTGGAAGCTTACCGGGCGGTATCCACGCTGCTTCTGCTGCTGGCGGAAACGCCGCTGCTCTTCATGGGTCAGGAATGGGCCGCCGGCAGCCCGTTTCGATATTTCACGGATCACCATGCAGATTTGGGCAGGCGAGTGACAGAGGGGCGACACCGGGAGTTCAGCCATCTGGCGGCCTTTGCTTCGTCCGAAGAACGCGATCGCGTTCCCGGCCCGCAGGACGTTCAAACATTCCTCGACAGCGGCTTGCGATGGGAAGAGCGGCACCGCGAGCCGCACACCGCTACGCTGCGGCTCTATCGCGAGCTGTTGAAACTGCGCCGGCGAGTGTGCGGAGCGGCGGCCGTCGAGGCACTCGGCCAGGATTCGCTCGCCGTGCGGCGTGATGGCCCGCGGAATGCATGGCTCGCCGTCGTGCGGCTGCGCGGCGAGGGAATCATTCACCTGAGCGGCCACCCTATCGCCCGTCCCGGCCGTGAACCGTGGCGTCTGCTCTTCATGACCGAAGATCCCTGCTTCGCGCCGGATGGCCAGCCACCCGCGATTCAAACCGAGCCGCTCGAGATCGGTTTCGCCACGCCCGGCGCCGTCCTGCTGGAGACGGCCCTTTGAACGGAGACAAGGTGCCCAAACCCGGAAGCGCCAGCGATCCACTCTGGTACAAAGACGCGATTATCTACGAACTGCACGTCAAGGCATTTCTCGATAGCAATAACGACGGTATCGGCGATTTCCAGGGTCTGATCCAGAAGCTCGATTACCTGCGCGACTTGGGAGTCACCTGTTTGTGGCTGCTGCCTTTCTTTCCGTCGCCGCTGCGGGATGACGGTTACGACATCGCCGACTATCGGAATGTCCATCCCAGCTACGGCACGATGGACGATTTCCGGACCTTCCTTGATACGGCGCACGATCGTGGCATGCAAGTCATGATTGAGCTGGTGATCAACCACACCTCCGATCAACACCCGTGGTTTCAGGCGGCGCGGACGGCGCCGCCGGGATCACCCGAGCGGGACTTCTACGTGTGGAGCGACAGCGCGCAGAAATACCAGGGCGCGCGCATCATCTTCACTGACACCGAGAAGTCGAACTGGACCTGGGATCCGCAGGCACAGGCTTATTTCTGGCACCGTTTCTTCTCCCATCAGCCGGACCTGAATTACGACAACCCCCGCGTGCTCGAGGAAGTCATCAGCATCATGGATTACTGGCTCGACATGGGCGTGGACGCGCTACGCCTGGATGCGATTCCATACCTGGTCGAGCGCGAGGGGACCAATTGCGAGAATCTGCCCGAGACGCACGCCGTCATCCGGAGCATCCGGCGCGAGATGGATGCGCACAGCCTAAACCGGATGATCCTGGCAGAAGCCAATCAATGGCCCTCCGACGTGCGCAGTTACTTCGGTGAGGGCGACGAATGTCACATGGCCTTCCATTTTCCGCTGATGCCCCGGCTCTTCATGGGCCTGCGCCTGGAAGACCGGCATCCGATCACGGAGATCATGGCCCAGACGCCCGAGATTCCGGACGCCTGCCAGTGGGCGCTGTTCCTGCGCAATCACGACGAACTGACACTTGAGATGGTGAGCGACGAGGAACGCGACTACATGTATTTTGCTTATAGCGCGGATCCGCGGATGCGAGTCAACATCGGAATCCGGCGGCGCCTGGCTGCCATGATGGATAATAACCGCCGGCGCATCGAGTTGCTCAACAGCATCCTGTTTTCGTTCCGCGGCACGCCGGTCCTGTATTACGGCGACGAGATCGGCATGGGCGACAACATCTACCTCGGCGACCGCAACGGCGTGCGCACGCCGATGCAGTGGAACGCCGACCGCAACGCCGGATTCTCGCGCACCAATCCCGCGCGGCTATACAGCCCCGTAATTATGGACCCCGTCTACGGCTACGAGGCGATCAACGTGGAAGCGCAGCAGAGCGACCCTTCGTCGTTGTTGCACTGGACGCGCAACATGATCGCGTTGCGTAAGCTGTTCAAGGTCTTCGGCCGCGGATCGCTGGAATTCCTGCACCCGGCAAACCGCAAGATACTGGCCTACGTGCGCGGTTCGGAGAGTGAGCAGGTATTGTGCGTGGCCAACCTTTCACGATTCGCGCAGCCGGTGGAGCTTGACCTGTCACGCTTTGCAGGTATGCTGCCGGTAGAGATGATGGGGTTCGTCGAGTTTCCGGAGATCCGCAAGACGCCTTACCAGCTCACAATGGGTCCGTATGGCTATTTTTGGTTCGAGCTGCAGCAGTCGGCTCGCCCTCTCGAAGTCGAAACTCCGGAGACGGAGGAGCGCGCCGAGGACGCTCTCGCAAACGTAACGGGATGGCAGTCCGCCCTGACAGATCCGGCGCGTGGGCTGATCGAGAGCGATTACTTGCCGAAATTCCTGTATCGCCAGCGCTGGTTCGCAGGCGCGGCGCGCAGCGTGGAACAGATCGTGGTCGAAGACTGGCTGCTCCTCAACGAAGTGGGCGCGGCGATCCTGCTTGCGGCCGTGAAGTATGCCGATGGTGATCCGGAGACCTACGTCGTGCCTTTGAAGCTGGCCAGAGGCGAGGATTCCGGGTGGATCGCGGATTCCAATCCGGATGCGGTGCTGGCCGCGTGGGACACTGAGGCAGGCGAACGGATCATCTACGACGCAACATTCGATGAACCGTTTCGCCAAGCGCTGCTCCAGTTGATCGTCGAAGGCCGCACGCACGCCGCTAGCGAAGGTGCAGTTCGAGGCCTGCCGGGCAAAGAGCTGAATAGCCTGTACGGGTCCCCGGACCCCACGCCACCCTCAGATCGCGAGCCGGCCGACAGCGCTTATACCCCGCTGGTTTACGGCGATCGCGTGATCCTCAAGGTGCTCCGCCGGCTGGAAGCCGGCCCCAACCCGGACTGCGAACTGACCAGATATCTGGCCGAGGAACGCGGCCTGGCGAGTGTTCCCAAGTTCGGCGGCACGCTTGAGTATCAGCCCGCGCATGGGCCGGCCGGCACGCTAGCGATTCTGGAGGAACTGGTCAAGAACGAAGGCGACGGCTGGGAGTGGACCACCGAGGATCTGGGCCGTTACTACGAACACTGCGCCACGCTGGATATCGTCCCGGGCACCGCTGGCGAGGCGGCGCAAAAAGCGGCCAGAGAGGCCATCGGCATCTATATCGAGGCGGTAGCCACGCTCGCACGCCGCACGGCGGAGATGCATATCGCGCTGGCCTGCGACACCTGCGAGCCGGACCTCCGTCCGGAACCAGTGCGCGTGGCGGATCTCCAACAACTCGTGGAACGCCTCGAAGCGCACGCGGCCACTGCGTTCGAAAAGCTCAAGCGCAGCCTTTCGGCCGTTCCCGATGAGTGGATGGAGATGGCCGGCCAGGTGCTCACCCGGAAACGCCGCCTGCTCGATCGCTTCCGGACTTTGGAGAAGTTGCCGCTGGCGTGCCTCAACATCCGGATCCACGGTGATTACCATCTCGCGCACGTATTACGAGTGAAGAACGACTTCGTGGTTTTGAACTTCGGAGGAGATCCCGCGCTGCCGCCTGCCGAGCGGCGGGCAAAAGCTTCCCCACTGCGGGATGTGGCGAACATGCTCCGCTCTTTGAGCCAGGCGGCGCAGTCCGCTTATCTGAACCACATCGCACGCCGGCCCTACGATGCCGCGAAGCTGTCGCCCTGGACCCGGCTCTGGGAACAAACCAATTGTGCGACCTTCCTGGATACTTATCGCGGGAGCACCGCCGGCCACGGCATGCTGCCCGTTGACCCGGCCCATTTCGAAATTCTGTTGGACGCCTTCCTGTTCGACCAGGCGCTCACCGAACTCGAGTACGATCTCGATAGACGGCCCACCTGGCTGCGCATTCCGCTGAGTGGCATCCTGGCTCTGGACGGCGAGGAGCGCCGGTAAATGGCCGAATCGGGTGTTCTCGCCGAGTCCACGCAGGAGCGCCTGGCGGCCCTCGGCGCGATGGATCTCGTCGCCGGGATTCCCAGTTACAACAACGCCGGCACAATCGCGCATACCGGCGACGCAATCCGGAGCGGTCTCGCGGCGCATTTCGGCTCGCTGCGCTGTTTGATTGTCAACGCCGATGGCGGCTCCGCCGACGGGACGCCAGCAAAACTGCGCGAGGCCGTGAGCGGCGACGGACTGCTGCAGTTGCCGTACTCGGTGAAACCCGCTGACCAACTATCCGGACCGCATGCCGGAGTCACCGGCAAGACCAGCGCACTACGCGCGATCCTCAATGCCGCTAATACCCTGGGGGCCAAAGCCTGCGTGATTTTCGAGCCGGACGTGACCAGCATTACGCCAGATTGGGTACCGGCGATGGCCCGGCCCGTCCTGGAAAAACAGTTCGACTTCGTGGCGCCCGACCATGTGCGCCATAAGTTCGACGGCACGATCAACAAGAGCATCGTCTATCCGCTCACGCGCGCGCTCTACGGCAAGAGGATTCGCCAGCCCATCGGCGGGGACTTTGGCTTTTCCAGTAAGCTGATGGCCCACTACCTGGCCCAGGACGCCTGGAGCCAGGACATGGGAACATTCGGCGTCGAGATCTGGCTTGTAACACAGGCCATATGCGGACGTTTCCGGATCTGCCAGGCCAGGTTGGGGC
>Ga0335069_10012986_pt1 | contig 11710 bp, 8 predicted proteins | sample Lox_Sample_11_FD_206714 | JGI IMG/M metagenome (GOLD analysis project Ga0335069, IMG submission 206714) | Soil microbial communities from Loxahatchee National Wildlife Refuge, Florida, United States - Lox_Sample_1.1 | ecosystem: Environmental > Terrestrial > Soil > Wetlands | place: USA: Florida...
TGCGACCGCACTACTCGTTGAGACCATCCAGGCATTGGATGGCAATGCCCGCCCGTATATCCCAAAACGCGCTGACGAAGGGTACGGCCTGAACCCCAAGGCGCTTGACCTCCTCAAAGCCGAGGGTGTTGGTCTGGTCATTACGGTCGATAGCGGCATTCGTTCCCCGGCGGAAGTATCCTATGCCTGTTCGATCGGCCTGGATCTGATCGTATCCGATCATCACCAGCCAGCCGAAGGGGAGCTGCCTTCCGCCCTGGCAGTGATCAATCCCAAGCAGGCGGGTGATCAGTATCCTGATAAGGATTTGGCCGGCGTGGGCGTGGCCTATAAGATCGCCCAGGCACTACTGTCACGGATTGAAAAACCTGCCAATGATTTCCAATTGGAGGATCTGCTCGACCTGGTAGCCCTGGGAACGGTGGCAGACCTTGTCCCGCTAGTCGGCGAGAACCGGGTGCTGGTACGCCAGGGCCTTCAAAAAATCCGAGAGACGAAGCGGCAGGGGCTTTTTTCACTGGCAGCGGTCGCGGACCTGTCCCTGGTCCGGACGACCGCGCTAAGCATTGGATTCATCCTTGGACCGAGATTGAATGCCGCCGGTAGAATGGAATCGGCTAAAGCAGCTTATGAACTGTTGACCACGAAGGATGTGAAGCAGGCAGGTGAGTTGGCCCAGCAGTTGAATATCCAAAACCGTCAAAGGCAGGAGTTCACCCGTAAGATACAGGAGCAAGCCGAGGCGATGGTGCAGGCCGATGAGCCGGATTCCCCGCTGCTATTCGCAGTTTCCCCCGAGTTTAATTCAGGCGTGGTTGGCTTGGCGGCGGCGCGATTGGTGGAAACCTATTATCGTCCGGCTGTAGTCGGGCAGGTTTTTCAAGAAGAAGGTATGACGCGCTGCTCATGCCGTTCCATTCCGGAATTCCAAATCACAGAAGCGTTGGATCAATGCAAAGACCTGTTAGTCAGGTATGGAGGGCATGCTGCGGCAGCCGGGTTTACTGTCAGTAACGATAACCTCGAGACTCTCAAGAACCGATTGAAAGCGCTTGCCACCGAACGGTTGGGGAGCAAGGATTTACGCCAGACGCTTATCGCCGATGCTGAAGTACCATTATCCAACCTGCACTCTGACCTGATCAGTAATCTGAATTATCTCCAGCCAACTGGATACGGTAACCCGGAAGCTGTTTTTGTCACCCGAAATGTTCGCATCAGCAGTTCTCGCGCGGTCGGCACGGAAGGCAAGCATCTGAAACTGGCGGTCACCGATGGGCATATTACCTTTGATGCGATCGGATTCCGCCTGGGACATCTGCAGTCCGAACTGCCGCCCAATGTCGATCTGATCTATACCTTTGAGACAAATGAATTTAATGGACGTACATCGCTTCAACTAAACCTAAAGGATATAAAACCCGCAGGCACTCCTGATTAAACCCTATCCTAAAATTATTGAAGAACCGCATTTTGGGGGTATGCGGAATTATGAAAAATTAATCAACAAATCTGTATTTCAACAATGCCCAGATGGCTGTGAAGGCATCCTGGAGTTTGATTTTCTTGCCTTCGTCATAATCACGCGGGTTGAATGAAATCGGCACCTCATAAATATGCTCTTTGCGTTTGAGTATTTTTGCAGTAAATTCGGGTTCAAAATCAAACCGGTTGGCGCGCAGCTTCATGCCCTGCACCGTTTTACGCCGAAAGACCTTATAACCGGTTTCCATATCGCTCAAGATGGTATTGTAAAGCAGGTTTGTTGCCAGGGTGAGCAGTTGGTTCGCCAGCATATGCCAGAACATCGTTACCCGGCGAGGGCCGCCAAGAAATCTAGATCCATAAACTACATTTGCCACGCCTTCCTGGATGGGCTTGAGCAATACCGGGTAATCACGTGGATCGTATTCCAGATCTGCATCCTGGATGAGAATAACATCACCGCCGGCTGCTTGAATACCTGTACGTACAGCGGCACCCTTGCCTTGATTCTTCTCATGAAGAATCACCTTGATGCCCTGCTTTCCGTTCAATTCTGCCAGCACGGCGCGTGTTCCGTCTGACGAACCGTCATCAACAAGTACGATTTCATCGGCCAGGCCGGTTGCTTTAACACGAGTGAGGATCGTTTGAATAGTTTTAACTTCGTTGTAAATTGGAATGATTACTGTCAGGTTCATAGCCAAATTATAAACGAAAACAATCCTGGGATGATCCAACCATCCTTTTCACTGACGCGATTCTGAAACGATTATAGAATTTAATTCTGGAAGGCGTAGAGTATAATTATTTTCTGTATGAAGCATAAAGCTGTTTTACCTTTCTGTAAGTGCACCTTACCATCCACGGATTGAGTAAAGGAGTTAAATGCTAGATGGATTAATTGATGCAATGGAAAATGCCATCGGGGAAGTCATGCATTGGCCCGATAAGAATGTTCAGGTATTCCACCACAATGATTCGGATGGGCTGAGTTCCGGCGCTATCCTCACGCGTGCGTTTGAGAGGAAAGGGTTCAGAGTCCAGCGGTTTTGCCTGGAAAAACCCTATCCTGCGGTGCTTGGAAAGGTTTACGAACAGGAAGGGAAGCTGCTGGTCTTTGCTGATTTCGCGGGAAGGATCGCTCCGTTGCTCTCAGATTTGAATAGAGGCAGAAACCTCACGCTGATCCTGGATCACCATGTTGCCGAAGCCGCAACCGATCCCATGGTTCATAATCTTGACCCTGATTTGTTTGGTTTGAAAGGCGACCGAGATATTTCTGGATCGACAACCTGCTACCTTTTTGCAAGGTCGCTCGATCCGGGCAATTGTGACCTGGCGCATATTGCCGCCATCGGTGCGGTGGGAGATGGCTTTTTTGTCGATGGCAAGTTGGTGAGCCAGAATCGTGATGTGGCGATGGAAGCGGTCAGGCAAGGGACATTCGAAATCACTGAAAGTAACTCTGGAGAGCAGTATTTCGTGGTAAATTCCAGTGGGCCGATCCCTTGCATCGAATTTGGTGATTATCTCGATATCCTTGGAGGCGTGGGGTATTACCAAAAAGGACCGGATATGGGTGTGTCGGTCTGCTTGGAAGGCGTATCCCCCGAATCTGACCGGACAGTTGAAGAGTATAAGGCCATTCGGACAAGGATATTCGATGATGAAATATCCAGGCTTAAAGCAGGCGAATTTAAGAAATCTCCCAACATCCAATGGTTTCACGTTGAAAAGCGCTTTTTCCCGATGGGTGTAAAAATGATCGGCGCATTCTGTGATGCCATTAGAACCACAGATCTCATGGATGCTCACAGGTATATCGCCGGATTCCAAATCATCCCCAATGAGATTCCTGGCTTTGGTGCCATACCTTTCAATGAGGTAAAGATTTCCATGCGAGTTTCACCATTCATGGAAGGGGAGATCAGGGCAGGCAGGACCATGGGTCTCAACATATTGCTCCCCGAAGCGACCAACCGACTCGGAGGCTTTTCCGATGCATGTCACAGTCTCACGGCTGCAACCACAGTATCGATTGGAAAAGAAGAAAAATTAATTGAAGAAATGGAAAAAATCTTACAAGGAGTAAGTCATGGGTAAGGGAACTGGTTTTGGCAAGACTATTTTGATCGGTGATCAATTTGTTTTGGATGAGGTTCCGGCAATCGTCTCATCCATCCCCTTCGAGACCGAGACGACGGTGGAAAGAATTGGCGGCAGCGGCTGGGTCTTGGAGGATAACCGGATCGAAGTTCCTGGATATAAGGAAAAGAAAAAAGAACAGCAAGCACGCTCGATCGATCGTGTTCTTGAAGTGATGGGTATTGATGTAAAGAAGACACCGCTCAAGATCACTGTCGGTGGAACGTTATTGGCCGGCAGTGGTGTGGGAGCCAGTGCAGCAAGTTGCGTATCCCTCGCACGCGCCTTGAACGAAGAATTCAAGCTGGGCTATCCGTTCGAAGAGATCAACCGGGTGGCCTGGCAGGGTGAGTTTCCTTATCATGGGATAGCCAGCGGCGTTGACAATACCGCATCCACGTACGGCGGGCTGCTCCTTTTCTGGTTGAAGGATGGAAAACAGCATTTTGAAAGAATCAAGACCCCCAAGGCGTTTGAAATTGTCTTGACGAACAGTGGTATTACTGTGAACACGGCTGCTTTGGATGAATTTATAGATGAGCAAAAGAAGAATAATCCTGAGCTTTTCAAAGCGCGCCTTGAAACCATTAAATCCCAGGCTTTCGAGATGAAAAAAGCATTGGAAGCAGGCGATCTGGAACATGTTGGCAAGATCATGACGGCAAACCACAGCCTCCTGGTCGACATGGGCATGTCTCACGAAACCCTGGATTATTTGTGTAAATCCGCCCTGGAAAAAGGCGCCCTGGGAGCAAAAGTGACCGGAGGAGGCAGAGGCGGTTATATGATTTCGCTTACTCCAGGCAAGAAGCTCCAGGAAACAATTTCATCTTCCTTTGATAAAGAAGGGTACAAACTTATTCGAGCGACCATCGGTGGTTGATCAAATAAGGATTTTCAGGATAAATATTCGTGATAAAAATGGTGCACCTATCAGTACAAAGATCTGCTCAATGGTTTGTAGCGAATCTACACTTGTCGGAACCAGGTGAACCAGGGAGTTGCATATGGTAAATACTGCCCAGCCGAATCAAGGTTCTGCCACGGTACAAGTACCATCTTACTATCCGCCGCCGATCACCAAGCTGGAGGATACCGGTTTATCCTTGTTGTGGCTTCAAGATTTGACATTGAAAATCTTTTATTATCAAGGATATCTGACAGGTTTTAAAGCTGCTGAAGAATTGGCTTTGCCCTTCGCCGGTATCGTGGACCAGATCCTCGAATCGCTCAAGCGTGAGAAACTGGTGGAAGTTAAATCCTCACAGATGGGCTTGGGCGAAGGCTCATACCAATATGCGATCACCAGTGCCGGGATGATACGTGCACGCGAGGCATTGGAAAGAAGCCAATATGCCGGCCCGGCACCGGTACCGATCGAGGCGTATAACGAATCCATCCGCCACCAGAGCAGAGGCCGGGTTGCAATAACCAGCCGGACGATGCGGCAGATCCTCTCCCACCTGGTTCTATCGGAGACCACTTTTCAAAGGCTTGGCCCGGCACTTAATTCTGGAACATCCATATTCCTTTATGGGCCTCCCGGAAATGGGAAGACCAGTGTAGCGAAAGCCTTTGGCAACCTTGTCCTCAGCCAGGTAATGTATATTCCATTTGCCCTGTACCTGGGCGGGCATGTGGTAAAACTCTACGATTCTGTCAATCACCAGCGTATCCCTTCCACCGATACCACGGCCAATGGGACCGGCGGATTGCGTGCTGGTGGTCGAAGAGATCCTCGCTGGGTCAAGATCCGCCGCCCGTTCATCATGGTGGGCGGAGAATTGACGCTGGAAGGACTCGACCTGGTTTTTGACGATACAAACAAGTTTTATGAAGCTCCATTCCAGGTAAAAGCCAATGGCGGGATCCTATTAATAGATGATTTTGGCAGACAGCAGGTCCGCCCTAGGGATTTACTAAACCGCTGGATCGTCCCGTTGGAAAACCGGGTCGACTATCTGACTCTTCATACTGGTCGTAAGGTTGAAATCCCCTTCGATGTTCTCGTGGTTTTTTCGACAAACCTTCCGCCACGTGATCTGGTGGATGAAGCCTTCCTTCGGCGCTTACGGCACAAGATTGAAATTGGCGATCCTTCTTATGAAGAATACCGTGAAATCTTTAAGCGCGTTTCTCAACAAAAGGGAGTCCCTTACAGCGATCAGGCATTGGCTTACCTGCTCCAGGAATTCTATATCAAACGGAACCGCAAATTGCGCGCTTCTCATCCACGGGATTTGTGCGACCAAATCCTCGATATTGCTCGATATATGGCTGTCGAACCGGCTATGAACAAAGAAATGATTGATCGAGCTGCTCAGGCGTATTTTGTGGATATTTAAGAATGTGGATTGATTTATCGCGCCCGGTCGTTATCGCTCATCGCGGAGATAAGGCCCACACTCCAGAGAATACATTATCAGCCTTCAAGATGGCTGCCAGGAATGGGGCCGATGCGATAGAGTTTGACGTGAAATTGACTGCGGATGGGCAGCCCATCATTATGCACGATCCGACGGTTGACCGAACAACCAATGGCAAAGGGAAAATATCCCAGCTCACTCTGGCGCAAGTCCACGCCCTGGATGCCGGAGCATGGTTTTCCGAAGAATTCAGGGGCGAACATATTCCCACCCTGGAAGAAGTTTTCGAGACTGTCGGAAAGGATCTGTATATAAATATCGAATTGACCAATTATTTCACTCCCTTTGATGGCCTCGTCCCCAAGGTAGTCGAATTGGTCAAGAAACACAACCTGCAGGATCGGATCCTTTTCTCCTCTTTCCTTGCACAGAATTTACATATCACACGGGCTCTCTTACCCGATGTACCGCGCGGGCTTCTCACCATGCGTGGGAACCTGGGTTCGGTGGGCAGGAGATTCACCTGGCGTGGTGATTATTTTGCCTTGCATCCATATTTCACCGACACCACTCCCGGATTAATTCAGCGAGTGCAGGCTGCCGGAAAGCGTGTTCATGTTTGGACTGTCAATGGCGAGGATGATCAAAAGCGTATGATTGGGCTAGGGGTGGATGCTATCATCACCGATGATCCGAGACTAACGCTCCGTTTATTAGGCAGAGGCAATTAATCCCTGGCGATTTACCCGTATGAAGATACGAAGGTTCTTCTCCCTTATCTTGCTGGCGGTGTGGATGGTTTCTTTTTTTCCACCTTTGACTGCGCGCGCCTCAAGCAGTTATCAGACTGGGCTGGAGACGACGCTTGCTCAGCAGATGCTGGAGAAGATGACACCTGCAGAAAAGGTTGGGCAATTATTCCTGGTGACTTTTACAGGTTCGACTGCTAACGAGAAATCCCAGATCTATGATTTGATCACGCGCCATCATATTGGTGGCGCGGTTCTCCGCATTGAAAACGATAACTTTGTTGCCGCACCGAATACGGTTTCAGGCGCGTACCAGTTAATTGCCCAGATGCAGGCGGATGAATTGCAGACCTCCCAAATTCAGCCGACTAGCCAACCTCTTAGTACCGAAACAACCACTCCCACTCCCATACCGGCGCCTACAGAGACCCCTTCGAATTACATTCCCTTGTTCATTGGAGTTTCACAGGGAGGAGACGGTTATCCAAATGATCAAATATTGAACGGTCTCACGCCTCTGCCTGATTTGATGGCTCTGGGAGCCACCTGGGATCCCTCATTGGCTCAACAGACTGGCAATGTGGCCGGGCAGGAGCTCTCAAGCCTTGGGTTTAATTTATTCCTGGGCCCTTCCCTGGATGTACTCGATACACCACAGACTACATTGTCGAACGGCCTGGATGCGGACGTTTTTGGCGGCAGCCCCTACTGGGTTGGTGTCATGGGAAGCGCCTATATTAATGGGCTTCATACAGGGAGCAGTGGCCGTATGCTGGTCGTTGCTGACCATTTTCCCGGGAGCGGGAGTGCTGACCGACCTGCGGGTGAAGAGCCGGCCACAGTGGTCAAACCCATCGATCAATTGAAGCAAATCGAATTGGCAGCATTTGCGGCTGTGACCGGTAATGCTCAATCATCTGGAAGCACGGTGGATGGTCTACAGATTTCACCCATTCGTTACCAGGGAATTCAAGGCAATATCCGTTCTACCACCCGGCCAATCAGTTTTGATCCTCAGGCGTTAACGCAAATCCTGTCGATGCCGGCCTTCTCAAGCTGGCGTAATGCTGGCGGACTGATGGTAAGTGACGATCTCGGCAGTCAAACCGTTCGGCTTTTCTATGCCCCAGGCGGGGAGTCATTCCAGGCGCACCTGGTGGCATTGGATGCGTTTCTGGCAGGTAATGACCTGTTGTATATGGGGAACGTTGTTTCCAGTGACGCAAAAGACAACTATTCCTCGTTAATTGAAACGATGGATTTCTTCACGCAAAAATATTTGGCCGATACTGCCTTTGCGAAACGAGTGGACCAGGCTGATTTACGAATCCTGGCATCAAAATATCACCTATATGGAAGTTTTGATGAAGGGTCGGTTACTCCACTGGAATCTGGGTTGGAATCATTAGGTCAGGCAGATTCGATCACATCTGATGTTGCCCGACAATCTGCAACCTTGGTTAGCCCAAATAAGACCGATCTTGAAACGGTGGTCCCCTCTGCACCTGCGGTCAGCGATCACATTGTCTTTTTGACGGATTCACGTACCGAACGTCAATGTAGCACTTGTACGGAAACGCCATTGATGGCTCCGGATGCCCTTCAGAATGCCATATTGCGCCTATACGGTTCCCAAGCCGGGGGGCAGGTTCTGGCAGGCCGATTGGTGTCTTACCCTCTTGATGCTATTTCTGCGATTCTCTCAGGCGGTACGGGGAATAAAGATCTGGAAAATGCCCTGAGCCAGACGAATTGGGTTGTGATCAATATTTTGGATGCCGAACCCGGCCAGCCACAAACCACCCTGTTGCATCGATTTCTTTCTGAGCGTCAGGATCTGCTCCGGGACAAGCATGTGGTTGTAATGGCATTCAATGCGCCATTCTTCCTGGATGCTACCGACATCTCAAAAATAACGGCGTATTATTGCTTATATAGCAAATCAGCGCCGTTCATTGAAGTAGCTGCAAGACTGTTATTCCGGGAACTAACCCCCTCTGGCGTTCTGCCTGTTTCTGTAGATGGGATAGGCTACAACTTATCCTCTGCCATTACTCCAGACCCCACACAGCTGATCGAGATTTCTGTGGATATGCCGGCTGCTCCGACGCTTGCAGCCGGAACCGAGACATTTACTCGCTCGACTTCTACGCCATTTTTTCGGGTTGGGGATACAGTTTCTGCACGAACTGGGATCATTATTGACCATAATGGGCACCTGGTTCCGGACGGCACAAATGTGCAATTCAAGGTTGCCATGAATGGAGCCGGTGGGTACGTTCAGCAAATCAACTCGCTTACCTCTCAGGGAGTGGCGAGAGCATCCTTCAACATTGACAGGCCCGGCCTGCTGGAGATCAGCGCTACCAGTGATCCCGCCATCAGTTCTGTGGTGTTGCAATTGAATGTGACTAATGAAGGATCCAGCGTAACCATCATCACACCCACGCCAATTCCAGAGTTCACACCTACGCCAACGATTGTAGTTCCAACACCGGTGGTGGTAGTTCCCCAATCCCCATTACAGCAGGGCTATCCGGGTTTTGAAGGCTGGTTAGCTGTGGTATTGATAATTGTTGCGTTTGGATTATTAGCTTATTGGTTGGGCGTAAGAATGGAATCTATGCGATGGGGAGTGCGTTTTGCAATTTGTGTTGTCCTGGGTGGATTAATTTCATATACATATCTCGCCATTCGCTTGCCCGGCGCAGCGCAATTCCTGAAAAATGCGGGCTGGACAGGTTTGATGGGAGTAGTATTTATCGGTGTTGCAGCGGGACTTGGGGGAGCTTACGCCTGGTTCAGGCTGTCTAATGTATCAAAGAAGCGACCAGGCTGACAAGCAGCAATCCTCCGGAAACCCACAGCAGGGTCTTTTCAGTTCTTCCACTAAAGACATCATCAATTGATTGCTTGGGGTGAATTTGTGCTGGTGGTCGCGCCGGCAGTTCACGTGTTCCAATGATGAATTGGCGTAATTCCTCGGCCGTATTTGGACGATCGTCTGGATGAAGTTCCATCGCCCAGATGATGGCTCGCTCGGTGCGCGCGCTGATGGCTGGATTTAATTTACGCGGCAACGGCATGCTATCCGGATGTAAGAAACGTTGCCGTGCGTCTTCGGGCGGAGTATTGGTCAATAAATGATAGAGGGTACATCCAAAAGCATAGATATCACTTCGAATATCGGTATGCAAACCATCCCCACCATATTGTTCCAAAGGTGTATACAGGGCTGTGCCACGGCCTTGGATAACGGTGATGGTCATTTCATCTGGAACAAGCGCTTTTACCAGCCCAAAGTCCACAAGTTTCAGCAAGCCATTGGGAGTGATCTTTAGATTGGATGGTTTAACGTCCCTGTGAACGAGGGGAGGATTCTGGCTGTGTAAATAGGAAAGCGCTTCGGCTAACTGGTTTGCCCAGCCGAGCACGTTTTCTTCACTTAAGAATGTGTTGTTCTGCTTTGCTTCGAGCATCAGGGCACGTAAATCCTTGCCAGGAATATAATCCATGACCAGGTAATCACGTGGTTCGATTGAAAAGAAATCTGAAACCTTTGGCAAGTTGGGGTGATCCAGGCGCGCCAATACGGTTGCCTCGTGCAAGAATTGTTGACGGGCTTCCTTGAGTAAATTCCCTGGGACAGTGCGGTCGTGTTCCACTTCCTTCAGGGCGCATTGACGCCCTTCCAGACGGAGGTCATCGGCAAGGTAAATATTGCCCATGCCTCCCTGGCCGATACGCTCTTTAATGCGATAACGGCCACGCAGAACATCTCCTTTTTTCAGCGCGATAGGCATATTATTCCAAATCAATTTTGAATGGTTGCACGCAGTACTTCGCTGACTTTCTTTCGGCGTTGTCGGCCAACGTTGTACTTCCATTCACGATTAGCCTATTATAAGCGTCTTTTACCCTCTTGTTGTATAATATCAAAAAGGCTCTTTGGGAATCATCGGAATGATTGGAGAAATGGGGGGTGTTGGGGGGGTTTGGCCCGCCCCACACCCCCCTATTTTCATCTATATCCCGGTAACTCTCAATGAAGCATCAAAAATAAGGATAGTTTCGTATGGAAGGGAATCTGTCTGAGTCTCCTTTATTAATAGCGCAAAGTGGTCCACTCAAGGGGCAGAGGTGGACATTAACAAAACCACTGTTGGTCGGACGTGAGACAACTTGTGAGATTATGGTTCCGGATCGGATGGTTTCAAGATTCCATGCCCGGATTACTCCAACTTCCGAAGGCATGCTATTGGAGGATCTGGATAGCAAGAACGGTACACATATTAATGGGAATCCGGTGGTTGGGCAGGTTGTTCTGCAAGATGGCGATACTGTGCAGATTGCGCTTGCACAACAGTTCCTATTCCTGACATCCGATGCGACAGTACCTTTGAGTGAGGGGGATGCGCGTCCGGGGCGTTTGCGCTTGGATACGCGTTCCAGGCAGGTGTGGGTGAACGATCAATTGATCGACCCGCCTCTTTCAGCTCTTCAGTTCCACGTGCTAAGAGTGTTATTCGAAAATATGGGCCAGGTAGTGGATCGGCAGAAATTGGTGACGGATTCGTGGGGCGAAGAGCAGGCAGTTGGTGTATCGGACCAGGCGCTGGACGCGTTGTTACGCCGCTTGCGGGATCGGATCGCCGCCATCGATCCGGGGCACCCTTACATTATCACGGTGCGCGGACACGGGATAAAGTTCGATAATCCCCCTGTGGATTAAATTTCGAAGAGTGTATTCGGAATTGATAAAAATACCCCGCGGGTGTTTACCAGCGGGGTATCATTTTAAGCCATGCTTTTCTTCATTGAATATCTTAGGACGGTTTTATACAGCGCTCGCAGCTTTTCGATTGTCTGAGCATCCTCCGCTTGCGGATGGGGACCGGCTTGTTCCTCACTGCGGGTCAGGATGCTGGCTATCACAGAGCTAAGTTCCGGGGTGATCTCCTGCTC
>Ga0335069_10012987_pt1 | contig 11707 bp, 10 predicted proteins | sample Lox_Sample_11_FD_206714 | JGI IMG/M metagenome (GOLD analysis project Ga0335069, IMG submission 206714) | Soil microbial communities from Loxahatchee National Wildlife Refuge, Florida, United States - Lox_Sample_1.1 | ecosystem: Environmental > Terrestrial > Soil > Wetlands | place: USA...
AAGCGCTGTTCGAGGCGCGCCGGACCCGGCTCATCGCCACGGTCGCGCAATTGCGCGCGGAGGTGATGATGGCGCGGCTCGATCTTGGCGTGAACGTCGCGGCCCTGGTGGACAACACGCCGGTCGCGGCCGAACGACTCAGCGCGGGGCCGCGGCCGACGGCGGTGCAGCAGAACGTGCCGGCGTGGCTGGTGTTCGGCATGTTCTTCGTGGTGGCCTCGATTGCCGGATTGTTCGTCGAGGAGCGCGCTTGCGGAGCGCTCGCGCGCCTGCGCAGCCTCGGGGCGCGGCCATGGCAGTTGGTGGTTGGGAAGATCATGCCCTACCTGCTGGTCAATGCGGTGCAGGCGGCCCTCATGCTGGCGGTGGGCGTCTGGCTCATGCCCGTGATCGGGGGCGAAGGTCTGTCGCTTGCCGGCGTGAACTGGGCCGCGTTGGCATTGATGACGTTCTCCGTCGGCCTGGCCGCCGTGAGCCTGGCGCTCGCAGTCGCGAGCCTCGTCAGGACGCACGGGCAGGCGGCCACCATCGGTCCGGTACTCAACATCCTCATGGCGGCCCTGGGCGGCGTGATGGTGCCGACCTTCGTCATGCCGCCCGTGATGCAGCGGATCGCGGCCTACTCACCGATGAACTGGGGTCTGGAAGGGCTGCTCGACGTGATGCTGCGCAATGGCGGCGTCGCGGCCGTTTTGCCCGAGGCAGGGAAACTGCTCCTATTCGCGGTGCTGATGCTCCTTGCCGGTTTCGCGCTTTTCCGCCGGCGCGCATAAAAAAAGCCCCGGCACCAAGGCCGGGGCTTGAACTCCAGCCTGTTGGGGCTGGGAGGAGGAGACAACCGGTGAAGTCGGATTACGCGGCCTTCTTGGCCTTCGGCGCGGCGGCGACGGCCTTCACCGTGGCGCTGGTGGCAGCGGCGACGTTGGCTTCGGCGATTTCGGCGACTTGCTTTGCGGCCTTGGTCATGCTGTCGTAGGCCGAATTCGCGGCTGCAATCGCGGACTTGACGGCGGCGACGGCGACATCCGAACCGGCGGGCGCGTTCTTGACGGCCTTGTCCAGCGCGTTCGTCATCGTCTTGTTGGCTTCGGCGAACTGGGCCTCGAAAACCTTGGTCAGTTCATCCTGGGTTTGCGACGCGATCTCGTAGATGCTGCGCGAGTAGGCAACGGCCTTCTCGACCGTCGGCTGGGCCAGCGAAGCCTGGATGTTCATCAACTCCTGGACATCCTTGGCGCCCATCAGGGCCTTGGCGCTGGAAACCGTGTCTTCCAGCAGGTTGCGGGCCGTGTTCAGATTCAGGGCAGCCAAGCGCTCGGCGCTGGCGAAGGCCGTGTTGGCGAGGGTGAGCAGGGACTCGATGTTGGCCTTGCTGGAAGCGGCGACTTGCTCGGGGGTGGTGCTGTACATATTCAATCTCCTTGAGGTGGGTAGTGGTTCCGCGATCTCATCGTGCGCCTTCGCTCGAAAGCGCAATGTTGCAGTGCATCACGACTTTGATTATAGGGGCGGATACTCGGATGTCAAGAAGAAATTGTGCAACGCAGCAAAACAGCTTTTATCAAGTAAATATTAAATATATCAAGTAATTACATACTTATCGTACCGCTTTCGTACTAATTTGTGCTGCAGTGCATGATTGTCGTGTGGAAAATTATTTCGACGGCTGGGCGCCTTTTTCCGCGCCTGAGTTCTTGGGCTGGATTACCGCCCGCACCCGGTTGGGCGTACCGTCCGCGCCGCCTTCGCCGGGGCTCGCGCCGGTGACCACATAGTTCTCGGTGGTTGCGTCGTAGGAAATGTACTGGCCGTGGACCTCATCGAGGCCGCTCTTTACGTGGGCCTTGTTGAACAACTCCGTCTTTTCTGACCTGCTGTCGTGCTCGATGCGCTCGGCTTCGCCCTCGACGAACTCGTTCTTGCCGTCGCGCTTCTGGCGAAACGTCGCCAGATGTCCATTGCCCGCGTAGGCGATGCCCTTCTGGTATCCGTTGGCGTCCTGGGTCACCACAACCTTTTCCGCCCGGATAACCAGGGTACCTTGCACGAGCTGCACGTTGCCTTCGAGGACTTGCACCTTCTTCGCGTCGTCGACCGTGATGCGATTCGCCTCGACGTTGACCGGCTGGTCGCGGTCGCCGCGCTCCGCCAGCGCGGGAACACCGGCCTGCAGCAGACCAAGTGCGAGTGCCATCGAGACACTGCGGGCGGTCGCGGTCATTTGTCCTTCTTTCCGTAGATGGTGCCCGTCACCGGCCCGTTCAGCACGGCGATCCTGGCCTTGTTGTTCACATCGAGCCCGCCAGCACCGTGGATGACCGACTGACCCTGTGTGATCGTCGCCGGAGCATCGGTGTGGGCTGTTTCGTCGTCGGGAACGACATCGAGCACGCTGGTCTCGACGATGGTCTCAGGCTCCTTCGGTTCGACCTTGACCAGTCGCACGCCCTCCATGAGGCGGACGTGCTTGCCGCCTTTGTCGAGCCATGCCCTGCGCGCGGTCGCCGTCGTGGTCTGGTCATCACGGAAATAGGCGACCTGAGGTTCGGTGACCTCGGTCGAGTCGTCGTCGGGAAAGTGCTGCATCCTTGCAGCCTTGAGCGTGTTCTGGATGTTGCCGTCCGGACCGAACCGGCGCACGACGAAGTGTTCCACCCAGAAATCCGGATCGTGCCGCAGCTTCGGGCTCGGGCCGATGCCCTCGCCGCGGCTGGCGCGTTCGAGCCACCAGGTGAAGCCCGCCAGCATGGCAAGGATCAGCAGCGGGAAAAGGGCGGACGACCCCGGCAATCTCATCGTCGGTAGGCTGCCAGCGCAGCGCCCCAACTCCCCTGCGCGTCGAGGATCAGTTCGCAGACTTCCCGCACCGCGCCTGCGCCCGCTGCTGCTTTGGCCACGTAGGCCGCCACCTTGCGCACTTCGACATGGCAATCGGGAACAGTGGCCGAGAATCCGCAGGCGGTCATGACGTCGAGGTCGACCACGTCGTCGCCCATGTAACCGGCCTGGCTGAAATCGAAACCCTGCTGCTCCAGCAGCCTGGCCATGGCGGCGCGCTTGTCTTCGACGCCCTGAAGCACGAGATCGATTCCGAGGTTTTCGGCGCGTCGTGCCACGATCGGCGAATCGCGTCCGGTGATGATCGCGAGCCGCACACCCGCCCGCGCGAGCATCTTCAGGCCGAGGCCGTCGCGGCTGAAGAAGGCTTTCATCTCGTCGCCATTCGGGCTGAAGTAGAGGCGGCCGTCCGTCATCACGCCATCCACGTCGAAGCCCATCAAACGGACCCCGGCCGCCCGTTCGCGCATCGTCGTCATACGACCTTGGCCTGGAAGAGGTCGTGCATGTTCAGGGCGCCGACGAGTTCGCCCGTTTCATCGACCACCAGGAGTTGGCTGATCTTGAAGCGGTCCATCATCTCGACCGCCTCGACTGCAAGCTTGTCCGGTCCGATCGTGCGCGGTCTGGCCGTCGCGATGTCGCCGACCGGCAGCGTGCGCAGGTCACCGAGCTTCTCCATGGCGCGGCGCAAGTCGCCGTCGGTGAAGATGCCAAAAACGGAACCCGTGGCGGGGCGAACCGCGACCATGCCCATGCCGCTGCGCGTCATGCCCAGCAGCGCTTGTGGAACGGTGGCGCCGGCATCGACCATGGGCACGTCCGCACGCGGGCGCATGACGTCGCGCACATGCGTGAGGAGCTTGCGGCCCAGTGCGCCACCCGGATGCGAGCGCGCGAAATCCGACGCCGAGAAGCCGCGCGCGTCGAGCAGCGCGACGGCCAGCGCATCGCCGAGGGCGAGCGCCGCAGTGGTGCTTGCGGTAGGCGCGAGATTCAGCGGACAGGCTTCCTCGTCGACGCGGCCGTCGAGATGGACATCGGCTTCCCGGGCGAGCGAAGACTCGGCATTGCCGGTGATGGCGATGAGCCGTCCGCCCTGGCGCTTCACCAGCGGCACGATGGTCAGCAACTCGTCGTTCTCGCCGGAATTGGAAAGCGCAATCAGCACATCCTCGTGGGTGATCATGCCGAGGTCGCCATGCACGGCCTCGCCCGCATGCACGAAGTATGCGGGCGTGCCGGTGCTCGCCATCGTTGCGGCAATTTTGCGCGCGACGTGTCCGGATTTGCCGACGCCGCTGACGATGACGCGGCCCTTGCATTCGAGGATCAGTCCGACCGCGCGTTCGAATTCGGGGCCAACGCGATCGGCCAGCGCGCTGACCGCCTGTGCCTCGATGCGGAGCACGCGCCGGGCCATTTCCAGGCTGCCGCCGGAACTCGCTTCTTGGGCCATGGTGTCCTGTACCGTTATGATGGGCCAAATTATAGCAATCGCCCCCGGCGGAGAAGCCTTGAACACACTGCAACTCGTCCTGCTGCTGCTTGGCGCCTCCGTGCTGGTCGTCACGGTATGCCGCGTCGCCGGCCTGCCGCCGGTGCTCGGCTATCTGCTCGTGGGCGTCGCCGTGGGGCCCCACGCGCTCGATCTGCTGCCGGACGCCGAGGGGGCGAGTTATCTCGCCGAGTTCGGCGTCGTCTTCCTGATGTTCTCGGTCGGGCTCGAATTCTCGCTGCCGCGGCTGTACGCGATGAAGCGGATCGTCTTCGGCCTCGGGCTCGCTCAAGTGACACTGACCGCGCTGGCGATAGGCGCCATGGCAGTGTATTGGGGCGGCGTGTCGTGGCTCGTCGGCTTCGGCCTCGGCGGCGCGCTGGCCATGTCATCGACGGCGGTGCTGTCCAAGCTGCTTGCCGATCGGCACGAACTCGATTCGAACCACGGCCGCGAAGTGATGGGCGTCCTGCTGTTCCAGGACCTCGCCGTGGTGCCGCTCCTGGTCGTCATTCCGGAGCTGACGCGGCCCATGGGCGAACTGGCCGGCGCGCTCGCGCTGGCGACGGCGAAGGCCGTCGTGCTTCTGAGTATCGTCCTCTTCCTTGGCCAGAAACTCATGCGCGGCTGGTTCACGCTGGTCGCACGGCGCCAGTCGGGCGAGCTCTTCATGCTCAATGTGCTGTTGATTACCCTCGGCTTGGCCTGGCTCACGCAGTGGGCGGGGCTGTCGCTCGCACTCGGGGCGTTCGTCGCCGGCATGCTGATCTCGGAGACCGAGTATCGCTACACGGTGGAAGAAGACATCAAGCCCTTCCGCGACGTGCTGCTCGGCCTGTTCTTCATCTCCGTCGGCATGATGCTGGACCTTTCGGCCATTGCCGCGCAGTGGCCGCGCGTCCTCGCCGTGCTTGGCGCGCTGCTGGCGGGCAAGCTGGCGGTGGCGTGGGCGCTGTCGCGCGCGTTCGGCGCCACGCCCGGCACGGCCCTGCGCACGGCGCTGTGGCTGTGCGCCGGCGGCGAGTTCGGCTTCGTGCTGCTCGAACGCGGCGAAGGCGTGGGCCTCCTGGCCGGCGGTCCGCTGCAGCCGGTATTGGCGGCGCTCGTCCTGTCGCTGATGCTGGCGCCGCTGCTGGTGCACTTCTCGGATCGCATCGTGCTCCGCATCGTGGCATCGGAATGGCTGTCGCGGTCCATGCAATTGACGCGGATCGCCGCCGATTCAATGGCCCACGACAAGCACGCAATCCTCTGCGGCTACGGCCGCACGGGCCAGCACCTGGCGCGCTTCCTGGAGCACGAGGGCGTCGGCTACATGGCGCTGGACCTCGATCCCGAGCGCGTGCGCGAAGCCGCCAATGCGGGCGAGCAGGTCACCTACGGCGATTCGACGCGCCGCGAAATGCTGGTTGCGGCAGGCCTCGCGCGCGCCAGCGTGGTCATCGTAACCTTCGCCGACCACGCCGGCGCGCTGCGCACGCTCGCGCATGTACGTGAAGTCGCGCCCGGCGTGCCTGTGGTGGTACGGGCGCGCGAGCAGGATGATGCCGCGGAGTTGATCGCGGCCGGCGCGGCCGAAGTGGTGCCTGAGGCGCTCGAATCCTCGGTCATGCTGGCGACGCATGCGCTGGCCTTCCTCGGCGTGCCGCTGCACCGGATCATCAAGCGCTTGCGCGAACTGCGCGAGCAGCAGTACGGACTCCTGCGCGGGTTCTTCCATGGCGCCAGCGACGTCGGCGACCGCCTCGATGAGGCGGATTTGCCGCGCCTGCATTCGGTCGTGCTCGCCGAGGGCGACTACGGCGTCGGGCGCTGCATCGGCGAACTGGGTCTGAACGAGCGCGGCGTCACGGTGTCGGCGCTACGCCGGCACGGCATGCGCGGCACGCAGCCGGAAGATGGCACGAGGCTATTGGCGGGCGATGTGGTCGTGCTGCTCGGCACGGCCGCGGCGGTGATGGACGGCGAGGCGCGGCTGCTCGGCGGCTGAGCTGCCAAAGTCAGCCCTCGTGGTACGCCGTGCGAGGACAACAAAAAGCCCGCCGAAGCGGGCCTTCTTGCTGCAGGACCTCAACCGATCAGATGTTCTTGCAGATCACGTAAAGGTTGGTGCCGTTGTCCGCGTAGTTGTTGGCCGGCGCGGCGGAAACCGGGGGAGCACCGGCCGGCAACGCGACCGGCGTTGGTGGCGCTACATCAAGTTCCCCACGGACGTTGCCGGTGCGGGCGTCGCCGTCGTCGAACTGGTTGTCGATTGCCTGTGCGATCTTCGCTGGCAGACTACCTGAACAGATGATCGTGCCAGCCAAGCCCATGCCGCCGGCCTGAACACCGATGATGCCGCCGGCTGCATTCAGCGGTTGCGATGCTGCGTTGGCCAAGGTGTCTGCGGCCCCGCCGATGAACCCTGCAAGCCTCAGATGGGCCCAAAAGAGACGCGACTCGTTGGCGTTGTTGGTGGATTCGTATGTCCCGCCCACGACATTGTCCCCGTTGCCCGCCGGTACGGCGCCACCGCCGCCTCCTGTGAACGTCCAGCGGCCGGCGCCAGGGTCGTCACCAGGCAGGCGCTTGTATCGATCCTGGTACGAGTAGATGGCGGACGTCAGACCATTGAAGTCGTTCGCGACGTTCTTGATCTTCGCCTGCGTGATCAGTTCCTGGCCTTTCAGCACGCCGCCGAGCAGCAATCCGATGATGACCAGCACGATCGCGATTTCGACCAGCGTGAAGCCCGACTGTCTTGTTTTCATGGCAACTCCTGAGCTAGTACTTTTGAACTAACAAGCGATAGTCAGCAAATTGTATGCCCGCTTTAAAACCGTCAAGTGCGTCGGGTTTAGGCGACTTTGGGCAAGATTGTGTCGAAATTGTGACATGGGTGTCGAACCGCCGACTGGAAGGCGGCACGCGCGTGGCCGGCCGCCGCCGATAGAATGGCCGGATTCTGCGGATTTGCCATGAGTGCGCTCAATCCAATCACGAGTTTCGCCACGGGTCTGGCGCTGCGCTGGCGCAAGCCGCTGCTGGTCGCACTGCTGACGTTGCTGTTCGTCGTCCTGGTGTTGGGCCCGGCCTCTCCGCTCGCACGTACCTTGTTCGTCGCGCATATCGGGCTGTTCATGATCTGGCAGCCGTTCGTGCGCACCGACCAGCGCATTGCCCTGCCCATCCTTGTCATGATGCTGGCGGTAGTGGCCATCGTGGCTGTCGGCCTCAACACATGGCTGCTCATGATCTGGATCACGCTGCTGGCAGGCGTCGTCGGCGGCAAGGTGTTCCTCTACGAAGCCCGATGGAGCAAGCTGTTCTACCTGCTGGCCCTCTTCTGGCTCGTCGCCGCCTTGCTGCTTCTGAGCCTGCCCGAAGCCGTGCCGCAGTTCGTCAACACCGAGTCCGTCGTCATCGTGATAGGCCGCCTGGTTGCACCTGTCGTGCTCGTGCTGATGCTGATCCTGGTGCTGCCCGAAGAAAGCGAGAGCGACGGCCAGCCGGAAGTGGTGGACTTCGTCTACAGCGTGATCCTGGTTCTCCTTCTCGCAGTGCTGGTGCTGGGCAGCCTGACGATCATGCTGCTGGCCGGCCACCACTACGCGGAAGCGGTGCTGGAAACGCTGCTCGGCATCGGCGTGGCGCTGCTGATCCTCGGCACGGTCTGGAACCCCCACCTGGGCATGGCCGGCCTGGGCACGGTGTTCTCGCGCTACCTCTTGTCGGTGGGCATGCCCGTGGAGCAATGGCTCCACGCGCTGGCCGATCTGGCGCAACGCCAGGACGACCCGGATGAGTTCCTGGCCGAAGCCGCCCGCGACATGGTTCGGCGCCTGCCCTGGGTGACCGGCGTCGAATGGCGCACGGACGCCGCGACGGGAAGCTGCGGCAAGCTGAAGGGACGGTGCAGCGAGTTCTCGTTCGATTCGCTCGTGGTGCGCATCCACACCCGCTATCCGCTGAGCCCGTCGCTCGCATGGCACTTCAACCTGCTGGCGCAGCTCATGTCCGAATTCCAGGCCGACAAGGTGCGCGCGCGGCGACTCAAGCGCCTGAGCTACATCGAGGCGATCCACGAAACCGGCGCCCGCCTGACGCACGACGTGAAGAACCTGCTGCAGAGCCTGCGCGCGTTGTGCTCGGCAACGGAAGTCGAGGCGGATGGCGTGTCGCCGCAATTTGCGGCTCTCCTGCGCCGGCAGTTGCCGGCGATCACCGAGCGCCTGGGCCAGACCCTGGACAAGCTGCAGGTGCCGCGCCTGGAGGGCAACGAGAACGTGCCCGTGCCGCTCTGGTGGGAGAACCTGCAAGCGCGCTTTGCCCTTGCCGATATCGACTTCTCCGTATCGGGCAGCATTCCGGAAACGGCGCGGGTGCCCGGCGCCCTGTTCGACCTCGTTGCCGAGAACCTGATCGCCAACGCCCTCGACAAGCGCGCCGGCGATCTAACGCTGCGCATCGGCGTGGCCTTGCGTGCGAACGATGGTGTCAGCGTGGAAGTGGCCGACAACGGTGCGGCGATTGCGCCGCACATGGCGGCGGACTTGTTTCGCGGACCGGTTCCTTCCGAGACCGGCATGGGCATCGGCCTCTACCAGGCGGCGCGCTTGCTGCAGAACAGCGGCTTCGAGATGAGCCTCGCCAGCAACGAGCCCGGGCGCGTGTGCTTCCGGCTCGCACCTGCGATCAGATAACGGGCGCTGCCGGCTTGCGCCCAGCCAGACCAAAGATGGCCATGTCGCCCTTGCCCTTCAGATAGACGGTCTGCGGTTCGAGGAACTCGAAGCGGTTGCGCAGGCAGCGCCAGGTCGCCTCATCGCAGTGGATGGTACCGGGCGCGCCTTCGCCGGTGATGCGGCTGGCGATGTTGACCGTATCGCCCCAGACGTCGTAGATGAACTTCTTCTTCCCTACCACGCCGGCGACTACGGGGCCGGTGCCGATGCCGATGCGTATCTCCAGCCGCGCCGAATTGACGGCGAAATCCCGATGCAGAAGATCGCGCATGGCCAGCGCCATGTCGGCGATCGACTCGCTGTAGAGGGCATTCCCCTCGTTGAGGCCGCCGGCGACCATGTAGGCGTCGCCGATCGTCTTGATGCGCTCCAGCCCGTACTTTTCGGCCAGTTCGTCGAAGGCGGAGAACACGCGGTTCAGCATCGAGAACACTTCGTTCGGCGACAAGTGCGCCGCGATGCGCGTGAAATCGACGATGTCCGCGAACATCACGGTCACTTCGGCAAAGCCGTCCGCGATCGGCTCGTCGGAAACCTTCAGCCGCTCTGCCACGGGCTCGGGCAGAATGTTCAGCAGCAGGCGTTCCGACTTCTCCTGCTCGGCTTTCAGCAGCACGTGCGCCTCTTCGAGTTTCGCCTTGATCTTTTGCTTCTGCTGGATCGAGTAGCGCAGCAGGAGGTAGATGATCGTGGCAACCGCGAGGAAGTTGAGCGCGAAGAACACGACCGCCGTACGGATCGGAACCGCGAAGGGCGAGTGCGCGTTGGGCGGCGGCGCGAGGTAGAAATCGAAGAGGCCCGACAGCGCGGTCATGAACGTCCACGCGAAGAACCATGCGGCGGACTCGCGCACACCGAAGCAGAGCATGGCCCCGATGGGCGCCAGCAGGCCCCAGAGCACGATGCCTGAGGAGTCAACGAAACTGCCCATGCCCCACTGCATGGCGAACGGCCCGAACAGGAACAGGCCCAGTTGCGTGACGCGGAAGAAATCGAAGTTGCGCGTCGCGATGTAAAGGAGGAGGTTGCCGACCAGTAGCAGTTCGAACAGCAGTGGCGGGTTCGACGAAATGCTTTGGCCCAGCAGTTGGTAGATCGCCACCCACAGCATCGAGGTCGCGCTGACCAGGCCCGTCGCGAACATCAGCAGCGACTTGTTCAGCCGCTGCTCCTCGCCGTCGCCGGGCTCCACTCCCGCGCTGCGCAGGCGGTCAAGGAAGGTCGATGGGTCGGAAAGGGTGGTCATGCGACGGTCATGGGCAGGCGGGCCGCCGCAGTGTCGCAGGAAGTGCAGGCAGGGTCAAGGCAGACGGCCGGCGGCAATCATCCGATTGAAGAGGATGTTGGGCGAGAGCCAGACGACGATGTCGTCGAAAGCCGGCGTCGGTTCGTGGCTGACGAAGCGATCGACCGTTGGATCGGGATGTGCGGCCGAATTCGGATTCGGGTTCTCACTTTCGTCGGCGCTCACGCCACCCGTGGTCAAGTCGGAACCATTCTTGCCGACCGACCAGATCACGGCCACGGCGGTAGTCGTCAGGTCCGTTGCCGCTGCGGCAGCACTGACGCTGACACGCAGATTGGGCGCCAGCGCCGTCAGCGTCGCGCTCCGCATGCCGCTGGTGGTGGTGAATGCTCCCCCGTTGGCCGATGTGACGGCGTAGCGTATGCGCTGGTTCCACGCATCAAGCGCGTAGCCGTTCTGGTCGACCGGTGAGATGCCGAGCGTCGTCGCGGGCAGGAAGCCGGTTGTCGCCGTACACACTGCGCCGCCCCCGGACGGGGACTCGACGCCGGTGGCACCATCGACCGCCGGGCAAGGAAGCCGGTCGTGCGTCGTCGCGAAACCGATCAGGGCTTCCGATGCGTCGCCCAGCGTGCGCTGAGTGTCCTGTGCCCGTCGAATGTTGTCCTGCGCGCTCAAGGGCAGGATCATCCCGCTGATCAGCAAGGTGACGATGACAAGGACGACAGAAAGCTCCGTCAGCGTGAAGCCCGCGTGGAGAGTCAGCCCTCGTGGTACGCCGCGCATCATTGCAGCCACGTCGCGAAAAAGTTCTGGATGGCCACCTGCTCGTCTTGCGTCCATTGGGAGGCAGTGAATCCGAGTCGGACCGATTGTAGCGGCGGTCGGTGGCAGCGATTGTCCACGCCGCAGGTCTGGCCCGACGGGCATCCGGCCCCGCAGCTTGCGCCAATGATGTCGTGCAGCATGGCCGTGTCGCTGAGCCTCGGGGCATAGCCCGGGTAGCGTTGCGCCATCGGTCGGGTCGTATCCTGCATGGCCTGGATCAATGGCGGCGGGGGCGTGATGCCGGGATCGGGCTCGATCCACGCCTGCGTAGTGAATTTCCGCGCCGCAACCGGCAGCAGTTGCCAGTTCTGCACATCCGTATCGACAACATCGATCGCATTACTTTGCCACCAATTCCTGTTGGCGTAGCTCCCTTCCAACACGCGCACAACGGCATTGGTAAGTTCAACTGGCTGATCGGCGTCGCCGGAACGCACCATCGGCGTCGTTGCTCCCTGCCACACATAGATTCCACCTTCGTTACGCGCAGATTGCCTAGCCAACAAGACGCGGTTACCGGTTGCAAGTGTAACGCCATCAAGCGATGTTCCGGGCGCGGTGAGGGCAACA
>Ga0335069_10012988_pt1 | contig 11707 bp, 16 predicted proteins | sample Lox_Sample_11_FD_206714 | JGI IMG/M metagenome (GOLD analysis project Ga0335069, IMG submission 206714) | Soil microbial communities from Loxahatchee National Wildlife Refuge, Florida, United States - Lox_Sample_1.1 | ecosystem: Environmental > Terrestrial > Soil > Wetlands | place: USA...
ATGCCGGCCTGGCGCTCGCGTCACACGGTCCCACTCACGCGCCCGGTGCCACAGCCGCACCGCCGCCTTCTTCGGCATCGGCGTGAATTGCACCTCGGCCCGCACGCTGCCCCGCCACACCGGATAGCCGCGCGGGCCATGCCCCGCTCCGCGTCCGAACTCCGGAAGTTTCCCTTTGATCGCAATCATCTACACCCCTTCGAGCCGCCAACGCAGCCCGCCGGGCTGGCCTGAATTCGGCGCAAGCGCCCCCGTGGCAAGTTTTTTCACTTGCAAAAGGCGGCGAACTAGGGGAAAACGCGCTTACCACAGACACATTTTCCGGCGGCTACTTCGCCGATATGCAGGCCCGCCCTAACCGGCGGGTTTTGTATTTTAGAGCTCTTCTCTCCAAATAGTTGCCACAACCGCCCCACGAGAATCGCGGAGCGTGTTCGGAAGCCTGCCCCATTCCAAGGCAAAAAGCTACAGCCTTTTCAAGCCATAACCCTTTGAATTTCTTTGTTCACTGCAAACAAAGCGCCCGTAAATCCAGGGAACTTATTCACAAGTTCACAAAATCAAAAATTCAATTCTGATCTAAGGGCTACATCAGCCCTTCATTCATCAAACAGGTCAGAATGGGTGCCGGTGCGGGCAAGCTCCAGATCATTGCCCTCTATGCGATAGAGCAACAGCCAGTCCGGCTCTATGTGCAGATCGCGCCAGCCCTTCCAGTCACCCCTTAGCGGATGGTCGTTATAGCTGGCCGGGAGAGGCTTTTGCTCGATCAACAGGGACAAAGCGGCTTTGAGCTTGTTCATGTCCTTGCCGCGCTTATCGGCCCGCTTCACGTCACGCTTGAACCGCCCGGACCATACAGGTGTCAGCACATCAAATACCCAAGTCCTTGAACAGTGCGGAGGCAGATGCAGAGCGATGCCCCTTCCCTGCCTCGATCTCCTTCATGGCCCGGTGGGTCTCGACGTTAGGGACCTCAACAGCGAACGGTAGCCGCTTCTCGTCGGCTATACGAAGCATCAACAAGCGAATGGCGTCGGAGATCGACAAGCCCATAGCACCGAGCGCTTCAGAGGCCCGCTGCTTGGTGTCGGCGTCAATCCTCGCCCTAACGATGGCATCGGCGGTCATGGTCGCAGCTCCTAAAATGTAGCTGCGTTGTAGCTACAATAAGGCTACACGTCAAGGTGCGGCGCTGGTCACACCCACCGACGCTTTAGCCTTCCACCACCGGGACATTGTGGCTTCTGAACAGATCGTTCAGCGCGCGGGTTAAGAGGGTCTGCACATCCTCGCCGGTCTGCGCCTGCACCAGGCGCAGGGACCGTTTGAAGTCCGACGGGAGGTAGGCGCCAATATGAATTTTCCCCTCCCGGCTGGGAGCTTTGGCGTTGCGCGGCGAGGTTGCTGCCGGGGTAGCAGGCGCCGACGCTGGGGGAGGAGCTACGGGAGTTGCTTGACTCGCCACCCTGCCCTTGTTGATGTTGCCTGCGGTTTTTTCAAGCGAAGCCTGCAAGGCTGACACTTTCGACATGTTCAAATGACCTCTTGTGCAACTGTTCTATTGTTCACATGTTCTATAACGAACTTGAACAAGCGGTCTAGCTCCGCCGCCGCCTTCCCCTCTGCGTCCAACTCCTGGGGAGCTTGGCCGCCCACAGGAGCATCGGCGTAGGCTTGGCGGTGACACAGATGCACCGGGGCACACTCTAGGCCGAACACAGCCTGAACCATCTGCCGAGCCTCATCGGCGGTCTTTGTAGCCGCCGGGTGAAGGCCATTCAGCACCACGCGCGCCGGGGGATTGCCCGCAATGCGGATAAGGTCCGCAACAGCCCGTAGAGTCTCGATCTCAACCACGTTCGGCCTGGTCGGTATCAACACCAAATCGGACAAGCGCGCTGCGCTCAAAGCGCTGTCGTCGTTCCGCCCCGCCGTGTCGATTATGACCAATTCCGCGCCCCCTGCCCGCGCCGTCTCAACCGTCTGCCGCAACCGGCTGGCCTGGGCTGAGACTACCGCCGGATTGTCATCCTGGCGGCGGTCCTTCCAGTTCGCCGCTGTGGCCTGGGGGTCAACGTCTATGATCGCCGTCATCAAACCAGCCCGGCTAGCTGCCACCGCTAAGCCCAGCGCCACTGTCGTTTTTCCCGTGCCGCCCTTTTGCCCCACAAGTGAAACTGTGAACATGTGCCACCATGAAATTGTATTGTAGTGAATGTGTGAACATGTTCACGGATTCACGTCAACCCCCGTTAACGTGGACATGCGAGCAATTGATTTTGTGAACATTCACGACGCTGAACCGCAACCGCAATCGTCGCCCCTCGACATACCGCTGCAGGGTGAGGAGGGGGGGAGCACCAGTGGTGGGCGCCCCAGGCCATGGCGTCACCCGATCTGGTTGCGCCATCAGGTGAATAGGAACGCCAACGATCGTGGAACAAATTTCAAGACTTTCAGGCTTTTTATTGCCCCCATATTTTCAAGGGGTTATGATTCCAGAAAGATGTAACCGAATCGAACTTTATACAATTCTGGACGGTAAGATGCGTGCCACTTGTCCCCTTTTCTTGGCTATTCTTGCTGGTTGTTCGACTAACTCCGCGACCACGCCGCCTGTATCTGCTTTAATTCAAACGTCTGTGGCCACGCCTAATTTGGTCAACGGTTCATTTGATTTTACAGGGACATACAATCCTCCTGGCTATACCAACCCACCGACTGGTTGGTCAGTTAGCGGAATCCCGGTCGACTCTGGTGGAGAAGACGTCGGAGCCGCACCTTTTGATGCGGGAGGATTCTGGGATAATGGCACAATTCCTGGTCAAGGTACTTCCGGGTCTGTTGCGTTTATTCAGCGATCGGGAAGTATTTCACAGATGTTATCTGGACTAGTGCCGGGACACACTTATCAGATCAAATACTATGAGAATGCCCGCGACTATTTGTCGTCTGAGGATCAGGAGCCTCTCGTAACGGCGTTCGTCGGCCAATCGACGATTGTTCCTCAGCACAGCGTTTATGCTGTTCAAAGCGACAATCCTTGGAAATTGCAAACCGGCACATTTACAGCAACCGCTCCGGACGAGTTACTGACCCTTGAAGCTCAGCCGTCCCAGAGCGGCGCAGATACCACTGCGTTATTCGCTCAAATGTCAATCAGCCTGACAACGGGGCCATCACAGACGATCGCGTCCGCAGGCAATACTGCGCCGTCGCCCAACGCAACACCGCCTTCGACGAATACGTCTGATAATGTTCAGACGGGCACTTCATCGCAACCCCCGCCGAGTAAGGTAGCTAGCAGTGCCCAAGCTGAAGCCGCTACAACGCAGCAAGGAGGCACCTGCTCTTACCCGTTTGGGTTATCTATTCGGACCATTTCGCAAGAAGCTGTAGTCCTTCGTGACGGCGAAGAGATTAGCAACTTTTGGGGTAAGCCAATGCTTGGAGGCCCTGAAAAGACAAAACAAGCAATTGCGATGCTCGAGCAACAGCTTCGTCCAGGAGGCGTCGCCGAAGCATTGAATGCGACTATGCCTCTTCCAAGTTACGCAACAGCTTCAGCATTTTTTCAGCGACCGGAAGGCGAGGGGCTTTTCTTGTTTGGAAATAACGGCTGCGCCACAGAAGTCGCCATTGTGAATCCCCTGGGCTTATTTACGACGACTCCAGAGCATTACTTCCTCGCGCCAAGTCAGTTTATAACACCGTAGGTAACGTGCTCCCGGATTTGTATCCAGTCAGCGGTAGAGTCTAGTGCAGAAGTCCAGTGCATATCAAACCATAATCCGCTCGATCTCATTGAGGATGATTTCATCGCGGCGCCGGGCACACCAAAACCGACCCAGCCGCCATGCAATTAGCTACATTGGGCTTGGATTACCGTTCGAGGGCTTGCTATTTCCAGCCAGTTTGCCCAGCGTAACCAATCACCCGCGCGGGCCCGTCAAAATGACCTTCTACGGTCTCGTCAGATTGAAATCTTTCATATCCTTCGGCACGATAGGCGATCTCGCATAACTTCTCAGCTTCGGCAGGTGAGGTAGCGATTGCTACCCCAAGTCGGTGCTCATCTACTTCCTGGTCTTGGCGACGCCAACAGCGAACAGTAATCAGCTTCACGGGATTTTCCTCATACCAGAAATCGACTCTATCGTTATCCTTTACATCTGCTAAAGGACATATATCAGGTATAGTCTAAGCCTTGTCGGGGCCTACGTCATTCTCAGCCGTAACTTTGGCAACTGCGGCGTCAATCTTGGTCGCATGGCATGGCCAGCGCCTTTTGGCTTCTTCAGGTGTCAGCGTCTCACGAATTGGCTCATTTCCTCGCTTTGCCATTCTCCAGCCTGAGTTGGAGCGGTCGTAAGTGAGCGTGCTGTCGTCGTTGACACAAAGAGATTCCTCATGGCTACTGCCCTCGTGGTCGAAAATCACTACCATTATGAGGCTCTCCTTTCCCGTACCTGACATAAATAGGTCGACCTCGTCTCTTCAAATAGCTTAACCGAAAATTTTGAAGAACTAGTGTCGTCTTCAAGATTGCCCGTGACCTACGGAATCGTCCTTGAAGAGAACTCGACGTTGGCTTCACGGAACATATCTAGCGATGTTATCCCTGTTTTGTGTGTCTCAGATTCTGGATTGTTCTCGGGATCAGGTTGAATACCAACAACCCTCTTAATTCCTGCCTGGATGATTAACACGGCACACCGCGGACAAACCGGCTTTCCATATACATACATGGTTCCACCTCTAGAGCGCGAGCCAGCACATAGAAGCGCATTTTGTTCAGCATGCACGACCATGGTGTTTTTGAGTTGGGAATCCCCTAATTTCTCAGCATTGTCTTCAATACCAGCCGGGAAACCATTATATCCAAGCGCGATTGGCCAGTCGCGTTCATCTAGAAGAACCGCTCCAACTTTAGCTTTTGGATCTTTCGACCAATCTGCCACATGCTGTGCAAGATTAAAGTAACGAAGATCCCATTTTTCCACTGTTTCTGCCTTCATTCTCCCGTCCGCTTCGGTCAAGTTGCCAATCGAGAAATCGTCGCCAGCCCCACATTGTAGCTGTGCGCCAGTTCCTTGAGTGTCGCGCCATCTGCCCGCCGCTGCCTGGCTTCGGCCTGCTGCTGTGGGGTGAGGGCAGGGGGGCGGCCCATGTGCTGCCCGTTTGCTTTAGCCCGGCTTCGGCCCTCTGCTGTCCGGGTGCGTATAAGGTCGCGCTCCACGTCCGCCAAGCCGCCCAGGACGGCCAGCATGAGCCGCCCGGTACTTGTCCCGGTATCAGCCCAAGGCTCGGCCAGGGAGCGGAACAGCGCGCCGGCATCGGCAATCTGCTTCACGATGGCGAAGAGGTCGAAGGTGGAGCGGGCCAGGCGGTCAATGCGCGTCACCATCACCGTGTCACCGGCTTGCACCTGGCGCAGCATCCGCATCAACTCGCGCCGATCTGCCCGTGCGCCGGATATCTTCTCGCGATACACGACCCCGCACCCGGCCGCCTTCAACTGCTCAAGCTGGGCGTCAAGGGTCTGGCCGTAGGTGCTAACACGGGCATAGCCGACCAGCCGGGAAGGGAAGGGATTTTCGGTCATATCTTTCGGAAAACCTAACCCATTGACGGGACAAGCTCAAGAAAACTTTCCAAAAGTCTTGATTTATGAATAAAGACCTTTTCGGGGGAAGACTCTGTCGGAAGCGATCTGAACGACACGGATGTCCAACATCCCGCTGACCTAAGGCGTTCTAGCGCTGGCGGAGCCTAGTATCGAGGTAACACCGGAAGCGGCATGGCTGAGGCTTGTACCCCAATCCAATGGACGCGCTGTCAGGTCCGGTTGCTTCCCTCTCGCGCCCGGCGGGTTGAACTTTGCCTTTTCCACCCGCCCCCATGCTGTGCTCACGATCTCATGGAGTTTGCCGACGCGGATGAGCACCGGCGCACCCATGCTGTCAAACTCGAACGGCATCCCCTGCGCGCCTGGCTCCAGATGAACACCAATCGCCATCGTGGCGGTGTGCGCGAGCAAGTGCCGATACCAATTCTTGACCTGCCGCGCCTGATCTGGGGACAACACTTGGTCGAAAAGTGGGTCGGCGAGCACGTCCAACCGGGTGAAATCTCCGTTGTCCGGCAGCACACCATGGCCGATAGCATCCGCTGCACACAGCAGCAACAGCGTAGCAGCATATCCAAGGCCGCCTCCCGACTTCACGGTATCGATGCAGATTTCAGAGGCCCTCAGATATTCACCAATCGCAGTAATTGCCTGTTCTCGGATTGCGTCCTCTGTCGTCATTGTCTGCCTCCATCATGCGCAAGGGTGACAAGTTGCTCACAACCGCGCACATGGCGCGGCGAACAAGAGGCTCTTTAAATTTCATCTATCGCATCACGAAGCTTCTGGCCTTCCCAAATTTCACTGCCGTGCTTTATCCACCGGATCGTATGTCCGGCCGCTTCCAGCTCGCGGCAGGTCTCTAAGGCTTGCTCTAAGCTAATGAGCTGGTTTGCAAGAGGCCCTGAGGGCTCAAGTGCAATCGTATAAAAAGGGACGCTGTTGTTCATGCCAAGGGTCTCCTGGGGGGCAATGCAATATTTTATTCGAGAATAGCCCAAGCCAAAAGGGACGACTTCCAATCCCCTTGATTTATGGAGCCTCAAAAGCGTAGCTGTTATCCTTAAGCCAAACTACCCGGCCACCATCATACCAGCCTACCCACCTTCCCTTGTCATAATACCATCCGTGAAACCTGGGTTCTGATTCTGATGTATCCGATCGAGCCATTGCCTGCGCGGCTTTTGCATTTTTCGCTTCTTGTGGGTTCATCTCATTCTGGTGCCTTGGCGCAACAGCAGCCTTCCCACGATATTCAAAATCATGAGTTTCACCCGCATAAGTCTGGCCTATATTGTTTGGACCAATGCCAATATATCCTTTCCAGTTGTTCTTCTCTTTGTAATAGAATTTAGCAAAAATCCAGTATTTCTTGTCTGAGTTGAGCTGCGGATGATGTAAGTAGACGTTACCAGGCTCATCCCTAGAGCCGTAGCGGTCAGCCTCAGTGACAATTTTTAATAGACTTTCAGTTGCCACGCTTATTCTGACAAAATCTGTTACGTTAAGAACGTTTTTTACCGATACATCCTTATCCTCAATGATATATCCTGCATATTCACCATCCAATATTAATATGCAGTCTTTTGCCGTCAGACCAACCTTACCCGCAGAAAATGTCGTTTGAAGCCGCATCCCAATCTGCATACATTCATTTTTTTTCTCTTCAGTATTTGCCCAAAAAAACTGAACTATTGATCCGACCCCAAAATCACTAGGCGAACACCTTGTTTCTGTGTTCTCTACGGGTACGAAACTTAGAACCGGCATCCTTATAACCTCCAAAACCGTAACTCAATCGTCTGATTGCATAGTCGGTTAAGCAACGTCAAAGTTTTTCAAGGTTTCATGATCGGTCGTTGGTTAAACCTTACACCTTTGTTTGTTTCACTAACTCTCTGCAACTCCTCGACCTGCCTCTGCCTTTCAGCTTCGATCAACAGGCGCTCCCTCTCGGCCTTAGCGGCCATCAGGGCCGCCTGGCTCACCTCGATGGCCGTTCTAAATTGCTGGCTGATCGACTGAGCCTCAATCGCCTGGCGCTCGCAATACGCATCGGCCGCCTCAAACCTGAGAGATGCGCCACGGTCCTCCCGTTTCCTGACGATCTGCCCGACCAAGGCTGACAGGTCCGGCGCTAAATCCCTCGGGACGAAAAGCTGGTAATCATCCCTGTGCCGCGTGCCGATGACATAGGCGGCGCGGGCGTCCCAAGCATACGGGTTGTCATAGACTGCTGCGGTGCGCGGTTGCGTCTTGCCTTGGCCCTTATAGCCGGTGCCCGCGTAGCCCAGCCCCCATTTATCATATTGCACAGGATCGAAACTAATGGTGCTCCCGTCGTCCTTGACGATCTCCATGCGCCCCGGCGTCACCGCCTTGACCGTGCCGAACTCCGATGTCGTCACCCCAAGTTTCCGGTCGGTCTTATAGAACTGCACCCGCTCCCCGACGGCGATCGACACCTCGCCCCGTACTGTCGTGAACCCGTGCGCCTGGATGACCTCGCCCCTTTCGGCGAGGTCATCTCGCCGGCGCAGCTGCTCAGCCCGGTTCAGCTCCTCGACCTCTTTATTTGTGCTCGCATATAGAAAGCCCGGCCCTTTATGCGCCGCCTGCGCCGCCACAGCCCGCGCGCGGGCATCGGCCAGGCTATCGCACCAGACGATCTGCCCGCGCTCGTCATAGGCTCGCAGGGCGGCCAGGATATCGCCCTTGGCAAAATCCTCGCTGGCCTTGGCCTGATACGCCTGGCGCTGCCGGCGCACCTCGACCAGCTCGGCCGCGCCATGCCGCTCGACCAGCTCGCTGAACATGCCACCCCGACTAACACTCGAAAACTGCCGGTCATCCCCCGCCAGGATCAGTTTCGCGCCGCTGCGTTCTGCCGCCTGCAGCAACTTGGCCAACATCGCGTTGTCGATCATCGCGGCTTCATCGACCATCACGACCGTCTTCCGGTTCCACCGGGTCGGATCACGGTCAAACTGCCCCAGCTCGCGGTGCAGCGTGGCGGCATGGCTGTAGCCGTCCTTCCGCAGGTCGGCCACCACGGCATTCGTCGGCGCCAGGCCGATCACCCGCAACCCCTCGGCCTCAAAGGCATGGCGGACGGCATTCAGTGTGTGGCTTTTGCCCGTTCCCGCCCTGCCGATGACAATGGCAATTTGACGGCCATCCGTGATCCGTGCCGCCGCCGCCCACTGCTCTGCTGATAGATCAGCTGCGGCCAGCAGCGCGCGGCCCGATACACCCAGGCGGCGGCCGTATGACATGCCGATGCGTTCGGCCGCTCCAATGATCGCTATTTCCTCCTCGCGCACCTGGCGCGTCGTCCAGCCAATCTCATCGCCACGGTCGGCCACCAAGGCGATGGTGTCGGCATGGTTGATGATCGCGGCTTCCAACGCCGCACGCTCCTGGCCTTCCAGCCCCGATTTATGCAGCGCCTGGCGCAGGTCGCGCACCGTAAATATCGCCTTGTGCGCCGTCAGCTGTTGCAAGATTGTATCTGGGTCACGCCGCCGGGCCAGCTCCGCCGCCTCGTTGGCCTTCTCGATTTCGGCGCGCTCGGCGATCACTTGCGCGTCTTTAAGCTGGCCCCGCGTCAAGTGGTCCTCCGGCAGCGCACGGCGTTCACGCACCTCCGCCTCGATCCCGTGCGCTCGGAAATATTCGCTCTGGAACGCCGCCCAGCGATTATCCCAATCCTCCGCCTCGGCGATAAAATGCCGTGCCCCCTTGCTGGCAAAATCCGGGTTCATCGCCCGCGCCTTCTTGCCAAACCCCTCGCCGGTCAGGGTGCGCGTACTGATGAGCAAATGCGCATGCGGGTTGCTGTCGTCGCGGTGGATCGCCCATTCCAGCGCCACACCATGGCGCTGCGGGGCGATTTCGCGGGTGATGAATTCCAACAGCATCGCCTGGCGCTGTTCGGCCGTGGCCTCGCGCGGCAGCGCGATCGTCATGTGCTTGGCGATCTGCCCGCCCTTCTTCCAGCGCGTCTCGCCGGTCTGCCGATCCACCGTCTGCTCGGCGCGCTCGGCCTCGCGCCACACGCGCGCCGGATCGCCTGCCCATTCCGGCGCGTCGTTCGGCAGTATCATCCCTTTGGCCTCAAGCTCGGCAGCCCGGTGCGCGAAATTGAACCGCTCGCCCGTTTGATCGAGCCTCATATCGCGGGCGATATACGCCGAGAGGCCGGTGGCGCTGCTACCGGCCCCGGCTTTTACAATCTCCGCGCGGATAAACCTGCAAGCCACCCTCTGCACCCACTTGTTGCCTGGCGCGCGTTCCAAGCGCCGGCGCTTTTTCCTCAGAAACACATTTTGCGCAGCAAAATGTATATTGAGCCTACTACCACATTTTCAACTTTTAGTAGCCATTAGTAATGCCGATCTGTAGTGGTGGATCAGACATGCTATTCCTGTCTTGGAGGGTTAAGTGGCTGGATTTGATGAAGTTGCGCTGAACAGACTTGAGGAGCTTGTCGCCAAGTCTAAGGCCGGCACAAAACTACCTGCGGTCGAGGCGCTGGAGCTGAAAGAACTCAAGCTCCTCAAGTTGGCGGCTGAGATCGCCAAGGGCCGTGCGGAAATCGCCGTCGCCCGCCGCAAGATCGAGGACCGGGAAAAATACCGGATCGGCGGCCTGGCCGTAGCGGCAGGGCTGAGCAGCTGGCCTGACGATATGCTCAAGGCTGGGTTCGCCAAGCTGGCCGATTTGAATGATGCTCAAAAATCCAGCCTGGTCATGCAGGGCAAACAGTTTGACGCGCCGGCCATGGCGGACGCCACCGCTAGTGCGGACTAGCCGCCATGAAGCAGACGGATGACACCGATCCCCTCGCCCTGATCGTAGCGGCGCTGCGAGCGGCGACGGATGCCGCACAGGAGGCGGCGATCGCCGCGAAGCGTGCCGCCATAGCGGCAACCGACGCCAAAGATGCAGTGGATGACCCGACGGATGGTCTGGCCAAAAAAATCAGCGCCGTGGAAGCGGCGCTGATTGATCTGACGACCAATAGGGAGGCGCTCCAGCAAGCCAGGGCAGATCGTTATTTCTGGGCCGTCATGAGCTTCATGATTGGGATTCCGGCCGGTGTCGGGATCGTGTCCTATGGACCGCCACTCTGGCAGCGGCTGTTTGGCTAACCCGGTGAAACGGCTCTTTTCCTCCGAAGCCTACTGCGGTGATGGAATACCCCCTGGCCGTGGAGCGCCCGAGCGAGCGCAGCGCGGGAGCGCCGTAGGCCACCGCGAAGCGGCGTCGGGCGCAGGCTATGGCGGTGATTTAGCCGGTTGACGGGGTGAGGGCGGTGGCACTGAGCACGAAACCAACACTTCACGCCCTATGGGCGTGTCTGCTGAATCTTCGGCAAAGGTGGAGAATTTATCCGGGCATAAGAAATTTATGACTCTCGGGAGGTTTCATGCTCAGGCTGAGACGCCGGACAAACGGCCAGTTTCGCGGCCCGCCAGCGCCCGGCCCATCCGCGCCAGCGCCCTAGCCAGCCCATCGCCTGGATCGGCCTCCAGCGCTGTCAGCACCGCCCCCCGGGACAGACCCTGCCCCTGATCCTGTGCCGCCTGGGCCAACGCGCTGGGCATGGGGGGAGCATCCCCCCATGTGCCAGCCTCTGGCACTGCCGGTAGCTCTGGCGCGGGCCGGTAGCCCTGCCACTGCCCCTCCGCCTGCACCGCATAGGCGTTGCGCTCTTGCGCCAGCACAAAGCGGCCGTCGCGCAGCTCGCCAACGCAGCGCCGCACCCAGGCCAGGATGCCCAAGCTGCGCAGCCGCGCCAGCGCCCGGCCGACACTGGCCCGGCTCACCCCCGCCTTCTTGGCGATGCCCTCATAGGATGGGTCGAGCTGGCCTGTCTTATGGTTCAGGAAATCGAACAGCAGGCTGTGCAGCACCAGCAGCCCGATTCGGCCGACCTTGCCGCCATGCCGGCCTGGCGCTCGCGTCACACGGTCCCACTCACGCGCCCGGTGCCACAGCCGCACCGCCGCCTTCTTCGGCATCGGCGTGAATTGCACCTCGGCCCGCACGCTGCCCCGCCACACCGGATAG
>Ga0335069_10012989_pt1 | contig 11707 bp, 9 predicted proteins | sample Lox_Sample_11_FD_206714 | JGI IMG/M metagenome (GOLD analysis project Ga0335069, IMG submission 206714) | Soil microbial communities from Loxahatchee National Wildlife Refuge, Florida, United States - Lox_Sample_1.1 | ecosystem: Environmental > Terrestrial > Soil > Wetlands | place: USA: Florida...
GGTGGTGACCTCGTAATGATGTCCTTCCTTAACGACGGTCACCGTCCCGTGCTCGAGGCCGGTCGGGATCGCCTTGGGGAAGATGCCGAGGAGCTCCTTGGGCCGCGCGTCGGTGGCCACGTCCCAATCGTTGGCTGCGCGGCCGAGGAGCATGTCACGCACGCACCCCCCCACGATCCAGGCCCGTTTGCCGCGCGAACGCAGGCGTTCGCACAGCGCCATCACGTCGGGCGGCACGTGAGCCAGGTCTACCGTCCCGTCGCGCTCCACGCGATGTGGATTACCACAACGCATCCGGGCGCCCAGACATCGTAAGCTGCGGTGGAGATGGCTCAGGAGACCATGGGAGCCGAGGTGGCCGCCCCCGCAGCGGCAGTGCCTGCCCGCTCGCGGCGGCCGTTCATCATCGGCGGGATCGTGCTCGCGCTGGCCGTCGGCGGCGTCTCGTACTGGGCGCACGCGCGGCACTTCGAGGACACCGACGACGCGCAGATCGACGGAGCCATCAGCAACGTCAGCCCTCGCGTCACCGGCACCGTCAACGCCGTCTACGTGTCCGAGAACCAGGTGGTGAAAGCGGGCGACCCGCTGGCGGACATCGACCCGGTGGACCTGCAGATCGCGGTCGACCAGGCGCGCGCCGCGGTGGCCCAGGCGCAGGCGCAGCTCGAGGCGGAGGACCCGTCGGTGTCGATCACCGAGGCCTCCAACGTCAGCGCCGTCTCGACGGCGCAGTCGGACATCTCGGCGGCGGGGGCGGCGCTGTCGGCGGCGAAGAAGGACGTCCAGCAGCTGACGGCACAGCTCGCGCAGGCGCAGGCGAACGATCGGCAGGCGCAGCTCGAAAAGGACCGATCCGCGAAGCTCGTCGCCCAGGGCGCGGTGTCGCAGTCGGACTACGACACGCGGGTCAACGCGGCGACGGCGACGGCGGCGAACGTGGCCGCCATCGAGCAGTCCCTCGACGCGGCTCGCGATCGCGTCTCGCAGCAGCAGGCGCAAATCGGGGCGCTGCAGAGCCACCTCACGGAGGTGACCTCGAACGCGCCGCGGCAGGTCCAGACGCGCAAGGCGTCGGTCATCGTGCGTCAGGCGGCGCTCGATCTGGCGAAGGCGCAGCTCGCGCAGGCCGAGAAGAACCTCTCGTACGCGAAGATCGTCGCCCCCATCTCGGGCATCGTCGCCAAGAAGTCGATCGCCATCGGCGACCACGTGGCGCCCGGGCAGCTCGTCATCGCGATCTCGCAGGTCGAGGACCTGTACGTCACCGCGAACTTCCGCGAGACGCAGCTCGAGATGATGCGAACCGGCCAGCCGGCGACCGTGCACGTCGACTCGCTCGACGTGGATCTGCACGGCTCGGTCGAGAGCATCGGCGGCGCCACCGGGTCGAAGCTGTCGATCCTGCCGCCCGAGAATGCCTCGGGGAACTACGTGAAGGTCGTCCAGCGCATCCCGGTGCGCATCAAGATCGACCCCGGGCAGAGCGGGCTCGATCGCCTCCGCATCGGCATGAGCGTCGAGCCATCGGTGACAGTGCGATGAGCGCCGCGGCTGCGCCGAAGCAGCCCGAATACTTCGCGACGGGCTGGACGGGTGGACGCAACCCGTGGGCGATCGCCCTCGTCGTCACGATGGCGACGTTCATGGAGATCCTCGACACGTCGATCGCCAACGTGTCGCTGCCCCACATCGCGGGGAACCTCTCGGTCAGCCAGGAGGAGAGCACCTGGGTCCTCACGAGCTACCTCGTGTCGAACGCCGTCGTGCTCCCCATCAGCGGCTGGATCTCGAGCCGCATCGGCCGCAAGCGATTCTATATGACGTGCGTAGCCGTCTTCACGGTGTCGTCGTTCCTCTGCGGCATGGCGCCGACGCTCGGGTCGCTCATCTTCTTCCGGATCCTGCAGGGCGTCGGCGGAGGGGGGCTCGGGCCGAGCGAGCAGGCCATCCTGGCCGACACGTTCCCGCCGGCCAAGCGCGGAATGGCGATGGCGGTCTACGGGATGGCCGTCGTGCTCGCACCGGCGATCGGGCCGACCCTGGGCGGCTACATCACGGACAACTTCAACTGGCGCTGGGTGTTCTTCATCAACATCCCGGTCGGCATCCTGTCGCTCTTCCTCTCGAGCCGCATGGTGACCGACCCGCCGCACCTGCGCGAAGCAAAGGAACGAGCGCGGCGCGCGAGCGTCGACTGGGTGGGCTTGGGTCTCGTCGCGACGGGCCTCGGGTGCCTCGAGGTCGTCCTCGACAAGGGCCAGGAGGACGACTGGTTCCACTCGTCGACCATCGTGGGCTTCACCCTGGTGGCGGCGGTGTCGCTCGTGTCCTTCGTCTTCTGGGAGCTGCAGCACGAGAACCCGATCGTCGACCTCAAGATGTTCAAGCGCCGCAGCTTCGCCGTGGCCAACGCGCTCATGGTCGTCTTGGGCGTATCCCTGTTCGGCTCGACGGTGCTCCTGCCGCAGTACCTGCAAGTCCTGATGGGCTACTCGGCGCAGCAGTCGGGCATGGCGCTCTCCCCGGGCGGGCTCCTCATCATCATGATGCTGCCGATGGTGGGCGTGCTCGTGTCGAAGGCTGACACGCGCGTGCTCGTCACGCTCGGGTTCACGGTGCTGAGCGGCTCGCTCTTCTTCATGGCGCACCGCATCGACACGCAGATGGACTTCGCGACCGCCGTGGAGCTGCGGTGCCTGCAGTCGGTCGGCATGGCGTTCCTCTTCGTGCCGATCCAGACCATCTCCTACTCGGGCGTGGAGCCGCAGAAGTTCAACCAGGTCTCGGGCATCATGAACCTGTCGCGCAACATGGGCGCCGACGTCGGCATCGCCTTCGTGACGACGCTGGTCACGCGCCGCTCGCAGATGCACCAGATGCGCCTCTCGGCCCACACCACGGCGTACGACGCGCAGTTCCAGAACGCGCTGTCCAGCATCGCCCAGGGCCTGCAGCACGCGGGCTCCACGGCCGCCGACGCGACCCGCCAGGCGACGGCGCTGATGTACCGACAGCTCGGGCTGCAGGCGACGCAGCTCGCCTACCTCGACGCGCTGTGGATCCTCGGAGTCGCGTCGGCCCTGATGATCCCCATCGTGTGGCTCTCGAAGCGTCCGGCCGCACGCGGCGCACCGGCAGGCGCGCACTGAGTCTGTGTTCGAGTCCGCACTCTTCGAGCGTGCGGACTCAGCCGCCGGAGCAGCGGTACGCGGTCCCCGTGATCGTCACGGTGGTCGTCGTGCCCTTGCCGCTGCCGAGCTGCGGCGGGTCGCTCTGGACGTAGGTCGCGCCGAGGTTGGCGGCCTTGTTGCGCAGGTCGTTCATCGCGTAGTTCACGAGGTCGTCGTTCGAGACCCAGGCGCCGCCGAAGGTGCCGCCACCTTCGCCGACGATGTATCCGGCGGCCGTGCAGGTGGCCGGCGCCGGGTTGCGCGAGACGGCGACGGATGCGCCTTGCGGCGAGAGGGCCGGCGTGGAGCATCCGGTGGCGAACAGGGCGACTGCGGCGACGGCGGGGACGAGGGTGAGCATCGAGAGTTTCATAGTGTCCTCCTGATGCTTCCCCTCTGGAGCATGCGCCGTACCGCGGGCAGGGCCGAGGCACGGTGCCCCGGAGCGCCTCGGGCCCTCGGGAAAAGCCCGTCGAAACGCGGGGCTGCATGCCCCGAGTCTCCGATCGGGTGACAGACCGCGTTCACACCCCCTGGCGCGAACGCCTGTCGACTCAGCGGGCTTCGTACTGCTTTTTACCGAAGAGGTTCTCGCGGGCCTTGGCATCCATGGGTCCGCTCCGCTGGCGGTCGCTCAGGACGGCGAAGCCGCGCTGCACGGCGGGGCGCGCGTCGATGGCGGCGTACCAGCGGCGCACGTTGGGCAAGTCGGCGCCGAGCTTCTCTCCCTTGCGGCTGTTCGAGCGGACCCAGGGGAAGACCGCGATGTCGGCGACCGAGTACTCGTCTCCCGCGAGCCACGTCGCGGCGGCGAGGCGGCGATCGAGGACCCGATAGAGGCGGCCGACCTCGTTCGTGTAGCGCTCCACGGCGTACGGGATCTTCTCGGACGCGTAGTTGTTGAAGTGGTTGTACTGGCCGAACATCGGGCCGATGCTTCCCATCTGGAACATGAGCCACTCGACCGCCGCCCAGCGGGCGTGCGGGGCGGTGGGGAGCAGCTTGCCGGCCTTCTCGGCGAGGTAGAGCAGGATCGCGCCCGACTCGAAGATCGAGATGGGGCGCCCGCCGGGACCATCGCGATCGACGATCGCCGGAATCTTGTTGTTCGGACTGATTGCGAGGAACGCCGGGTCGAACTGCGCGCCGGAGCCGATGTCCACGGGGTGCACCTCGTAGGGCAGGCCAGTCTCCTCGAGCATGATGTGGACCTTGTGCCCGTTGGGGGTAGGCCAGGTGTGGACCTCGATCATGGATGGTTCGATGGCGCCGCAGGTGTTGGGTTGCGGGCCGAGCCGTGAGCGTAGCTCTACTGGGCGACCAGGCAGATCTCGACCTGGTTCACGACGAGCGAGTTGCTGGATGGGCCCGCTTTGATGCGCACGAGGGCGTTGTTCTCGCCGGGGCCGATCTCGGTGGTCATGTCGGCCGAGTACCACTGGTAGGGCGGCACGTTGCTCACGAAGTCCGTGGCCGTCTGGCCGGTGCCGTCGAAGGTCTGCCAGTTGAAGCTGCCGTTGGTGCTGACGTCGTAGCTGCGCCCGTAGACGGAGAGGGTCGCGCTCGTGATCGAGGTCAGGCCGACGGTGCTCATGCCGATGTCGATGAAGTCGCTGTCGTCGAGGGCGACGCCGCCCTGGGCGAGGAACTGATCGACGTAGGACGGGGTGAACGGGATCGTGTAGCCGTAGGTGCCGGCGGAGTCGTTGGAGCGATCGGGGTCGCCCTCGACGAGCCACTGGACGTCGGCGGTACCGGCAGCGTCGATGAACTCGATGCGGATCGCGGTGGCGCCGGCAGCGCCGGACGAGCAGGGGCCACCGGTGATGGGGCCCAGGGTAGAGCCGTCGGAGGCGTCGTGAGCGCCGCTCTCGGGAGCCGAGTCCGAGCTGGAGTCGGAGTCGGCGAGGGAGGCAGCGTCAGGGGCGGAGTCGGTCCCGGTGTCGGAGTGGCTCTCGGCGTCGGCGTCGGTTCCGGCGTCAGCGTGGGATTCGGCATCGGTGGCAGCGTCGGCACGCGTCGGCGCGTCAGCGCCCGCGTCGCCGCCGGATGCTTCGGGGAAACCGCTCTCTTGCTGCATCGAGGTGTCGGCCAGCGATGCGTCGGTCTCGCCGTCGGCACCGCCTCCGTCCGCGCTTCCGCCACCCGTGCTGCCGCAGGCGACGACGCAGAGCGCCGCCGAGAAGAGCAGGATTCGGCGGCACATCGCTTCCCTCCGGCTTACGACGAGGCGATGGCGAAGCTTCCTTCGGGGGCCTTCACCAGGGAGCGCGACTCAGGAGGTTCACGTGACGCGCCGTCGGACCGTTCGACGTGAGAACGACGGGGGCTGCGCAGGCCTCCGAGATCGCCTGCGGCAGATCGGCGCCATCGAGGTCGCGGTAGTCCGGCGGCATGCGCGCGAGTCGTCGGGTGGATTCCTCGCGCACGTGAAGCTCGTCCGAGGGGACTGCTCGCCACTCGACCACTCGTCCGGCTTGGTAGCTCGAACAGACCGGCCATCGCGGTCGAGCGGTCGTGACATCCAGGTGCGTCAACGCGAGCGCGTCGAGGTGCCCGCAAGCGCGGCGCGCGTAACGGACCAGCACCAGGTCAGGCCATCCTGCGCGAAACGGTCCTTGCCAGGGCCCGTCCACGTTGTGCGGCTCCGCCAGGTCCGCGCGGAGCTCCGCGGACTCCGTCGGCAACGGGCCCGGACCGTGACGATGGGCGTACACACGCGCCACCCCGATTCGCACGGCGGGCGAGCCGATGCCCGAGGCGCCAAGGAGCTCGTCCACGTTGGCGAACGTGCAGCGGCTCCACGTCGTGTACGGGTGAAAACCCCAATCCTCGTCGAGCAAGACGCCCTGCGCACCCTCGAACAGGACGCGCTCGCCGCGGCGAATGGAGTCACCGACGATCTCGTCGGACGCGACCCTGATGCGACCGAGGAGCGGTCGCGTGGCGTCGATGAACGCCTCGACGAACGCGCGATCCCCGAGAATGTGCCGCTCCCTCTCCGCCACGAGGCCGTCGACGGGGTCGCTCCCCATCTCGACGATGGCGGCGTGCAGCCGCTCGCGCGCACGCTCGAGGCGGGCCGCGAGCGTTCGGGGGTCCGCGAGGTCGCGCACACGCACGGCGTCCAGAGCGTGATCCGTTGCGTCGCGCACCACCTCTCCGACCCCGACGCCGCAGCTCCCATGGCGCTCACGCCTCGCCAGCTCACGGAGTCGCCCCGCTGCCTGGTGAAAGGGAGTCACGACGAGCGCCTCGCCATCCACGCTCGTTCGCTCCAGGGCGTCGGCTTGCCCCTTCGTCGCCAGCACACGCGCCTCCTCGAGCATGGCCGTGGGATGGAGCACGAAGCGACGCGACAGGTGGGTGCGCACACCCGGAACGAACGTGCCGGACCCGAGCTGCGAAAAGGTGTGATGCCGGCCGTCGGGCGTCACGACGTTGTGCCCGGCCTGCGCCCCACCGTTGAACCGGACCACCAAGCGAGCGCCCAGTGAGCGGGTCAGATGATCCGTGACGAGGCCCTTGCCGGCGTCACCGAACCCGAGATCGACGATCGCGATCGGTTGCAAGCTACCGCCGTGACAAGGTCTCGGCGTAGGGGGTCAACGCCTGCACGGCGCCGCGCACGCGTTCCCCGGGCGCGCCGGCGCGCTCGAGGCGACGCGCCAGGTCGTCGACGTCCGAGATGAGCTTCTCCCCGAGGCCGATTGCGCCTGCGCTGACGAAGCAGGTGTCCGCCGGATCCGTCATGCAGACGACGTGATCGCCCAGCAGATCGCGCCACCGACGTTCGCATCGCGCGCGCCGAGCGTGATCCGGGATCAGGAAGAACGGCTCGAACGTCTCCTGGAGCTCGGCGACGACTTCCTCGACGGGTACGTCGTCGTCGAGCTTGTCTCCGATGAGCGACTCGACCTGGCTTTTCGAGACGGCCGGGTACGGAAGCTCGTCGCCCGTCATGAGCAGGTACCCGCGCTTCTTCCGCTTGATCCAGCAGTCCATCGCCGTATGCGTCGCGAGCAGGTAGAGGGCGAGCTCGTAAGACTCGTGGCCCTGGCCTCCCCCGTTGCCTTCGAGGAAGCTCCAGGTCAGCCACTGATCCATCAGCTCCGCCGTCGACTCGAACTGTCCGACCTGCAGAGGCGCGTTGTCGCTCGTCGCGTCACCTACGGCCATGAAGAGGATCTGCGGGTCGGGGATCTTGCAGTCGAGGAGGAGCTTCATGAAGTGCGGCAGCTCCTGCTTCGCGAGGCGAGCCGGGATCTCGCCCATGGAGCCCGTGACGTCGAGCGCGAACACGACGGAAATCGAGTTGGGATGCTCCGCACTGTCACGGCTCTCGCGCGCCTTGATGCCCTTGGGGTTCATCAGGGGGTGGCAGACCGTCTGCTTGAAGACGTGCTGCGTCGGCAGCGCGGCTCGGGCTCGAACGATGGCTTCGTGCGCATCCGCACTGTAGTTGCCGTATCCCATGGTTCTCTCCTCCCTCTTCTCTCAGCTTCGCTCGAGCGACGGTATGTGAAACGGGACGAACGCCGGGGGTCCGTATGCCTCCGCCGCAGCGTCCGCGAGGCGTTCCTTCAGAACCCACGCGTCGTCGGTCCCGGCAGCCCCGGCGACGCACTCGTCGACCAGGGTGCGCAGAGACGCCGGGACCGGCTCGGTCGGACCGAGGAGCGAGTCGATCGACCGCGCAGCCATGACGATGTCCGCCGATGCGCTCTTGCCGTCCCCGGTCTTCGCAGCGCGGGACCAGCTCACCAGCGTCGCGCCATGCTCTCGTTCGTTCACGACCACGTGTTGCGGCGCGACAGCGCCGTGGACCCAGCCCGACTTGTGGACCCACCCCAGGAGCTCGAGCAGCCGACGCCACATCCACACGGCGTGGCGCGCATCGAGCCCTCCGGGAAACGCCCTGCGCACGTCTTCGAGGTTCCACCGGGATCCTGGCAGCGCGCGGGTGATCACGCACGGGAGCTCGGCCCCGCTGGGAAGACGAGCCGTTCCCCGCGCAACCGGGGACGGCAGGCGCATCGAGAAGTGTTCGGCGCCCTGGGCGTCGCTCGTGGAAAGAGCGGACAGCGCCTCCCACTCTCTCGCCGCGGCGTCGGCGTCCGTCGCGGAACGAAACACCTTCAGCGCGACACGTTCGCTCAGTCTCCGCGCGCGTTCCGCGAGAAGGACGTCCGCACGCCCTCCGCGGGCCAGCGTGCCGAGCACGCGGTAGCGAATGCCGGAGACGGAGACGTCCTCCGGGCGTGGCTGGATGTCCCGGTCCGCGCGGGCGAGCGCGTCACGGAACTCCTTCCGCGTGACGACGGCGAAGCCGGGAGCCGTCGACGCGCCGCAATGCGCGCACGTCACCGCCGTCCAGCGGGCGTGTCGCGGCAGCGGCGCGCCGCAATTCGGGCACGCGAGGGTTCGTGCGTCCAAGCGTAGCGAGCATAGGGCCTGCGCCGACCGTGGGGAACGGTCGGCGCTCACCCAGAGACGGGCTCCGTCACTCGGCCGCTGCGTCCACCCGCTGCGGCTTTGCTTCCGTCTTCTTCGCGCGCTTGACCTCGCGGTAGATCGCGATGTCCTCCTTCACGCGCGCCGCGACCGCCGGCGCCGCCTCCACGGCGTTGCGGAACATCGCGACCACCATGTGCGGTGACTTGCGCGCCGTCTCGGTCGAGCGCTTCGCGAGGCCGGCGAGCTTCGCCTGCGCACGCTGCACACGCGACTTCGTGATGAAAGGCGCAACCTCGGCGACGATGTCCGCCGCGTTGCCCGCGTAGGCGTGTGGCGCCTTGTGGAGCGCGCTCGCGTACTGCGGATGCTTCTCGAGGTAGGCGCGCACCTGCTCCATCGAGACGCCGTGCTCGGCGCACGCGCGCTCGAGCTCCGCCGCCGCCGCCTGCTTCGCCTTGAAAAGGTACATCTGCACGCGGGAGTAGAAGTTCACCCGGCCGTCGCCGCTCGTCTCGACGGGGCAGAAGATGGTGCCCGGGAACTTCTCGGTGATCGCCGACTGCACGCCGTCGCTCACGCCGGCGCTCGGCATGCACCCGAAGGGCTTCACGCTGAGCGTCATGTGCGCCTTGGAGTGCACGACGTTCATGATGAGCTTCCCGACTTCCATGTGCCCTTCGCCGCCGCGAAGGTCGTTGTTGTAGTACTCGTGCGAGATCCGGGCGATCTCGAACATGTCCGGCAGGTGGTAGCCGTGCAGGCCCGCGGCGTGCGCGAACGTCTGGAAGAGGCCACGCACGACCTTGTCGGCCGCGGCGACGCCGCCGAGCTTCTTCGCGATGTCGAAGGGGCCCGCCTTGCCGAGGCCGTAGTAGCTCGTGTCGGCGCCGCGCAGGTCCTTGCGCTCGAGGGTGTCGCGCCGCGCCTCCCAGATCGTGTAGAGGAGCCAGGCCGTCACGAGCTGGATGTCGGCCTCCGCGCCCTCGCTCTCGAGGAAGCGCTGGAGCTGGTAGTTGCCGTCGCCCTCGGTCGTCATCGCCCAGAACTCGCCGATGATGCTGACCTTGGGCCGCGCGACCGTGCGGTCGACCGGGATCGCGGCGAGGATCGGCTTGCACTTGCTGAGCGCGACGATGATGTTCGTGCGCTTCTCGAGCGCGGCGTAGACGATCTTCTTGCACTGCTCGAGCGCCCGGTCGGTGTCCCCCGGGTTCTTCTCGTAGGGCCGGATGCGGTAGCCGAGCGCGTTGAGCACGTCGCCCGCCACGAGCGCCTTGACGATGGCCCAGAAGAACTTCGGGGTCATCTCGAGGCCGCTCTCCTCGCCCGTGGCCTGCGACAGGCCCCCGGTCTGCTGGAAGAGGACGACGCGGAAGCCGTCGAACCCGGCGTCACGCAGCGCCTTGCGGTACTCGGTCACGTACATGCCGAAGCGGCACGGTCCGCACGCGCCGGCCGTCAGGAACACGTAGTTCTTGACGATGTGCTCGGCGGTCATCCCGTGCTTGTCGCGCAGGGTGCAGAGGAACTTCACGAGGTTGCCGACGGTGAAGTACGTCGGGTTGCACTGCCCGCGGTTGCCGAACTCCTTGCCGAACTGCAGCGCCGCGACGTCGGGGCAGTCCATCATCTGCACGTTGTAGCCGACGCCCCTGAGGCCGCCCTCGACGAAGTAGTCCTGCGCCATCGTCAGGCCGCTCACGAGGATCGTGATGTGCTCCTTCTCCTTCTTCGTGAAGGTGAGGTTCGCCATGTCCTCGATCCACTGCTCGGGGGATCCGTCCAGACCGAGACGCTTGCGCTCGGCCTCCTCGAACGCGCGTAGCTCGGCGTCCATGTCGACGACGGGGAGGGACTTCTTGTCCTTCAGGCTTTCGACGTTCATGGCTTCTCTCCTCACTCTGCGGCGGCGTTGACGGGCACGAGGCCCTCGCTGGTCTTCTTCTGGAGCTGCACGAGACCCTTCGGGGTCTCGGGCGCCTCGGGTTTCGGTTCGCTGCGCGTCTCGTACGCGCGGATGCGCTCGCGGACCTCGGCGAGCTGCTGCTCGATCGCAGGATCCGTCTGGCGGCGCGCGTGGAGCTGCTCGGCGCGCAGGGTGAGGAGCTCGAGGCGCTTGCGGTCGAGCGCATTCTCGAGCTCACCCTTGCGCTTGCGCGTGTCCTGTAGGCGCTCCTCGTGGAGCTTGAGGGCGTGCGCGTAGGTCTTCACGCGGATCTTGATGCTGCCGCCCGGCTTGTTCGCGTCGATGTCGTGCAGCGCCGCGTAGGGCGTCTTGCTCGTCTCGATGATGGAGTCGATGAGGCCGTAGGTCGGCGCGTCGTGCCCGCACTTGAACGACGACAGGTCGAGCACGACGACGTTCGGGTGCCTCGCGGCGAAGCCCGCGCCCCACACCTTCTGCGCGCTGTTGACCGAGTAATTCTCCGGCCACACATGGTTGACCTCGAGGCCGGTCTTGCAGCGCCCCTTCTCGATGTCCTGCGCGTAGAAGCGCTCGAGGTACCTGGGGTCGCGCGGGATCGACCGGATGCTGAGGATCGGATACCCGAGCACCTGGAACTCCTCGGGGATGCCGTGGTTGAGCCCCGGGTCGGAGTGATAAGGCCGCCCCAGCACGAGGATCGCGCAGCGGTCCTCGTCCTCCACCGTGTCGAGGATCGCCCTGCCCTTCTCCTGCAGGTCGCGGTCGAACGCGTCGAGCGCCTTCCAGCCCTCCCTGCACGCGAAGTCGTTCTCGTCCTCGGTGATGCCGAGGCGCGGCCCGAACGTCTCGAAGAGGCGCCGGCGCATGAGCGTCGGCTCGACGAACGACAGCGCCGGATCGAGGTACTCGATGCCGCGCGTCGCGAAGAAGTCGACCTCCTTCGTGAACGCCGCCTTCATGACGTCCGGGCATCCCGCGACGATGGGACAGCTCGCGTTGTCCATCGTGTCGGTGATCCAGTTGTTCACGTGCGTGAGGATCGGGAAGAAGAGGTACTTGAGCGGCTTCTTCTCGGTGTGCAGGTCGAAGAGCAGGTTGTGGATGTGCGCCTGCGCCACCTTGCTCGGGAAGCAAGGATCGATGCTGCCGT
>Ga0335069_10012991_pt1 | contig 11706 bp, 9 predicted proteins | sample Lox_Sample_11_FD_206714 | JGI IMG/M metagenome (GOLD analysis project Ga0335069, IMG submission 206714) | Soil microbial communities from Loxahatchee National Wildlife Refuge, Florida, United States - Lox_Sample_1.1 | ecosystem: Environmental > Terrestrial > Soil > Wetlands | place: USA: Florida...
CTTAACCGGCGCGTCAAGCGTCGAATCTCCTCCTCCAAATCTCGAAATCATGCTCTTCACGTAAATGCATCCGGGCTGCCAATGCGTTGACAGGCGAGACTGACGTCGGCGAGCCCTTGAGCCGTAACGAGTAGCCAAAACGCCATCCACTGGCACGACGGGCGCCGAACTGGCAGGAAGGTTGATATATCGTCTTCAGGGTTATCTTGGGATGCGGCTCGATTCGAAGTCGCCCTGTGCTGGCCCGGATCCGCTTGGAGGTGTGGCTGTTGGTCAGTCCGCTTGTGCAGGATGAATCAGGAGTCCTCCACGGAATTCCACGTGGCCTGGTCCGAGAACATAGAGGACTATCGAGAAGTGATGCGCAAGTTGGACGGCCAGACGCCCGCCGCCTTTCCACTCATTACCTTCCCTGAAATGAATGTATTCCCGAAATAGTGCGGCCGTCAGAAGTGCGAGTCTCTTGTGAGATTCACCACAATTCTCCCTCCGATCGGGCCTCCGGGCTGAATTGTCATGGCCGGCATCCTTCCGCCGTGTTGCGTGACGGGATGGTTGCCGCGTCATTTTTTTGCGACCCGGGCCTACGCCGGACATCATCTTTAGGTGGCGCTTCACAGGTTAGTTGTCGCATCTGGGGGCGGGCAGAGCCTCCAGATGTCCGCCGGTGGAGAGGTACGGCCATGCCCCGACGATACAGGGAGTGCCGAGTTCGAGCCGCTACTGGCCGACACGTCGAGGAACCTCCTGGCGGCTTCTTTTGGACAGCACGAGGCCGCGATTCAACGTTCCCTGGAGCGCGTCCGACTGTTCTTCCAGATGGACTGTTGCGCGATTCTGTCGGTCAGTGCGGACCGGCAGGCCGTTAGAACTTGTCTGGCTTCCGTCGGCGAAGGAGTAGCGCCGCTAGCTCCGGAGGCGATCCTGGCCCCCACGTTTCGATGGTCGGCCCACAGACTGTTTGTGGAGCGTCAGCCAATCCGCATCTCGAGAATTGCCGATCTCCCTCCGGATGCCGACATGGAGCGGGAGACCTGGATGCAGATGTCGATTCGCTCCGTGTTGCACATTCCGATCGAAACGGACGGTCGCGTTACCTACACTGTCCTCCTAAACAACGTGTGCCGCGAATACGAGTGGTCCGACATCGTGGTAACGCGGCTACGCTTGCTCGGAGAACTGATCGTCAGTGCCATGGAGCGGCACAGGGTGTACATCACCCCGCGCGCCTCCGAGGAACGCACCGAACTGGCGGCGCGTTCCCTGGAAGCTGGGCTTTGGGCGCTGGATTGCCGAACCGGAGAGTATTGGATGTCGGAGCGAACCCGCGGCATCTTTGGGATTTCGCAGGACGAATCGATTACCTTAGCTCGTCTGAAAGGGTTGGCTCATCCCGACGATCAGGAGGTGTTTCACGTTGCCATCGAGAAGTGCCTTCGAGAAGCGCTTCCGTTCCGAGTGAAGCACCGCATCGTCCGGCCCGATGGACTAGTGAGATGGCTCGTATCGCACGGGCAGCCGCATTGCGCCGTCAGCGGCGAACCCGAGACCGTGATGGGCGTATCCATCGAAATCACGGAGAGCAAAGAGGCCGAAGACGCTCTGCGCACCAGCAATGAGCGGCTCGAGGCCGGGGCCGACCTCGCCGGGCTCGGGTTCTACGAAGTCGATTTCACAGACGCTAGCTCCTACATGGATAACCGGGTTCGCAAACTAGTCGGCCTTCCCCCGGACTGCCAGGATGAGAGATCTGTGACCTCCTTCTGGCTTGCGCATATTCATCCCGACGACCTTCAATCATTCCTGGACGTGCGCGAGCGGATGCACGCCGGCAAGCTGGACAGAATTTCAGTCGAATACCGACTGCTGCACCCAGCCGGACAGAAGTGGATTCATCATCTCGCCCGCATTGTGGCGCGCGATGCCAGCGGCCGCGCGGTCCAGGCCCACGGTGTTCTCTGCGACATTACCGAATGGAAACAGGCCGAGGAGTCCCTTCGGCAGTCCTACGCCGAGATCGAGCGCTTAAAGGACCGGCTCCAGGCCGAGGGCGAGTACCTCAAGGCCGAGATGAAGTTGACTCAGGCTCACGGCCCGATTGTTGGACAGAGCACTGCCATTACCAAGCTTCTGCGACAGGTCGAGCAAGTGGCGCCCACGAACTCCACGGCCCTCCTGTCCGGCGAAACGGGTACCGGCAAGGAACTTGTCGCCGCGGAGATCCACCGGCTCAGTCCGCGGCGGCGGGAGTTGATGGTCAAGGTCAACTGCGCGGCATTGCCATCTGGCCTCGTGGAAAGTGAACTGTTCGGACGCGAGAAGGGCGCCTATACAGGCGCGTTGACACGGCAGACCGGGCGCTTCGAGGTCGCTGACGGCTCGACTCTGTTTCTCGACGAGGTGGGCGAGTTGTCGCTGGATCTTCAAGCGAAGCTCTTACGGGTTCTCGAGTCTGGCGAGTTCGAGCGGCTGGGTAGTACCAGGACGATTAAGGTAAATGTTCGATTGATAGCCGCTACCAATCGCGATCTCGCCGAATACATCCGGCAGGGGCGATTCCGGGAGGATCTTTATTACCGCCTCAACGTGTTTCCGATCCGCTTGCCGCCTCTGCGCGAGCGGGCTGAGGACATTCCGTCGTTGGTCTGGGCCTTTCTCGAGGAACTCTCCGCCCGAATGGGAAAGAAGATCACGAGGGTGCCGCGGAAGACCATGGAGGCACTGCAGCGGTATCCCTGGCCGGGTAACGTTCGCGAGTTACGAAACGTGATCGAGCACGGCGCCATCATTACGCCGGGGAACACATTGATGGTTCCGAAGCTTGAGGCGGAAGAAGCCGATGCACGGACCCTGGCCGAAGCCGAGCGCGAGATCATCCTGACCACTCTCAAGCGGACAAACTGGCACATCAAAGGTCCAAGGGGAGCCGCCAAAGCACTCGGGCTGAATCCCGCGACCCTCTACAGCCGGATGAAGAAGCTCGGCATTCGGCCGCACACGAGCATGCCTTCGGACGGCTGAACGCATCCGCCGGTCGGCGCGCCCGGACTGCCAGCCAGACGAATTATCGCCTCCGAAACCTCAGGTCGCGGTTTTCCGCAATGGCAGTGCGGAAGTGTCTTTCGAGGTCCGTCAACCATTTAGAGGCGGTGCATCCTGCTGAGAGAAATATTGGCCAGTAGCGTGCCTGCGGAGATGTTATGGTCATCGGGACGTTTAGCATGCCACTATCACCGGATCGCCGTGCCGACCTGCTAGAAATGCTGCAATCTATTCAAGAACCGGTTCTGGCTCAGCCGGGCTGCAAGGGGTTTCACATCTACGAAGAGCAGTGCTCCGAACCTGTACTTGTCTTAATTGAACGATGGGACTCGATGGCTGCGCTCGAGGATCATATTCGCTCGAAGCTCTTTCGGCTGATCCTCAACGCGCTTGACCTCTCCTGTGGGCAGCCCGACGTCTGCGTCGAACACGTTTGCGCCAACGAAGGAATGGAACTGATCCAGCGCCTTCGATCGCAACTCCACATCGCCCAGTAAACGTTCTGCTGCAAACGGGCCTGAAACGATTTGGCACGGCGTAGCGTAACCCCGACGGCCCAAAATTCATCTTCTGTTGCGTTCGCTGGCGCTGCGATCCTCGCTCACGTATGGTGCGCTGGAGGAGGTTAATGGCACGCGTCGTCACTTCCCCGCTGTCCATAGTCTTCAGCCGAACCGACTGGATGAAAGAAGTTCACCAGATTTTGCGGGGCTAACGAAGGATTGAGCAAGACTGAATGCCGCTCCGCAACCCCGTCGTCACGCCAGATCGCTCTTAGGACGAAATATCGACCTCGGGACGAGGCTTTTGGTCTTTCGGAAGTTTCAATTGCCTGGTGGCATCACAGATTCGTCGAAATAGAGATCGAGTATTCTGCACGAGTTATGGCGCGTCCCCCCCTCACAACGCCGTGTTTGGTGTGAATCGTGCACGTAAGGCATCGCAGGTAACCATCGACGAAACTGCCGACAACGAGACAGAAACATCGCGGCATGATCTTGAAGGTTATCCAGAGCAAGGGAATCGGGGGCATCCAGCAGGACGCTTCCGCTATGACGGTGGGGTGCGGTAGGCGACACCCGGGGCTGAGACCCACATCATGAACAAGGAGAGCACCATGCACACGATGATGATCGGAATTCTGACGCTGATCTGCAGCTTTTCTCTGAAAGCGCAGAACGTGACTTACAACTACGACCGCGGGGCTGACTTTGCGAAGTTCCGGAGCTTCAAGTGGGTCGAGATCAAAGGGAGTACTCACCCGGATCAGATGGTTGACCAGCAGATCAAGTCAGCCCTGGAGACGGAGATGGCGAGAAAGGGGTTATCCAAAACCGACGGCGATAACGCAAACCTCTACGTCGGATACCAGCTCGCCATTGGACAGGAGAAACAAGTAGATTCTTACAGCACCGGTGGTGCTGGCTGGGGCTATGGCGCCCGATGGGGCGGGATGTCGACGACGACAGCTACAACCTCCACTATCCATGTCGGAACTTTGGTTCTCGACATGTATGACCCGAACGCCAAGCAGTTGGTCTGGAGAGGGATTGCATCGAAAACGCTCGATGCAAATGCCAAACCGGATAAGCGCGCGAAGAACTTGGCTAAGGCTTCCCAGAAGCTGCTGAAGAACTACCCACCGTCAGTGAAGAAGTGAACTCAGCCGCGGACAACCAAAGAGTGGTGAACGAAAATGACCAACAGACCCTTTGATGCTCTGGCTCCGGGTCAACCGCTAAGGACCTGGGTCGCGATCCTTTGCGTGCTACTGATTTTGCCTGCGAGACCCACCGTGTTCGCAGAGCAGGCGCAAGCGGCCGCGGGACCTCCGCAGGAGCCAGCCGCTAAGCTGCCGCCCGCGCAGCTTGACTCGCTTGTGGCGCCCGTTGCGCTCTACCCTGATCCGATGCTGAGCCAAACACTGATTGCCTCGACGTACCCCCTGGAGATCGTTCAGTTGCAGCAGTGGCTGGAAAAGAACAAGGGGTTGAAGGACCAGGCGCTAGCGGATGCCGTGAAAAAGCAGAGTTGGGATCCGAGCATCCAGTCGATGGCGGCACTCCCTGACGTGGTGAAACAGCTTGCCGACAATATCAAGTGGACGTCTGACCTGGGGAATGCCTTTCTTGCGCAACAGGAAGATGTCATGGAGGCGGTTCAAAGAATGCGCAAGAAGGCGCTGGATGCCGGCAATCTGAAAACGACAACGCAGCAACAAGTTGAGACGAAGGTCGTCGAGACGAAGACCGTAGTCGTTATCCAACAAGCTAACCCACAGGTGGTCTACGTCCCCGCCTATAACCCGGTGGTGGTGTACGGACCGCCCGTATATCCGTACCCTCCGATCGTGTACCCGCCGCCTCCCCCGCCGGGCGCCGTGGCCGCTGGTATGGCGATCTCGTTCGGCGTCGGCGTAGCGATGGGCGCCATGTGGCACGGGGGCTGGGGATACGGCTGCGGCTGGGGCCACAACGACATCAACGTGAATATCAACAACAATTTCAATCGGAGTGCGAATATCAACCGGAACACCAACATCGCCAATGCCGGCAACAAGTGGCAACACAATCCGCAACATCGCGGTGGCGCTCCCTATGCGGATAGGGCTACGGCGAACAGGTATGGCGGGCCAGGGCAGAGAGGTTCGCAACTCAGCAATAGACCACAAGCCGGGACGATGGACCGACGCGCAAATAACAAAGCCGGCGCCGGAGTAGCGGACCGTGGCGGAGTAGCGGACCGTGCCGGAGTTTCGGACCGTGCCGGAGTTTCGGACCGTGCAAACAGCATGCGCGCAGATCGAGGTGGTGGCGACCGGATAGGAAACCGAGAGGTGTCCAGGCCGTCCGCCGGTGATCGCAATGCCTTCAGCGGCGCCGCCACAGGCAGAGGAGGCGGCTCCGCGCGGGCCAGCAGCGATCGCGGTTCTTTCAGCGCTGGTTCACGGGGGGGCGGAGGTCGAGGGCGGAAATAGGCATTCGCCACTAGGGAGAAACCCATGAAATCCAAAACACCGTTTGCCTCAATAGCCATAGTCATGGTTGGTGCGCTATCAGCGCAATCGACGGCACCCCAGCAGAAAATGTTTGACACGCCGGATCAGGCCGCCAGTGCCCTGATCAAAGCCGCGGAGGCGTACGACGTCGCCGCATTGCTTGAACTCTTCGGTCCGGACGGCAAGGACCTAATATCCTCGGGAGATGACGTGCGGGATAGAAACTACATTTCGGCCTTCGCCGCGAACGCGAAAGTGAAAACCTCAGTTTCGATTCATCCGAAAAACTCCGCCCGTGCCATTCTCTCTATTGGGACTTTGGGTTGGCCTTTTCCGGTCCCTATGGTCAGGCAGAATGGCAAGTGGCGCTTCGATTCCAAGTCAGGAATCAGAGAGATTCTATACCGGCGTATCGGCAGTAACGAACTCGATGCAATTCAGGTCTGCCGGGGTTTCGTCGAGGCTCAAAAGGAATATGCATCTCTCGCTCGTGACTATACAGGCACCGCCCAATACGCTCAGCGGATCATCAGCTCTCCGGGAAAGAAAGACGGACTTTACTGGCAGGATGCCGATGGAAAGCCGGGCGGCCCCATCAGCGAAGTTATCGCAAAAGCCATCGAAGAAGGTTATGCTCCCAGTGCCAGCTCGGGTTATCACGGATACTACTTCAAAGTTCTGAAGGGCCAGGGCCCGGCGGCTCCAATGGGCCAACTCGACTACGTCATCAACGGCATCATGATCGGTGGCTTCGCTCTGATGGCAGTTCCGGCGGAGTACGGCGTCAGCGGCGTGAAGACATTTATCGTCAGCCATGACGGCATCGTTTACGAGAAAGACCTCGGACCGGAGTCCCTTGCGACCGCGAAAACCGTAGAGCGCTACAACCCGGACAAGTCGTGGCAGCGCACAGACGACGAGTGGCCCGCGGAGAACGGGACAAGTCCTGATGGTGCAGCGGGAATACCACGTCAATAGGAACCGCACTCTGCCCTATAGCCCGACAGTTGTATCGAGCCGGCAGCCCAGAAGGGACATGTCAGATTGAAGGAGCTGATCCATATGAAACCATTGCGTTATGCGACGCTGATCCTGCCGGCCCTTGCTACCGGCATAACCGCCGCCGAGATCACAACAATCAAGGCCTACGTCGATACGAGCGTCTGCTCGCGCCTTCTCCTTGGGCCTATCACCACGGAACGGACCGAGTGCAGTATGAAGGCGATCAAGCAAGGCGACCAACCTGCGCTCGTCCAGCTCAGCAACAACGCTGTCTTTGAGGTCAACAAGCCCAAGATGGTTAAGGAATACGTCGGACAGTTGGCGGAAGCCACAGGTGAGGTGAGGCTCAAAGACGGGCAGATCAAGCTGCAAAGTATAAAATCGATCGAGAATTCATCCATTCCGGCGGGCGACCCGGCGCGTAAGCTCCTCGACGTGCGCACCTATAGGACAGCTAGAGGACCTGCCATCTACGAGAAGATCCGCCACGAACTAGCCATGATGCCCTACATCAGCGAGTTCGACTTCATCTCCTTCACGCTGAACGGTGGTGAAGTGATTCTGACGGGTTGGACCGTAAGGATAACTAACCGGGGCGAGGCTCAAAACCGTATCAAGACCATTGAAGGCGTCACCAGCATCGTTAACAATATTGAAGTTTTGCCGATGGGACGAGCGGACATGAACATCCGCGCTGGCGCCCGCGCGGCCCTGCAGCGGTATCTATCCCGATATTTCTGGGGGAGCGGATCGGACATCAAGATCATCGTCAAGGACGGAAACATCATCCTGCTCGGCTCGGTTGCGACCAAGGCAGACTCCGACGTCGCCTCCATGCAGTGCAACGGTGTCCCGGGCGCTTTCAAGGTTGTCAATCTGCTGCGTGTGATTGGGACGGCCGAAAAGGAAAAAAGAAGCTGAGGTCCGTAACTTCCGCTTCAGAGAGGCATTATGTCGAACAACAACAAGTTCTCACTCAACGCCCTATTGATTCCTTCAGCCGCACTGCTCATAGTACTGACAGTGGCCTGCACCAAACCGGCAACGCCGCGCGTCAAGAGGATGCCAGCTAACCAGGAGTATTCGGGATTCTTGAAGGATTACTCCAAGCTCGTACCCAATTCAGACCTTGATGGAGCCGTCAAGACATACGTCAATACCGATGCGCAGAAGAACTTGCACAAGTATGTCGCGGTGATCGTCGATCCGGTCGAGGTCTATCTTGCATCGAACACCGATGACGCCAAACTGCCGGAGAAGACCCGCGCCGCTGCTGCCAACTATTTCCGCGCTGCACTGATACACGCCGTCTCCGATGCCTTTCCGGCAGTCGACGAACCGGGCCCTCTCGTCCTGCGATTGCGTACTGCGATTATCGGCGTGGATGTAGGCGGAACCGTTGCTGCCGCGGACAAGCCACTTGACGCCGATGAAGCCGTTGATACCGCGGCCAACATCGGTAAAGTCGCTGTCGAGGCGGAACTCGTGGACTCCGTTACAGGCGAAGTGGTCGCCGCGGCCGTCGACCGCGAGCCTCTGGGCAACGGCGCGGAAATCGCGGCCGGCAACATCACCCGGCACGAGAAGTCGCTGGCGGCGCGCCAAGCTTTCGACGAGTGGGCTTCGCGTCTTAGGACATTCCTGGACCGGGCTCATGAACTCAAAGGCGATGACGTCAGGCGCGCCGACGAGTCTTACCGCCCGTACGGTTCGCAACCGGAGACGAAATAGGCCTTCCGCAAAGCTCGTTGCCGGCGAGCCGGCACAAGACCGCCGCGCGCGCCAGGTTGCGCCTCGAGCTCCGGTTCAGCAGCCATGAGCTGAGTACTCGACGTCGTTCGGAACGAGTGCGTTGCAATGCGCAGGCACACTCATTCGGGTGCCTTGAGATGGGTCATATCAGAAGGAGAGGTTCACCATGAGCAGCGCAAGGCGCGATGAGCTCGATTGCTTCACGGACGAGCAGCTGGTCGCACTGGCGCGACAGGGCCACGGGTGCGCATTCGGGTGCCTGCTGCAACGGCATCGCCCAAAGTGCCTGAAAGTAGCCGTGGGGTTGCTACGGAACTATGCCGATGCCGAAGACGAGGCTCAGAATGCTTTCCTGCACGCCTATATGCACCTGGAGCAGTTTCGTGAGGAAGCGCAATTCTCTACCTGGCTCGCACGTATCGTGGTGAACCAGTGTCTGATGGCGATCCGGGTGAGGTATCGCAGGCGGCTAAAGTGCCTGGACGAGTGTTCAGATGAGGAGGCATCCAGAAAGATGGAGATCTCATCGAGCTGGGCTGATACGGAGAGCGCCGTCGAGGCCGCGGAGCTGAATGGCTACGTCCGGTCCGAGATCCGGCAACTGCCCCCCTTGCTACGGAACGTCCTGGTCCTCCGCGATCTTGAGCAGTTGCCGTTGGACCGTGCGGCAGAAAAGTTGGGGATCACGGCGCCGGCGGCAAGATCCCGCCTAATGCGAGCCAGGTTGGAGCTGCGAAACCGGCTGACGCAGAAAAATGCGATCGCTCGCCTGTCGCTCTTTACCCTAACAGGCGGCCGCTTTGGAGAGAGTGCGTCGGCGCCGCACGCCATTCTGCACAGACGCTGCTGGGCAAGCGGATGACCCACTCTCCTCACCTGCTTTCCAGATGGCAAGGGCCCGGGCTTGCCTCGAAGTCAAGAAGGGAATTACGATGCCTTTCCGCCCCGACAGTTTCAAAGAAGGTTCGAGCACTGGCGCAAAGATCGCCGGTAAGGACATCGGGTGGGGCCGGAAGAACCTCGGGTTCGTGAGAAGTGGCATGAGGACGTCCTGTTGGATTGCATTTCTGCTGACATTCTGTATCGATGCGGTTGGCCAGCCCATCACGATGTCCGATCTGTCGCGAGCGCGGGAAGCACTCAGCCGGGTAAAGGGTCTGACGGACTCCGAAAAGCGGGAGATTTCGGGTTTGTACGAGCAGGCCGGGCAGTCGTTGCAGCAGGAGATACGATTCAAAGCGCAGCAGATCGGGCATACTCGCACCAAAAGAGTAATGCAGGCGGAGTTGACCAAAGCGCAGTCGGCCTCTACGCTGAGATTATCGTCATCCTCACCACCCCCACCGTCAGAGACCTCTCAAGAAGTCGAGGAAGAAACGGCACGAGTTCGGAACGACCGCGCGTCCCATGTCAGGATGCGAGATGAGTTGTCGAAGCTACAGACAAACCTGCGGATTCGAAGTGAGGAGATCACGATTGCCAGGGCGTCGATACGCGAGAGCATCCAGTCGATCGAGGATGAGATTGCAGTTTTGCCGCTCGCTTCGCCTTCACTCTACTGGGAGAAAGCAAGCCGCACCGCCCTCCAGGCACGCCGGCAGGCGCTCGAACAGGAATTCCAAACCCTCGCGACGGAGCACGAGGCCATCGACCTGCGTCGGCGCCTGATCCCTCTGCAGAAGGAAGCCCACCTGCTTGGATTGGAGGCTGACGACCAGTTGCTGTCCGAACTCACGCTTCGGAAGGCCAGGGCGCGCATCAAGGATGCGAGGGAGTCGATAGACCGCACACTTGCTCAAGCCCGAGCGATCTCTGGCCGCTTCTCCGAATTGTCGGCGATTGCCGGCGATATTGCTACACTCGCGACTGCGCTGTGGGGCGACGATGGCGCCCAAGCGAAGAGCGATAGGGCTGCCCTCCAGACCGAGGAGATGAGCGCCTCATTCGCGCGGTTCAAAGAGATCACCGCCAATACAGTGCGGCGCTACCAGAATGCAGGTCTGTTCTCGCCGGCGAGTGAATGGTGGCCGGCGCCGGTCGAGAAGTTCGGAAGCCTGTCGGAAGTGCGACTCGCGTTGCTCAACCTTTACACTGCAGAAGTTGCCGCTCGCAGGGACGTGTTCAGGATGGAGGAGGACCGCGCGGAGTCTACTCCTCTCGAAACGCAGGTTCAGCAACTGCTGGCGATTTCGGCAAGGAATCCGGGCGACGCGGAGTTTGACGACCTTAAGACTCGCGCGAGATCGATTCTGGAGCTGAGACGGGGACTGAAGATCGATCTTCTGACGGAATCGCGCGCGTACGTAACCCGCCTGGGCGAGGCCAGCCGCGTTGGTAAGGAACTCCTGCTCTCGATACAGGGCTTACAGCTATTCGCGCTTCAGCATGTGCTGTGGGCGCGCAGCGTCAGCGGACCGATCCTCCCGTCCGCAAAGGCTTGCGGAAACGCTCTGCTATGGTTCTTTTCGTATCGCAACTGGGCTCAGATCATTGCCGGGTTCAATGCCCCGGGCGTTCATCGCTTTCTTTGGTGCGGTGGGTTCATCGCCGTTTGCCTGCTATTTTTATTTCGGCGGTCGCTGAGAACCCGCTTAGAGCGCTCTTTCCTGGAGCATGCGCAGCCCGGACGTACACGGGAACTGCTATTCAGCATCGTGGCTTCCCTAGTGTCGGCACTCCCGGCGCCGCTTCTCCTCGCGTACGTTGGCTGGATGATTGGGGCGGTAGGCGACAACGTCGATCTGGGCCGCGCGATCGCCGCGGGTGCGCGGTATACAGCGAGGTTTCTTTATCTCACAGTTCTGGTTAGCGGCATGCTCGCCAACGGAGCCGTAACGGACCGGCTTCTCGGCTGGTCTGCTGAGGTGCGGCGGACTTTGGACTGGGGCGCCAGAATGCTGTCGTTGGTTTGT
>Ga0335069_10012992_pt1 | contig 11706 bp, 10 predicted proteins | sample Lox_Sample_11_FD_206714 | JGI IMG/M metagenome (GOLD analysis project Ga0335069, IMG submission 206714) | Soil microbial communities from Loxahatchee National Wildlife Refuge, Florida, United States - Lox_Sample_1.1 | ecosystem: Environmental > Terrestrial > Soil > Wetlands | place: USA...
GTTCACTCGCCTAACAAATGGCTTCTCGAAGAAGCTGGAGAACCATATGCAGGCGATCAGTCTGCACTTCATGTTTTACAACTTCGCTCGCATCCATAAGTCGCTTCGCGTGACGCCAGCAATGGAAGCCGGGGTCGCCGATCATGTCTGGACGATCGATGAAATCGTGCGCCTCGTGCCGGAGCCTATCGCGAAGAAGCGCGGTCAATACAAGCCGCGCGCGTTCGTCGTTGCCGCAAATCCGTAAATTTCAAATTGAGACACTACCCGCGGCCGGCGCCATGGCGGTACGTTACGGCGATGCAGTAAAATCCGCGGTTGTTCGCGACACGGCCATGCCGCGTTGGCGCGCCGGGACAAGAATGGAACGGGACGCCAGGGCGGTACAGCACAGCGCGCCACGCGCCGGAATTCGAGCCTTACCACCGCAATCCGCATCCTCCGATCAACGTCCGACCCCGCGGGGTCGTTCAACCCATAAGGCCAACCCGGGATTCCCATGTCATCTTCCCACGCCGCCAGCCCCGGCCTGCCCACGGACCCGTCCGTGGACAAGGATCGCCGCAACACCGTCATCGCGACCGCCGTCGTCGGCGGCGCGGGCTGTGTCGCCGCCGCCGCGCCGTTCGTCCTCTCCTTCGCGCCCTCGGAGCGCGCCCAGGCCGCCGGCGCGCCGGTGCTGTACGACGTCTCGCAGGTGCCGCTCGGGGAGATGCGCACCGTCGAATGGCGCGGCAAGCCGGTCTGGGTCCTGCACCGGACGCCGGCGATGATCGATGCGCTCAAGAAAGACGAGGACCGGCTCGCCGACCCGCTGTCCAAGCGCAACGCGTATCCGACGCCGGAATACGCGCTGAAGGATCCGGACATGCGCTCGATCAAGCCGGAGTACCTGATCGTCGTCGGGATCTGCACGCATCTCGGCTGTTCGCCGGGCGGGCCCTACCCCGCCGGCGCCGTCGCGCCGCTGGGCGACGACCCGGGCTTCCTGTGCCCCTGCCACGGCTCGACGTTCGACCTCGCCGGCCGCGTCTTCAAGAACAAGCCGGCGCCGGACAACCTCGAGGTCCCGCCGCACAAATACGTGTCGGCGACGCAGGTCCTGATCGGCGACGACAGCAAGGCCGGCTGACCTGCCGCGCAAGCGGTGGCGGCGCGCCCGGGACGCTTCCCGGGGCGCTGCCGAACTGGATTGAGACCTGATTCGATCGAAAGCGGCGACGATGGGCTTGCACAATACGGAATACAAGGGCGTGCTGGGCTGGTTCGACGCGCGGATGCCGTCGGCAATGGGGGCGTTCAAGACCCACATGTCGGAGTACTACGCGCCGAAGAACTTCAATTTCTGGTACTTCTTCGGATCGCTGGCGCTCGTCGTGCTGGTCATCCAGCTGGTGACCGGGATCTTCCTGGTCATGAACTACAAGCCGGACGCGAGCCTCGCGTTCGCCTCGGTCGAATACATCATGCGCGAGGTGCCGGGTGGCTGGTTCATCCGCTACATGCACTCGACCGGCGCGTCGTTCTTCTTCATCGTCGTCTACCTGCACATGTTCCGCGGGCTGCTCTACGGCAGCTACCGGACGCCGCGCGAGCTGGTCTGGATCTTCGGCTGCGTGATCTTCCTGTGCCTGATGGGCGAGGCGTTCTTCGGCTATCTGCTGCCGTGGGGCCAGATGAGCTACTGGGGCGCGCAGGTCATCGTGAACCTGTTCTCCGCCATTCCGCTGATCGGCCCCGACCTGTCGCTGTGGGTGCGCGGCGACTACGTCGTGAGCGATGCGACGCTGAACCGCTTCTTCTCGTTCCACGCCTGCGCGATCCCGCTCGTGCTGCTGGGCCTGGTCGTCGCGCACATCTTCGCGCTGCATGACGTCGGCTCGAACAACCCGGACGGCGTCGAGATCAAGGAAAAGCTCGATGGCGCCGGGCATCCCGTCGACGGGATTCCGTTCCACCCGTACTACTCGGTCCACGACATCTACGGGATGGGGTTCTTCTTCATGCTGTTCTTCGCCGTGCTGTTCTTCGCGCCGGAAATGGGCGGCTATTTCCTGGAGTGGAACAACTTCAATCCGGCCAATCCCCTCGTGACGCCGAACCACATCGCGCCGGTCTGGTATTTCACGCCGTACTACTCGATCCTGCGCGCGACGACCGCCGACTTCATGGTCTGGCTCGCCGCGGCCGCCGTCGCGATGGGCGTGCTGATCTATTTCAGCGTGCCGCGCCGCGCGATCGGCGTCGCGGTGCTTGCGGCCGCACTCGTCGCGGTCGTGCTGATGGTCGTGCCGGGAATCGCGTTCGACCCGAAGCTCTGGGGCGTCATCCTGATGGGGCTGTCGGTGCTCGTCTTCGCGGCGCTGCCGTGGCTCGACCGCTCGCCGGCCAAGTCGATGCGCTACCGCCCGCGCTGGCACTTCGCGCTGCTGATCGCCTGGTCGGTCGTCTTCCTGGTCCTCGGCTACCTCGGCACGCTGCCGCCGGAGCCGGCGCGCACGGTGATCGCGCAGATCGGGACCCTGCTGTATTTCGGCTTCTTCTTCCTGATGCCCTGGTGGAGCCGCGCGGGCTCGTTCAAGCCCGTGCCCGACCGCGTCAGCTTTGCCGCCCACTGACGACGACCACCGACGGAGAGAACGGAATGAAAAGAATCGTCGCCACCCTGGCCCTCGGCGTGTCGCTCGTCGCGGCCGCCGCGACGGCGCGGGCTGCCGAGGAACTGGCGCTCGACCGCTGGCCGAGCGCGCGCGCGCACGACGTCGCCGCGCTGCAAAACGGCGCGCGCATCTTCGCGAACTACTGCCTCAACTGCCACAGCGCGAGCCTGATGCGCTGGAACAAGCTGCGCGACATCGGGCTGACCGAGGCGCAGATCAAGGACTTCCTGATCTTCGGCAACCAGAAGGTCGGCGACCTGATGACGACGGCGATGGATCCCAAGGACGCCAAGGCGTGGCTCGGGAAGGCGCCGCCGGACCTGTCGCTGATCACCCGCGCCCGGACGTCGTTCGAGTATTCCGGGACGGACTATATCTATACCCTGCTGCGAGGGTATTATCGGGATGCATCGACGGCGACCGGCTGGAACAACGTCGCCTATCCGAACGTCGCGATGCCGAACATCTTCTGGGAAGTCCAGGGTCCGCGCGAGGCGACGCTGACGACCGTCGAGCGCGTCGAAGGCAGTTCGAAGCTGGAGCGTACCGTCCGCGTCTACGACGTCGACGGCAACGTCAAGGTCACGAAGGCGGAGCTCGAAAACGGCGATCCCTCGTCCTCGTATTCGTTCAAGGCGACCGACGAGAAGGGCGCCGCGAAGGTTGACGGCGACGTCGCCGACCTGGTCGCGTACCTCGCATGGATGACGGAACCGGTCGCGCAGACGCGGGTGCGGATCGGCACGTGGGCGCTGATCTTCCTCGCGATCTTCACGGTCTTCGCGTGGCGAATGAACGGGGCGTTCTGGAAGCGCGTGAAGTAGCCGCCCGACGGGGCCGCGGCGCCTTCGGCGCGGCGCCGCGCTGCCGACCGGCGAACGACCGGCCGACCGATGGATTTTCCGCGACGGCGGCATTTGCCGCCGTCGCCTTTGACAAGGCGTACCGATGATGGTGCTCTATTCCGGAACCACTTGCCCGTTCTCCCAGCGCTGCCGCTTCGTGCTGTTCGAGAAGGGAATGGACTTCGAGATCCGGGACGTTGACCTGTTCAACAAGCCGGAGGACATCAACGTGATGAATCCGTACGGGCAGGTGCCGATCCTGGTGGAGCGGGACCTGATCCTGTACGAGTCGAACATCATCAACGAGTACATCGACGAGCGCTTCCCGCATCCGCAGCTGATGCCGGCCGACCCGGTGGCCCGTTCGCGCGCGCGCCTGTTCCTGTTCAACTTCGAGCGCGAACTGTTCGTCCACGTGCAGACGCTGGAGAACAGCAACAACCAGAAGGCGATCGAAAAGGCGAAGCCGCTGATCCGCGACGCGTTGACGCAGCTCGCGCCGATCCTGCTCAAGAACAAGTACATGCTCGGCGACGATTTCTCGATGCTCGACGTCGCGATCGCGCCGCTGCTGTGGCGCCTGGACCACTACGGCATCGACCTGCCGAAGAGCGCGGCGCCGATGATGAAGTACGCCGAGCGCATCTTCAGCCGTCCGGCGTACATCGAGGCGTTGACGCCGAGCGAGAAGGTGATGCGCCGCTAGCCGACCGCGGCCGGTGCCGTCCCGATGAGCGAGCCCTCGACGAAGCCGTACCTGATCCGGGCCATCCACCAGTGGTGCACGGACGCCGGATTCACGCCTTACGTCGCGGTCGCCGTCGGCACGGGCGTGCGCGTGCCGACGGAGCACGTAAAGAACGGCGAGATCGTCCTGAACGTCTCGGCGCTGGCCACGAGCCGGCTGCTGATCAGCAACGACGCCATCGAGTTCCAGGCCCGCTTCGCCGGGGTCGCGCGCGAGATCTACGTTCCGATCGATGCGGTCATCGCGATCTACGCGCGCGAGAACGGGCAGGGGATGGCCTTCGAGGTGACGCGGGCGGAGCCGCCGGAGGAGGCGGCCAAGCCGACGTCGCCTGCCGCGACCGGTCCGGCGACGGTCCCGTCGCTGCGCCTCGCGCCTGACCCGCGCCTGACGCCGGCCGAATCCCCGGCGCCGCCCCCAGGCACCGAACCGGATCCGGGGTCGACGCCGACGCCGCCTTCGCCCGATCGGCCGCGACTCACCCGGATCAAGTAGTCGACGCGGGCCGCCACACGATCGCCCGAGCCATTCGCCGGCATAGCTCAGCGGGTAGAGCAGCGGTTTTGTAAACCGAAGGTCGGGGGTTCGAGCCCCTCTGCCGGCACCCAAAAAAACAAAGAGTTACCCTTGCCCGTTGCTCCTCGGGTTTTAGCCGGGGTTACGTTGGGGTTACGGCGGCTAAGCTTATTTCTGTGTCCACGTTGACCTTGCCCACTAAGCTACAGGCCACTGAAACAAACTCCGGCGCCTGATTGGGCTCGGGTGCATACGAGTTTCCGGTGTCCGGCACGAACTTTACTCCCGAGTATCAGCAGGAAGGGCAGTTGGGTCGCGCGCGCGGCGCTTTGCAAACGTCTTGCCATGTCGCACGGTCACCCTCTCGCCGCCCAATGTGCTCCCGGCGATCAGTTTTCATCCGCCCCGCGCTCGCGAGCGCGATTCGGATCTGACGAAGCAGGTTGTGCTCTCCGGCAATCCCAGCCGCATGGCTTCAGCAGGACGATCGAGCGCAATGGCGCAGTTCACGAAAGACGACATTGACAAGATTCATAACGCCGTCGGATTCGTCGTTGTGCAATGGTCGTTTGTCGAGTCGAACGCGGCGGTGCTGTCGAACACGCTATTTCTGCGCTCGTCCGTCGCGAAGAAACCCACGCAGCAGATGCCGAAGTTCATCGGCCAGCAATTCAAGTTTCAAAAGCGCTGCCTTTGCGATTGCGGGGAATTGGAGCCGTTACGCAAGGATGGGCTAGCAATCATCAAGGCGTTGGAGCCTTTCAATCGCGCCCGTGAATTCTTCGTGCACAGCGTCGTCGTTGGCGTCAATGAAGGGGTTTACACGTTCCACAAGCTCGATGCACAACACGACGAGCACGTTGCGACGGTCTGGGAATTTGACCTTAATACATTTCCTGCCAGCCAACGCACCTGGAGCCCACTCGTGCAAGCGTATAGCCAACTCGCAATCGCCATAGCGAAGATCTACGACAAAATTTGAAATTGCAAGGGGCAGCCGTCAGTGCTGCTCGCGCATCGGAGCGGCTGCCGGCGGCATCGACCTATATTGGTTCAGTGGCGTCGGTCGAAGCGGTGCCCCTTCAGCGCCGTGGACTGGGTGTGCCGTATCGCGTTCTCGACGGTCGCATCCTTCTTGGTGCCTATGTCGCGAAACTTTTGGGCCGGAACACGAGCTTCGCGCTCGACGGGCGCAATTCCCTCCGCACCGGCGCGACTCCTCTGACGGTCGCGGACGCATTTGCGTAGCCGTATCGCCTCACGCCAGACTGGCCGGCGTCCGACGTCTACGATGGCGTCCGGGCAGAAGATATAACGACTCGAGTTTCACGGGAGGAAAGGCATGGCGACGACAAGCAGGCGACTTGGCGCCGAGGTTTTCGGCACATTCTGGCTCGTTCTTGGAGGGTGCGGATCCGCCGTGCTCGCGGCGGCGTTTCCACAGCTGGGCATTGGTTTCGCGGGTGTCGCCTTGGCATTCGGCCTGACGGTGCTCACGATGGCCTACGCGGTCGGCCCGATATCGGGAGGCCACTTCAATCCGGCGGTCACGCTCGGGCTGATGGTCGCAGGGCGGTTTCCCGCGCGCGACGTGATCGGGTATGTCATTGCGCAGGTCGTCGGTGCCGTGAGTGCCGCTGCCGTCCTGTACTTCATTGCTAGCGGAAAGGCGGGTTTCTCGGCGGGGAGCTTCGCTAGCAACGGCTACGATGCCAATTCGCCGGGGGGCTATTCGATGGTCACGGCGCTTGTGACGGAAGTGATCCTCACCGCCTTCTTCCTCCTCGTCATTCTCGGTTCGACGTCGAAGGCCGCGGCGCAGGGTTTCGCGCCGCTGGCGATCGGGTTCGCGTTGACCTTGATTCATTTGATCAGTATTCCCGTCACGAATACGTCGGTGAATCCGGCACGCTCGACCGGCGTCGCCCTATTTGCGAGCAATGGCGCTATGGGCCAGCTCTGGTTGTTCTGGGTGGCCCCGCTGATCGGCGGAGCGCTCGGGGGCGTGATATGGAAGTGGCTTGGCGACGAATGAGTCGATTGCGCGCGAGCGGGTGCGATGAACGCGGCTCGCAATGACGCGCGGGGAGCTGCGTTCCGCGCAGCCCTCGCCCAACCCGATCTTCCTGTCCGGCGCCTGCCGCATCACCTTCGAGCAATTGGACGACCAGCTTTCGCTGGGAGCGAGTAGGGAACTAGCGCTTGCCGGGCTTGCGTCGGTCCCGCCGCCGGACTCGAAGGCGGAAAACGCCGATCGGCCGCGTTACGCGACGCGGAATGTCGCGATGCTTTCCGACAGCTCGGTGGCCTGCAGCTCGATGCGCGAGGCCGCCTGCGCGGCCTGCTCGACGAGCGCGGCGTTCTGTCGCGTGAAGCGGTCGAGTTCGGTGAAGCTCTCGTTCACGACGTGAACTTCGCGCGCCTGCTCGCCGGCGGCCTCGTCGATCGAACGAACGAGGGTGGCGACGCGCGCGATCGAATCCGCGATCGTTCGCATCGAGGTGCCGGTGCGGGCGACGAGGTCGTTGCCGGCGGACACCTCGCCGGCGCTCTGCGCGATGAGCCCCTTGATGTCGCGCGCGGCGTCGGCGCAACGCACCGCGAGCGCGCGGATCTCGGCGGCGACGACCGCGAAGCTTCGCCCCTGCGTGCCGGCCCGCGCCGCTTCGACCGACGCGTTCAGCGCCAGGATGTTGGTCTGGAACGCGATGCCGTCGATGACCTGCGTGATCTCCGAGATGCTGCGCGACGACGCCGAGATACGGCCCACGGTCTGGACCAGGTCCTGCAGCACGGCGGCGCCCTGCGTCGCCGCGTCGGTCGCGCAACCTGCCAGTTCGCTCGCCGCCTGCGTGTTGCGGCTGGTGTCCTCGACCGCCTGCATGAACTTCGCGACGGTGCCCGCCGCGCGCTGCAGCTGGACGGCCTGCTGGTCCGTGCGGCGTGACAGCTCGGCATTGCCTTGCGCCTGTTCGGCGGTCGCCGTACGGATCTGGGCCACCGCGTGCTGGACATGCGCGATCGTCGACGAGAGCATCGCCGCCATCGAACGCATGGCGCCGACGAGCCCGTCCGCGTCGTCGTCCGCGGCGTGCGCGGCGCCGTCGTGCCGTCGCAGGTCCCCTTCGGCGACCGCGCGTACAACGGCAAACGCATGCGCCGGATCACCACCGAGCTGGCGCAGCACGTCGCGCGTGATGACGAAGGCGACGGCGGCGGAGGCCGCCAGCGCCACGGCGATCACGACGACCGTCGTACGCGTCAGCCGCGCGAAGCCGTCCTCGGCCCCGGCCATCGCGTCCTTCGCACTGGCTTCCTCCGCGGCGACGATGCCGTTCAGCGCCTCGAGCACTTCGTCGCGTCGCGGCGCGACGACCTGCGCGAAGCGGGCCGACGCCGCAGTCGGATTGCCCATGTTCGAAAGCGCGAGGACGGCCTTCACGCCCTCCTCGAGCTTCGCCCGCGATGCGTCGAGCGCGTCGAGCCGATGCGCATCGCCGGCGCCGGCGGCAAGACTTGCCGCGTACGCCGCGTGCTGCTCGTCGAAGCGCCGGCGCGCGTCCGCCAACTGCTTCTCGATCGCCGCGCGTCCATCGGAGTCGGTCGCCGCGATGTGCTCCCGCAGCCGCCCGTTGATCTCCAGTACGCTGATCTGCAGGTTCCGCGCGGCCTGGACCGCCGGCAGGTGTTTCGAGCCGATCTCGATCGTGTAGCCGTTGAGCTGACGCGCCGTGAGGACGGCGAAGGCGCCGAAGGCAAAAGTCAGTGCGGCGCACAGTCCGAAGCCGGCGAGCAGCTTGGTACGCAGAAGCATCGAGCTCTCCATGGACGCGGGAGCGGCGCGCGCCGCCGGCGCAACGCGGCTCCGCAGGAGGCGACTCTAGAGGGAGCGGGTCCGGGCTTAATGCGGGAATAGGAAGGCCGCCGCGAGGCAATTCCGGAGTTGGGGCGCGGGCCCTCTCCCCCACCCCTTCCCCGCTGGCGCGCGCGGTGGCCGGAGGGCGCGACGCGCCGCCCGGTGCCGGCGCCGGTCAGACGCTGAAGACGGCGGTCGCGCGATGCAGCGTTTCGGCTTGCGCGCGCAGGCTGCCGGCCGCTGCGGCCGACTCCTCGACCAGCGCCGCATTCTGCTGGGTCGTGCGATCCATCTGCGCCACCGCGTCGTTGATCTGCGTGATACCCGATGATTGCTCGTGCGTGACCGCGGCGATCTCGGCGATCAGTTGGCTGACATCCTGCGCCTGCTGCCGCACCCCGCGAATCGCATGGCCCGCGTCGGCCACCATGCGCGAGCCTGCCGCGACGCGGTCTCCGGACTCGCCGATCAGTTTCTTGATGTCGCGCGCCGCCAGCCCGCAGCGCTGCGCGAGCGAGCGGACTTCGCCGGCGACGACGGCGAAGCCGCGCCCTTGTTCTCCGGCGCGCGCGGCTTCGACCGCGGCATTCAGCGCCAGGATGTTCGTCTGGAACGCGATGCCGTCGATGACCGTCGTGATCTCGGCGATCCGGCCGCTCGATTCGCTGATTTCGGCCATCGTCGCGACGACCTGATCGACGACGACACCGCCGTCACTCGCCGACTTGAGCGCGGCGTTCGCGAGTTCCTTGGCCTGGCCGGCGCGCTCCGCGCTGCGCTTGACGGTCGCCGAGAGCTCTTCCAGCGCCGCCGCCGTCTGCTCCAGCGCCGTCGCCTGTTCCTCGGTCCGTCCGCTCAGGTCCTGGTTGCCGCTGGCGATCTGCGATGCCGCCGTCGTGACGGAGTCGACGCCTTGGCGCACGGTGCCGACGATGGCCGCGAGGCCTTCGCGCATCGCCTGCATGGCGCCCGCCACGCTGGACGGATCCGGGTCCTGGTCCTGTTCGCCCGGCGCCAGGTCGCCGCGAGCGATTTGCGCGGCGACCGCGGCGAGTCGTTCCGGTTCGGAGCCGAGCTGCCGGGTGGTTCGACGAACCGTCGGCAGGCCGGACAAGATGCCCAGGAGCAGGCCGCCGAGCATCATTGCGCCGCTCCAACGGGCGATCCGGTCGACGCGGCCCTCGACGTCAGTGATCGCCCTCCTCGCATCGGCGTCGATCGCCTCGATGCTTTTCGCGAGCAATTCGGTCGGCGCTCGATCCATGCCTTTCACCGCGATGTCGCCGGCCTGCGGATCGAAGCCGGCGGCGTCGAAGCGGTCGCGCCCGAGACGATAGTTCGCGCCCATGTCCTTGTGGGCGGCGAGGAACTGCGTCACGACGCGTTGCGATTCCGGATCGGTCAGGGTCGCCGACAACCGGGCGCCCAGTTCATCGACCTCGCGCTCGCGCGCCTCGAACGCGGCCCAATGCTTGTCGTGCGCGGCACGATCCTTGCCGCGCAGCAGGAAGTCCTTCCACTCCTGGACCTGGAACTTGAACACGACGATCAGCCGCGCCGCGTCCAGTTGTCGGCCCCCCGCCTGCTGCAAGATGGCTGCGCGCTCGTCGTTCGCGCGCTCGAGGAGAACCATTCCGCCGGCCGCGGTGGCGGCGACCAGCCCGGAGGCAACGCCGACCGCGAGGAGGAGCTTGTGGGCGAGTTTCATCGCATGTGCGCCTTGGTGAGCCTTGGCGGGACCAAGTCGGGAAAGCCCGGACCCGGCGCGTGGCGGCCACCTCGGCCGGCCCGCAAATTGCGCCAAAACGGTGCAATTTTCCCCAAGTTTCGAAGGGATATAACCCGTGAATTGAGGGCAGTCCCTAGGCCTTCTTTCCCGGGTCCGGCGTCGACCGGTCGCCGTCGGCCCGCACGTCGACCACGCAGGACAGCAGCGTCGCGCGATCCGCATTCGGCCCCACCAGGATCTCGACGTCGCCGGGCTCGAACACCAGGTTGAGTTCCGGATCGAGAAACTGCAGATCCGTCGCGGCGAACGACAGGCGCACCGTGCCGCGGGCGCCCGGCGCCAGCACGATCTTGCCGACGTCGCGCAGTTCCAGCAGCGGTCGCGTGACGCTCGCGACCTTGTCGCGCGAGAAAAGGAACACGGTTTCCTCGGCCGTGCGGGCGCCGTCGTTGCGCACGTCGACCTGCACGTCGATCGTGTCGCCGGCCGAAGGCTGCTGCGGGGAAACACGCAGGTTCGTGTACGTGAAGCGTCCATAGCTCAGTCCGTGCCCGAAGGGATAGAGCGGTTCGTTGGGCACGTCCAGGTACTTGCTCGTGAAGGGGTCCTTCGGGTTCGCGGGTCGCCCCGTCGGCCGCTGGCCGAAGAAAATCGGGGCCTGGCCGACGACGCGCGGCCAGGTGATCGGCGTGCGCCCGCTGGGCGAGACGCGCCCGGACAGGACGTCGGCGATCGCGTGACCGGTCTCGTGGCCGAGGAACCAGGCCGCGAGCACGGCGTCGGCCTGCCGCGCGAGCCACGGGATCACGAGGGGCCGGCCGCAGAACAGGATCGCGATCGCCGGGATGCCGCGCGTCGCGGCGCGCCGCAGCACCGCTTCCGCAAATGCGCGCTGCCGACCCGGCAGGTCGGGGTCGGCACGGCTGGCGGCCTCGCCGCTCATCGTCGAGCCTTCGCCGAGGCACAGCACGACCGCGTCCGCGGCGTCGGCCTGCGCGAGGGCCTGCTCGATGCCGTCGGCAGCGTCGCCCAGGATCTCGACGCCCTTCGCATGCCGGATGTCGACGCCGGGCAATCCGGCCCGCAGGCCGGCGAGCACGCTGACGTGGCCTTCGGGCTCGCCGCCGGCGGCCCACCACGGGCCGCGCATCTCGGCGGCCGCGTCCGCGAGCGGTCCCAGCAGCGCGAGCCGCCGCAGGGATCCCGCGAGCGGCAGCGTGTCGCGGTCGTTCTTCAGCATCACGATGGCGCGCGCCGCGACGGTCCGCGCCAGTTGCCGTCGCCTCGCCAGCGCGTCCGTCGTCTCGCGCGCCGTGCCGCGCCGGAACGGATCGTCGAACAGGCCCAGTCGC